>WNEZ01001871.1_pt1 | contig 20641 bp, 19 predicted proteins | sample 5400521 | NCBI WGS metagenome assembly WNEZ01 (sample SAMN13153339, study PRJNA577476) | soil metagenome | isolation source: 120 cm saprolite under Douglas fir tree site 2 hole 1 replicate 1 | place: USA:California | collected 2015-04-18 | reverse complement strand
GCAGCCGCTCGTTGATCCACTCGCCGCGCTCCTCGGGAAAGGTGACCAGGTGCACGCTCTCGGGCTTGCCGCGGCCCGGGATGTGTGACCAGACCTCGTCGGCGGTGAAGCTCAGGATGGGCGCGAGGAATCGCGCGAGGGCCGTGAGGACCTCGAAGCACACCGTCTGGGCGGCGCGCCGCTTCGGATCGTCGGGGGCGGAGACGTAGAGCCGGTCCTTGATGATGTCGAGATAGAGGGCGGAGAGGTCCACCGCGCAGAAGTTGTGCGTGGCGTGGAAGACCACGTGGAACTGGTACTCCTCGTAGGCCCGGCGCACGCGCGCGATCAGCTCGGCCAGGCGTAGGAGGGCCCAGCGATCGAGCTCTTCCATGCGGTCATAGGCGACCCGGTCGCGCTCGGGATCGAAATCGGCGAGGGTACCGAGGAGGAACCGGCAGGTGTTCCGGATGCGCCGGTAGGCATCGGCGAGCCGGTTCAAGATCTCGTCGGAGAGTCGGACGTCCTCGGTGTAGTCCTCGGCCGCGACCCAGAGACGCAGCACGTCGGCCCCGAACCTCGGCATGAGCTCGTCGGGTGCGGTGTTATTGGACTGGGACTTGGACATCTTGCGGCCATCACCATCCACCAAGAATCCATGCGTGATCACGGAGCCGTAGGGCGCGCGGTCGCGGGTGCCCACCGCCTCCAGCAGCGAGGAGTGAAACCAGCCGCGGTGCTGGTCCGAGCCCTCGAGGTACATCTCGGCCGGCCATCTCAGCTCGGGGCGCTTCTCCAGCACGGCCGCGTGACTGCAGCCCGAGTCGAACCAGACGTCGAGGATGTCGCTCTCCTTGCGAAACTCGCTACTCCCGCACTTGGGACAGGACGCTCCCGGCGGCAGGAGATCCTTGGCGTCCCTCAAGTACCACTCGTCGGCCCCCGTGCCGGCTTCCATGATCCCGGCCACGTGCTCCACCACTCCCTGGTCGAGCAGCAGAGTCTCGCAGCCCGCGCAGTAGAAGGCGACGATGGGCACGCCCCACACCCGCTGACGCGAGATCACCCACTCCGGCCGATGCGCGACCATGTTGTAGATGCGCTCCTGGCCCCACTCGGGGATCCAGCGCACATCGTTCCGGATGACCTCGAGCGCGCGCTGACGGAGCGAGGGCTTCTGCTGCGTGGCGAGGTCCAGCGCGATGAACCATTGCTCGGTGGCCCGAAACAACGTCGGATTCTTGCAGCGCCAGCAATGGGGATAGGTGTGCACGAGCGGCACCTGGGTCACGAGGGCGCCCTCGGCGCGGAGGCGTTCGATGATCTTCGGGTTGGCCTCCCACACCGTCATGCCCGCGAAGCCCGTCACCTCGGACAGGAAGCGCCCATCGTCGTCCACGGGGTTGTAGATCTTCAGTCCGGCGGCCCGCCCGAGCTCGTAGTCCTCCTCGCCGTGACCAGGGGCGATGTGAACGAGGCCCGTGCCCGCGTCCATGGCCACGAAGTCGGCCGTGAGCACGGGCACCTCGCGATCGATCCACGGATGCCGCGCCGCTGAGCCCGCGAGCGCCTCGCCAGAGATGGCAATCTCTGTCGGCTGCGTCCGGCCCTTGACGCCCGGAAGCGCCGCAAAGGCCTCGGCGAGCGGACGAGCGACAACAAGCGCGTCACCGTCCATGTCTACCGCCGTGTAAGTCTGCAGTGGGTGGACGGCGATGGCCAGATTGGCGGGAAGCGTCCACGGCGTCGTGGTCCAGATGACGAGAGACGCGCGCCGGCTTCCGAGCGCCCGCGTGAGCTCAGGCGACGGGGAGACGAGCGGGAACTTGACGTAGACGGACGGCGTGGTCTGCTCCTCGTACTCGACCTCGGCCTGGGCGAGCGCCGTCTTGCAGTGCATGCACCAGTGCACGGGCTTGAGGCCCTTGTGGACGAGACCACGCCCGACGAAGCGTCCAAACTCCCGCACGATGGTCGCCTGATAGGCCGGGGCCATGGTCAGGTACGGATCGTTCCAGTCGCCGAAGATACCCAGGCGCTTGAACTCCTCGCGCTGGATGTCGATGAACTTGGCGGCGTACTCGCGACAGCGCCGCCGCTTCTCGATGGGGTCCATGGCCCGGCGCACGTCCACGCTCGCCGTGTCGAGTCCGAGCTCCACGTCCACCTGGTGCTCGATGGGCAGCCCGTGGCAGTCCCACCCGGGCACATACGGTGAGTTGTGCCCCAGCATGCTGCGCGACTTGACCACGAAGTCCTTGAGCACCTTGTTGAGCAGGGTGCCCATGTGAATGTGGCCATTGGCGTAGGGCGGGCCGTCGTGGAGGATCCACAGCGGCCGGGAGGCCGACGCCTTGCGCAGGCGTCCGTAGATGTCCATCTCCTGCCACCGCTTGAGCATGTCGGGCTCGAGCTTGGGCAGATTGGCCTTCATGGGAAACGACGTCTTTGGAAGGTTCAGGGTGTCCTTGTAGTCCATTGAGGTCAAAACGTAACACCGATAGGCGTTTAGGGCAAGGAACGCCCCCGCCTACGCGCCCAAAATCCTGCCGGCGAAGACGTCTCGGCGGCTTTCGTGGCGGCACAAAATCCTCCGACATTGGGATCCGATGTCTTTCCTGGCGTCACGAAATTTGCCGACGTGGACCTCTCGATGTCTTTCCTGGCGCGCATTCAGAAGTTTTCTCCGACACGCCGACGATCCCCTGTGAGGGGGACATCATGAACCGTGAAAACGTGAAGCCAATGCAGAGGACCCGGGCCACCTGGGGACTCTTTCTCATCGTGGGATTGCTGGTCTTCTCGGGTTGCGCCTCGGCCGGACCGAGCGCTCAGTCCCCGGCCCCACGGGCGCCACCATCATCCTGCCGCGGACGGAAGGCATGCCGGAGTGGCTCTACGAGGTCTTCGCCCACGAGATGTGCCACGCGCTGGCCGGGGTGAAGGGGCACACGGGCAAGGCCGACCCCTGCCACAACGAAGACGGCGGCGTGATCCACGCCCACGCGGCGCAGGTAGACCTCACAAGCTTCCGCCCCCGCTAGGCGGCTGAAAAAGGCCCATCTGCTTCGTTGGCGCTCTCGACCGCAGGCTCAACGTACGTGGCAGTTCGAGCTGAGGGGCGGAGCCACGAGGCGAGGGCTGAGTGAGAACTACGCCTCGCCTGCGGCCTTCGGGCGCCGCCTCGCATCTGGACCTTCTTGAGCCGCCTGCGAAGTTTGCGGCTATCGGGGAGAGAGCTCGACGATGCCGCGGGCATTGTCGATGGTGACGCGGAAGTGATTCAGGAAGTCTCGCCCCAGGAGTCCCTGAGAGCCGGGGCGGCGCGTCTCCGACTCGTAGGAGACGACGCGCAGCGGACCCACACGCGCCCCGCCCACTCGACGCTCTCCAGGACGACCACATAGGCGGATGACGCGCCCGTCACGCCCTGGAGCTGGATCCTCGGGGCGTCGCGATAGCTGACCCCGAGACCCATCAGCGCGGTGGGACTTACCATGGTCGCGTCCGCGCCCGTATCCAGCATCAGCTGCGCCAATCCCCGGCCATTGATCCGGACCGTCACCATGATGGGACGGCCCGGCGTGAACGCGATCCGCGTCACGCCCCCCACGACCTCCGCGAGGGCTGGTCCCGAGGGCGGAGCCGGGGCGTCCACGACCCCGATGGCGCTACTCCGGTCGCGATAGCGCTCGGGCACGCTCTCCGGTCCCTGCCCGAAGTGAGTCTCTCCCTGCGCGTCGGTCCATCGGTAGAGCTGCGCGGAGACGCCTGGTGCCAGCGTGAAGGTGAGGGCGAGGGCGGCGAGGATCAAGCGGGCCGGCCGCCGCGGCGCGGGCACGGCGCCCTACCGGGGCGAGAGGGTGACGACGCCAGCCGTCGAGTCGATGTTGACCGTGAACTGATCGAGGAAATCGCGGCCGAGCAGCCCGTCACCGGTACCGAACTCGATGTCGTGGGCGGCCACGCGCAGAGGGCCCGAGCGCGCGGTCCCGACCTCGATGCTCTGCACGGGAACGAAGAGGACATTGGCGGTGCCGGTGGCGCCCTTGACAGAGCCGCGCAGGCTGTCCCGCACGCCGATGCCCAGCCCGGCGAGGACGCGCGGGTTGATCACGGTCACCGACGCACCCGTGTCGAGCATGAGCTGCACCGATCCGCTGCCGTTGACCCTGGCCGTGACCATGATGGGCTTGCCCGGGGTGAAGGTGATGCGGGTGGCCTTGCTCGCCTCGGGCGAACTCGACGTCGCGGCCGGAGCGGCCGCGGGGAGCTCCGGATATGCCAGAAACTGGGCCCGCGAGCGATAGCGCTCCGGGACGCTGTCGAGGCCCTGGGAATAGTGGGCGGCACCCTGGTCGTCCGTCCACCGGTACATCTGCGCCCACGCAGGGCTCCCCCAGCACAGAAGCGCCGCCGCGAGGGCGACCAGGGAGCCGAGCGCCTTGGTCCAGCTCATCACGAGGCGATTATAGCGTGGCCGCCTCATTTTCAGCGGGGTTCAGGACAGGGGCGGGGCGCCCGGCTCCAGCGATTCCAGGCGGTCTCGTAGACCACCATCTCGTCCGCCCCCGCCACGGTCTTGCGCTCGAGCCGCACGCGATAGACGGGCGTGAAGCGGTCTCCGCGAGAGGCCAGCTCCGGGAACCACGCCGGGAAGATGATCAGGTAGTCGGGGCACGCGCGCTCGAGATAGCGGAGCACGCCCTTCTCCCCTTCCCGACGGTAGGGAATGATGGCCGGCGTGACCAGGCCCATCACGTCCACGGCCTCTCGCCGTCCGACATACACGATGGCGCCAACGTCGTTGAGGGCCAGCCGCGCGCCAGGGGGCGTGTGCTCGCTGACCCAGCGGCCGAGATGGACCTGCATCGCGTCGATGTTCTGCACGGCCCACGCGTAGCGGACGGCTCCGGACCAGAGGGGCACCACAGAGCAGACGAGGAACAAGACGATCGTAGCTCGCCCTAACCACCCCTCACCCTGCCCTCTCCCCTGAGGGGAGAGGGATAAATTTCGGAGCCCCATCAGTGCTGCGACGGCCACGCAAATGGCGAGCGGGAGGAGCTGAATCGAGTAGCGTCCCTCCTGAAAGGCGGGGCCGCGATAGGGCGCCAGGAGCGCCATGCCCAGCGGATGAAGAAGGAGGATCGATGCGGGCAAGAGGGCGGCCCGGCCATGCCGGCGCCAGAGCATCCAGAGGCCGGGAAGGATGAGGACGGGCAGGAGGACATCGACCGACACGAGCCAGGCCGCCCACTCAGCCTCGAATCGCCAGGGCCGCACGAACAAGGTCTCGGTCACCGGCGCCCGGGTGCCCGCGAGCAGACCGACGAGCCCGCCCTCGATCTTGGCGGCGGCGGTCGCGGGAAGCGGCGTCCCCGCCGTCCAGAGATTGAAGGCGATCCAGGGCGAGAGCACGGCGGCGGGAAGGCCGAGAGACACGACGCTCCGCTTCAGGGTCAGCGGGCCGCCGAGCCAGAACAAGGGCACGAGCAGGACCGACTCGGGGCGGGCGAGCGCGGCCGCGCCGATGAGGAGCGCGGCGAGGGTGACGCGGCCCGAGGCATGAGCGCAGAGCGCCCCGGTGACGAGGAGGGCGGCCAGCGTCACCTCCATCCCGGAGAGCGCTCCCCACGCCATCGGCGCGCTCAACGCCGTCACGAGCCCGGCGCCAAGCCCCAGGAGGGGCTCGCCCGTCCACTGGATGGCGAGCCGACGGGCCAGCCATGCGCTGCCCACGGCCGCGGCCACGCCCGCGATCTTGACCCACGCGACGTGAGCGCCCGCGATCGCGAAGAGCCCGGCGAGGAGGATCGTCCAGAGGGGCGCCGTCGAGCCCGGGACGGAGACGCCGGGGTTGTAGGCGAAGCCCCGTCCCTCGGCGAGATTGCGCGCGAACTGGAGATGGATCCACGAATCGTCGAGGGGAAAGCCAGAGGCGCCCAGGGATCCCGCGATCTGGCGCTCGCGGAGAAGGTAGAGGCCGACGGCGGCGGCGAGCCCCGCCAGGATCAGCCCGGCGGCGGCGCGGCCCTTCAACGGGCGGGGCGAACGAAGGTGTAGCCCGCGTACTCCACGCGCCCCCGGCCGAGCGGCAAGACATAGAGGTATCGGCCATAGGGCAGCTGCACTTCCAGGAGTCCCGGCGGGCGCGGCTCTTCCGGGTCCCAGTGGTCCACGAACCACACGAGCTGTCGGACGCGCCGCGGCACCTCGATGGTCGAGCTGGGGGTCAGGATCATGGTCGCCGACGATTGGGGCGCGTAGAAGCCGCGCGGCGGCTCGCCGACCTGCAGCTGGTAGATCGCGTACTCCGGCATGTAGAACATCGCGTGACGGAGCCACGGGTAGGAGCGCCGGTTGCCGAGCTCCGTGACGAGCACGGTGTCCGAGGGATCGTAGACGGCGCGGATGGTGTCGACGTAGGTCCGGATGACCGCTTCGTGCTCGCGCAGGGCTGCCGCCGTGCGACTCATGATCCAGTCGTGGGCCTCGTCCTTCGCGCGCCAGACCCACGCGTCGCCCGTGCGGTTGTTGAACTCGCGCGGCACGGGGCGCGCGCTCACGAAGAAGCCCGTGCTGACGAGGCAGAGCGGGACCAGGGCGGCCGCCGTCAGCCCCCAGCGCCAGTTGGGCCGGCGGAGCCGCTCCGAGCCCGCGGCCACCGCCTCGACGAGCACGCGGCTCAGGAGGATCACGAGAGCGGGGAGAAAGGTCAGCACGTAGCCGGCCTGACCGAAGTGCACGAGCGTGTAGAACGCTGCGGGCGGAACGACCCAGACGGCGAGGAACCATTCCGGGCGTCCCCAGCCTGCCCGGCGCAGGTAGAGGGGCAGGGCCGCGGCCGCCAAGGCCAGAGGGCCGAGGCCGATCACCACCGAAGCCAGGACATAGCGAGCCTGCGCGAGGGTGACATCCAGCGAGCCGCCCAGCACCGACGTGGGGAGAACCACCGAGCCGTAGAGCTGGCTCGAGGCGCGCAGGTAGGCCTCGAGCCCTCCCGTCAGCCAGAGCATGGGCAGGAGCCAGGTCAGCACGGCGCCACCCATGACGAGCAGTCCCCGCCCGATCCGCCCGAGCCGACGGATGCCCCGCTGTTCGAGTTGAGCGGCGGCCATCGGCCTACGCGAGACGAGGGCTGGGTTGATCGCGCAGGCGAGCCAGAGCGGGAAGAGCAAGACGAGCACGGACTGGCGGATCCCGCCCACGAGGCCGAGGGCGAGGGCGCCCGCATAGAGCTGACGCGTGTCCCCTCGAAGGGCGCCCCAGGTGAACCAGGCGACGAGGACGGCGCCGAAGGCTTCCCCCGCATACGTGAGACCGACGGACCCGTAGAACCAGAAGAGCGGGCTCACGGCGAGGAGCGCGGCGGCGGCGGCGGCCGTCACCCGATCGTAGAGCGCTCGAGCGAGCCAGTACACCATGAGCGTCGTGCCTGCGCTGAAGAGCATGGCCAGGGTGACGTAGGCCATGTTGGGATCGCCGAGCGAGGCATTGAGGAGGCGCCCGAGGGCGACATAGAGCAGGTACCCGGGCGGGTGGGGCTGGTGCTTGGCGACGTCGAACTCCCGGAGGGCGAGCGCGAACTGCACGGCGTCCCAGTTGTAGAGCATGCGCGCCCGGTACGGCCAGCGAGAGACGAGGGTGAGCGCGGCGAGCCCGCCGGCGATCCAGGTGTCTCCGTGCCTGAGGAGGTGAGCGCGGGCGCCTTCGGCCCATGTCCGGGCCAGGCTCACGCGCGCCCCCAGACGCGATCCGCCGCTCCGAAGATGGCCGAGGAGTCGCCGAGCGAGGCGCGGGCGATGCGGAGATCGCGCGACATGAGGGTCGCGTGCGCCCGCACCTGACGGTCGATGGCCCCGATGAGCGCGGGCACCGCGGTCATGATCCCCCCGCCCAGGACGAGCAGCTCGGGGTTGAGAAGGGTGACGTAGTTGGCGATGGCCGACCCCAGATACCGCTCGGCGTCGCCCCAGATCCGGCGCGCGAACTCGTCTCCCGCCGCGGCGGCGCGGGCCACGAGGGCCGCCGTCACCCGCCCGGCGTCGCCGCCCGTGTCGTCCTTGAGGCAGGTCGCCGTGCCGTCGACGAGCGCCGTCTCCACACGCCGCATGAAGCCCTGGCCCGAGGCATAGGCCTCGACGCAGCCGCGCTGCCCGCAGACACAGGGTATGCCGTCCGGGACGATCTGGGTGTGACCGAGCTCGCCCGCGACATTGCTCGCGCCCTTGAGGAGCAGGCCGTCCATCACCGCGCCCGAGCCGACTCCCGTGCCGACGAAGACGGCGATCAGGCTCTTGGTTCCCCGCCCCACCCCGAATCGGTACTCGCCCCAGGCCGCCGCGCGCACGTCGTTCTCCACGTAGGTCGGCAGGCCGAACGCAGATTCGATCTCGTCACGGAGGGGGACATCGTCCCACTGGAGATTGGGCGCGAAGACGACGGCTTGGGTCACGGGATGAATCTGCCCGGCGGCGGCGATCCCGATGCCGGCCACCCGCGCCGGGTCGGTAGAGTCGAGCAGCCGGCTGATGACGCGCTTGAGATTGGCGAGAACGCCGGGCGCGCCCTTCCAGGCCTCCGTCTGCACCTCGAGGCGCCCGAGAAGCTCGCCCTCCCCGCTGAGGAGACCGCCGCGTAGTTTGCTCCCGCCGAGGTCGATGCCGACGGCACTCCGATCGGAGGACACGAGCAATCGCGCGGCGGTGTCTGAGTCGAGGGCGGCGGGACGGTCAGACCTTCTTGTCTTCGTCCTTCTTCGCTGTGGACGGGGTCTCGTCCACCGGGTCCGTCACGCCCTTCTTGAACTCCTTCACGCTCGATCCGAGGGAACGGGCGAGTCCGGGCAGCTTATTGGCCCCGAAGAGGACCAGGATGATCACGAGAATGACCAGCAGCTCTTGCATTCCCAACCCAAACATGGCGCGGCTCCTTTCCTTTGCTAAAGCGCCCTTACCCTACGCGGACGTGAGCAGGTTGTCAACGCGAGAGACCGGGCTACGGCGTGCGGAGGACGCGGCGCTCGCCTAGTCGGACGGTGACCCGCTGGGCGTCGAAGTACTCCATGAGGGGGATGGCGTACTTGCGGCTGATGCCCAGGAGGTCCTTCACGTCGCCCGGACCGATGTCCTTCTTGACGTGGAGATGGGCCACCAGCTTGTCCTGGATCTCCTGGAGGGCCGCCGAGTGGAAGAAGATCGACTCCTTGACGCGCACCAGGCGGCGGTCGGCGACCAGGAGCTGGAAGAGCTGGTGCTTCTCGGTGCCCTTGACCCCCAGCCGCCCCAGGGCTTCCTCGGGGCTCGGGGGGGCGGCCCCTGCCCGGCGAAAATCGGCCTCGAGGCCGTCGACCACGCGCTGCTGCTCGGGGGTGAGGCGGATCTCGTGAGAGGCGAGCCGGACCTGGTCACGCTCGCTTCGCACGAGGCCCTCGGCCTCGAGGGTGGACACGAGCTGCGTGAAGACCTTCTCCTGCGCGTGCCCGGCGCGGCTCCGGAGCTCCTCCCGCGAGATGCCGCCCCGCAGAGGGTTCTGGGCGTGAAAGGCTTCGAGCAGAGCCAGCGTCTGCTCGCGCAGCCGCTGGCTCGCCTCGCGGTGCACGAACCACTCGCGATCCACGGGCGTGATCGCCTGCTCGCGCGAAAGCTCCTCGAGGAGCACGCGCAGCCGCTCGGGGCCGAAGGGCGTGCGGGCTCGGAGATCGGCCGCGCGCAGGCCGGCCGCGCCGGCCTGGCGGAGGTGCTCCTCGACCACCTGGGCGGGGGTGCCCCGCTCCAGCAGGCGCAGGTGCTCCAGGAGAGCGTCGCCCTTCCGCTTGAAGCGCGGCGGCGAGATGTCCAGCACGGTGCCGCCGCCGATGGTGACGATGGGTGAGTACGAGCGGATGACGTAGCGATCGCCAGGCAGCGCGCAGACGAGCGCCTCGAGCCGGAAGCGCCCGTAGGTGACGCTGCCCGGCTCGATCGCCTGCGGACCCACGAGGAGCACTCGGGCCATCACCTCCTGTGTGCCGACGTGAAAGCGCACGCGATCGCGCGTCTTGAGCGGCCGCGGCGCGTCGGCGAGGAGCTCGAGCGAGGCATCGGCGAGGAGCGTGGGGAGGAGCGCCCCGGGCGGCGCCACGACGTCACCCCGCTCGAGGGACGCGCGCTCCACGCCCTGGAGGTTGACGGCGGTGCGTTGTCCCGCCTGCGCCGCCTCGACGGGCCGGCCATGCACCTGGAGTCCGCGGACCTTGGCCTGAAGGCCGCGGGGAAAGACCTCCGTCCGGTCGTCCACGCCGAGCCGTCCCGCCATGAGGGTGCCCGTGATCACGGTGCCGAAGCCCTTGACGGTGAAGACGCGGTCGATGGGCAGCCGAGCCGTCTGATCGGTGCCGCGCTCGGGAACGCGGGCCGCGAGCTCGGCGAGCGTCTGCCGCAGCTCGGACAGCCCCTGCCCCGTCTTGACGGACACGGGCACGATGGGGCAGCCCGCGAAGAGCGTGTCCGCGAGGAGCCGCGTCACGTCGTCCTTGACCAGCTCGATCCAGTCGGGCTCGACGAGATCCGTCTTGGTGAGGGCGACCATGCCCGCCTTGATGCGGAGGAGCTGGCAGATGGCGAGATGCTCGCGCGTCTGCGGCATCACGCCCTCGTCGGCCGCGATGACGAGGAGCGCGAGATCGATGCCGCCCACCCCCGCCAGCATGTTCTTGACGAAGCGCTCGTGGCCCGGCACGTCCACGATCTCGATGGTGAGGCCGTCCGGCTCTTCGAGGAAGGCAAAGCCGAGGTCAATCGTTATGCCTCGCGCCTTCTCCTCGGGCAGCCGATCGGTATCGGTGCCGGTCAGCGCCTTGACGAGCGACGTTTTCCCATGATCGATGTGCCCCGCGGTTCCTACAACCACATGCTTGGCAGGGACACGGGCCCCGTCCATCATTCAGCTGCGGGGGCCCCGACATGGCCCCCGCACTCCCCCATGTTCGCGCCTCGGCTCGCCTGGCTCGCCTTCTCCGCACTCACCGCTCTTGCCAAGGCTAGAGCGACGCGAGGATTGTGGCGAGAGCGGGGACGTCGGCGGGAAGCACGGTACGGAAGTCGAGGAGTAGCCGGTCATCGAGGAGGCGGCCGAGGACAGGCGGCCGCGCGGCCCGGAGACGGTCGTCGAGATCCTCGGGGCGGCGCTCCGCGCTGCCGAGGGCGAGGGCGACCGTGGGCAGCTCCACTGTGGGCAGGGCACCGCCCCCGACCTGCGAGGTCGCGTCCACCAGCATCGCGCCCAGTCGTGACTGGACCTCGGCGGTGAGCCGACGCAGGAGCCCGCGCGCCCGCCGCCGGATCGCCGCGGGCGGCTCCGTCAGCATCCGAAGCGTCGGAATGGTCTCGAGCGCTTCTCCCGCTTCGTAGGCGTACAGCGTCGCCTCCAGCGCGGCCACCGTGAACTTGTCGACGCGGAGGGCGCGGTTGAGGGGGTTCCTGGCGAGCCGCTCGACGAGCTCGGCCCGGCCCACCACGATGCCGGCCTGGGGGCCGCCGAGGAGCTTGTCGCCGGAGAAGGAGACGATGTCCACGCCCGAGGCCACCACCTCGGGCACCGTCGGCTCGTACGGGAATCCATAACGCCGGAGATCGACCAGGCAGCCGGAGCCCAGGTCTTCCATCACGGAAATGCCGCGCTCGCGCCCGAGTAGGCTGAGCTCGCGGGACGACACGGCGGCCGTGAAGCCGACCACGCGGTAGTTGGACGTGTGCACCTTGAGAATGAGTCCCGTCTCGGGGCCGATGGCCTGGGCATAGTCCTTGAGATGGGTGCGGTTCGTCGTGCCCACCTCGCGCAGCACGGCGCCCGAGCGGCGCATGATGTCCGGGATCCTGAACTCGCCGCCGATCTCGATCAGCTCGCCACGCGAGACGATCACTTCCTTGCCCCGGGCCAGACTCTCGAGGGCGAGCAAGACGGCAGAGGCGCAGTTGTTGACGACGAGGGAGGCGGGCGCGCCCGTCAGGCGCTGGAGCAGGCCGTCGACATGGGCGTAGCGCGAGCCCCGTTCCTTCTGGCCGATGTCCATCTCGAGATTCGTGTAGCCGGCCGCCGCCGTGCGGAGCCGCTCCTGCGCGAGGGGCGAGAGCAGCGCGCGTCCGAGATTGGTGTGCAGGACCACGCCGGTAGCGTTGATGACTCGATCGAGCGAGAAGACGCCGCTCCGTGTCAGACGGTCGACCACTCGCTCCGCGAGGGTCGAGGCTTCGGCGACGGAGGAGGCGCCCTCGAGCACCCGCCGTCTCTCGGCCGCGAGCACCTCGCGCGCGGATTCAGTGACCCGCTGGCGCGGCACGGAGCGCAGATCCCGATGCGCGGCCGCGCGCCCCACGAGCGCGTCCACGCCGGGCAGGCCGCGCAGCAGGGCCTGGGCCCTATCCGCCCGCGGCAAGCTCGGTCTCCACTCGCGCGCGCACCCGCGCGATCACCTCACGGGCCTCGTGGCGGATGGCCTCCGTCCCCGCGCGGCGCGCCTCGGACTGCAAGAGGCGACGCACGGCCTCCTCGGTCAGCCCCGCCCACAGCTCGTCGAGATCGCGGGCCGAGAAGCCCTGGCCCTTGAGGGCGCGCGACCACTCGCGCGCCAACTCCTGCACGAGTCGATCGCGCTCGGTGGCGAGGCGCCGCGCGCGCTTTACCAGCTCCGGCAGCTTGGGGGGCATGGGCTACTCCCTGACGTAGCGACGCACGGAGTCCACGAGATTCGGCTCCCAGCGCGTGGTGGACACGCATTCGAGGCCCGGCTCCATCCTGAGCTTGCCGGGCTGGCCGAGACGAAGGGTGCGCATCTTGCTGTTGATCTGGATGTCGGTGGTGGCACCGCTGGGCCGCACGAACACCGTGAAAGCGGCCAGGGCCTCGCCCTCGAGCGGCGTCTCGCCCTTGCGGCCACAGTCGGCGTAGACGCCGATGGGGGACACAAAATCGTCCGACGCGATCACGCCCGAGTCCTTGGCGACCACGCGCAGCGGGACGTTGTCGAAGGCCAGCGCCCGGATGAGGGCGCCCCAGGTCCGGTCGTACGAGGCCGCGACCTGGTCACGGTACGGCGGCGGCTGGAGGGGCGAGATATACGAGGCGCAGCCGCTCGGGCCGCTGAGCCCGACGAGGACGATTGCCAGGACCGCCGTGTGAGGCCGCCGCATGACCGCATTTTACCCCGGGTGATGGTCGATCCCGCGATAGGCACGGATGAAGCGGCGGATACGCGCCTCATCGAGCTCGTCGAAGGCCTCGAGGCGGGTCCAGGCCGTGAGCGCGATGCGCGTCTTCATGCCGGGATAGGGGGCGAGGATGACCTGGCGATCGTAGCTCGACACGATGGCCGTGAGCTTGGCCACGAGGTCGAGACAGCCCTGGGGACAGTGATACTGGACCATGACGCCGCCGTCCTCGAGATTGTGGACCTGGAGCTGGCGCGGGATGGGCTCGGTGTGGATGCCCCACGGCGCCACGTACGGCATGTGCGGTCCCGAGGTGGGCGGATCCGAGTTGTACGGCGGGATGGCCTCGCTGAAGGTCTGGACGTGGCGGTTGCCCTGATCGGGAAATCGCTGGCCGGGAAGATCGGCGGCCGCGCGATACACGTACACGCCCACCACGATGGCAGCGAGGAGGGCGATCCCGCCGCCGAGAAGCCAGGGGGCGTTCCGGCGGCGACGCCCGACCGTGTCCTGCCCCTTGGGGTGTCGCTGTTCCTTGCTCATGGCTGTGACCCGCGATCGAAGCTCTGGCGGAAGCGTGTGGGAGTCGAACCCACCTCCGACTTGTCTAGAGCCGGACGCCGGATTTGAAGTCCGGGGCGTGCACCGGCGCCGCAAACGCTTCCATGGAGCTGACCCTGCGCCAGATCGGCACAGGGAGTGTACCATCGCCCACGCTCGAGGGCGCCGCGTGGCGCCGCCCCAAGGGGGATATACTCGAGGGGATGGTGCCATCTCACGTATCGAGCCAGTACCTCGCCCCCGCGGCATTCGTGGACAGCGACGACGCGCGAGTGGTCGCCTGGAGCCGCCACGTCTGCGGCGACGAGCCCGATGAGACTCGGCGCGCCGTACGCCTCTACTACGCGGTCCGCGACGACATCACCTACACGCCGTACGCCGATTTCCGCTCGCCCGAGACCTACCGGGCGAGCGCGTGCCTGGCGCGCGGCGGGGGGTTCTGTGTGGCCAAGGCCGCCCTCCTGGCCGCGGGGGCACGCGCAGCGGGCATCGCGGCCCGGCTCGGCTTCGGAGACGTGCGCAACCACCTCTGCACTCCGCGGCTGCGCGCGCTGATGGGGGGCGACGTCTTCTACTACCACGGCTATACCGAATTCTCGCTCGGGGGACGATGGGTCAAAGCGACCCCGGCCTTCGACCGCGCGCTCTGCGACCGCTTCGGCGTTCGCCCGCTCGAGTTCGACGGGCGCGCCGACTCCCTCTTCCATCCCTACGACGCGAGCGGCCGGCGACACATGGAGTACGTGGGCGAGCGAAGCCCACGCGCCGATGTTCCCGTGGCCGAGATCATGGCGACCTTCGAGCGTGCCTACCCCGGCCTCATGAGCGAAGGCGCGACGATACCGGTAAAGCGGTTTCGCGACGAGGCCGAGCGGCTCTGACGGCCCCGCCCACCTTCTCGAACACGCGCCGGCAATTGCCGCCGAGCATCTTCGCGACCTCCTCCCTGCCGTAGCCGCGATCGAGCAGACCCTGCGCGAGAGAGGGCCAGCGATCGTAGCTCGTGAAGATCGCGCCGGGGCCGATGCCGTCCATGTCGGTGCCGACGCCGACATGCTCGACGCCCACGGCGTCGACGAGCCGGGAGATGTGGTCGACGTAGCCGGGGATGTCGTCCCCGCGATATCCCCGGATATAGGGCATGGCGCCGATGACCCCGCCCGTGCCCGCGATCAACCGGGCGTGCTCGACGGTGATGAAGCGCGCCCAGCCGCTGCCGTCCTGAATATTGGAGTGGGAGAGGATGATCGGCTGCGTGGTCGTCTCGGCCACCCCGCGCACGACGTCCAGGGTAGCGTGAGCGACATCGACCACGATGCCGAGACGATTCATCTCGCGCACGGCTGCGCGGCCGAACGGCGTGAGCCCACCGTGCACGGGCGCCTCGGTCTGGATGTCGCCGAGCTCGTTCACCCGATAGTGCACGAGCTGGAGGGAGCGGATCCCCCCGTCGAAGGCCTCCTGCACGCGGTCCACCCTGCCTTCGAGAAAGTCGCACCCCTCGACGGCGAGGATGCCGCGCACGGGCGCGGAGGCGGGCACGCCGAGCTCCTCGGCGCGCAGCACGAGCGGCATTCCCGCGCCCGCGCTCCAGGTCCGCAGCAGGTCCATCTGGCGCCACATCGAGGCATAGAGCTCGCCGGGCTGGGGCTGGCGCGTTGCCCGCAGGCCGCCGCTGGCACCCCGAGCGATGACGGGCGCGTCCGAGGTGGCTGTGAGACTGATCACCTTCACGAGCCCGACCTCCGCGCTCCGCCGATGTCCCGCCAGGGTGTCGGAGGCCGTGCTCGCGAACAGCCCAGGATGCGAGTGGAGATCGAACGAGAGTGTGGCTTCCAGCAGGTCTCGCGTCGGCCCCGGCGGCGGCGGGAGCGGGCGGGCGCAGGCCGCGGCCAGCACGGGCGTGGCGACGGCGGCGAGAAAGCCCCGCCGGCTCAGCCATTCCGACGACGGATCATCTTCGCCCGCGTGGGCGAGCGCGAGCAGTCGCGTCCAGGAATCGAAGCAGCTCGCCCTGCACATGCGTCAATCCTCCTCCGCGACGGCGACCGCGCCTCGCGAGCCCTCCTGATTCTACTCGGATCGAGTGATGGCGAGCGTGGCTCCCGCGAGGAGCGCCCCGGCGGCGGCCAGGGAGGGCACGAGAAGGGTCCCGGTGGCGTCGTAGACCATGCCGGCGAACACGGGGCCGACGATCTGACCGAAGCCGAAGGCGGCCGTCATCACCGCGAGCGTGCTTCGCGGATCCCCCTGGGCGATCCGCCGGGCCCAGGTGAGGCCGAGGGCGGTGATCCCCATGAAGGTGGCCCCGAGGAGCGCGGCGGCGAGGAGTATGCCGGTCGGGCGAACCCATAGCGCGCTGGCCGCGACGCCGATGGCTTCCAGCACGCACGCGAGGGCAAACGATCGCGAGATCCCGACCCGGCCCTCCACGGCCGTCCACACGCCGACGGACGGCGCCGCGGTCAATCCGACGAGGAGCCAGACGAACGCCTCCAAGGCGCGCACCTGGGGCGAGGCGCGCACGATGGCCACGAGAAACGTCGCCGTGATGATGTAGCCGAAGCCGAAGAGGCCATAGGCCATGACGAGGGTTGCAAGAGGCGACGCCGTCCGGCCCGGGGTCGCGGGCGCGGTCGCCGTGACGTCGCCTCGATCCGGAATGAGCGCGGCGACGATCCCGACCGCGGCGAGGGACGTGAGACCCGCGGCGAGCCACGCCGCGCGCCAGCCCCACGAGAGGAAGACGACCACGGCGGAGACCGCGATGCCCGTGCCGACGCCGGCAAAATGCACCGACGACAGGCCAGGCCGGCCCCCCCGACCGATCCGGTCGAACACGAGGGCCGAGGAGTACACGAGTCCGAAGGCGCTCGCCACACCACCCGCGAAACGCAGGAGGAGGAAGGCGGGGCTCGAGGATGTCACGGCCATGGCGGCCGTGGTGAGCGCGCTGACGAGGAGGGCGACGAGGAGCCAGCGGCGGCGGGAGCCGGGCAGGCCGGGCATGGCGGCCACGAGCGCCCCGGCAAGGTAGCCGGCGTAGTTCGCGGAGGCGAGCAGACCCGCGGCGCTCTTGGTCATCCCGAGATCCTCGACCATGAGGGGCAGGATCGGCGTGTAGACGAATCGCCCGATGCCGACCGCCGCGGCCATGGCCACCAGGCCTCCGAGGGCGATCGAGGACAGCCGATTCGATGCGGCCGCTGGAGACAGACCCGCGCCGATGTCGTGGTCCTCGTCGCCCCGCTACGCCGCGCCTGGCTTCGCGGGCACCGGATCAGAGCTTGTCAGACGGCACCTCGCCCAGGAAGCCGGGCAGCATGAGCACGCACAGCCGGTTCACGCTGGAAGATTGGTCGATCACGTGGTGCATGCCCATGGGGAACAGGGCCAGCTCGTTCGCGCCGAGGCGCTGCTCGGAATACCGTCCCGTCGTCGGATCATAGGTCCTGAGGTGGATCCACCCGTCGAGCATGAAATAGATCTCATCGAACTCTGGATGGTAGTGGGCGATGGTGGGCTTGATGTTCGGGCATATCGCCACATTGAGCTTCGCGTAGTCTGCCGTCGACAGGATCATGTCGACCTCGCCGCACGTGACCGTCTGGGTCTTGACCATGTCCGCCACCAGCTTCACGAGCATCGTGAGCGTCCTCCGTTCGTGACGTCAGCCCGCGTATGGCACGCGCGTCATTAGGTGCTGTTGGGGGTCGCGGGGCGGATCGCGGGGGATCGAGGGGGAGCAGAGGGACGGAACGGGTAGGCGAGCTGCCGAGCATAGCTCTCGGGGACGGGATCGCCCTCGAGACCGTAGCGGGCGGGCCACCGGTCGCCGGGCAGATGGAAGGTCCCGAAGACGAGATCGATCACGGGCAGGTGCACGGCGAAATTCTTGTCCACCGCTTCGGCCTCGGCGCTGTGGTGCCAGTGGTGGAACTGCGGCGTGGCGAGCACCCGCCGCAGGAAACCGAAGCGGAAATTCACGTTCGCGTGGATCAAAATGGCCTGGAAGGACACGAAGACCAGGTACGCGTAGGTGGGGCCCGTGGCGAATCCCAGCACGTAGACGGGCACGAAGCCCACGGCGCGCGTGACCACGATGTCCACGAGGTGCAGCCGCGAGGCGGCGAGCCAGTCGAGGCACTGCGCCGAATGGTGCACCTGGTGGAAGCGCCAGAGCCAGGGCACGGCATGAAAGAGACGATGGGTCGTGTACTGGGTGAGATCGGCGATGACGAGGATCTCGGCGAACTGGAGGAGCATGGGCTGGCCGGCGATGGCGGACTGCAGGGTCGGACTGACGGCCCAGCGAAAGAACACGGCGGCGGGCACGAGGGTGAGGAGCACGGTGGCCTGGACGAGAAGGTGACTGACCCCGAAATGGGCGAGGTCGGTGGTCCAGCCCCTGCGGAAGACCCTCTGGGCGGGCAGCCGCGCGAAGAGATGCTCGAGGGGCACGAAGACGGTGGCGAGGATGAGGAGGTTCAGGAGAAACCAGTCGAGACCGAGATGATCCGACGCACGCACGGGAGTGCTGACCTCGACCTGTGGGCCGCCCATCAGCGTGGCCAGCCCGACCAGGCCGATACCCGTGAGCCCGAGCGCCTTGCGCCGCTTGAGGAGGAGGCTGGCCGCGCTGCAGAGAAAGGCGGCCAGGAGTCCCGCCTTGATGAGACCTCGGATGAGGGTCATGTCGTAGACCGCGCGCAGCTCGGGCGTGGTCAGCACGGAGGGAAACCAAAGACAGAGCACCGCGGCCAGCCCGGCCGCGCCCAGGAGCACCGACAGCACGCCCGCGATCCAGCCGAGAGGTCCGAGCCATCGTGGCCGCGAACGCGGTCGAGCGCTCGGGGGAAACGGCATGCTCCATCATAGCAGGGCGAGCCGCGTGGTAGGCTGCCCGGAGATGAACCGGATGGTGTCCCTGGTGTGGCCGGCCATGCTCTTCGTTCTCGCCATGGCCTCGCGCGCGGAAGCGCCGCCACCCCTGACGGCGGGCCCGTCCGCGGCCGAGCAGGAATTCATCGCGCGCCACTGGCGGCGGCCCATTCCCCCCCAGGGCCCGCCTCCCGCTCGCTTCTCGCCCATCGAGCGATCTCTTCAGCCGGAGGCCTGCGGGGCCTGCCATCCCGTGCAGTTCTCGGACTGGCAAGGCTCGATACACGCCCACAGCATGGGGCCGGGCATTGCCGGCCAGCTCGTCGACTTGGTGAAGACCGATCCCCTCTCGGCCCGTTCGTGCGCGACCTGTCACGCCCCGATTGCCGAGCAGCGGCCCGAGCTCCTCGAAGGAGGGCGCTGGGTTGCCAATCCCGACTTCGATCCCGCCCTCCAGGCGCGCGGCGTCGTCTGCGCGAGCTGTCACGTCCGCGAGCATCAGCGCTTCGGGCCGCCGCGTCGCGACGGCTCGACGGCCAGCCGGGCGCCCCGCGCGAGCCTCCCCCACAATGGACTCACGCGGACCACAGCCTTTCTGCGCTCAGAGTTCTGTGCGAGCTGCCATCAGTTCGCGCCCGACGGTCCGACCTTGGCGGGCAAGCCGCTCGAAAATACGTACGAGGAGTGGCGCGGCAGCCCGGCGGCGCGCCGGGGACTCCAGTGTCAGAGCTGTCACATGCCCGATCGCCGGCATGTCTGGCGCGGCATCCACGACGCCGACATGGTCCGCTCGGGACTGGACATCGTCCTACGCGCAGCGCAGCCGCGCTACCGCCAGGGCGATATCGCCCGGGCGACGCTCACCATCGCGACCCCCCGCGTCGGCCACGCCTTCCCGACCTATGTCACGCCGGCCGTGCTCGTGCGACTCGAGCTGATCGATTCCGACGGCCGCGCCGTGCCCGACAGTCTCGAGGAGCGCCTCATCGGCCGTCAGGTCCCGCTCGATCTCTCGCGCGAGATCGCGGACACGCGCATCCCTCCGGGCGGTCGCTTCAGGCTCGACTACGCTCGGCGGCTCCCGGCGAGCGGCCTCAGACTGCGCGTCACCGTCACCGTGCTACCGGACGAGTTCTACACGCGCTTCTTCGAGGCGATGCTGTCGGCGGGCGCAGGAGGGGGAGACGACCAGATCCGGCTCGCCCTGGAGGCGACGCGCCGCTCCGCCTATACGCTCTACGAGAAAGAGCTGGCGTTGAGCTAGAGGAACACGGCCACTCTACCTGATCGGACCTCCTGGAGCGGGCGTGGGATCCTCGGGCGCGAGATCCCCCATGTCGGGCTCGAGCTGGAGAGTGTCGGCGATCTTGGTATAGCTCGAGAACATCTGCGTCACCCCGACGATCTCCATGATTCCCCGCGGGCCGACACCAAGGCGACGCATCTCGCCCAGGTGAAAGGCCGTCCCCGTGCCCGAGCGCGTGGTCAGCGAGACGGCGAAGGCGAGCGCCTCCTTGACTCGGCGCGAGAGGCGATTGTCCGCATAGGCGCGTCGCGCGGCCGCCCACACGTCCGCGGCATAGCCGGGGTCATGGGCAATGAGCCGGAAGGCCGCCGGCACCTCGGGCGACTCGTAGAAAGCGCGGATCTCGGCGAAGAGGGCGCGCGTCTCAGGCGGCGCGTCCGCTTCGTCGACCATGCCGAGGGCGCCGAGCGCATCCGCGGCCACATTGAGCGCATTGGTGATCCCGACCACCTGCGCCGCCTCGTACCAGACGGCGTCTCCCGTCATTCCCTGCAGCTTCCCGGCTGCAGTGTGCGCGGTGACTCAGTACTCGCAGGCGCTGGCTCCGCTGACCGCGGCGGCAACCATCTCCTTTTCCGCCCGCGTGAACTCTCCCGGGCTCATGGCGCGCTTCATGGCGCGGCCGTGCGGTCCGCCGAACTCGGGGTCCCAGGCCATCACTCGGCTCATGGCGGGCGGCTGGTCGAAATCGTGATTGAACCACGCCTTCGAGAGCTCGAAGAGC
>WNEZ01001344.1_pt1 | contig 20645 bp, 11 predicted proteins | sample 5400521 | NCBI WGS metagenome assembly WNEZ01 (sample SAMN13153339, study PRJNA577476) | soil metagenome | isolation source: 120 cm saprolite under Douglas fir tree site 2 hole 1 replicate 1 | place: USA:California | collected 2015-04-18 | reverse complement strand
AACATCGCGGCGCAGGCGTACCACGGCGGTCTGCCCACGCCTGAACGCCACCAGATTCAAGAACAATTTATGCAGGGCGAACTCGACGAGGTGGTGGCGACCAATGCCTTTGGGATGGGCGTCGATAAAGCGGAAATTCGCTTCGTGTTGCACTATGACCACCCTGCCAGCCTGGAGGCATACGCGCAGGAAGCGGGACGAGCAGGACGCGATGGAAAGGAAGCCTATGCTATCCTGCTCGATCACGCGCAAACCCAGCGCACCACGCGCTTTATCGCCCAACAGGGTATGCCCCGTGTGCAGGTGCTTGAGGCTTACCGGCAGGCGCTGCAAGAGGCCGACCAAGCGCTGCCCTCGGCGGTACGGCTTGCGGATGGCGCGCTGCTCTGCGATCCTGACGCGCTGGCGGACCTGGCCGATATTGAGCGCACCCAGGCTCGCGTGCTGCTCTTCTCTTTTGAGGAGGCCGGGCTGGTCCAACGTGGCGTAGACTGTACACTTGAAGCGACAGTCATGCTGAATCGCACGCCAGGCGACATTCTGTCGAGCATGACGGATACCTCCGAGCGTCACATGGTTGCGACTCTGCTTGACGCCATCGGCGCTGCCCTGGATCGGCAGGTAACGTACCAGGCAGCTACCGTCTATAAAGCGACAGGACTCGATCCACGCCGCGTAGACCCGCTGCTGGTACTTTTAGCCGAGCGTGATCTGCTGCTGTATCGCTCCTATAGCCGTGGTGTGACACTCAAGACAGAGGCGGGATTAGCCGACAAGGCAAACCTGCAAGCGATCGAGCAACGCTTCGCTGCCCGTTATGAACGCTTCGAGGAGCGGCTCCAGAAGATGCTGGACTATATCCATCTGCGGTCTGGCCAGAGCCACTGTCGCAGCGCCTACCTGGTGAACTACCTGACGGGCGAAGACACAGCGACACCGTGCGGCAAGTGTGACCTGTGCAGCCCAACCAGCGAACACCTCCCCTGGCGACCCGACCTCGTCTTCGCTGCTGAGCCGCTGCGCGTCGATCCTCGCCTGGTGATCCTGGGGGCAGTCAAAGATCACAACGACACCTTTGGCAAGTGGACCATCGAGAAAATGGTGCTGGGCATTCCCCAGACGACATTTCAAGGGCAGACCAGGAAACTCTCGCCTAAGGCGCGGGCCTCGGATCACTATGGAGCATTGGAGGGAAGCAGCGTCAACTCCGATCATGTACGGCGCGCGCTGGATGGCCTTATCGAGGCTGGGTATCTGCAACTGGTAGAACGCCCGCTGCGTACAGGCGGGACCTACTCGGCGGTTAAGATAATGCAGAAAGGGCGTGATGCCCTGGCCGGAGGCGTTGACCTGCCGGCATTGCAAGAGAGCGGGGGTGTGGCATGAACGAACAGGATGATGAAGTAGCGCAACTCCTCGACGAAGCCGTAGCACGTCTAGCGACATGTCGCCAGACATTCACCGACGAGGAGGCGCTGCTCCCCATCTGGGAGCGCGACTATGATATCTCGCCTCAGAGTGATCCACAGGGGCGTTTTGTCCTGGCCTACGAGGCGGACGGCAAGCATCCTCGCCAGTGGCGTCTCTCCACACAAGCCCTGGCAAATAACCGGCTGCTGGACGCGCTCAGGTCAGGGGCATGGAATGGACAGGATCTTGACGCGGAATTAGCCCGGCTCGATGCTGAGGACCAGAGCCATTATGTCTTCTGCCCATACGATCCCCGCTTCACGAAACATCCAGATGGGACGTTGGAAGCCGCTGATAGTGAATACAATGTGGCGCTTCCACGAGAGACGAAGGCAGTGCTTGATGCGCTTGGGCCCAAACTGCTTGAGCAGTGGCACAGCGAAGGAGCCGAACCTTTGACTGTGCACCAGGTGACCGAGCGACTGAGCAACCTGGGATGGCCTGAAGCGAATGCGCGGAACGGCTGGTTGCTGGTTCGCACCTGGCTGCCAGGCTGGCCGGAAGTCGCCCGCGTTGGGCAGGACTACTGGATTCCTGCGGACTCGGTGCCGAAGGGACCGGAACACACACGCCTGCAAGTTTTGCCAGTTGTGAGCGTATCTCTTAGAGTCGAATCGATGGATGCAGAACCCAGTACCATCAGCGGACCAGGTTCTCCAGAGCGAGAAACCGCACCAACAATTGACAATAGCCCGATACCTCAGGGGGGAGCGGTCATGGCAAACCAGGTCAGCTGGATATACCCTCTCCATACTGTTCACCTGCTCGAAGGGTTCCTTCCTGTACCTGCGACTGCACGCAGCGCCTATCCACCGCGTGGGGTTGGTGAGGGAGATCGAGAGGTCTTACGTGGGCTATGGTATGACGACGATGAACGCCTGTGGCTCTGGCTCGACCGAACTCAAGACCGTCTCTATGGGCCTGACCTTGCCCGTAAACTGGAATGGCTGGAGGCGGGTGATCTGCTGCGTATCCAATGGACACCCGACGTCGTTGTCTTGCGTACGGCCGGACACGACGACGAAGTGCAGCGTGAAGAAGAGCGCCTGGTGGACCCGCAAGCGCTGAAGGCTCTGAGAGGCGGTTTAGGCGAGACGTACAGGCAATCCCTCCAGGCGATCCTGTCGGAGAAGGCCGATGGCCTTACGTTTGTCCAGGTGGTGCAGACCCTCCGCGAACGCCAGGGACACGACGTTCCCAGAAACACGGTGAGAGCTATTCTGTATGCAGGCGGATTCCTACATCGCAATAGCCACTGGTTCGCTGCTCCAAAAAGCGAGCATGGGGCGCGCAAACTGCGCGCCGCATTGACTGAAACGTTGGTGCCAGTGCAGGAGATCGAGCAAATTCAAACTGTAAATGCTGAACTGAGCGCAGATGCTGAACGTCTAAAGAGAAGCGTACAGGCCATCAGGGCAAGGTTGGCTGAACTGGTGAACATGCTTCGTGAGAGCTTGTAGAGAGTGTTGTCAAGAAGATAGAGAGATGAATTATGGTGAAACTTTAGCATATTGGTACCTGCGTCTGAATGGTTTCTTCCGAGTTGCTCAATCGAATTAAAAAGGGGACACACGAAGCACAATCAGAAGTGGTTCATGCGTCCCCTAAGGTATCCGGCACAGAACGACTTTATTAACATTCCACAACACCTGTAGAAGCAAATTAAAGTCGTTCCCAAAATGGGCATCTTTCACGCTCGAATACATGAGATTGATTTAAATTTAAGTCGTTCCCAAAACTGCTGCTGGAACCCTTGAACGGGTATTACGGGCAAAATAAAGTTGTTCCCTGAGTTATACATATAGCTGTTACATAGCTATTTATGTCAACCTCTGTGATTTGCTCTTACAAAGAGCTAAGATCATTATTCTCGATTGTCCTTTTTTTCTGAACAGATGTGCCAAGTAGCCAGCACAGGCTAAATCAGCAACCGAAAGTTTTGCTGATTTACTTTGCGTACTGATTATGATATTATTTGGTAGAGATTCTGTTCTATATAACAGGATAAAGGAAAATTTTGCGTAAATATAGCCAATGGTGCTCTTAATATTGGATTAAATCAAGAAATGACCTAGCTGCGGTGTTGGAGGTATTATAAGTGTCGTTGAAACCTTAACGGAAGATGCATAAAAGCTTACAGATTTATCAAGAAGAAGGTGAAATTTATGCAAAACCTATATAGCACCATAGAACAACTGACCTCAACTGCACTTTCCTCTCTCGCTAGTATAAGGCTTTTAAATGATTTTGCTGCTGAGCTTGGCTGGAAACCAAGTGATCATTTGGATGTCCCGAATATTAGTGATATAGCAAATGCACATCTTATTGTAGAACATGGATTAGAGAATGCCGCTGTAATCTCGTTTTTGCAACGCTCCTGGCATACGTTGGATTCAAATTCGAGAAGAAACCTTTTCAACATATCTTATAATAATTTGGTTGATTGGCATATTCAGGTACAATCTGATTGGGTTTTCTTTTTCTTTAACCGGACAAATCCTCCGACTCTTGTTGAAAATTTTCCGATTTCACAGGGTGATTACGACCTGTTACGTAGTGAGGCTTTCGAACAAATATCTGGGAAAAGACCTAATCCCAACATACCCGCATTAGATGATGCACTGATTAAGACTATTTCACTTTGGAAACGAGACCTGGACACAGAACTTAGAGAGATGGGGCAATCAGTTTCAAATGATACATATTCTGCCTTGTTCAATGCAATTATCTTTACCAGAGCGGTCGAAGATAATTACCACCGTACTTCCCCTATCCGTTCACAATCCTCACGTTCAACCCGAACTTTACTTGCTAGTTGGAGCGAACCGAAAGAATCGGGAGAACCGTTACGGGTAGCTTTACGCTCAATCCTTGAAGACCTAATCAAAAGATCTATTCCTGACTATTTGCTCGATGAAAACAAACTACGTGTTTTTGACAACTTGCCCAGATCGACTGTACATGCTCTTTTAACTGATTTTTATCGCAACAAATATGCATCTTACTATACGTATGATTTCTCCCTCATATCTAAACATGCACTGAGCCGCATTTATGAGCAATATGTCTCTGTGCTTCGTCATGAAGAGCCAGATCAACCACCTCTCCTGCTTTTTTCACAACTGCCCAATGAAAGGTGGGAGAAATCATTTGGCAGTGTTTATACTCCACAGTATATCGCGCGGTTCTTTGCCCGTTATCTACGTGAACAGATGCCACCATCAGCTTACAAACGAATTCGAGCTATTGATCCAGCATGCGGCTCTGGGATTTTTCTACGTACTCTCTTAGAATTAAAGTGCGATCCAATGCAGGATGGTATAACAACAGAATCAATTGATAAAGCATTTGAGACCGTTCAAGGATTGGATATTGATAGCAACGCTGCTCAAGCGGCCGTCTTATCGCTTTCTTTGTTATACCTGGTTCTAACTGATAATTTGCCAGATAATCTAAACATTGTCACATCAGAAGCTATTGAATATTATCAAAAGAATCCTCAACTAAAGGGAGCTTTCGATGCCGTAATTGCTAACCCACCGTATGTTGATTGGGGTACGCAGAACACAGCTATGCGCCAGCATATCAGTGAATTCATGGATGAAAGTGCTAGTGGACGCATTGATATATATTTGGCGTTTTTACGCCTAGCACTTGAAATGCTTAAACCAGGCGGCTATGGAATGTTTGTGATTCCTCATAGCTTTCTGATAACTAAAAACGCCAGTAATCTAAGAAAGCTCATTCTTGAAACAAGCTGGATTCGCTGTTTAGCCGACCTTTCTGCTATTCGCGTCTTCGAAGATAGAGGTTCATATGTAGTACTCCTCATTTTTCAAAAGAAAATCGATTCTGAACATAAGGCTCCTCCTTCTCTAATTATTAGATGCCAAGATTCAGTAGGAATTGCGCTTCAGAATGCCCTAGCGGGTATCCAAGAAGAGACAAAATTCTACAGTATCTACGAAGTAGATCAAATCGCCTTTAAAAGGGATGAATGGATTGTTCTGCCGCCCACCGAAACGTCCATCACGAGCAAATTCCAGGAATTACCAACTATTGGAGATTTTCTAGATGTTCATGTTGGCTTTATTTCTGGAGCAGATAATGTCTTTATTATTCCCGCGGAAATACTTCCAAAGGGAGAGGAGTCACTATTTATTCCGTTTTTGCCCGATAAAGAAATGAGACTATACACCGTACCTGAAAAAACCAGCTCTTACTTCTTTTCTTCATATTTGAATGGACGGAAGTTAAAAGAGGAAGAGCTACAGAATAATTTTCCTAAAACCTGGAAGTATTTGATGTCGCATAAGGATAAGCTTCAGTCTCGACCTCCAGTGCGTAAAGGGACTTTAGCCTGGTGGCAACCAGAACGCCCTCGACAACCTGAAGAGATGATGCGGAGTAAGATTCTAACTCCTCATTTGGTAATAGTACCGCGTTTCTCACTTGATCGTGAAGGCAAATATGCCGTTTCACGCGCACCTTATTTATATCCGAAAGATAGAGGTGCAGAAGATGATCTTTTACGATTTTTCCTCGCTGTACTGAATTCCTCTACTTGCTACTGGTATATATCAAAGTACTCACACAAGTATAGTGCAGGTTATACTATGCTGGAACCTAAAACGCTCAGATTTACTCCCGTTCCGGACCCAGCCAAGGTAGACCCTGTTTTAATGCGCCGTCTGCTAACCCTTGTAGATATGAGATTATCAACTCGTGGCACTTCTGCCTTAGAATACGAAAAGCAAATCGATACATTGATAGCTGATCTTTACAATTTATCTGATCAAGAGCGGACTGCCATTGGAATGGAGGAGTAGAAAGAACGTAGATGCGTATTATTCAGGTGAAAAGCAATGAACTTAAATCCCGAGGTCAAAAAATCCGAATAATGTTGCGGCCAATTTCGAAAGAAGAAGATGGTCCAGCATGTGAGATAACGAAAGCTAGTTCAAGCGGATTGATTTTTGCAATCCATGATGGTGTGAGGACAACAAGTGATTATCGAGACTGGAGGTTTTCGACAAAGGTCGAAAATTTTCATGCTATGTACTTTGAACTTTGGAAGCGCAATGAGAAAGATGAAGAGTTATGGTATTTAGATAGGGCTTATCTTTCCATCTACCAATTTAATAATAAACAGGAAAAGGAATTTTTATGTCTTCATTGCGATCCAAATATATCGCCTGAATTAGAAGAATCAGAAAACAAGCAAGCAAAGATCAGCAATAGAGCTAACTTGAAGTTAAGTAAAAAAGGACTAAAACCCGATAAAATTATAAGTTTCGCTAAAAGAGAAATCGATAAATTTGATAAACCCGAAAAAGAGAGATATAAGAAAGGCCCTCATTTACACATTAAAGCTGCCGTGGACCCTTTGCCTCACGCGCACTTTGCTCTGAATCTTGGGCACTTAAATGATGTTCTTGCGTCAGTAGAATCTCTTTCTGAAGCCATGAAGGATGGCATACTTATGCTAAAAGAAGAGGTATTAGACAGACTTTTACCCCAATAGGAGACAAATCCCTTGATAGACTCCTTTCTGAAAAGCAAGGTAGCTCTTGCGATGGAACGGGAAACCTCGCCAAGACAGAGAGCTATGGCCAAGTATGCAGGTTCTTAGGTACTGCCTCTCTCGATGGTGGATAATTCAGTCTTTTCTCCTAATCGCTTGACAATCCCTCTTTGAGCGTGAATGAAGCGAGAACTGTTCATGAAGAATAGAGTTGCGGACTCAGAGCCATCATTTTACGTGCAAAGTATGATTTTTCGGGCGAAATAAAGTTGCGGACTGGAATATTTCACGCCTTTGACAAAAGTTACTCACAAAGAATAAAGTTGCGGACTCAAACTCAGTTTATCTACTACAGATAAGCAAACAGAACGAAAGCTAAGTCTCTCAATTGAAGACATTTGGACGAAATAACCAACATGTATCTACTATCAAAGTCACTTAAGAGCCGATTTTCTGAACGGATGACCCATGTAGCCAGTACAGAGATTGCACGCCCACAGAATTCCTCTCAGATTTTTGCAACACAACCCGGTAGCTTATATGCCAGGACTTATTCAGGAATTTGTCCCTGCAGATCGGTTCCCTTGGAGCGTTCATAACGGATTCTTCTTTAGACCGCTTGCCATACTTGCACAGACCAGTCATCGCTTGCAGAGGCAATATGCTGCTTATTGGGTGACCATGCCACCGAATGCACAGCGAGTTCGTGCCCGGAAAAAACGAAGAGTTGTTTTTCTGAGAAGGCATCCCAGATGCGTACACTGTAATCCCCAGACCCAGAGACGATGCGCCTGTCATTGGGCGTCCAGGCCACAGCATTTAACACATCGGTATGCCCCGTATAGGTGAGGAAATGGTCGCCAGAGGTCGGGTCCCAGACCTGCACCGTCCTATCGTTGCTGGCAGAAACAACACGCGTGCTGTCGGGCGACCAGGCTACCGATTTCACCTCGTTCGTGTGGTTCTTATAGATGGCCAGGGCATGTTGAGCGGTAACCTTGGGCTGGCTTTGGATTGCCGACCAGACCTGGGCCGTTCGATCAACGCTGGCGGAAGCGATGCGCGTGTTATCTGGAGACCACGCGACACTCCATATCTGTTTGACATGACCAACATAGCTGAAGTGATGGGTGCCATCTTTCGCATCCCAGACCTGTACGGTCTTATCGTCTCCTCCAGAGGCGATACGCGTGTTATCAGCCGACCAGGCCAGGGTACGCATGTTCCCGGAGTGACCACTATAGGTATAGAGGCTGGCGCTGCCTTCACCTGTTTGCAGAGCATCCCAGACCTGCACCGTCGTATCAGAACTCGCCGAGGCGATATAGCTTCCATTGGGAGACCAGGCCACCGCGTTTACCGACCCCCGGTGTCCATGATATCTAAAGGAACGGTGTCCAGTAGCCGCATCCCACACATGTACCGTTCCATCTTGGCTCGCGGAAGCGATGCGTTTGCCATCCGGGGACCACGCTATCGCGTACACCGGCAGTACATGACCGTGATAGGTGACGAAAACGGTTCCCTGTGGAACAGGAGTGGCGTGTGATGTAGAAGGCGGCCGTGTAGATGTTGACGTTTCACGTACACGCTGGTAGAGGTAGCCTCCAACGCCTGCCAGTCCCACAACACTCAGCCCGAGACCAATCACGACCGCACGACGTGAAATACGAGCCTGGGGCTGATCTCGCACCGTTTGTGGTGGGTATGCAGGTCGAGAAAGGACGGGAGTGTGTAAATCGCCGGGAATAGGAGTCACAGGCGCGGGAACAGGAGTTTCAGGCGCAGGTACGGGAGTAGGCGGAGTATGCCGCGCTTCTGGAATGAAGGTGTTGGGTGTGGTGTGGCTCATAGAGTCAGCAAGCGTTGGAGACAACATGAGCGAGCTACTCTCGTTTCCAGCGGGAGATGTAAAGGACGCGGGAGGTTGAGGGAAAAGAAAGGGCTGATCCGAATGACTAACCTGCTCTAAGGCATTGGCAAAGGCGCGGATACTTCCAAAACGACGTTGAGGATCTTTAGATAATGCCGTCATTATCACCTGCTCAACATCAGGCGAAATTCCCGGCAATTTGACGTATAGCGGTGGAGGAGTAGCAAACATATGCTGGCTTGCCAGTTCGGTAAATGTTCCTCGAAAGGGGCGTTCGCCGGTTAACCATTCATAGATGACGATTGCCAATGAGTATTGATCGCTGGCATAGCGAGGTCTACCATGCAGCTGCTCCGGGGCCATATAGGCCATTGTGCCCGCCATCGCCTGTATACTTTGAGACTGCGTGCTTTGCGCGATGAGCGCGATACCAAAATCACTGAGCAGAATATCATCGTTGCGCCCTAACAACATATTCTCCGGCTTGATATCGCGATGGATAACTTTTTGTTCATGGGCATACTGCAAAGCAGCCGCGGCCTGTCGAACGTAAGGCAGGATGCTTGCCAGGGACAGGCGCGAACCCTTCGGATGGCGTTCACGCAGTGTGCCATGGGGAGCATAGGTCATGACCAGGAAAGGGATATCGTCCTGCGGCTCAACACCAAATTCGAGGACACGCACAATATGCTGGTGATCCAGTGCTGCGATAGTGCGTGCTTCGTTGAGAAAGTTATCCTGGTCGCTGGTTGCGAGTCTGGCACGCAGTACCTTGATGGCTGCTTGCGTTTTGAGGTACACATGCTCGCCCTGGTAGACATTAGCGAAGCCACCCTGCCCCAACAGGCGATTCAGACGGTAGTTGCCAAGTTGCTGTCCCACATGATCAGCCATACTCAAACTCTTCTTTACTAAGTAGATTCCCCATATTGCACCTGCTCGTTCTCCAAATTGATTGTAGAGTCAAAGAGCAAGCCTGTCAAGTGCTTTTTTCACACTTTCACTCTGGCAGTTCACGCTTCCTTTCCATGTGATCTAGAAATAGTACTGTCAAGGCAAAAGTGCCAACTGAGCGGATTGTGAACAGCCTCATAGCATTGTAAGCAAAAATAGGGCATAGTAGTGATAGACAAAATCTTCTTTCACCTGCGTCCTTATATAATGGAGGATATCCCTATGATTAACGCCTTAGCAGCGTGTATGGAGGTATGAAGTGGAGAGTATGTATGACTTTGTGTCTGGATTCGAATGGAGAACATTACTGGGCGGTATAATAGCTCTATTCATTAGCATTATTGGTATCCGCTTACTCTTCTATTTTCATAGCTTTTTCTTGCACTGGCGTCGTTATCGTCGCATAGAGCCGGTCACAAACAGTGATATACGGGCTCTCCCATGTATTCCCTTTGTGAAGGTGCAGATCACAACCAGAGGATCAATCGGCAGTACAGAGGTGATTCGCAGGGGCATTCAAAACATCGATGCCCTGGTCAAAGAGGCACCAGATCTCTATCACGATAAGATCTGTGTAGAGGTGGTCACCGAATCGTGGATGCAAAAGCAGGTTCTGGAACGGGATTTCGCTCGTCCCTCGATGTCGGTGCAGGGGTTCGTGGTCTTTGTCCCATCCGAGTACCAGACACCAAAAGACACCAGGCTCAAGGCCCGTTCGCTTCACTACATGGTGGAGCTGCGGCGTCAAGGGTTCAACCGCAAGCAAGGCCAGACATTCATCGTGCATTACGACGAAGAGAGCGTTATGAAGCCCGATGAACTGAGAAAGCTCGTCCGCTACCTGGCTACAACCGATAAAAAGCTTACTGAAGGACCAATCTATTATCCCCTGGAGTATGGCGATGCCAGCGTGATCTGTCGAGCGATGGAAGCCAACCGTCCAGTATGTTGCTATGAGTGCCGGGAGGTAATGGAGAAAGGGACGCCACTGCACCTGCATGGCTCGAATCTTGTCATCGACGAGACCCTGGAGAATGAGCTTGGCTGGGATATTGGTATGCTAGATGGGCAACCTTTTATATCTGAGGATTACGTCTTCGGAGTATTAGCCTACGTGCAGCGGGGTCCGGAGATCTTCGGTTGGCATGGAAGTGTCATGCTGGAGCAGCCGCCCTTTTCGTTCAAAAGCGCATTTCGACAGCGTTACCGCTGGATTGTAGGCGTGCTTCAGGGCATTAAGATGATGAGGCGTTTACCAGCATTTCACGCCTTGCCCGCAAAAGTGCGCTTCCATCTCGTCTGGGGTACGCAGTATCGTGTACTGACATTCGCACTCGGGTTCCCCGCCGGCTTGATCTCGCTACCCTATCTCCTCTATCAAACGATAGCGGTGGTGTCCGGGCGTGAATACCTGGTTCCAACGCTACCCTTACCGATAGCATGCTGGCTCTACATAGTAGGCTTTCTCTGGTTCAATTCAATATTCATAGGAGCATGGCACAATCTTTCCCATGCCTCGCAGATGTCTTCGCGCCAGCGCTGGATTGAAGCCGCATGTGTCCTCGCTGTAGCGCCTATCGCCAGCATCCTGGAAAGTTCGGCCGCTTTCTGGGCGGTCCTGCGGTGGATAATAGGGAAACGTAACGTTACCTGGCAGCCCACACCGAAAACAAAGCAAGCAGATAAGATTGCCAATCGCGAAGGCATCGCCATAGTACGGCCTGCAACAAAGGGCAGGCTTTTCCGAAGTCGGAAGTATGGATTATCAATCCTTGCGACGGCGCTCGTGCTAGGTGCCGGCCTCCAATGGTTGTTGTTCAGCGGTAGCAGTCCGTTTGCCATTGGCACAGGTCATGCCGGGACCCGCGTAGAGCAAAAAATGCTCCGCCCAGAATTTCAAACGGGTGTGGCCTTTCCCCAGTGGGGAAGGACAGCATATAGTACACAGGACTCGCACTGGCGAGTCGGGCTGGATGATATTCGACAGCAGACAGGAGCCAGATGGATAGAACTCACGATAAACTTCTTCCAGCCGTCACTAAGCTCGACACAAGTTACAACAACGGCGAGAACGCCCACGCCCGAGGCTGTAGCAGAGGGTATATCTCTGGCACATGCCAGGCATTATCATGTGTTTCTGGAGCCGCAACTGACGGTAGAAGGGCTGTATGCGTGGGCGGGATACATCCACTATACCAGCGTACAGCAGACGAGGGCGTGGTTCGATAGCTACTGGCAAGCTCTCAGGCCCTATATCGCTGTAGCAGCCAGATCCGGTGTGGAAGAAGTAGCGCTTGGAACAGAGTACGAGTTACTACAGCAGGCACCGGCTTCCCTGTGGCAACAGTTGATAGAGCGGGTCCACAGCGTTTTTCATGGGAAACTGACCTACAATATGAACTGGACGTCACTCGAAAAACCGCCTCCATCCTGGATGAGTAGCGTCTACTTGAGTTATATAGGGGTATCGGTCTATATTCCATTAACCAGTACGCGGCAGCGGCTTGACCCGCACGCACTGCCAGCGCTCTGGAAAGAAAAAGTGAAGGTTCCTTTGGATGCACTCGCTTTGCAACTGCGGAAACCGGTGCTGATATCGGAGATTGGCTATCGCGATACCTCGGACGCGCTCTACCATCCGTGGGAAACACAGACGAGCGCAGCGACAGATCTGGAAGAGCAAATGGCGGCATATGACGCTGCCCTGGCGAACACGATTACCGATACCTCCATTCAAGGCATCTTTTTCTGGGCATGGTCGTTTCCGCTATTCGAACCAAATCAGAGACCAGCGGCCCGTGTGCTTTATCATTGGTATACATCACCTCTTGCCTGAAGGAGTAAAGGGCTATGAGAACCAAGAAGCAGGAGATATGGAATGAGCGAACAGTGCTCCTGGAAATCATGCCTGCGCAGAAACCACAGGAGATTTCTGGCCGGTCGCCATATCAATTGAATTCAAAAAGGCAAGAAGTTTGGACCCAGCCGACAGTGCTCTTGGGCCATTTATCTACGCAACGACAAGATGCCTGGAATCAACCAACGGTACGGCTGATACCTCCTGCCTCAGAGGGGACGCAAGGATTTGCGGGAGATGCAGCACTTCTTGAACAAGAGCCGATACTGTTTGTTGCCCGCCGTCCGTGGCTGCGCCGCTGCTGGTTCCTGGGAGCAATGTTCTCCATTTCCGCGCTGCTACTCTGGCTGCAGTCCGCCTTCTACGGCATCTCGCCTCGGGTACCAGACTGGCATGCTGGTATTCAATGGGGAGAATTGAAATGGGTCGTACCAGTACTGTTGACGAGTGTACTATGCCTGGGTTGGTTATTTTTTGCCGAGCGAGAGAAAAAGCAGGGAGACCCTCTCCGCGAGATTCTGCAACTGCTCGTATACACATTCGGCACAGGAATAGTTGTCGCAATCAGTATCATTATCCCTCTACTGGTTCTACTCAGCCCGGTCCTTCCTCAAGTCGGGAATCGATTATTACTTGCGTTCGGCATATTAGCTGTTGGCGAGTTCGCCGTCTGCACCATTCTGATCAAGACCACCCCGAGGCTCAAGGGTCAGCTCCTGCGAAGTGAGGACATGAAGACTGTGCGCAGACCGCTGGCCTTTGATGTCTCCATTCGTACGACCTCCCTTGGTAATCAAGTGAAAGATCCCCCGTTGCATGGAAGAGCGATCAGTACGCGCCTCACCGGAATGTTGGTTCTGGCAGATATGCCTACAGTGTTTTTGTAAGACACAGCCACTTTACCTGTGCTGGCTACTCGAGATACCTATCTCGCTTCACCGGCAGGCACACGATCATGGGCAAGGGGCGTTTTTCTGCTGTGCAGCAGCGCGGATAGCTGCATCACCGTCACGCTGACCACAATCAGGCCCAAGCCGAGCCACTGAAGGGCGGTCACCAGCAATGCGCGCCAGGTGCTTACCTGGAGGGGAGAGAGTCGATCGACTGTCTGGAGGTGATCGATGAAGACCGGTGTCGTTGACCAGATGACGACCGCAAGAAGGACAATCGCCACACCGCGTCGTGATTGTATATGAGGAGATGAAGGCGACTGGGATGAAGTCCCCGGATCCAAAGACGCAGACATCTGTTTCCCTTTCTCAATAGATCCGTTCCCCTTTCGGAGGTGAAGCGCGGCGGAGTACAATGTATGAGAGAAATAACTCTGGAAGCCTCTCACCATGTATCAACGAAAGGACGCCGCCGACCATCGCTGGGGATAGAGGCGGGGACGGAGCGTAAACCCTGCATAATCCAGCGCCGGGTTTCCAGCGGGTCAATGACATCGTCGAGTTCCATATAGGACGCCATGTTGATGGCCTTCCCTTGCTGGTAGGCGGCGTCGACCATCGTTTCAAAAGCGGACTGGCGCTCCTGCGGATCGCCGATAGCCGCGAGTTCTTTGCGATAGCCCAGGCGCACGGCACCCTCCAGACCCATCGCGCCAAACTCTCCGCTGGGCCAGGCGACGGTGAAGAAAGGGGCATGGAAGCTGCCGCCGGTCATCGCCTGCGCCCCCAGTCCGTACCCTTTGCGTACAATGACAGAGAGGAATGGCACGCTGATGCTGCCTGCCGTCACGAACATGCGAGAGACGTGCCGGACGAGCGCGGTCCGCTCCGCCTCCGGCCCAACCATGAAGCCGGGTGTGTCGCATAAGGAAAGGATGGGCAGGCCGAAAGCGTCACATAACTGCATGAAACGCGCTGCTTTGTCGGCGGCGTTCGCGTCTATCGCGCCTCCCAGGTGCAGCGGGTTGTTGGCGATCACGCCCAGGGGTCGCCCCTCAATTCTGATCAAGGTCGTGATGATGCCAGGCCCAAACTGGCGGCGCAATTCCAGCGCTGACTCCTGGTCGGCCAGCGTCTCGATCACGGTGTGCATATCGTAGACGCGCAGGCGATTCTCAGGTATAAGTTGGCGCAGCAGGCGTTGATCTGCGCAAGCCCAGTTGGCCGTGCTGCCCTGAAAATACGCCAGGTAGCGTTTGGCCACACGCACCGCCTCGGCTTCGTCGGCCACCAGCACATCGATGACACCGTTAGGAGCCTGCATGCTGACCGGGCCAACCTCCTCCGGCGCGAAGACACCCAATCCGCCGCCCTCGATCATCGCCGGACCTCCCATCCCGATGGTCGCGTCTTGCGCGGCGATAATCACGTCGCAACAGCCGAGCAGGGCCGCGTTGCCGGCAAAACAACGCCCCGAGACGATGCCCACCAGCGGCACCAGCCCGCTCAACCGCGCGAAGTTGAGGAAGGTCGTGTTGTCCAGTCCCGCCACGCCCGACCAGTCCGTATCACCAGGACGCCCGCCGCCGCCCTCGGCGAAAAGTACGATAGGCAGCTTCCATTGATGGGCAAGGCGCAAGAGCCGGTCGGTCTTCTTGTGATTCATGACGCCCTGCGTGCCGGCGAATACTGTATAGTCGTAAGCCAGCACCATGCAGCGTGACTGCTCATCGGGAAACATTGCGCCGTTGACATTCCCGATACCCGCCACCAGGCCATCTGCCGGACTCAGCTTGATCAGTTCCTCCGGGGAACGCCGCCGGCGCTGACCGGCGAGTGCCAACGCGCCATACTCGATGAAACTGCCTGCATCGCACAAATCGGCAAGGTTTTCGCGGACGGTACGCTGCCCGCTTCTCCGGCGGCGCTCTACGGCCTCCGGTCGGAACTCGTCCAGTCCGACGGCGTGACGCTCCCCCACTTCCTGCAAGTTAGGGCGGATGGCGTCGAGGTCTACGGGCTTCGCCTGCTCCACACGCTCGCTGGCGGCATCTAGCGGCTCGATGAACAGCAATGGTTGCCCGGTCGATACTGTATCTCCTTCAGACACCATTATCTGGCGCACCACACCATCGGAGCTTGCCTCCACGATGAACTGCATTTTCATAGCTTCCATGACGGCGACGTGCTGCCCGCTCTGTACGACATCACCGGCTTTGACATCGACGGATACCATTATTCCCTGGTGAGGAGCTGCAATCGGCAAGGTTCTCTTCTGCATAAAACTCTTTCTGCTAGTATTGCTCAACTCAATAAAGCTGCTGACCTTCTCTTTCTGATACGCTATCTTATCACTTAGGCAAGGTTCAAATGAACGTGACAGTTCCTTACCACCAGCAAGATCCGGCCCTAATGAATTTTGCCAACCGAATGGGGTAATCATACCCATTGGGACGCTTGCGGACCAGCCTCCTGATGAATGGTGCCGACCGAAGCGGGGAAGGTGTGTCCTGCATCCTGTAGGGACAAGGGGCGGAGTGGGGTGGATGAGGGGGCCTTGTGCTTGTCCTCGTGGGGAGGAGACCGGGTGGCCTCACGCAACCCAGACCACTCGTCATGCCACCAGGACAAGCACAAGGCCCCCACCCGTCTCCACGTCCACCCCTTGTCCCTACAGGACGGAGGCAGACATTCCCACTCATTCCCCGATTCGGTTGTCAAAAATCATCAGGGTGACTGTTCAAACGGTCAAGTACTTTTCTTCACATTGAACCTTGCCTTAGCGGGGATAGCGCGTGCTTGCTCCTTACCGGTGTGAGTGAACGTCTCATGCGGACGTATTTATAGGGAAAGCACTCATGAAAGGAGCCAGAGAGAATGCGCAAACGACCCGCCTGGACGGGGGCGCACGCCGGTTTTCTGCCTCTTGTCTTCTCGCTGATCGCGGCTCTGAGCCTGGCCTCCTGTTCCTGGTTTACGCCTGTCTCAGGAGGTACTACACGTACAGGCCCTGGCGTGCTGGTCACAGGGCAAGGGTTTGTCACACTGCTTGACCAGCAGACCGGGAAGCAGATCTGGCGGCGCCAGACGAATGTGACCGATTTTATGCCGCTTCTTTCAAATAAGGTGGTCTATATCGTCTCGCAGAATCCTGGCGGGTACAACCCGGACAGGACAGACACGCTGGAGGCCCTGAACCTGGCCAATGGCCAACGGCAGTGGAGTTGGAGCTGGCCAGAGCACTGGACTCCGGAAAACGCCCCTACCATCGTTGATGGCATCGTGTATCTCAGCGAGAGTAGTCTCCCGACCAACGCTACCTACTCACCCGCCCCGCTCTCCCAGTATCAGGGCTTTGTGGTCGCTCTGCGAGCCAGCGATGGGCAACAGCTCTGGAAGGTTGCGCTTTCCGGCCTGCTCTCGCCCGCGACCGTGACCAACGACACCGTTTATGTGACCAATGGCTTGGCTGTGCTGGCCCTGCGCCGCAGCGATGGGCAGCAGCTCTGGCAACATCAGCCAGACGCGATTGAAGACCTCAGCTATTATACATCGATGCAGATGCAGCAGAGGCAGCAGAACGCGCTGATTGTGCAGGAGGGCCAGCTCGACGTGGAGATGCGTCGCGTGGAGGGAAACCAGGGTGTGTATGACCTGGTGGCGCTGGATACCCGCACCGGCCAGGAAGTCTGGCGTTTCCAGAGCCATGGCGTAATGCTCCCCCCTCTTTTCAGCCAGGGCATTTTCTATATAGCCTATAACGCGATACCCGGAGGATCATATGTGGTTGCGCTCAACGCTGCCAGCGGGAGCGTTTCGTGGACCTATCACGTTGCCGTCTACTTCGGTCTCTATCAACCGGTGCTTGTCGGCGGAGTCCTCTACGAAAGTGAAATTGCCACCGACCTCAAACATACCAGCAGCGTAGTGGCGCTGCGCGCTACAGATGGAAGTGTGCTGCGCCGCTACGCCCCTCATAGTGGGCAAGCCATGAGCATGCCTGTGGTGAGTCAGCATATGCTCTATCTCGGTGAAGCGCTGCCAGGGACCCGTGATAGCTTTCCCGTGGGCATCGTTGCGCTGGATCTGACGACCGGCGCAGAGGTCTGGCACTCTAGCCAGCTTCAACCCTTTGGGGGCGTTGTACCAGTCGTTTCTCAGGGGCACCTCTACGCCTTTTTCCCCTGGGACTATACGCCAGATACCGTTTCCTAAATCTACAACTATCGTCAGCAATCCTTAGCTTCTTCATCCGCAGAGTCGTAAGAGAAGAGGAGTTGCATACGAAGTCCGAAGGGTGGCGGATTTCTTCCACCCATTGAGGTAGATCTTGCCTGAGTGCATCAGGCGGTCCACGGGGACCTGCGGCGGAAACAGCAGCACCGCGCCCGTTGGCATATAGCGAACGGGCTTGACCGAGTTCGTCTCGGTCACGGAGCAAGCTCTTGCTTTGCCTGTGGCTTGCATCTGGGTCAGGAACGCCATGCCGAGCCGCGCGATGTTGACCGCCGCGCAGTAGTCTCGGTCGGCATTGTACGAACAGTGAGGACACACCAGCCAGCGTCCCCATTTCACCGGGTCGCTTCGATGATAGATTCGTGCGGAGCGGTAGGTTTGGGCAGGTTGGCCACACCGTGGGCAGGTGTGACTGGTCCCACGAGGACGCTCTGAACGAAAGCGGATGCCCAGCAGGTGGCTTTTGTACCTCAGAATGTGCCAAATGTCGGAGCGGATCGTGGTGTTGTTGCGCCAATTCCTCCACTTGCCACGCACCCCTTTGCCTCGTCCCGTTGATTTGAGTGTTTTGAGGGATTCGCCACTCATGAGAGCACACCGCCAGACTGTCGCGAAGAGCAAGAGCAGATTGGCGGCCAGATGAGCGAGTTCCCGGTTGCGCGCTTCATACACCCGCCAGCATTGGCTGATCTCCGTTTCGTAGACGGCTTGTTGGGGATCATCCGCCGCAAGCGTTGCGCATTTCGCTTTCAGTTCGTCAATCTGGCGACGCGTGCGCGCCTGGTGCCCATCGAGGCCCCCGGTGTTGACGAACAGAGGGCGCGAGAGTTGCACCGGCTTGTCGGGCTCAGCCGGATTGGTGCCCAAGACCACCGCCGTGAGTAGACCATGCACGCCCCAATCGAACCCAAGCACCCGTTCTGCCGTGTTCCAATTGGCAAGCTCTGCCTGCTTCACCTGCACAATCACATCGAGGACAGCGATGCGGCTGCCATCGGCTGCTCTTCGTTCGCGCAAGGTGGGAGCCATGGGGATGCCTTCCTTGAGGCGAGCCATGACGCACTCCGGCAGGGAGATCTCGACCGGCTCTTTGCGCCACTGCCACCTGCCCTCTTGAGGAGGAAAGCGGAAAAGCAGGGAAGCCGAACCGTTGTCGAGATCAAGGGCAAAGCGGTACGCCTGACCTTTCGCCCCTCCGTCATCCCCCGCATAGGTCAGCAGGCCAACCGTAAGCAGGGGAATCCCCTGCATTTGCTCGTAGGTCGTGGGAAACTCCCCGTGTGCGAGGAAGTAGTTACACGCTTGTTCGACGACATTCTGCATCGTGACAAAGGCGGTGTCGTCGTCTGCAAGCGTCTTTTGCAGTGCTTCGATGGCCTCTTTGATCGTCTTGCGCTCTTTGCCTGCGGGCCGTTTCTCGGTCTTTGGGCGAATGAAGCCATCGGAGAGGATGGGTTGGATCAAGTGAAAGATCTGTTTGCGCTCCGCCTGTCCACGCATGATGCGGCCAGCCGTCTCAGCCTCACAGCGGAATTGCCGGTCACCGTGCGGGTCCGGGGATGCCGTCATAGCCACCACCTGTTTCCAGGCAGGACCGCCGCGCTCACCCCCAAATTCGTCAAGCCTGGGCCATAAGGCCGCCAGCAGGGCATTGACCACTGCGCGGCTGGCATCGAGCAACCGCAAGGCATCGGCCTGAGCCTCGTCGGGGAGACGAAGATCGTAGCTTAGGGGCTGGTAATGACGGCCTGCGCGCATTTGACCAGTTCTTTCTGTTTGTGGGAGCGCATCCCATAGAGTCGTCCAGAAAACGAAGCAATCAACGCCAGCAAATCCGCCGTCAATTCCTGTTCCGGCGTTTTTTCCTCCCCTGGATCAAGGACGGAAAGCTGGACACTGAAACAAGCGAACAATGTTTCGAGAAATTCTTGTCCAAAACGGGTCAGGCGATCTTCATACGTGATCGCAATCTCGGCAACTTTGTCTTCGCACACCAGTTTCAGGAGCCGCTGCAACTGTTTCCGACCAGCTTTGAGGCCAGAGCCAATATCGGAAAGCACCAGCGTCTCCATGCCACGACGCTCTGCTTTGGCCCAGGCTTGCAGGCGCTCCAGTTGCGTGCCCAGGTCAGCGAGTTGCCCTCGTCCGCTCACCCGCCCATACAGCACCAGCAACCGCCCATCGATGCTGCCCACGATGCGTTCGATTTCGGAACGCGGGACACGCACTTCGCGGCCCACCTGCACTACCTGGATACGTCCGGCTTTGATCCAGCGCCGCACGGTCATTGGGTGCAAACCCAATTCATGGGCTGCCGCGCCTACCCGCAATAGTTTCTGTCCTTGCTTTGCCATCAGACCTATCGTACCTCTCAAAAGAGTTGTAGATAGTATATGATACTCTACACAATTTGGCAACTGTTAGCAACCATGGTGGTCTTGCGGGCGAGTAGCGGGAGCCGACTCTGGAGCTATCCAACCCAGAGTTGGATTTATAACGTCGTCACCGGATTGTAAACGCTATTAAGGCATGGTTCAAATGAACGTGACCGTTCCTCACCACCAGCAAGGTCCAGCCCTCATGAATGTTGCCGACCGAATGCAGCAAGAGACGTAAGCCGTCCTGTAGGGACAAGGGGTGGGGTGGGGTGGATGAGGGGGCCTTGTGCTTGTCCTCGTCCGGGTGAGAGGATCCAACGGGTCAGCATGAACCCCTGGCGGACTCGCCATTCACCAGGACAAGCACCAGGCCCCCACCCATCTCCGCATCCGCCCCTTGTCCCTACAGAACGCCGGGGACGCAAGCGTCCCGATGGGCGTGATTCCCCTCTTCGCTTGGAAA
>WNEZ01008693.1_pt1 | contig 20682 bp, 12 predicted proteins | sample 5400521 | NCBI WGS metagenome assembly WNEZ01 (sample SAMN13153339, study PRJNA577476) | soil metagenome | isolation source: 120 cm saprolite under Douglas fir tree site 2 hole 1 replicate 1 | place: USA:California | collected 2015-04-18 | reverse complement strand
TATGATGGTGGGGGAGATTGGTACGCCGGCCCCTCCGCGCTGCCGAATCTCCTCGCGGCGCTGCGCCAGCGCACCGCCCTCTCCGTCGCCGAGCGCGAGCGCGTCGTCACCCTCACCGGCCCCGAGCTGTGGGACGTCCCATACGTCTTCATGACGGGGCACGGGAACGTGCATTTCTCGGACGAAGAGATGAAGCAGCTGCGGCGCTGGCTCGAGCAGGGGGGCTTCCTGCACGCCGACGACGATTACGGCATGGACAAGTCGTTCCGCCGCGAGATCGCGCGCGTCTTCCCCGATCATCCCCTGGTTGAAGTCCCGTTGAGCCACCCCATCTATCACCTGGTGTACGACTTCCCCAAGGGCATCCCCAAGATCCACGAGCATGATGGCCTGCCGGCGCAGGGGTTCGGTATCTTTTTGGGCAACCGGCTGGTCGTGTACTATTCCTATCAGACCGACCTGGGCGACGGGTGGGAGGATCCCGAGGTCCACCACGATCCTCCGGAGCTTCACGAGGCGGCACTACGGATGGGGGTCAACCTGTTCACTTACGCCGTGAGCGCGACGCGGTGACCGACACTGCCCTTCGGCTGCGGCGGCTCGGCGGGCCGCACGCACGCGCCCGCGCCGGAGCCGTGCTGCTCACGAGCGCGGGCGTCGCGTTTGCCATCGCGGGAGCGGGGCTGACGCTCGCGCCGCGCGTCGCCCCGGTGGTCGTGGCGTGGCTCCTGATCGCGGGGACCGCGGGCGCCGCCGTGTGGCTCGTGCGCCGGGCGGGACGCCCCGCCGCGGCCGCCGCCGTGGGCCGGCTGGTCGAGACGACCGCCGGTACTCGCGCGGGGAGCGTGGTGGGAGTGCTCGCGCCGGCGGCGAGCGCCGGAGCGAGCTCGGAGCTCCTGGGGCTGGCGGACGCCCGAGCGGCGGCGGTAGTCACGCGCGCGGCCCCGGCGGTGGGCCGGCTGTTGGCCCGCGGCACGCGGACCTCGCTCATGGTGGGCGCTGGCACGGCCGCGCTGGGCGCCGCGTTGTTCGTGGCATCGTCACCTGGCGCGGGGCGGGCGGCCGCGTTCTGGCACCCGCTCCGGGCCATCGTCGATGCGCGCGCGCCGGTGCGTCTCGTCGTGGACCGCGCGACCGTGCGCCGCGGTGACAGCGTGACGGTCACGCTCGAAGTGCCGGCGGCGACGCGGGCCATCCTGTGGACGCGCGGCCCGGGCGAGCCATGGCGCGCGGCGTCGGTGGCGCTCGATTCGCTGGGCCGCGCCACGCGGCGACTAGGGCCCCTCGAGTCCGATCTGTACCTCCGGGCTTCGAGCGGCAGCCGGCGCTCGGTCGAGCGCCGGGTCAGCGTGGCACTGCCCGCGTTCCTTGCCGGCCTTGAGCTCACCGCCCGGTATCCCGAGTACCTCGCCCGCCCCGACGAGCCGCTCGTGCCCGGCCCGGATCTGGTGGCGGTCCCCGAAGGCACGGTGATCCTGACGAGCGGCGCGGCGAGCGTCTCTTTGGCGGCGGCGGCGTGGCGCCGCGAGACCGGCCCGGGAGGACGCGCACGCCTCGCCGTGGATGGGGCTCGCTTCTCGGGCCGGCTGGCCGCTCCGCCGTCCGCCTCCGGCACGTGGCTGCTCGAGCTCGCGGCGGCGGACGGCACTCCGCTCGAGGGCGACGTACCCCAGCTGCGGTTGCGGGTGGTGCCCGATTCCGCGCCCGTCGTGACGGTCCCCGTCCCGGGCCGCGACACGACGCTGCCGCTATCGCTCAAGCAACCGCTCGTGATCGACGCGCGAGACGATCACGGTCTGACTCGCCTCGAAGTGGTGAGCTGGCGGGTGAGTCAGACGGGAAAGCAGGGGGCGGCCGTGCGCGAGTCGCTGGATGTGTCCGGCGCGGGTGAGCGGGCCATCGTTCAGGGGGATCTCGATGCGGAAGGGCGCGGGCTCTTGCCCGGCGACACGCTGCGGCTCCGCGTCGAGGCGTGGGACAACGTCCCCGCCCCAGGTACTCACGTGGGGCGGAGCGCGGAGATTGCGCTGCGGCTGCCGAGCCTCGAAGAGCTGCGCGCAGCGACCCGGGCCGCGGCGCGGGACGTCGCTGCGGCGGCGGACTCGCTCGCCCAGGCGGAGCGCGAGCTGGGGACACGGACGCGGGACCTGGCGCAGCAGCGCTCCCGCGAGGCCGGCGGTACCCGCCGCGCCGCGGACGCGCGCGACGGACCGCTTCCGTTCCAGACGACGGAGCGCGCGCAGGCGGTCGCGCGCGAGCAGGAGGCGCTGCAGCAGCGGATTCAGGAGCTGTCGCGCGCAGTGGAAGAAATCACGCGCGCGGCCCAGGCCGCGGGGCTCGGGGACACGGCGTTCCAGACGCGGCTGCGCGAAGTCCAGGAGCTGCTGCAGCGCGCGGTGACGCCGGAGCTGGCGGCGCGGCTGCGGGAGCTGCAGGAGGCGCTGGCACGGCTCGATCCGGAGGCGACGCGCCGCGCGCTCGAGCGCCTCGCCGAGGCGCAGCAGCAGCTCAAGGCTCAACTCGAGCGTAGCGAGGAGCTGTTCCGCCGGGCCGCCGTCGAGGGCGCGCTGGCGTCGCTCGCGGCCGACGCCGAGGACCTGCGGCGGCGTCAGGCCGAATGGAATCGCGAGGACGCGTCGCGGCCGGACAGCGCCGGCGCGGCGCGGCAACGCACCCTCGCCGACCGCGCGGACTCCTTGGCCCGCGGCATCGAGCGGGTAGCCACGGACCTCCGGGCGGGCCCCCGCACCCCGCTCGTGGCGCCGCAGCAGGCCGCCCGCGCGGCAGGAGCGGCGATGCAGCGCGCTGCGCAGGCGGCGGACGACGCTCGCGCCGCGGCCGCGGCGGAAGCCGGGACGGAGGCCGAGCAGCAGCTCGCGGGCGTGCCGGAGGCGCTGCGTGGTCAGCGCGACTCGCTGGCGCGGCAGTGGCGCGGTGAGACGCTCGCGGCGCTCGACCGGGCGCTCTCGGAGACGGCCGCGCTCGCCCAGGGACAGGAGCGCGTCGCCGACGCGTTGCGGCGCGGCGAAGCGGGCGCCGGCACCCGGTCGCGGCAGGCGGCAGTGGAGGAGGGGACCGACGCGGTGGCACGCCAGATCCGCGAGGCGGCCGGGAAGCACGCGCTCGTGTCGCCGCAGCTGGACGCGGCCCTGGGCTATGCGAAGCGGCAGATGGCGGCGGCGCGCTCCCAGCTTGAAGAAGCCGACCCCAACGCCGCCGAGGCGGCGACCCTCGCCGACGACGCCGTCGACGCGCTGAACGCCACGGCCCTGGCGCTGGCCCGGAGCCGCAGCCAAGTGGCGGGTGGGAAGTCAGGGAGCGGGTTCGCCGAAGCGGTGGAGCAGCTGGCGCGCCTGGCGCGCGATCAGCAGGGGCTGAACGGTCTGGCCCAGGGCCTGTTGCCGCTGATGGGGTTGAGCGGGGAAGCCATGCTGCAGCGGCTCCAGGCGCTCGCCGCCCGCCAGCGCGCCCTCGCGGAGCAGCTCGAGCGGCTCCAGGCCGAAGGCGCGAACGCCGCCACGGGTCCGCTCGCGCAGGAGGCGAAGGAGCTTGCACGTCAGCTCGAGGCCGGGCGCCTCGACCAGCAGACCATCGAGCGCCAGCAGCGCCTGTACCGCCGATTGCTCGACGCCGGCCGCACGCTCTCGAACGACGAGCCCGACGAGAACAAGGAGCGCGTCAGCCGCTCCGCGACCGGGGACAGCGTTCACATCCCCGACATCCTGAAACCGGGCGCGACGGGCGCGGGCCCGCGGCTCCGATATCCCAGGTGGGAGGAGCTGCAGGGTCTGACCCCCGAGCAGCGTCGATTGGTGCTCGAGTATTTCCGCAGGCTGAATGCGCCGCCTCCCCAGGCACCGTGAGTGCGCGGCTGAAGCCGCGGCTCGGCACGTGCCGGTAAACCGGCCTTGTCCCGCTTCAGCGGGAAATGCCGAGCCGCGGGTTTACCCGCGCGTTACGGGCCGGATCCCGACGTTGCTCGCCCTTTGCTCGGTGGTGTTCCTCTTCACTCGCGCCCTGCCGGCCCAAGCGATCGGCCAGGGCTTCGAACTCGAGCGCGCCGGCCAGTACGACCAGGCGGCGGCCATCTACCTCGCGACGCTGCGGGCCGAACCGACCAACCTCTCGGCGTTGCTCGGGCTCGAGCGCGTCCTGCCACCGCTCAATCGCCTCGGGGAGCTGCTGCCGGCGGCCCAGCGGGCGGCGGCGGCGAGTCCGAGCAACGTGGCGCTGCGGGGAGTCCTGCTGCGCACGTACGTGGCCCTGAACGAGCCCGACAGCGGGCGCGCGGTGGCGCTCCGGTGGGCCGCGGCCGCGCCGGGCGACGAGGCCCCGTACCGCGAGTGGGCGATGGCGCTCGAGGACGCGCACCGCCACGGCCCGGCGCGCGACGTGCTCCTCTTAGGTCGGCGCGCGCTGGGGCGCCCGGGCGCGTTCGGGATCGAGCTGGCGGAGCTGAGCCGCCTCGCGGGCGATTGGGAAGGCGCGGCGCGCGAATGGGCCGCGGCGCTGACGGACGCGCCGGTGCAGCTGCCGAACGCGGCGAGCGCGTTGGCCGAGGCGCCCGACGCGCAGCGCGAGCGCATCGCGCGCCTGCTCACCGAAGGGACTCCGTCGACGCTCACGCGCCGCCTCGCGGGCGAACTTCTATTGAACTGGGGGCAGCCACTGCGCGCGTGGGCGGTGTTCGAGCCGAGCGTCTCCGCGCCGTCCACGGACGCGGCGTTCGCGGCCCGGCGTTTCGCCGACCTTGCAGGCGCCCGCAGCACGCCCGACGCCCGCCGGGCTCGTGCGCTCGCGCTCGCGCGCTACGCCGACCTGGCGCCCGAGGTGGGAGGGGCGGCCGCGCGGGCGCGCGCCGACGCGGCGCGCGCTTTCATCGAGGCAGGCGATCGGGTAGCTGCGCGCGCCGTGCTCGAGCGGGTCGCGCAGGACTCGAATGCACCTCCCGACGCCCAACGGCTGGCGCAGCGCGCCGTGGTCGAAGCCCTGATCGAGGGGGGACAGCGCAACGAGGCAGCGCAGCAGCTCGCGACCAATGCCCGGCTGTCCCCCGACGACCGCGCCAGCTTACGCCTCCGGCTGGTGCGCGCCCGGATTGCGGCCGGGGAGTTGGACCGCGCCGACACGGAGCTGGCGCGCGACTCGAGCGTCGAGGCGCTCGCGCTGCAGGGGTGGATCGCCCTGTATCGCGGGAGGTTGAGAGAGGCCCAGCGGTTGTTTCTCGCCGCGGGGCCGTACGCCGGAGACCAGCGCGACGCGGTCGAGCGCACGACGATGGTCGCCTTGCTGCAGCGGGTGACGGACGACTCGTTCCCCGAGTTCGGCAGCGCGCTGTTGTTGCTCGCCCAGTGTGACTCGCTCCGCGCCGTCGCGGCCTTGCGGCTTGCGGCTGCCCGCTTGGCAACGGGGGAAAGTGGGGGCGGGGGGCGGCCGGACCTCCTGCTCCTGGCCGGACGCGTGGCGGCCCGGCTCGACACCGTGCAACAGGGCACCGCGCTCGCGCTGTTCGACGAAGTGGTCAGCACTGGGGGGCAGGGCGCGGCCGCGCCGGCGGCCGAGCTCGAGTGGGCCCGGCTGCTCGAACGCCGGGCGCAGACGGCGGAGGCGATCCGACATCTCGAGCACCTGATTCTCACCTATCCCGGGAGCGCGGTGGTACCCGAGGCGCGACGCGAGCTGGAACGGGCGAAGGGGGCGATTCCGCGGTCATGAAGCGGAGAGCGTTTGTGTGGGCGGTCGGGGCCGGCTTGCTGGGTCTCCGTCAGCCCGTCCGCCTGTCCGCCGTTCCGTCGTTGCTCCTCCCAATGGACGACGCTCAGGGCGATCACCTCAAGGCCTACGGCGTCACGTATCGCGTCGTGCAGGCGGGAATCAAGGCCGAGTGGCTCTTGAACTATCGCGGCGGATCCTTCCTGTTGCCGGACGGGCCCGCGATCCGGCGCGACGCGGCGCTCGCGGGCGTGACCGTCGAGCCGGTGGAGGAGGCCCAAGTCACGGCCATCCGGGGAGAGATCGAGGCGAGCAACATGGACGCCGTGCCGCTCGAAAAGGCGCCCAAGGTCGCCGTGTACCTCCCGCCCAACGCGCCGCCCTGGGACGACGCCGTCACAATGGCACTGCAATATGCCGGGATTCAATTCGACAAGGTGTGGGACTTCGAGGTGATCGCCGGGAAGCTCGTGGGCTACGACTGGCTGCACCTGCACCATGAGGACTTCACCGGACAGTATTCCAAGTTCTACCTCATTTATGCCGGCGCGCCGTGGCTCGCCGAGATGGTGCGATTCAACGCCGACGCGGCCAAACGGCTGGGCTTCGGCACCGTCCCCGACCTGAAGAAGGCGGTGGCCCGGAAGATTCGGGACTACGTGACGAACGGCGGGTTCCTGTTTGCGATGTGCACCGCCACCGAAACGCTCGACCTGGCGCTGGCTGCCGAGCGCACAGACATCGCGGCCGCCTTCGCCGACGGCACCCCGATGGACCCGCAGGCGGACGCGAAGCTCGATTGGTCGAAGGCCCTCGCCTTTACGGGCGCACACGTGGAGCCCAACCCGCAGATCGCGAGCTTCTCGGACATCGACGGGCACCAGGTCAACGCCGGGCCGCGCCGCCAGCCGCTCGGCGCCTTCAAGCTGTTCAACTTCAGCGCTAAGATCGATCCTGTGCCGACGCTGCTGGTGCAGAATCACCGTCAGGTGATCCCCGATTTCTACGGCCTGACGACGTCGTTCCTGCGCTCCCGCTTGAAGCCCAGTGACGTAGTGCTCGGGGACGAAGAGGGCGCGCCTTGGGTGAAGTACATCAACGGCAACCACGGGAAAGGGACCTGGACGTTCTTCGGCGGCCACGATCCCGAGGACCACTCCCCGGGCTACCGGCTGATCCTCAACAACGTGCTCTTCCCGGCGGCCAAGAAGCGCGAGCTGAAGACGTGAGCGTCGAGCGCCTGGCCCCCGAGGTCCGCGAGCTGTTGCGCGCCGAGATCGCGGCCGCTCGCGGGCGGGAGGTGTCGTTCGTCGCGTGCCTCGATGGGAACGGGCTGATCGTCGACGCACGGGTTGTGGCGCGGGGGACGGTGGACGCCGTGCTCGCCCTTCCGGGAATCGCGGTCCGCGGCGAACTATTGCTGCACAACCACCCGAGTGGCGTGCTCGAGCCGTCGGGCGCGGATTTGAGCGTCGCGGCACGGCTGCACGACGGTGGCGTCGGCTTCGCGATCGTGGACAACGAGGTGACCGACTGCTACGTGGTGGTCGAGTGTCCGCGGCCGCGCGCCACCACGCGGATCGACCCGATCGACGTCGCCGCGCTCCTCTCGCCGAGCGGTCCGGTGGCGCGAGCGCTCGGCAGCTTCGAAGACCGCCCGAGCCAGCGCGACATGGCCGCCTACGTCTCCGACCTCTACAACGACGGCGGCGTCGGCATGCTGGAAGCCGGGACCGGCGTGGGGAAGTCGTTCGCGTATCTCGTGCCGGGGCTCGTGTGGGCCCGGGAGAACGGTGAGCGGACCGTCGTCTCGACCAACACGATCAATCTGCAGGAGCAGCTCGTCGGCAAGGATCTCCCGATCCTCGCCCGCGCGCTCGGCACAGGCGACCATTCGCCGACGTTCGCGCTGCTCAAGGGGTGGCGGAACTACATCTGCCTCTCGCGCCTCGACCAGGCCCGGGAACAGAGGGACTCGCTGTTCGAGGACGAGCGCCGGGCGGAGCTGGACGCCCTCGGGGCGTGGGCCGCCCGGACGAGCGACGGCTCGCTCGCCGACCTCACGGACGAGCCGAGCGGCGAGGTGTGGGACGCGGTGGCGGCGGAGTCGGATCTGTGCACGCGGCTCAAGTGCCCTCACTTCGACCGTTGTTTCCTGTTCCAGGCGCGACGGCGCGCGGCGGAGGCGGACGTCGTGGTTGTGAACCACCACCTCCTCGCATCCGACCTCGCCGTGCGCATGGCGTCGGACAACTGGCAGGAAGCCGCCGTGCTTCCGCCGTATCGGCGGCTGGTGCTGGACGAGGCCCACCATCTCGAAGACGTGGCCGCAATGCATCTCGGCGCCCAGGTCAGCATGCTCGGTGTGCAACGCCTCCTCTCCCGGCTCGAGAAGAACGGTCGCGGGCTCCTCCCCACGCTGCGCTCCGTGCTGTTCCGCCGCGACGACCTCTTGTCCGCCGCGAGCCGCGAGCTGACGCAGCAGAGCCTGGTCGACGCGCTCGCGGCGGCGCGCCGCGCCGCGGACGACGTGTTCACGCGACTGGCGCGACGGCTCGACGGCGAGCCGGGTGCGGCGCCGGTGCTGCGCCTCTCCGACGGGTTCCTCACGGACGCCGTGTGGGACGAAGGGTTAGGCGTAGCGCTCGACAATCTGCTGCTCGCCTTCTCGCGCCTGTCGGAGGGCGCCGCGATGATCGCCGATCGGCTGTCCCTCGACGATCCCTCGGAGCGGCGCGCGCAGCTGGTCGGTGAGCTGCGCGGCGTCGTCCGGCGGCTCGACTCGGCGGCGGCGGGCCTCACAGCGACGCTGCGGCCGCCGGCCGCCGGTCCCGCCGCGGTCCGGTGGCTCGAGCGGCGCGGGCGGAAGACCCCGAACGTCTCCCTCGCCGCGGTGCCGCTCGACCTGGCGCCGATTCTCAAGGAGAACCTGTTCGACCGGATCGAGACGGTGGTCCTCACGAGCGCCACTCTCGCGGCGAGCGGAGACTTCGGCTATCTCGAGGAACGGCTGGGGCTCGACCTGCCGCCGGCGCGGACGAAGGTGCGTGAGATCCATGCGTCGCCGTTCGACTACGCCTCGCAGTGCCTGTTCGGGATCCCCACCGATCTCCCCGAGCCGCGTGACGACGAAACGGGCCACGGCGCCGCCGTCGCGCGGGTGCTGGTGGAGCTGGCCCACGCATCGGACGGCGGCATGTTCGTGCTGTTCACGAGCCATGCGGCGCTGCGCCGGGCGGCGGACGCGGTGCGCGACTCGATCGGCGGCCGGTGGCCCCTGTTCGTGCAGGGCGAAGGGCAGCGCGACCACCTGCTGCGACGCTTCCGGGAGGCAGGGTCGGGGATTCTCCTTGGAACGGACTCGTTCTGGGAGGGCGTTGACGTACCCGGGCGCGCGCTGCGGGTGCTGATTCTCGCGAAGCTCCCGTTCAAGGTACCGACGGAGCCGCTCACGGCCGCGCGGCTGGAGCGGTTGGAGGCGCGCGGTTTGAACGGCTTCGCGCACTACCTCGTCCCCAATGCGGCCCTGAAGCTCAAGCAGGGATTCGGGCGCCTGATCCGCAGCCGCGGGGACGTGGGGGCGGTGGTGCTGCTGGACCGCCGCGTGGTTACGAAGCGCTACGGCGCGATGATCCTCGAAGGCTTGCCTCCGGCGACGCGGCTGGTGGGCCACTGGGCGGATGTCCGGGGCGCCTGCGAGGAGTTCTTTGCGAGACACGGTATTGGCGCCGAGCCGGTAGAAGGCGGTAAAGGCCGGTAGAGGGCGGTAACGCGCAGCCGAGGAAGAGCGTAAATTCACGTAGAGGACATCGCGTGACTCAGTTCAGCAAGCGCTTGGCGGCGCTACCCACCTACCCCATGGCCGAGATTCCGGCGATCAAGCGCCGGCTCGTGCAACAGGGCGTTGACGTCATCGACGTCGGGGCGGGGGACGCTGATTTCGCGCCGCCGGACGTGGCGGTGGAAGCGCTGGCCCACGCCATCCGCGATCCGGCGATGAGCCGCTACGCCTTTCAGCTCGGCCTGCCGGCGTTCCGCGAGGCGGCCGCCGCGTACATGAAGCGGCGCTTCGCCGTGCGGTTCGATCCCTTCACCGAGCTGCACCCGCTCCTCGGATCGAAGGAAGGGATCGCGCATCTCGCGATGGCGCTGCTCGACCCGGGGGATGTCGCGATCGTCCCCGAGCCGGGCTACGCCGTGTACGAGGGCGGGACCGTGCTCGCGGGTGCCGAGCCGTATCGCTACGCGCTGACGCCGCGAACCGGTTTCCTGCTGGAGCTGGACGAAATCCCGACCGATGTGCTCCGCCGTGCCAAGCTCGTTTACCTGAACTACCCCAACAATCCCACCGCCACGATCGCGCCGCGGGAGTACCTCGAGCGCACGGTCGCGTTCTGTCGGAAGCATGGGATCGTGATCGTGTACGACAATCCCTACTGCGAGATCACGTTCGACGGGCACGTGGCGCCGAGCATCTTCGAGATCGCGGGAGCGCGCGACATCGCCGTCGAGTTCCAGTCCCTGTCCAAGACGTTCTGCATGACCGGCTGGCGGCTCGCGTGGGCCGTCGGGCGGCCGGAGCTCATCGCGGCGCTGGGGCGCGTGAAGAACTACGTGGACACGGGTGCGTTCCTCGCGGTGCAGGCCGCAGGGGCGGCGGTGCTGCCGCAGGCCGAGGCGCTGGCGCGGGGCTACGTCGCCCGCTTTCGGGAGCGGCGCGATGCGATGCTGCCCGCGCTCCGCGCGCAGGGGTTCGAGCCGGAGACGCCCGAGGCGACGATGTACGTGTGGGTGCCGCTCCCCGAGGGCGTCGCCTCCGCGGCGTTCGCGCGCCGCGCGCTCACGGAGGTCGGAGTGGTGACGCTCGCCGGGAGCGGATTCGGGGCGGGCGGGGAGGGGTTTTTCCGCATCGCGCTCACGGTCGACACACCGCGGCTGGTCGAGGCGGCCGAGCGGTTGGGAAAGGTGCTCGCCGCTGTTTGAGATCCGGAGACCCGCCCGCGAGTTCCGGCGGCTCACCTGGGTCGTCAGCGGCGTGGCGCACGTGGCGATCATCGTCCTGGCGTTCAGCGGCTCGTGGCGGATCGACCGACCGCAGGGGTTGATCACGATCATCCCGCCGTCACGGCCGCAGCCGCCCGAGCTGCCGCCGTTCGGCGGCACGCGACGCGGCAAGGGACCGAGCGGCGGCTTGGGACGTCCGGTGCCGAACGCCGGCGCGCCCGACACGACGCGGCCCATCCCGGCCCCGGTCGGCAGGCCCGACACGACGCTCGCCGCGAGCCCCCGGGCGGAGGGCCCCCATATCGTGAGCCCGCCCCAGGTGGGCGATGGTCGGCTCTGGGTGTCGCCACGCCCCGCCCTGCCGTCCGAAGTCGCCGACGCGTTGTACGAGCCGCAGGAGAGCCGCGACACGACGGTGGTGCACCGGCTCCGCGCCATGGTCGACTCGCTCAACGTCATCATCGATCAGGATCAGCGATCCCGGCAGCGCCCCGTCTGGACCACGGACGTGGCCGGCAAGGTGTTCGGCATCGACTCGCAGTTCATCCACGTGGCCGGGATCAAGATTCCCACGGCCGCCCTCGCGCTCCTGCCGATCAGCCTGCCGCAGGGGAACTACGACGAGCAACGGCGGGCACGCCAGCTGGACGAGATGCGGGAGGATCTGATGCAGGCGGCCCGCCGCACCGAGACCCTGCGCCTTTTCAAACAGTACGTGCGCGACCTGCGGGCGCGGAAGCAAGCGGAGCGGGACGCCGCGCGCCGGGCGCGGGGCGATACGACGCAGGCGAAGACGGATACCGTCAGCGCAGTGCCGTAATCGCCGCTTTCAATCGCGCCAGCGCTGCTTCTTTCCCCACCACGTACAGCAGCTCGTTCACCGGCTCCGACACGGTGCCGCCCGTCAGCGCGATGCGGATCGGCTGGAAGATCTTTCCTGCCGCGACGCCCTGCTGCTCCGCCAGCGCGCGCAACGTCCCCTCCAGCGCCTCCGGCGTCCAATCCGCGGCCTTGAGGACGGCGAGGCTGGCCTCGAGCGACGCCTTGTAGGCCGCCGGATCCTTCGAGATCTCCTTCTTCGCCTTGTCGTCGAACACGACGTGCTTCGCGTCGAGCCGCGCGGCCACCTGTCGCGCGACATCGAGCGTGGTCCGCGAGCGGGTCTTCACCGCGGCGATCGCCTTGAGCACCGCCTCCTGGTTGCCGTTGACACCGAGCTTCTCGAGCTGCGGAGCCACCAGGGGGTAGAGATCCTCGGCGGGCGTCATTGAGAGGTACTGCCCGTTCATCCACTCGAGCTTCGTCATGTCGAAGATCGCGGCCTTTTGCTGGATCCCGGTAAAGGAAAACAGCTGGATCATCTCCTCCAGCGTCATGATCTCGCGATCGCCCCCGGGACTCCAGCCGAGCAGGGCCAGGAAGTTGCGCATCGCGGCCGGGAGAATACCCATGTGCTGATAGTCGCCCACGGCCGTGGCGCCGTGGCGCTTGGAGAGCTTCTTGCCGTCGGACCCGTTGATCATCGGCACGTGGCCGAACACCGGCAGCGGCGCTTCGAGCGCCTGGTACAGCGCGATTTGTTTCGGCGTGTTCGAGATGTGGTCGTCGCCGCGCAGCACGTGGGTGATCCGCATGTCGAGATCGTCCACGACCACGGCCAGGTTGTAGATCGGCGTGCGGTCCGAGCGCAGGATAATGAAGTCCTTGATGTCGGCGCCCTGGAACGAGATCCGGCCGTGCACCGCGTCCTCCCAGGCGATCTCGCCGGGCGGGACGCGGAACCGAATCGCACCGTCGTCCATGTACGCTTTGCCAGCGGTGAGGAGGCGGTCGGCGATTTCCTGGTGCCGCTTCACGCGGGCGCCCTGGAACACGAGGTCCTCGTCCCAGTCGAGGCCCAGCCAGGTGAGGCCGTCGAGGATGACGCGCGTGTGCTCGTCGGTGGAGCGGGCCTTGTCGGTGTCCTCGATTCGCAGGAGAAATTTGCCACCTTCGTGACGCGCGTACAGCCAATTGAACAGGGCGGTGCGGGCGCCTCCGACGTGGAGATAACCCGTCGGGGAGGGAGCGAAGCGTACGCGAACGGTCATGGGGGGTACGGAGAGGGGGGGATTCGAACCCCCGATAGAGGTGTTAGCCCCTATAACGGTTTAGCAAACCGCCGCCTTCAGCCACTCGGCCACCTCTCCTCGTTGCGGCCGTTGAACTTAGCTATCAGGCAGTTGTGTTGGAAGGGTCAAACACTGCCGCAACTCTGCGATTGAAGGGCGCGGACGTGCGACCGCTGATCATTTTGGGTCGCGCGCGAACCCGATCACCCATTTGGCAGCCCCCGTTCTCCGGACCATGGGTCACGCAACAGCAGCCATGGCAGCCGTCAGGGGCGACTAGCGGCCATCCAGATAGCCCGAACACGACCGGTGGGATCGAAGGCAACTTCAAGGAGGTCTTCGAACACAAGGCCCTCGGGGGCGGTGGATTGGCAAGGCGGGATTTCGAGTGTGTCCCCGCTTTGCTTGAAGGTCATACCTTTCGCCGCAAGGAGACGACCTACCGCCCCGCGGCTGAGCCCCGGTCGCAGTCCAGAAGGAGTCACCGTGCGAGGTGAGTGCGTTGCGACTCGGTCGACGAGGCCCCGGACGATGTCAATCTCAAGATCGCGAAAGTAATACGTCTTTAGCTCGTACCGACCTCCATCATCTTCTCCACTGCCCGTCTTAACGCGAAGCCACTTGCCAAGATCTTCAAGTGCCTTCTCTCCGTCCGCGCCCAGCGCGACTCCTCCTATCTGAAACTCAGATACCGGAAGGCAGGAGTCGGCGTAGGTGCTGCCACCTCGGCTGACGGGCCGTTGAGCGACGATTGCTGGCGCGACGGCGAACTGCCCGAACACTAAGACCGAGGTTGCCTGACAGACCCTGGAAAGCATATCGGATGATCGCACCCGTGTGGTTGTGGTGGTCGGGGTTGCCGAGCGGCGCCATCCTGAGTTCGAACCTCAGGGCTGTCGCGCTCGCTACCTGTAGGATTGTCACCCTTCCCGTGGTTCGAAAGGGGGGAGCAGACCACATGCGGCCCGCGAGGCATCCCTTCGGAGCTGTGTCGCGGTTTAAAAAACCGCCGCCGAACTCTGCCATACGCACTGCCACTGCACTGCCGGTCCATTCCGGCAGTGGGGGTCCATAGTGGCTCGGCCGAGCACGAATTGCCCATAAAACAACGGCCCCCCTTGCGGGGGACCGTTTTAGCAAACCGCCGCCTTCAGCCACTCGGCCATCTCTCCAACGACTGCACCGCAGGCATCTTACCCGCGTCCCCACATCGACACAAGCGGGCGCCGCGCGAGTTGCGGAAAGCCTGATCGGGCGCAGAGATCCGTTCATCCGCGCCGCGAAGCTGTCACAGTTCGACCACAAAATCGGGCTTTTGCGATACGCGCCGGGACGCCGTGGAATGCCCGTGACCCCAATCACAATGCAGCGTTACAGCGCGCGGTCCCCGGGTGGCACCGCCTTTGCCCCTGCCGCGGGGCATGACGCGGATCGTGGTGGTGCTGATCGTGATGGCGGGACTTAGCGGATGGCTCACGCCCTGTGCCGCGCAAAAGGCCCTACGGACACCTAGCTTCCGGGCCGTGGCCGACGTCTACGGCACGCGGAACCTGTTTCGCACATCGGTTTCGATTCGCGTTCGGCCCGCCCGCGGGCCGGCGGTGGACAATCGAGCCCTGTTCGTCGTTCCGGCCGCCGCTCCCGGCCGCGCTTCCTGGAGCACGACGCATCTGACAGGGCTCCCGGCCCGGGTGTCCTGGACGGGGTCGCACACGGCGTTGGCGAGTGTTTTCGCCATGACCCTGCTAATCGACGCGGCGCAGACCCGGGAGCTCGCCCGCCAGGGCTGGGTCGGCTTCCGCGAAGCGAATCCGCTGCTGGGTGAGCGCCCGAGCGTCGGCCGGGTGAATACCTACACCGCCTTGGCCGGTCTGAGCGTGCTCGGCGCTGCGGCGGCACTCCCGCCCCGCGTGCGGCCGTGGCTGCTCGGCGCCGCGATCGCGGTCCAGGCGTTCACCATCCATCGCAGCATGCGGCAGGGCCTTCCGATCCGGTTCCCCTAGACGCAACGCGCGAGTGAACTCGCGGCTCGGCACCCGCCCGTAAACGGGCGCCGCCGTGCCGCTTCAACGGTAGTGCCGAGTCGCGGCTTGAGCCGCGGATTACATTCGGCGAATGACCCCCGATGCGCTCTCCACGATGTCCAGCATCAACCGCTCCATTGTGGCGTGTACGCGCTGCGCACGGCTGCGCGCCTATTGCCGGCGCGTCGCGCGCGACAAGAAGCGTGAGTTCTCGGACTGGACGTATTGGGGCAAACCGGTCCCGGGCTTCGGCGATCCCGATGCGCGGTTGCTCGTCGTGGGGCTCGCGCCAGCGGCGCACGGCGCGAACCGCACCGGCCGCATGTTCACGGGAGACTCGAGCGGCACCTGGCTGTACGAGGCACTGTATCGCCATGGCTTCGCGAGCCAACCGCAATCGCTGTCGCGCGACGACGGCCTGACGCTCAACGACTGCTACATCTCGGCGGCCGCGCGGTGCGCGCCGCCCGGCAACAAGCCGACCCGCGTCGAGCTCCAGCGCTGCCGTCCCTATCTCGCCGCCGAGCTGCGTTTGCTGCGACGCGTGCGCGTGGTGGTGACGCTGGGCCGCATTGCGCACGAGAGCTGGCTCAAGGCGGCGGGGTGGTGGGAGCGGCTCGCGCCGCGGCATCGGCCACCGTTCCGACACGGCGTCGCAAGCAACCTGCCAGATGGGACCGTCGTGATCGCGTCGTACCACCCGAGTCGGCAGAACACCAACACCGGGAAGCTCGCCGCCGGGCCAGGTCCTTGAGCGCCCAGATGACCGTGTGCTGCACCTCGACCGAGGACCACTGGCCGAACTCATTGTGGCTCAGGTCTGCCTCCAAGGCCTCAGCGATCCGCGCGGCGAACCGCCCGTGGGGCTCCTGTGGTGCGGTGGGGTGTCGCGATGCCGACTCTCCCGCGCCTCCGGGCGAGGGCAGGGTCGTCTTGGGAGCCTTGTGAGGCCCTGTGCCATCGCCCCACAGCAGCCACTCCAAGGTCACCCCGGTCAGGCCACGCTCGCGTGCCTTGGTCACGATCAACCGGGCTACTTCCGCCGGGAACTTCTTGCGCTGCGGCCACTTCTTGATTGCGGCTTCGGTGACTGACGGACCTAACTCCGCGGCGAACTGCCGATAGGTCAGTGAGATGCGCTCCCAGGGGCTAAATACCTCGAGGAGAACCCCGAGTCGGTCCGCTATGGGCCCCCGTATGGCTCCTTTTACGGTCTTGACAGTTCTCAATTAGTCCCTACTTTGGTGACGTTATACGTCCCAATAACACCGTGCGGCGGGACGCTCCTAGGCCACAAAGTGCGGGGTATGACCGTCGCCGTCAAGACGCCCGAGCTCGAGTTCCTGCCGATAGTCCCCGCGCTCCCCAACCCTGGATCGTGAGAACCCTCCGACCCGTGGTCCGCAAACCTTCGTCAAGTCCAAGAAGAATTGCCTGGTAGCACTCACATGGCCTGGGAGAATCATATGTCCGTTCGCCGTTCGCTGATCCCGCTCGCGCTCGTGCTGTTCGCCGCCCGATGCGCCGACGGGCCGCATCCCACGGCCGTGCAGCAGGCCCCCGCCCCGCATTTCCTGCGGTGGAGTGCCCCGCCGCAGTTCACCGCGACCGGCGCTCTCCCCGGTCCGGGCGGTGGCGGCGGTTACTTGGCCGCTCGGTCCGCCGTGCTCCACCTCGATCGATACTCGGCATCCTTTTGGGCGGTTCGCGGCGAGCCGCGTTCCCTCCAGATCAACTACCTGAGCTCCACCGGAGACACCAGCTCGGCGTTCTTACGGCTCACGACCGCGGATCCGGCATGGGTGCCTGGACTCGGCGATCTCGCGCCCGGCGACTCCGTGCTGATCACGGTGACGATCGACCCGGACAACATCAAGGTGTCGCTCGAGCCGACGGGCTTGCTATTCGGCGAGCCTGGCCAGCTGCAGATCTCTTACGGCGGCGCCGACGGCGACTTGAACGGCGATGGTGTTGTGGACGACGCCGACTCCTACATCGAGAGCCAGCTGCTGGGGCTGTGGTATCGCGAGGGCACGGACGGTGTGTGGGAGCAAATCCCGGCGGTCCAGGAGCTCTCGGACAAGTCGTTCATCAGTGCGTTGCCGCACTTCTCCGAGTACGCGGTTTCCTGGTAGCGTGGCGAGCGTGCCAATGCATGCGTCGTCAAGCGTAGTGGACACCGCCCGGCAGCTCGCCGCCGCCGGACGCCATGCCGAGGTCGTCGAGTACCTCGGCGCACAACCGGCGAGCGAACTGGCGGATTCGCCGACTCTCGCCTTGCTGTACGGAACTGCGCACGCGCGGCTCGGGCGGCATGATGAGGGTCAGCGGTGGCTCGATTTGGCCCTCGACCTGGCCCGGAAACGGGACGAGCAGGCGGTCGAGCGTGACGCCCTCAATGCGCGGGGCGCCATCGCGCTGGTGAGTGGACGGATCGACGAGGCGGCGGACTACTTCACGCAGGCCCTCTTGGCCGCCAGCCGGGACGGGGATGCCGTCACCACTGGCCGCTGCTCCAACAATCTGGGGATCATCAGCAACCTGCGGGGGCGGCACGCGGAGGCGATCGGGTCCTGGGAGATCGCCGCCGCCGCCTTCGACCGCGCCGGCCTGCGGCGGGGCGTGGCGGAATGCCAGCACAACCAGGCGATCGCGTATCTGGACCAGGGGGCGCTGGACAAGGCGCTGGCAGCGGCCGACCGTGCCGTCGCCCACGCGGAAGCCGAGGGGGATCATACCCTCCGGGCGCTCACGCTGAGGGGGCGGGCGGAGATCCGGGTGGCCCGCCGCGAGCTGGAGCAGGCGCGGCGCGAGCTTGACCGGGTTCGAGAAATTCGCAGCGGGCTGCGCGATACGGTCGGGGAGGCCGAGGATCTGCGGGTGGCGGCGTCGCTGCTGGTGGCCGAGGGCCAGCCGGCGGCCGCCGAAGTCGCGTTGCGGGAGGTGATCGCGCGCGCCGAGCCGCACGGGCGGCCCCAGCTCCTGGCCGAAGCGACGCGGGACCTGGCCCTGCTTCTGCGGCGGAGCGGGCGGACCTCCGACGCCCAGACCGCCGCGCGGCGCGCGAAGGTCGTTTTCACGCGCCTGGGCGCCGAAGGCGAAATCCGCAACCTGGCCAACCAGGACTGGGACGACGATTTCGCGGCCGAGTTGCGCGGGTCACTCGCACCACTCAATGCGGCGCAAGCGCTGGCCGATGCCGGGCTCTACGCCGAGCTGCTCTCCTATCTGAGCAAGCGCTCGCCCGACGAGCTCGAGCAGTCCCCCGTGCTGACCCTGCTGTGCGGCATCGCGCACGCCCGACTCGGTCGGCTGGACCTGGGCCAGCAGTGGGCCATGGTCGCGCAGCTGCGGGCGCGGATGCTGGGCGATCGGGCGCTGGAAGTGCGGGCCCTCAACGTGTCCGGCGCGATCGCGCTGGAGCGCGGCGGGATCAGTGAGGCGACGTACTTCTTCACGCGGGCCCAGGAAAAGGCCATGCAGGACGACGATATGGCCACGGTCGGCCGGTGTGCCAACAACCTCGGCATTATCGCGAACATGCAAGGGGACTACAACCGCGCGGTTGGGGCGTACACCCGCGCGATCACCGCGTACGAAAAGGCCAGCCACAACCGCGGCGTCGTCGAGTCGCAGCACAATCTCGGGATCACCTACCGGGAGCAGGGGCAGCTGGACCGCGCGCTGCGGGCTGCTGACACGGCGCTGCGCGAGGCCGAGCGCCTGGGCGACCGGGCGCTCCAGGCCCAGGCCCTGGCGGGACTGGCCGAGATCCGGGTTGCACGGGGCGAGCCCGAGTCCGCCATTCGGGATGCGGAGCGAGCTCTGGCGGTGCACCGTGAGCTGAAGGACGCGGTGCTCGAGACCGAGGACCTGCGCATCCTCGCCGTGGCGCTCGGCGTCGCAGGGAAGGCGCGGGAGGCCGAAACGATGCTGCGCCAGGTGATTGACCGCGCGACCGAGCACCAGCGCCCGCTGCTCGTCGCCAGTGCCCAGCGCGATCTCGCCCACCTGCTGGCCCTCGTCGGCGACGTCGCGGCGGCGAAGCAGATCGCGCTGGCCGCGCGCGCCACGTTCGACCGGCTGCGCGCGAAGGTCGAGACCGAGAAACTGGACGCGTTGCTGGCGATTCCAGACCTGGTGGCTACAAAGAACCCGGGAGTGACAGAGGTGATGCGGGAAATCCCCATCGCCCCGCGCCCTCAAGAAAGAAAGGTGAGGTCATGAAGGCCCTTCGTTGGCTGGTGATCGTCCTGGTCGTAGCCGGGTGCACCGACCGGGCCCTGATGAGCCCTCCCGCCCCCCAGGCATCGCTCATCGGGGACCTCCTCGGGGCCACGGGGCTCTTGCGATGCTCCGACCTCCCGTACGCCTCGGCCACACAGACGATCGGGTCTGGAGGCGGCGTCATTCGCGTCGGACCGCACACGCTGAGCATCCCCGCCGGAGCGCTGTCCGCCCCGGTGGCGATCACGGGTGTGCTGGTGACGGGCCGCGGCGTTAACGCCGTCCACTTCGAGCCGGAAGGCCTGACGTTCGCGCGGTCCGCGTCTCTCACCATGAGTTACGCGAACTGCAACCTGCTCGGCCGGTTGCTGCCGAAGCGGATCGCGTATGTCAGCAATGCACTCGACATCGTCTCGTACCGGACATCGACTCTGTCCCAATGCTCGCCGCCGACGACGCTGCCGACGATAGTTCCGACGAGCGCGCCCGCGGGGATTGTGAAGACGTATTGGATTCCGCACAGCTCGTCCCCGTTGCAGCCCCCGCCTGCGATCGCACCAGCTCCGAGTCCCACGAGCGCGCCCCCCAAGAAGCCGCCAATGACGCAGGCGGCCCGGCGTCCCTGGCCGCACATACCGGAGCCCGAGCTGACGTCCAGTCGCGGCCGCGGCGCGCGTGCAAACTTGGTCAGCGCGCCGTTGCTACGACGCACCACGATGGTGTCGCCGTCGATCGACTCGAGTGTGCCCGTGGCGCGCCGGTCGGCCGATGTGACGCGAACGCGGCCGCCGGGGGCGGGGGCGGGGGCGGGCGGGTCTTGGGCAGGGAGGCCATTCACCGCAAGGCTGAGGACGACGGCGAACGCGCAGTGACGGATCGGGTTCATCGAATACCTCCGCACGAAGGAGCGAGGACCGGGCCTAAATCGGCCTCATGGCCTCGTGTTTCAGAAGGTAACCTTCGGGACTCGTCGTCGTGAGGTGGCGAGGAGGACCTGCGGTTGGGGGCGGCTCGAGTCGTCCCAGCGCGGAGAGGTTGCGACCGATCCGCACCGCCACCATCACGAACATCCCGACGGCGAGCGCGGCCGCCGCGCCAGTGGCGACCGGCACGACGGCCGCGCCCGGCCCGCTCAGCGCCAGCGCGACGTTCGCGGCCACGAGGACGATCCGAGCTTCGGTCGGGCCGATCCGGCTGTATCCCAGCCGGAACACGCCGAACGCCTGGGACTCGAGGTAGATGTTGATCGACAGGATGAGGTAGGCGAGGACGCCCGCCAGCGCCACCCCGAGATCCACGTAGGGCGAGAGGCCGATCCCCGCGCCGATCGCCGCCGTCGAGAACGCGTCCACGATGTGGTCCAGGTAGTAGCCGTAGCGCGGCCGCTCGGCGCAGCGCACGCGCGCCAGCGTTCCGTCCAGACTGTCGCCGAACCACTGCACAAAGAGGAGCGCGCTCGCCGCCCAGAGCCACGCGACGCTCAGGGTGGAAAGCGCGTACGCTGCGCCCGTGCCAAGGGCGCCCACCACGCCGAGGGCGGTCAACCCGTCGGAGGTCACCCACCGCGGCAGCCGGGTGGCGATGGCCCGGAGCAGCCGCCGCTC
>WNEZ01003611.1_pt1 | contig 20686 bp, 23 predicted proteins | sample 5400521 | NCBI WGS metagenome assembly WNEZ01 (sample SAMN13153339, study PRJNA577476) | soil metagenome | isolation source: 120 cm saprolite under Douglas fir tree site 2 hole 1 replicate 1 | place: USA:California | collected 2015-04-18 | reverse complement strand
TCGAGGTGATCGTCAACGGCGTGTTCAATTACATGGACGACCCCGACATGTTCCTCGAGCGGTACACCACGGGGGACACCAACAACTGGGGTCGCTTCTCAGATCCCCGGATCGACGACCTCTTTGCACGCCAAACGCGGGCCCTCGACCCTACCGAGCGCAAGCGGCTCGTCAACGAGCTCGAGAAGATCGTTCTGGAGAACGCGTACCACATCCCGGGCCTCTGGTGGGCGCGGAGCGTCGTGCACTGGGCGAAGGTGAAGAATTACGTCGCGCCGCCCAATCACTACTCGAATCAGAAGCTGCAGGACGTCTGGCTCGCGGAGGACTGAGAGCGGCGGCGCCCTCGCGGCGGCGACTCGACACTCTTGACAGCCCTCCTGACAGGAGGCGCAGGTTGACAAGTGGCCTCTGCCCTTGGTAGCGTCCGCCGCTAAATCGTCTCTTCCCGCTCCCGCGGCTCACGTCCTGTGGAGGTGCCAGATGGCGGTAGGTGTCCGGTATCACCGTACGCTGTTCACCGTCGTTGCGTTCGCGGTCATGGTCGCCCTGGCGACCCCCGCCGCCGTCCAGGCCGCGGAGACCCCGCGCCGGGGCGGGATACTGCTCGCCGCCATCGGTGCCGACGCGCCAAGTCTCGACCCTCACCAGGAGAGCACCTTCGCCACCCTCCAGATGGTGGCGCCGCTCTATAGCACGTTGATCCAGATCGATCCGCTCAGCTACCCGAAGATCATCGGCGACGCGGCCAGCGAGTGGAAGATCGCGCCCGACGGTCTGATGTACACGTTCAAGATCCGTCAGGGAATCAAGTTCCACGACGGCTCGTCCCTGACGGCTGTCGACGTCAAGGCCACCTACGACAAGATCGTCTCCCCACCCGAAGGCGTCCGGAGCGTTCGGAAGAACGCCTACGCGCCGATCACGAGCATCGAGGCCCCGGACCCGAACACGGTCGTGTTCAAGCTCAAGTACGCGTCGGCCTCGCTGCTGGACAACCTGGCCTCACCGTGGAATGTCATCTACCCCAAGAAGTACCTGGACAAGGACCCTAACTATTTCAAGACGAACGTCGTGGGCTCGGGCCCGTTCAAGTTCAAGAGCTACACGCGCGGCTCGACCTTCGAGGGTGAGCGCAATCCGGACTACTTCGTCAAGAACCGGCCGTACCTGAACGGCTACAAGTTCTTCATCAGCCCCGAGACCTCCGTCCGCGCCGCGGCCGTCCGATCGGGGCGCGCCTACATCGAGTTCCGTGACCTGCCGAACGCCGATGTGGACGCGATCAAGAAGCAGCTCGGCGACAAGGTGGTCGTTCAGCAGACGCCCATGACCGGCCAGTGGGGTATCGCCATCAACAACACCGTGAAGCCCTTCACGGATGTGCGCGTCCGGAAGGCGCTCACGCTCAGCCTCGATCGCTACACCGCTGGCAAGGTTCTGTTCCCACTCACCGGCTTGCGGGATGTGGGGGCGCTGATGCGTCCGGCTACGGAGTGGGGGCTGCCCGAGGCCGAGCTCCAGAAGCTGCCCGGATTCGGGAAGGACATGGAGAAGAACCGGGCCGAGGCCAGGCGGCTCCTGGCCGAGGCCGGCTATGCGAACGGCTTCAAAGTCGTCCTGAAAAACCGCAACGTGAAGCTCCCGTACCAGGACTTCGCGGTCTTCGTGATCCAGGAGTGGCGGAAGATCGGAATCGAGGTCGACCACCGGCCGCTCGAGACGGCGGCCTGGTTCGCGGACGGACGGGACACCGGGAATTTCGAGCTGATCATCAGTCCGAACGTCGAGGCCAGTGACGACCCCGATCTGTTCCTGCGGCGTGCCACCACGGGGGACACGGAGAACTGGAGCCGGTACAGCGATCCCGCAATCGACGATCTGTTCTCGCGGCAGTCGCGGACGCTCGACCCCGCCGAGCGGAAGAAGCTCGTGCACCAGCTCCAGAAGATCGTTCTCGAGAACGCGTACTACATGCCGGGCCTCTGGTGGTCCCGGAACGTCGTCCACTGGGCCAAGGTGAAGAACTACGTGGCCCCGCCCAATCACTACGCCAACCAGAAGCTCCAGGACGTCTGGCTGGCGGAGGACTGAGCCGGGGCGAGGTCGCGCGAAATGTCGACGTACGTCGCGAAGCGGCTGCTCCTGATCGTCCCGACGCTCCTCGGCGCCGCCGCCCTGGTATTCGTGATCATGCGGGTCATCCCCGGGGACGTCGCCCTGCTGATCTTCGGCGGCGACGCGGGCGGCCACATCGACCCCAAGCAGCTCGCCGCCATGCGCCATCGGCTCGGCCTGGATCAACCCCTGTGGATGCAGTTCGCGACGTGGCTCTGGGGGGTGCTCCGCTTCGACTTCGGCACCTCGCTCTGGACGGGTCGCCCGGTCATGGAAGAGCTGCTCATCCGCCTGCCGCTCTCGCTCGAGCTGGCGCTCGCGGCGACGGCGGTGTCGGTGGTCATCGCGATCCCCTTCGGCATGCTGGCGGCCGTCCGCCAGGACACGTGGGTGGACTATCTGGTGCGCGTGGTCAGCATCGGTGGCCTGGCCATCCCGTCGTTCTGGGTGGGGATCCTCTGCATCCTGTTGCTCGTGGTCTTCTTCGGCTGGGGGCCGCCCGAGTTCACGCCTCCCTGGGTCAATCCCTGGGCGAACTTCCAGATGATGATCTGGCCGGTGCTGACGGTGGGATATCGGTACGCCGCCGTGACCACACGCATGACACGCTCTACAGTGCTCGAGGTGCTGCGGGAAGACTACATCCGCACGGCCTGGGCGAAGGGGCTGCGGGAGCGGGCTGTCGTCATCCGGCATGCGCTGAAGAACGCGATGCTGCCGGTGATCACGCTGATCGGGACGGAGTTCGCCTTCCTCATCGGAGGCCTGGTCGTCACCGAGACGGTGTTCACGCTGAACGGCGTGGGGCGATTCGTGGTGGACGCCGTCGCCCATCGGGACTACCCGGTCGTGCAGGCGCTGATCTTCCTGATCGCGTTCGGCTTCGTCGTCGTGAACCTTCTCGTCGACCTGACCTACGCGTGGTTCGATCCACGGATCCGGTATCGCTAGCCATGGCGACGAATCTCGGGCTGGCCCACGCGACGGCGTCGGCAGAGCTGTCGCCGCGGCTCACCGTCGCCGAAGAGGTGGCGAAGTTCATCCGGACCAAGCCGCTCGGCGCCGCGGGCGCGGTGATCATCCTGGGGATGTTGTTCCTGGCCATGTTCGCCGAGATGCTCGCGCCGTATGATCCCTACGTCGGCGACTACGGGCAGCAGTTCGCCCGGCCGAGCGCGGAGCACTGGTTCGGGACCGACGAGTTCGGCCGCGACGTGCTGAGCCGGATCATGTACGGGGCGCGCATCGCCCTGTTCGTCGGGTTCACCGCGTCGTTCTTCGGCTGCACGATCGGCGCCCTGCTGGGCGTGATCAGCGCCTACTGGGGCGGGCGGGTGGACCTGCTGCTCGAGCGGCTGATGGACATCCTGCTGGCCTTCCCGCAGCTGATCCTCGCCCTCGCCATCGCGTCCATCCTGGGCCCGGCGGTGCAGAACGTGGTGATCGCGATTTCGATCCCGGTCATCCCCCGCGTCGCGCGCGTGGTGCGGTCCGCCGCCCTGTCCGTGAAGGAGCACGTGTACGTCGAGGCGGTGCAGGCTCTCGGCGCCTCGCGGCGCCGCGTGATCCTGCAGCACATCATCCCGAACGTCATGGCCCCTTACATCATCATGGTGACCGCGCAGCTCGGGGCCGCGATCCTGGCCGAGGCTGCGCTGTCCTACCTGGGGCTGGGGGCGGCGGAGCCGACGCCGTCGTGGGGGCTGATGCTGTCGGGCTCTGCGCCGTCGTACGCCGAGAAGGCGCCGTGGATCGCCCTGTTCCCGGGGATCGCGATCAGCCTGGGCGTGTTCGGCTTCAACCTCTTCGGCGATTCCCTCCGGGACGCGCTCGACCCGAAGCTCCGGAAGGGCTGAGTCCCGTCAGCGGCCCTCGAACCGCGGGGGACGCTTCTCCTTGAACGCCTTGACGCCCTCCGCGTGGTCGGCGGTCTGGCGCACGATCGACATGTGCGACGAGACGAGGTCGAGGTGTGTCCGAAGATCCAGCTTGAGGCTCTGGTAGACGAGCCGCTTGATCATCCGGATCGGGATCTGGGGCCCGTCGGCGATCTGGCGCGCCATCGCGTAGGTGGCTTCCTTCAGCTGAGCGTCCGGCACGACGCGTTGCACGATCCCGAGCCGGTGAGCTTCCGGCGCCTCGATGAAGTCGGCGGTCCACAGGAGCTCGAGCGCCTTGGCGGCGCCAACCAGACGCGGCAGGAAATACGTGTCGCCGTCGCCCGGCACCAGACCCACGCGGACGTAGCCCGTGGAGAAGCGCGCGGACTCGGCGGCCACGCGCATGTCGCACATGACGCACATGCCCATGCCCGCGCCGACCGCGAGCCCGTTGACCATGGCGATGACCGGCTTGTCGACGGTCTCGAGCGTCTTCGGCACCCGGTGGACGCCTTCCCAGAGGCTGTTCTTGCCGTCGAGCGCGCTCGGCTCGCCCTCGCGCATCCGCCCCACGTCGCCGCCCGAGCAGAACGCGCGGCCGGAGCCTGTCACCACGATCACGTTGACGCTCTCGTCGGCCTGCGCGGCGCTCAGCGCCTTCGCCCACGCGTCGATCATGTCGCGCGTGAACGCGTTCAGCTTGTCCGGCCGGTTCAAGGTGATCGTCGCGATCTTGTCCTTCACATCGTAGAGCAGGTCACTCATGAGTCACGCTCCTCGTGGTGCGCGCTGCAGGCCGTCGTGGGGCTGGGGCCCCGCCGGCCGAGGCGCGCCTATGAATCGTGGACGGTATGGGTAAGCGATGGCGCTAGTCCTTGGGCAGCCCGAGGACGCGCTCGGCGAGGATGTTGCGGAGGATCTCGGAGGTGCCGGCGCGGATCCCGCTCGCCCGAGCCAGCAGCTCGTAGAATTCCCACTGGCCGTCGTCGGGCGCCCACGCCGAGCCGTGGGCGATCTGCGAGTACGGGCCGATGGCCTCGGTGGCGACGTGCGCCAGCTCCTGGTCGATCTGGCTCCAGAAGAGCTTCGCGGTCGAGCCTTCGGGCCCCGGCGTGTCGCCGCGCAGGATCTTGGTGAGACTCCGGTAGCCGTTGAGCTGGAGCGCCTGCTCGCCGATCCAGAGGGCGGCGAGCTTCTGCCGCAAGATCGGATCGCCGCCCTTCTTCTGCTGCTGCACGAGGCGCACGAGGCGGTGCAGCGCGTTGCGCAGCGATATGTGTCGGATGAAGGTCAGCAGATCCCGCTCGTACGCCAGCGTGGTGATGGCGACGCTCCATCCCTCGTTGAGCTTTCCCACCAGGTGGTCGGTCGGAACTTTCACGTTGTCGAAGAAAACCTCGTTGAACTCGGCCTCGCCGGTCAGCTGGCGAAGCGGCCGCACCGTGATGCCCGGCGTCTTCATGTCGACGAGCAGGAAGCTGATGCCCTTGTGCTTGGCGGCCGTCGGGTCGGTGCGAACGAGCAGGAAGCACCAGTCGGCCACGTGGGCCATGCTGGTCCAGACCTTCTGGCCGTTCACGACGAAGTGGTCACCGTCCCGCACGCCGCGCGTCTGGAGATTCGCGAGATCGGAGCCCGCGTTCGGCTCCGAGAATCCCTGGCACCAGAGCTCGTCGGCCGTGAGGATCTTCGCCAGGTGGTGCTGCTGCTGCGCCGGGGTGCCGTGCTTCATGAGCGTCGGCCCCAGCATCGACACGCCGCCGCGGTTGACGAGCTGCGGCGACTCGGCGCGCGCCATCTCCTGATACAGGATGACCATCTCGACGATCGTCGCGCCGCGCCCACCGAATTCGCGCGGCCAGTCGAGCCCGACGTAGCCCGCCTCGCACATGCGCTTCTGCCAGGCGCGGAGCTTCCTGACCTCGTCGCGGTCGGCGCGCGAGGCGGCGAACGACCGGCCGCGCAGGTCGTCCGGCAGGTTGGCCTCGAGCCAGCCACGGACCTCCTTGCGGAACGCTTCTTCACGGTCGGTGAAATCGAAGTTCATTTGGAGAAGGGGGCTCCGCCCCCCTCTCGACTCCCCTGCGAACTCGCGGGGTGGCGGCTCACGGCATCACCCACTGGGAGACGGGTCCGCCCCCCTCTCGACTCCCCTGCGAACACGCGGGGCGGCGGCCTGCAGCTCGCACGGCCGTCACTGCATCACCACGCCGCCGTCGACGTTCAGTGACTGGCCGGTGATGTTGCGGGCCTCGTCCGAGGCGAGGAACACCGCGGCCCAGCCGATGTCTTCGGGGGTCTGCTCGCGCTTCATCGGCGTGATGTCGCCGACGCGCTTGTCGAAGACCTGGCGCGCCGTCATGCCCTTGAAGGCGGGGTTCGTCTCCGCCAGGTGGGCGGCGAGCTTCTGCCAGAAGTCGGTCCAGAGGACGCCCGGACAGATCGCGTTCACGGTCACGCCGTGGGGCGCCAGCTCCTTGGCGATGATGCGCGTGAGGGTGATCACGCCCATCTTGGCCACGCTGTAGGGCGGCATCGTCGGCGCCGAGATCGGCCCGGCGATCGAGGCGATGTTCACGATGCGGCCCGCCTTCCGCTCGATGAAGTGGGGCGTGATCGCCTTGCATGTCAGAAAGACCGACTTCGTGTTGACGGCGAAGGTGCGGTCCCAGTCTTCCTCGGTGTTGTTCGTGAACGGCATCCCCGGGGGACCCGCGGCGCCCGCGTTGTTGACGAGGATGTCGATCTTGCCGAACGTCTCGCGCGTGCGATCGATCATCGTCTTGACGTCGGCGGCGCTGGTGACGTCGGTCTTCATGGCGAGGACCTTGCGGCCCAGGCCCTTGACCTCGCCGGCGACTTTCTCCGCGTTCAGCACCTGGATGTCGGGGATGACGACGTCGGCGCCTTCGCGGGATTCAGCGACGCCGTCTTCGACGGCCGCCCGGTGGTGGGCATCGCCAACTCGTGGTCCGAGCTCACGAACTGCAACGCCCACCTGCGCCAGGTCGCCGACGCCGTCAAGCGCGGCGTGTGGAGCGCGGGCGGCTTCCCGGTCGAGTTCCCGACCATCTCGCTGGGCGAAGTGCTGATGAAGCCCACGACGATGCTCTTCCGCAACCTGATGGCGATGGACGTCGAGGAATGTCTCCGCGCGTACCCGCTCGACGCCGCCGTGCTGCTGTCCGGGTGCGACAAGACGACGCCGGCGATGCTGATGGGCGCCGCGTCCGCGGACATTCCAGCCGTCATGGTCACCGGCGGGCCCATGCTCAGTGGCAAGTGGCGCGCCGAGGAGCTCGGCTCCGGCACGGACGCGTGGCGTCTCTGGGCCGAGCGGCGCGCGGGACGTCTCACCACCTGATGGAGGACTTCTTCTACGCGGGCGGCCTGCCGGCGGTGCTCAAGCAGCTCCTCCCGCTGCTGCACGGCGGCGCGCTCACGGTGAACGGTCGCTCGATCGCCGAGAACGTCAGTGACGCGCGCTGCGACAACGAGGACGTCATCCGTCCGCTCTCGATGCCCCTGGCCGGAGAAGGCGGCACGGTGATCCTGTTCGGGAATCTCTGTCCCGACGGCGCGGTGCTCAAGCAATCGGCCGCCTCGCCGCACCTCCTCACGCATCGGGGTCGCGCCGTCGTGTTCGAGGACCACGCGGATCTCCACCGCCGCATCGATGACGAAAGCGGCGCGATCGACGAGAACTCGGTGCTGGTCCTCAAGCAGGTCGGCCCGCGCGGCGCGCCGGGAATGCCCGAATGGGGAGCCGCGCCGATCCCGGCGCGGCTCCTCAGGCGCGGCATCAAGGACATGGTGCGCATCTCCGACGCCCGTATGAGCGGGACGTCCTACGGCACCGTGGTTCTGCACGTGGCGCCCGAGTCCGCCGTGGGTGGGCCGCTGGCGCTCGTCCGCGACGGCGACGAGATCGAGCTGGACGTGCCGCGGCGGAGCTTGACCCTGAAGGTCGGCGACGAGGAGTTGGCGCGGCGCCGGGCCGCCTGGAAGCCCCGGCCGCCCCACTTCACCCGTGGCTACGGCAAGCTCTTCCTCGATCACGTGCTTCAGGCCAACGAGGGGTGCGACTTCGACTATCTGAAGGGCCGCACGCCCGTCAGATTCGAGGACACTGCGGGCCCGTCGCATAGCTAGAGCGTCGAACGCGGAAAAAAAACACCGGAAAGCCGGTCTAAAACTTACCGTCTCTGGCGAAGCCACTGCTGGTGATGCCAAGATAGATGTATAACTTCAGCTACTTACAGATCGATCTCTCCTGGCATCGTCCGTGCTTAGACGAAGAGCATGAAGACGGCCTGGACGCGGCTCAAGGAAAGCGAGTTCTGGAAGAGCAGCAAGTTCTGGCTCACTGTCGCGGCGATCGTGCTCCCGTTCGGCTGGGTGCTCTTCGCACTCAAGTTCGAGCCGGTTCGGGTACGCGCCCGCTACTTCCGCCGGAACTTCTGAAGCGCGACTCGTAGCGACCCGCCCGCGGCTCGCAGAGCGCGGGACGCCTCGGCCGCATCCCACCTGTTCCTGGCAATCACGATCGCAACCCGCACTCGACCACCCGACACCTGGAACGCCCGCTGCGCGGTCACGCGTGACACTCCGGCTACCTCGGCAATCAGCCTCAGCGCTCGCTCCCGAAGCTTGGCCGAGCGCGGCTGGAGATCGACCATCCGGTTTCCGTAAATTCGGCCGAGCCCCGTCATACTGGCCGTCGTCAGAGTGTTCAGGACGAGCTTCGTCGCAGTGCCGGCCTTGAGCCGGGTAGACCCCGCCAACACCTCCGGTCCCGTCACCGGAACGATCCGAACGTGGCTGGTCCGCCGCCCTGGCACCTTGCCGAGCCCCTGGGCGTTGCAGGTGATCAGCACGGTCCTGGCGCCGCGCCCCTTCGCGGCCGAGAGCCCAGCACGAACGAATGGCGTGACGCCGCTGGCCGAGATCCCGACGACGACGTCGCCCCTCCGCACGCGCGCGCGCACCGCACGACGGGCGGCCACCTCATCGTCCTCAGCCCCTTCACGCGAGCGGAAGACGGCTCCGCGCCCACCGGCCATGATCGCCTGCACGAGTTGACGCGGCGTCCCGAACGTCGGCGGGCACTCGGCCGCCTCGAGGACGCCCAGGCGCCCGCTGGTGCCGGCGCCGACGAAGAAGAGACGTCCGCCGCCGCGGAGCGCGGCGACGATCATGTTCACGGCCGCGGCGATCTCGGACCGCACGCGTCCCACCGCCAGCACCGCGCGGCGGTCCTCGCGGTTCATCAGCGCGGCGATCTCCCGCGGGCGCAAGAGATCGAGCGCGCGGCTCCTCGGATTTGCGCGCTCGGTGGCGAGACGCGCGTAGCGGATTCGCGAGGCCATCTCGCCCGCATGCTACTACTATCGAAGCGTGCCTCCCGTCGAATCCGGCCTCGAGGTGCTCGTCCGCCGGCGACGGGCTCTTCTGAGAGGGCAGCGCGTCGCGCTGCTCGCGCATCAGGCGTCGATCGACTCACGCTACGAGCACGCGGCCACTCTTCTGCACGACCTGCGCGCGGTGAAGGTGCGGAAACTCCTGGCGCCCGAACACGGGCTGTGGGGCGCGCCCCAGGACCACATCTGGATCGACGGCACGCGTGATCCCGTGACGGGCCTACCCGTGTGGAGTCTCTATGGCGCGCGCCGCGAGCCAACGGCCGCGATGCTCAGGGGGATCGACACGCTCGTCGTGGATCTTCAGGACGTCGGCTCCCGCTACTACACCTTCGTCTGGACCATGGCGCTCGCCATGCGCGTGTGCGCGCGGAGCGGCGTGCGCGTCGTCGTGCTCGACCGGCCCAATCCGCTCGGCGGCGCGCTCGTCGAGGGCAACGTGGCGGATCCGACCTTTGCGTCCTTCGTCGGCCTCTACCCGCTGGCCATCCGTCACGGTATGACGATCGGTGAGCTCGGGGCCTACCTTAACGAGCGGCACGGCATCGGCTGCCGACTCACCGTCGTCCCGATGCGGGGTTGGCGACGCTCGATGCTCTGGGAGGACACCGGGCTCCCGTGGGTGCCGCCATCGCCCAACATGCCGACGCTCGACACCGCCCGCGTCTATCCTGGCGGTTGCCTCATCGAAGGCACCAATCTTTCGGAAGGCCGCGGGACGACACGGCCGTTCGAGTGGATCGGCGCGCCCTATCTGGACGCCCACCGATACGCGGCCGCGCTCGAGCGCGAGCGACTGCCTGGGGTCCGCTTCCGTCCCGCGCGCTTCCTCCCGACGTTCCAGAAGTGGGCGGGGCGGCTCTGCGACGGCGTTCAGATCCACGTGACTGACGTCGGGCGCTTCAAACCGTTCCTCACGGGGCTGGCCGAGATCGCCGTCGCGCGGCGGCTGGCGCCGCGCGGCTTCGCATGGCGCAGGCCGCCCTACGAGTTCGAAAAGCGGCGCATGCCGATCGACATCCTGTGCGGGACCGACGTGATCCGACAAGCGATCGAGCGAGGGACGCCGCTTCCAGCGATCGAGCGCGCGTGGCAGCGCGATCTCGAGCGCTGGAAGCGGCTGCGTGCTCCGTACTTGATGTACTAGCTACCGAACAAGCGCGAGAAGAAGTCCTTGATCGTGTGACCGCTGTACTTCGCGCCTTCGACGATGGTGTTGCCGATACCCTTGGCCGTTTCCTCGACGCCCGGGCCGATCTGTCCGTCACCGATCTTCTTGGCGCCGGTCTCGACCTGCTGCGTCGCAGCCCGTACCTTCGTGTTATCAGCCGCGCATGCCGGCAGGGCCGAGCCCGCGAGCACCGCCGCGGCCAGGATAGACGCTAGCAGCTTCATCACACCCTCCTTCCAGCCCAGTGTACCCAGGGCATCTGAAGAGGGTCGACTCCTTACCCGGCGTAACCGCGCGAGCGCATGCAGCCCGAGTACGCCCCCCGGTATTTCTCGTCGTTCTTCTTGTTCTCGTTGAGCCCGTAGAGCGTACCGCCGCCCGCGCCGACCATGCCGCCGATCGCAGCGCCCTTGCCCGCGCCTTTCCCGCCGCCAGCGACCGCGCCACCGGCGGCTCCGACGGCCGCGCCGACCACGGCTCCGATCGCGACGTCCTTGACGACTTCTGTCGTCTTGTCCGACTCGCCAACCTGCGACGAAGCGTATCGGTTACAGGCGTCGACAACCTGTTGCGTCGGCATCGCCGGCGTCGCCGGTCCGGCCTGAACCGTCTGAGGCGGTGCGGGCCTCACACTGGTTGGCCTCGGCTGCTGGACCAGGCGGGTGCTCGCCGGTGGCCAAGACTTTTGCTCCGCGTCCTGGCTCGAGCCCGACCAGTTCGCGACAACGAGCCCGGTGATCAGCGCCGTCGCCATGACGAGCGCCATCCCGAGCGCCGTCACCTTCCAGGGATTCCACTTACCCATCACTTCCCTCCCTTGCCGACACCATGAGCCGCGCCGCCCGCGGAGCCGTTCGAGCTGACTTCGAAGGCGTTCGATTTGCCGCCGCCATTGTCGCCGGCGACCGTGCCCAGCCTCGCATCAGACGATCGCTGGTACTTCCCGACCACCTGGCCGAGGCTCTTTTCATGCACGAGCCCCTGCGCCTTCATCTCCCGGAAGATCTGGCCCCACGCCTGGCCGCCCCGCCTCTTGGCGGCGATCTCCTCCAAGGTGAGCGGCCTGCCCGCGGGCGTCGTTCCGTTGGTGCTGGTCGCAGCGACTCCGGAGCTCTGAGCCTGGTAGAGCGCGGAGGCGACCTTTTGATTCCCGAGCGAAAGCTTGTCGAACGCGCGCGTCGAGGTGGGCGTGACGGGCGTCTTTGGCTTCGTCTGGGCCTGCGCGCCAGAAGCCGCGAAGATCGTGACGACGCTCACGACCATCAGACGGTGGATCAGGTGTTTGTCTCGCATGGCTCGCTATTTCGTGGAATTGCAGCCGCCATGCCAGATCTGGCGCTCACGAAACCCCAGGATTTGTGGAACTTTCCAGGGCGGGTCTTGCAACGACACGGCCCTTCGGTGTCAGCCGCGTGACAGTAAGCGTGCATCGCAGGTCGCGGGCGGCGAGTGGGCGCCAGCCTATAATCGTTCTGTGATCGACCTCGAGAGCCTCGTCGGCGAAAGGCTGGTGTTCGGTCTCGCCGGTCCGAAGCTGACGGACGCCGACATCAGCCTCTTCCGTGAGACGCGCGCCGCCGGGCTCATTCTGTACCGGCGAAACTTCGAAACGCCGGAGCAGCACACACAACTGCTGACCGATCTCGAGTCGGCTCTCGGCCGGCGCCTGCTCGTCACCACCGACCACGAGGGCGGCCGCATCGTCATGCTCGGTCAAGGGACGACGATCTTTCCTGACAACCTCGCCGTGGGAACAGCGGGCGACGCGGCGTTTCCGTATCGTCAGGGTGTCTTCGAAGCACGCGAGCTGCGCCGACTGGGCGTGGACCTGAATTTTGGTCCCGTCCTCGATGTCCTCACCGAGCGCTATAGCCCGAACATCGGGATCCGGTCCTATGGCAAGGACCCTGACGTGGTGACCCGCTATGGTCTCGCGCGTATCAAAGGCATGCAGAAGGGCGGCATCTCGGCTTGCGCCAAGCATTTCCCGGGCAAGGGCCACTCGCCCCTCGACGCCCACCTGCGACTGCCCACGATCGACTCGACCTGGGCGGACATGAAGGCCACGCATCTGCCGCCTTTCCACGCCGCGATCGCGGACGGGATCGACTGTTTGATGACGAGCCACCCGGTCTATCCGAATCTCGACCCTTCGCGCATCCCGGCGACCTTCTCGCGACGCATCGTGCACGACTACCTGCGCGAAGAGGCTGGCTTCAAGGGCGTCATCATCTCGGACGACCTCGAGATGGGGGCGATCGGCGAGACGTGCCCGATCGGCGAGGCGATCACACGGACGGCGGCGGCGGGCCACGACCTGCTGCTCGTCTGCCACACCGAACCGGCTCAGCGCGGCGCCGCCCGGGCACTGCTGGATGCGTATCGCTCGGGAGCGCTCCCGGTGCGCGATCTCGAGGCATCGGTGGAGCGCGTGCGCCGCATGCGGGCGCGCCGGACCACGCGCTTCGAAGGCGGGCCGCCTGCGGCCGAGCCCGACGCCGCACCGCTCGCGCGGGCGATCGCGACGCGCGCGGTCACGGTTGTCGCGGCCGGGCGGCCCGAGCTGCGGCGCGCGCTGAACGGGCGCGTCGGCGTCGTCTTCCCGCGCTTTTCGGACCTGGCGCCGCGGATCACGATCGAGCCGGAAGTCGCCGCCGAGACGGCGTACATCGCCGGGGCGTTCGGGCTAGCCGGAATCACGCCCGAGACTCGGCTCGTCGGGATCGAGCCGACCGACGCCGAGATCGCCGCCGCCGGGGCGCTGGCCGAGGTGTCCGACGCGCTCGTGCTGTTCCTGTTCGACGCTCACCTCTACGCGTCGAACGCGAAGCTGCTCAAGGAGCTTCAGTCGCGGGCTCGTGCGCTCGCCGTCGTGCTCCTCCGCGACCCGTACGACGCCACCCTGCTCGCGCCGGGCGTCCTCGGCGTCACCGCGTACGGGTTCAGGAAGTGCCAGCTCGACGCGGTCATCGCGCGTCTCGTCCAGGGGTGAGCCGGCTCCACCGACTGCCCGCCGAGATCCTCGCGATCGACTGGGGCTCGACACCGGCCAAGCGGCAAATGTGCCGGGCAGTCCTGCGCGCCGGCCGCTACGTTCTCTCGCCGCCACGTCCGGTGGAAGACGTCAGAGCCCTCGAGTTGGGCTCCGGCGTCCTCGCCGCGTTCGACTGTCCCATCGGCGTTTCGCGCGCATACGCGCTGATGGCCGATCTCGGCTCATTCCGAGCAGCGCTGGAGGTGTTCGGCGGGGACCGGTTCGGGCGCTTCTACGAGTTCGCCGATTGCGCCGGCGATATCGCGATCGAGCGGCCCTTCTATCCGGCTAGGGGCGTGAAAGGGACCTCTCGCGACGATCTCCGGAAGGTGCTCGGGGACGCAGCGTTCGCGCCTCGCGCCTGCGACCGGCTGGCTGGCGCCGGGCCGATCTTCTGGCTCGTCGGCCCGCGCCAGGTCGGCCGGTCCGCCGTGTGTATCTGGCGCGACCTCATCACGCCGCGACTCGACCGCGTCGCCCTCTGGCCGTTCGACGGGCCCCTGGCCGAGCTACTCGCCGGCGGCCGTCCGGTCATCGCCGAGATGTATCCGGCATTCCTCCTCCGAACCCTCGGGGTCACCGTCGCGCGCAAGTCAGAGCCCGCAGCGCGCGCGGCTTGCGGCCGAGCGCTGCTGCACCGCATCGGCGCCGACGCTAGGCTCGACCTCGATGCGGTCCGGGCTCTTCTGCACGGCGGCTTCGGCGCGTCCAGGTCGGGCGAGGACCCGTTCGACGCGACGACCGCGTGCGTCGCCCTGGCGAGACTCCTGCTCGATGACGCGATGCCGGAGCCACCGGAGGCGGCGCGCGCCGTGGAAGGCTGGATTCTCGGGCTTCCGAACGAGCGGCTCTGACGGAAACGGGGGCGGGTCCCGAAGAACCCGCCCCCGTCGCGGACAATCGCTAGAAGGCGCCGGGCGGCGCCGGCCGACTAGAGCTTCTTGCCTCCGCGCTCGGCCACGTTGGCCTCGAAGCTCTTCTTACGCATGCGCTCGAGGAGGGCCGAGTAGGATTCGGCCTGGATGATGCGATCGAACTGGCTGCGATAGGTCGAGACGAAGCTCACTCCGTCGATCTGCAGATCGTAGACGCGCCATCGGCCGTCGCGGAGATGGAGCCGGTAGTCGAGCGTGATCTCGCTGCGCCGGTCCGTGAGGATCTTCGACCGCACGGTGGCGTAATTCGCGTCGATGGCCTCGCCGATGTAGGTGATGTTCTCGCCCGCATAGGCCTCGACCCGGTTGACGTAGGAGCGCTCCAGCAGCTCGGTGAAGAGCGCCACGAACTCGGTCCGCTCGTCCTGGGTGCGCGCGGCCCAGTGGCGAGACAGGGTGCGCCGGGTCACTTCCTCGAAGTCGAACAGGTCACGCGCGATCTTCCTCATCTCGGTCCGCTTGTCCGTAACCTGCCTGGGTGCCGCCGACTCCGGCTTCGCAGCAGGTTCGATGTCCTGCATGAGATTGATCACCCGGACCACGGCCGTCTCCACGGTTTCCCGTGGACCCATCGCGGGTGCCGCGACGGCTCCGGCCATCATGATCCAGGCGGCGAGCGCCTTACCCATGGCTAGATCCTCCGGGGCCCTATTTGAGCATCGCGCATGCCAGGGGCTGAATAAGCGGAAAGCCTGTCATTTCAGAGGCCTCGGGATCATCGGACGGCCTCATAATGGACAGAGTGGCAACCACATCCGCGGAAAGACACGCGTCCAAACGGAGGGCGGTGTGCGTGGGTGCGGACGTCGGCGGAACGTGGATCCGCATCGCCGTCTGGGCCGAACATCGCGTCGCGACCACGATCGTTCCCGCCGATCGCGATCTGCAGCAGCTCGCGTCGGTCTTGCGCGCCGTTTGGCGTCGGCGCAGGTGGAGTCGGCGCCGCGTCGCTGCGCTCGTCGTGGCCTCGCGCGGCCTGTGGACGCCCGCCGAGCGGCGAATACTCGCGCGCCACCTGCGAGGGCTCGCGGCTCGTGTCCACGTCATCTCCGACGCTCAGGCAGCTCTGCTCGGCGCGCTCGGAAAACGGCCCGGCGTGCTCCTGCTGTCGGGAACCGGCTCGATCGTGGTCGGGCGGAACGCGCGCGGACGCTGGGCGCGCGCCGGCGGTCTCGGGCCGATCCTCGGCGACGAGGGCTCCGGATTCTGGCTCGGCCGCGAGTGGCTCCGCACGGCGGTCCGGAACGGACACCTTCTGCCGACCCTCCAGGCCGCCCACGCGCGCGACCCCGTGAAGACGATCGCCGCGCTCGCTCGCGACGTGCTCGCGCGCGCCCGTCGTGGCGACCGGCGCGCGCGGCGAATCGTGACGGAGGGTCAGCGGCATCTCGCTGCGGGCGCGCTCGACGTGGCGCGAGCGCTGAAGCTCGGCCGTCGGGTGAACGCGAGCTGGGCGGGCAGCGTGCTCGCCGACCGGTGGTATCGCGCCGGGTTGATGCGCGCGGTCGCGCGCACCGGCCTGCGGGCGAGATGGCACCGACCCGGCGAGGAGCCCGTCGTCGCCGCCGCGCGGCTGGCCGCGGCGCTGGCGCGCGCGTGACGCCGCGCAGGCTCGTGATCACGGTGTGCCCGAGGGAGCCGGGCGTCGTGACGATCCCGGTCGCGCGCGGCGGCCGGGCCGTCCGCCTGAACTCGGAGGCGATCCTGCGGCACTTGCGGGAGCTCGTCGTCGAGCGGGGGCTCGTCGAGCGCGTGCGGCTGCGCGAGGGGTGCGCCGGCGGCTGCTCGGGGCCGGGTCCCAACGTTTCGGTCGAGATCTTGCCGCTGGGACGCCGCGGCGAGCGCGAGGATCACGTCGCCGTCGACTGGAAGACCTACGTCTACTCGCTCGGGTCTCTCGACTGTCTGGCCGCCGTCATCGAGGAGAACGTCGGGCGGACCCGACGGTGAACCGGGTCAGAGCCAGCCGGAGCGCTTGAAGCGGTAGTAGAGAAACGCGCAGGCGCCGACCATGAAGGTCATCGTGAGCGGATAGCCCAGGAACCAGTCGAGCTCGGGCATGAACTTGAAGTTCATGCCGTAGATGCCGGCGATCATCGTCGGCACCGCGATGATCGCCGCCCAGCCCGCCAGCCGCTTCATATCTTCGTTCTGGGAAACCGAGATCAGCGAGAGGTTCGCCTCCAGCGCGGTCGTCAGGAGCTCCCGCAGCGTGTCGACCATCTCGTTGATCCGGATCGCGTGGTCGTAGACGTCGCGGAAGTAGACGCGGGCGTCCTCGGGAATCACCGTGACGTCGGCGCGCATGAGTCGATTGCACATGTCGACCAGCGGGGCGACCGCTCGCTTGAGCTCGAGGAGGTCGCGCTTGAGCTGATAGATACGCTGGGTCGTCTCGCGGGTGAGGGTCTGTCTGAAGATGTTGTCCTCGAGCGCACCGAGCTTGTCCTCGAACGCGCCGACCAGGGGAAAGTACTGGTCCACGATGAAATCCATGAGCGAGTAGAGGACGAAGCCGGGCCCTTTGGCCAGGAGATCCGGGTTCGCCTCGCAGCGCGAGCGCACCTCGACGTAGGGCAGTGACCCTCCGTGCCGGACCGAGACGATGTAGTTCGGCCCGACGAAGAGGTGCGTCTCGCCGTAGTCGATCTCGCCGGTGGCGGAATCGAGATGGGCGGTGCGCAGGACGACGAAGATCGAGTCGCCGTACCGCTCGAGCTTCGGCCGCTGGTGGGCGCGGGCGGCGTCCTCGACCGCGAGGTCGTGGAGCGAGAACTCCTTCTGGACCTCCGAGAGCGCCTCGGCGTCCGGCTCGTGAAGGCCGATCCAGACGAACCGACCCGGCTGCTTGAGGACCTCGCTGATGTCGGGGAGCGCCACTTCTCCGATCCGGAGACCGCCCGCGTACGCCACGCTGTTGACCACCCCGTTCATGCCCGGCCCTCCCCGGCCAGCATAGTGCGCCGGCCGAGCACGCGGTACGCGAGCGGCCCCGTGAGCGCGGCCGCGACGCCGGCGATCGTGTTCATCAAGCCCGCCATCGCCATCGCGCCGACGCAGAAGAGCACGGGGAACACGACGACACCGATCGCGCCGACGAGGCCGCCCGGAACCCGCCACGGCCGGGGCATCTCCGGCGCGGTGACGCGCAGTCGCACGAACGCGGCGAGCTCGACGAGCAGGCTCAGCGAGTAGAGCCAGACGTTCAGGACGATCAGCTCTTTGAAGGAGAACACGGCGAAGGCGGCATACAACGCCGCGGACACGACGACCGCCGTCCACGGCGTGCCGAAGCGCTGGTCGACGGCGCCGAGCCATCTGGGCATCGCGTGGTCCCGCGCCAGGACGTACGGGAGCCGCGAGTTGGTGAGGAGCAGCGACATGAAGAGCCCGGCCGTGCTGAGCACGGCGCCGGCCGCCACGGCATGACCGAGCCATTCGCCGCCCACCGACCGGGCGATCGTCGGCAGGACACCGGTCGTCCACTGGCTCCACGGGAGCGCGCCGCTCGCGAGCGCCGCGCCTACCGGGAGGAGGTACGCCGCGGTCAGCACCGGCAGCGCCAGGAACATCGCCGACCGGAACGCGCGCTCCGGTGCCTGGGTCTCGCCGAGAATCGTCGACGGGGTGTCCCATCCGGAGTAGTTCCACATCAGCACGGCGAGCCCGAGCCCCAGGGTCTCCAACCCCTGCCCCGCCGGCGCCAGCGGCGTCCACGGCGCGGCTCGGGACCCGAACAGCGCGACCACCGTCAGCGCGCCGACCGGCAGGAGCGAGACGACGGCGAGCGCCAGGGCGGCGTGGCCGGTCGGGCGCACGCCGAGCAGGTTCAGACCGGTCAGCACAACAATGAAGAGGACCACCAGGAGCCAGCGCTCCATCGGGGACAGAGCCGGGAGCCAGAACTGGAGATACTCGACGAACAGCGCCGGGTAGACGGCGACGTCGACGAAGCTGTCGATCCAGCTCCACCAGCCCACCTGGAACGCCCAGTACGGCCCGAAGGCCTGGCGGGTCCACGTGACGTAACCGCCTTCGTCCGGCATGGCTGACGCAAGCTCGGCCATCGCCAGGGCAACGGGCGCGCTCCAGAAGATCGGCGTGAGCACCAGCAGCAGGAGCGTCATGCCCGGACCGAGCGTAGGAACGGTGTCCTCGATGCCGTAGGGTCCGCCGCTCACGTTGAAGAAAACGATCGCGGCGAGCGGAAAGAACCCGAGCCCGCGCTTGAGCCCTGCCGTCAGCTCACTTCCCCTGGGCGGCGGCGATGAGCCGCGGAAGCTCCGTGACCCATTCGTCGATCGGGCGCGCGGCGTCGACCGTGATCTCGAGCTTGCCGCTCGGCAGGCGGCGGACGCGCCCGGGTGCGGCGGGACCGAGCGGGATCACCAGCGACTCGCGATGGATGCCGAGACCGTCGGTCACCGCGAAGATCGCGTCGATCTCCTTCATCGTGACGACCTCAAGCATCGACGCCGACCTCGGCGGCGCACTCTTTGATCTGCCGCCACGTCTCGTCGTCGACCGGCACGCCGCCGGCGCGTCGCTCGCGCGAGGTGCGCTCCTCGGGCTCGCCGGGAATCAGGATCTCCTCCGCGCCACCGGCCAGCGGCGCCGATCGCACGAAGCCGAAGAGCGTGGCGACCTGGGAATGAAAGTCGCCGGGCGGCAGGAAGCGTCCGGGATCGACGCACATCATCAGGACGCCGTTGCTCACCGGGCCCTTGTCCGGGCGCGCCGCGCCGGTGCCGGACAGGATGCCGCCGAGGATCTCCACGGCGAGCGAGAGGCCGTATCCCTTGTGCTCTCCGGCCGTGATCAGCGAGCCGGGCGGGTCGGTGTAGTACTCGCGCGGGTCGGTCGACGGCTCGCCCCGGCCGTTGCGCATGATGCCGGGCGCGACCTTCTCGCCACGGTTGAACTTCACCTTCAGCTTGCCCTCGGCGACGACGCTCGTCGCGAAGTCGTGCGACATCGCGACGGTCGCGTTCGGGCCCGGGATCGCCACCGCGTGCGGGTTGGTTCCGAGGCGCCGCGCCGCGCCGCCCCAGGGCGCGACGTTCAGCGCCGTCGGCGCGTTGACCCAGAGCATGCCGATCAATCCCTGGACCGCCGCCATCTCAGCGTAGTCCGCGAGCCGGCCCACGTGATTCGTGCGCCGGAGCGTGACGGCCGACAGGCCCTGCGCGCGAGCCTTCGCGATCGCGATCGTGATGCCGTGCCGCGCGACGACCTGGCCGAACCCCTTGTCACCGTCGATGCGGGCGATCGTCGGCGTTTCCAGCTCGGTCTTGATCGACGGCGTCGGGTTCACCTCGCCGGTCTTGAGCGCGTGGACGTAATGCGGGATGCGGATCACGCCGTGCGAGTCGTGGCCGCGCAGGTTCGCGCGCACGAGCAGCGAGGCGATCCAGGAGGCGTCCGCGCGGGGCGCGCGCCACGCGACGAAGATGTCCTGGGTGATTCGCTCGAGAGTCTCGACGTCGACCATCCGCATGCGATGTCCTCCCCGGGCTCCGATCGAACGCCCTGCTAGACTAATGGACCGAATGCGCGAAGGCGAGGCCCAAAAGATCCGGCTCGGCGTCTCCGCCTGCCTCCTCGGCCAGGAAGTCCGCTACGACGGCGGCCACAAGCGCGATCCCTTCCTGACCGAGACGCTGGGCCCCTTCGTCGAGTGGGTGCCGGTGTGCCCCGAGGTCGAGATCGGGCTCGGTGTCCCCCGAGACACCATCAGGCTGGTGGGTGACGCGGCCGCGCCGCGACTCGTCGTCGAGAAGACCGGTGAAGACCTGACGGCGCGCATGCAGCGCTACGCGCGGTCTCGCGCGCGCGAGCTCGAATCGCTGGACCTTCACGGCTACGTGCTGAAGCGTGGATCGCCCTCGTGCGGTCTCTTCCGCGTGCGGGTCTACGAAGACGGCGGCCTGCCCCACGGCAACGGCACCGGCGTCTACGCCCGAGTGCTGGTCAAGCATTTTCCGCTGCTGCCCGTCGAGGAGGAAGGGCGGCTCGGCGACGCCGCGATCCGCGAAAACTTCATCGAGCGCGTCTTCGCGACCGCCCGGGGGCGCACTTTCCTGGCGCGCCGGCCGGGGCCCGGGGATTTCGTCGCGTTCCACACGGCG
>WNEZ01001669.1_pt1 | contig 20689 bp, 18 predicted proteins | sample 5400521 | NCBI WGS metagenome assembly WNEZ01 (sample SAMN13153339, study PRJNA577476) | soil metagenome | isolation source: 120 cm saprolite under Douglas fir tree site 2 hole 1 replicate 1 | place: USA:California | collected 2015-04-18 | reverse complement strand
GAGTCTCGGGAAATCTTCTCCGCATGGCGCACCGCGGACAGATACCCGAGTGCCGCCATTTCTTCGTGGAGTTGCTGGGCATCGATGCCTGGGTGAATTTGCGCGGCTGCCTTCAGATATTGGATCGGCTCTTCGCGCCCGCGATCCGCGGAGAGAAGCTCCAGGGCCGCCAAGCAGATCTTCAGATGCAGAAATACTTCCGGTGGATAGATGCGGTAGCCCTCGCCCCGTGCCGCGCCAGCGAGGATTTGCTTCAACGCGGCACCCGTTCCGAATGGCACGCGATGCGAGGAGCGGCCGCGAATCATCAGCGGTGCCCCATCGAGCTGCAAGATAGCTCCCACCTTGGCGAGCTTATTCAGGACGTAGAAATCCTCGCCGGCGGCTCGCCGAGGGAAACCGCGGACCTTGGCATAAGCCAGAGAGTGGACGGCCAGCGTGCTCCCCAGGGTGTGAAACGCGTATGGGGAGCCGGCGTCGGCCAGGCCCAGCACGTAATAGCGGAGGAACACCTCGTAGCGGTGCATTGCGTCGGCGAGCTCAGGAGGCGATTCGCACCGATGCCAGAACGGATAGATCAGCGCCGCCGGCATGTCTGCATCGAGGGCAACCGGAATGCGCTCGAAGTAGTCTGCCGGGAGCTCCACATCGGCATCGGTGGTGTGAATCCACGGGGAACGAAGGTTGCCTTGGGCGTGAAGTTGCAAGGCGATATCGCAGCCGATTTTCCGGGCGAGCCCCACTCCCTGGCCTTTTGGCAGTGAATCGGGACCTGTCCGATCTACGCAAACCAAGGCGCCCCTTGGGTGGCCGAACCAGCGAAGGCAAGGCGGCCCGGCTTGGATGATTCCGGTCTTGTACTCCTGACTGAGCTGCTCGATGAGCTGCTGGCCGCGGAGATGAGCCGATTGCGGGGCGTCGGCCGGGGCGTTCACGACCAGGACCGTCAGAACCTCTCCGAGTGGACCCGACGGGATGCTTCGCAGCGTCCTGAAGAGATTATCCCCTTCGTCGTAAGCGGGAATCACGATCGCGTGGCCGAAGGTCCTTCCCACTTTTTGAATCGCCCGCCCCTCCGGCTCCAGGTACCGAGCGATGTACTTTTCGACCGCCGGGATCATTCGGGATCCGGATCAGTGAAGCGTTGGGCGAATGGCCAATTGACCCACGATCGTCGCCTCGGCGTCGAGCAGCGAATCCAGCCGCGCGTCGACGTCGGCGGGTTCAAAGTAATGGCGAGCCAACCCGAGAAAGAGCTGATGATGATGGGCTTCGGATCGGGTGAGGCTCGCGTAGAGCTCTTTGAGTCGGCCCGGTTCCAAGGCCTCGGCCACCATTCCGAAGCGCTCGCATCCCCTGGCCTCCACCACCGCGGCCACCAACAGCCGGTCCATCAGATAGAAGTTTCCCCCGCGGCGAATTTGATCCCGCAACTGGACGACGTAGAGGTCCTTCTCGTCCGGTCGCAGCCGGAGGCCCCGCTCGGCCAGATGCTGATAGACGCGTTGAAAATGCTCGAGCTCTTCCCGGGCCAGCTGGATCATCGCCGAGACAAGCTCGCTTCGGTCCGGGTAGTGCGAGACGAAGGAAAGCGCAGTGGCCGAGGCTTTGCGCTCACAAGCGGCGTGGTCCACCAGAAAGCCATCGAGGTCGCTCATTATTCGAAGGAGCCATTCATCCCGCGTTGCAACCCGCAAGATCATAGTTCGATCGCGAACGCGTCGGTTACCGAGAGCGTCGCGGCTCTGCTCACCGCGGACACCGGCATGCTGTCTGGCCTCAAGACGCTCGCGGCGACGTCGTAGCCGTCGAGCGCGTTGGAGACGATGACGGTGTAATCGCCGGCCTCGTCGAGCTGGGCGTTGGCCACGACGAGCGTGGCGGTGGCGGCTCCGGAAATGATCGACCCATTGGCCCTCTGGCCGTCGGTGAGCGGAACCCCGTTCAAGCTCCATCGATAGGTGGGTGGAGTGCCGTTGATTCCACTGGTGCCGGCCGTTTCCACGCCAAAAGAAACATCGGAGCCGGCAATCACCGTCTGGCTTTGCGGTTGCGAGGTGATGACAAGCGAATTGTCGGTGACGATGGGCCCGACGCTCGAAGCACCGGTGAACTGGACGTTGGTCGCGTCGTAGATTTCGAAACCCGCGCCCCCCGAGATGGACACATTGTCGAGCGTCACATCGGCGATCAAGTCATCCGGGAGCGGCAGGCCCCAGATGATGCTGTAGCCCGAGGCGCGGATTGCGGTGAGGTTGCGGACAGTGATGTTTCTCCAGCCGGGGAGGGTGGTGGCTCTGAGCGAATCGGGTGGGTTGGCATTCCACTGGTTGACTCTGGCGGGGGTAATCCGGCTGCTCCCCGAAGTCGCGCCTGGAGAGCCCACCCGGTTGTAATAGCTGTAGAACACGATCGGGTACTGCACGTTCGTCATCGTGATGTCGGAGTAGCTCAAGTTTTCAACCATTCCACCCTCGGTGGCGTCTGCCTTCAGGCGAAGGCCGGTGGTGGTCCCGTCGAAGGTGCAGTTGCTCACGTCCAGGCCGGTCAGCCCGGCATTGGTTTGACCGCCGATCGAGAGCCCGTGGCCGGTCCCGAATGAGCAATGGTTGATCGCGATGTCCGAGGCATGCGTGCTGCCGGCTTTGATCGCGATGTTGTCGTCGCCGACGGAGATATTGCAATTCTGGATCAGGAAGTGGGACCCGGCGGGGTCGATGCCGTCAGTGTTCGGAGCGTAGGAGGGTGAAGTGATCGTCACGCCATCGATCGTCACGTTGGTGCTGGTATTGAAAGCGAGATGGAACATCGGCGAATTGGTGAAGGTGACCCCAGCGATCAGCATGGTATCGACGCGGTTGATCTGAACCAGGCGAGGGCGACTGGTGATGGTATGTTGCAGGAACGCCGTCCACCAATCAGAGCCGTTGCCGTCCATCGTTCCGCCGCCGCTGATTTCCACGTTCGATGAGCCCGACGCGACGGTGATGAAGTGGGGGGGCGAGGTGGTGCTCCCGGGATAGATGCCGAAAGGGAGTGCTTGCAACGTCGCGCCGTCATCGATCTGGAAGTTGATATTGCTGTAGAGCGTCAGCGGGCCGCTCTCATAGGGCTGGGGCGCGGCCGGGATTTCCACCGTGCCACCGCCGGCAGCCCGCGCGTCGGCAATCGCATTCTGGATGGCAAGCGCGTTATCCGTCGTTCCATCGCCCATGGCTCCATAATCGGTGACGTAGAAAGTCCCGGGTGGAATGACGGGCAGAGGTGGAGCCGAAAACACCGCCGATGGCGCTGCCAGAATCAGGCCGGCGGCGAACGGAAAAATCGCGGGTCGCTTGCTCGTGCGCCGGGATGTTCCCATCGGAATCGCGAAATCGCCGCTCAGCGGCCGGTTCCTTGTCCAAGAACAATGTCGAAAGTTCCGTACCACACTTCATTGATCTGGGTCAGTGGAATGATCAGCGAAGGTCGGACATACGGATCGATCTTGATATAGGGATCGCCTTCAAAATAGAGCTGCGTCGTCAAAGGTAAAAACCCATCCTGACTGACTTTGTAGTGGATGTGCCGCGGTCGATAATCGGGCCCGCTCCGGTACCAACCCGGAAGTATTGTTTCAAAGTGATAACTGCCGTCATCCAACGCGAGCATCCGGCCGCGCCATAAGTAGTCGGAGCTCGTGAGGTCGTAGACGCCGGCATCGTTCGCGTGCCAGACGTCGACCAGGGCTCCCGGAATGGGTGTGCAGTCCGGTGCGTACACGGCCCCGTCAATCACCAGCGGCTGACCTTCGTCGGGTGAGGCGAGGACGGTTCGAAAGGGCGCTCCCTCGCGGTAGAAAGGACCGAGGATATTGTCTTCGGTCTCGACACATTGGGGCGTCGGTTGTTTTTTGAGAACCTTGGAGAAGGCGTTCGTTGCCTTCGCCTCGGAGATTCCGAGGCCGGCGACCACCAGGCCGGCGGTTCCAAGCGTGGTTTGAATGAGGACATCGCGGCGGGTGAGCTGGGTGAGCTTCTTCGAGATGGGCTTCTTCATGATCAACGCCTTATCGCTTTGGGAGCGGGCTGTCACTGCTCACCGCGCCCTTTGTGAAACCGCGAGCACGGCATCGCCAGCAAGGCCGATCTCGCGGCATCGCGTCGGCTCGAGCCTGCTCTCCTTACCTTCGACGCGTGGCCCGCGCAGGGCGCCGCGAGCCGAATTCGGGAGGTTGTCCGTTAGACGCCGAGCGCCGTTCAGGTTTCGAAGTAGTGCGCCCGTTCGATATCGGAGAGGAGCCCAGGCTGGCGTGGGCGCCATCCCAACCGCTCCTGCGTGCGCGCGCTCGAGGCCGGAATGTCGACCGCAAAGATGCGCCCGAGCCAGCCAAAATGACCGGCTGCTTGTTCGAGCGATTTGGAGACGACCGGCACGCTCAAGCGTCGGCCGATGACGTCCGCGATGTCTCGGGTGGGCACGCCCTCGTCGGCAACCCCGTGAAACCTGGCTCCCGCCGGACCCTGCTCGAGCGCCAGCCTAAAGAGATGGGCGGCATCGAGCCTGTGCACCGCGGGCCATCGGTTACGCCCCTCGCCCAGGTACGCCGAGACGCCCTTCTCCCGCGCGATGCGAATAAGTGCCGGTACGAAGGCATGATCGCCGTCACCATGGACCGACGGCGGGAGGCGCACCACGGAAACGCGCACGCCGCGCGACGCCAGCGAGAGCGCGAGGACTTCAGAAGCGAATCGGTGCGCCCCGGCCGAGTTGGGATCGGGCGCGTCTTCTTCAGTACCGACGCGGCCCGGCGCGAGGAGCGCGGTCGCGGAGGTGACGACGAAGGGTCGGCCGGAACCGGCGAGCGCGGCGCCGAGCGCCTCGATCGCGAGCTTGTCGGTTTCGCCGGCAGCGGCGATGTTCGAGAAGTCGTGAATGAAGGCCGTGTGGATGACGCCATCCGAGCCAGCCGCTCCACGTCGCAGGCTGTCGGCATCCTCGAGCGCACCCCGATGCGCTTCGGCACCGACGGCGGCAAGCGACTTGGCGGCCGCATCCGAGCGAGCCAGGCCGATCACGTGATGGCCCGCGCCGATGAGTTCCTGAACGACCGCAGTTCCGATGAAGCCTGTAGCGCCAGTGACGAAGACACGCATAGATGGGTCCTTTCTCAGATGTGCCGCGCCGTTGCGGCTCGCATCGCGTGATGAAATATGGCGTCATCGAGGCTTCCGCACGTGCATACTCGGCAGCCAAAGAATGAAGAAAAGGAGGCCTCGTGGGGTTCGATAGGCGTTCGCTCGACGGGCTCGGCGTCCTCGGCGCCGTCGTGGAGGCGGGGAGCTTCGTTCGCGCGGGGGAGGCGCTCGGCCTGACGCAATCGGCGGTCAGTCGTGCCGTCGCGCGCCTCGAGGATCGGGTCGGCGTACGCCTGTTTCGCCGCACCGCCCGCTCTATTTCGCTGACGGATGAAGGTCGTCGGTTCTACGAGTCAGTCGCGCCCCACCTTGCCGCCATCGTGGACGCGACGACCGAGGCGGGAGGCTCCTCGAGCAGGGTTCGCGGCCGTCTGCGCGTGAACGTAGACGCGGGCATCGGCCAATTCGTGCTGACGCCTCGCCTCCAACCGTTCCTCGCGCAGCACCCCGACCTCGCCGTGGAGATCGCAGTACGCGATCGAATGGGCGACCTGGTTCGTGAGGGCTTTGACGTCAGCGTCCGGTTTGGTCTCCCGGAACCTTCGGCCTTGAAGTCTCGCCTGCTCATGCGCACGCGCGTCGTCACGTTCGCATCACCAGCGTACGTCGCGCGCCACGGCATGCCACCGCATCCGCGCGACATCGAGAAGCATCAGTGCGTGCTGATGCGAGATCCTTCCACGGGAACCCATTTTGGATGGGAGTTCGTGCGCGGCCGGAAGGTCGTGCCCGTGAACGTGTCTGGACAGCTGATGGTGAACGAAGTCGGCTCGCTCCTCGCGGCGTGTCTCGGGGGCCAGGGAATCGCGCAAACGCTGGAGCTCTACACGCGTGATCTCCTGGCCGGCGGACGGCTCATTCAAGTGCTCCCGGAGTGGGCCGAGGAAACGTATCCCCTATACGCTTACCATCACTCCGCACGACTCCAGTCGGCCAAGGTTCGCGCCTTCCTGGAATTCGTCGTTGCGTTGACGCGCGAGCCGTTTCCAGGAGGCGCCGCTACGTCGAACGCCGACGAGGCGCGCCGGTGAGTGAGAGGTCCAATGAGCATTCGCTGCAGTCTCAGTAGGTGCTCGGGGTCGACGGCGCTCCTGGCAGTCACATCCGGCTGAAGGACTCCTTAAAGCGCGACTTCTACGCGGAGATGTGCCGCGTCGAGGGATTTGCTCGCCGGTGCCGGCGCTGGGCGGCGAGCCTGGTCGACGCTCTCCGCCTCGAGCTGACCCAATGCCCGCTTAGTGGCAGCCCGTCCCTCCGTCATTACTCTCTCCGCTCGGGCAAGGAAGGCAACAGATGCCGCCCCCTGGATTGGGAGGATTGGTTGTGCATCCATCCGCCTCTCCATTGGCGAGCTTTCCGGCGTTGTCCAATTGCCCGTCGCAGCCCAATCCGGACCCGAGGACACAGCGACCACCAGCTTCTTCGCAGGCGGTCGTAGAAGCTGATCTGCTGCTGCAGGCAAGGCCCGCAACGGCTGCTGCGACCAAGAGAATCGCTGCGCGGTTGGACGTCATGGACTTTCCTCCTCGTAAACATCGAGGCAACAGCAACCTCCATGCCGGTCCTCAAGCCGCCGCGAACGTTGGGAGTTGGGCCTCCATCAACGGGCGAGCCCATCAGAGAATTGAGCCTATTGGGGAAATCTGAGGTCCTAACACGGCCTCGCACGGCGCACCTGGGTGGGCTTGATCAGTCTCGGTGGACCGTCGTTTCAAGCAGCGCGCTTTGTCTGCGCTGACAGCGATTTGAGGTAGACCTCCTGAAGAGCATCGCGCCTGGCGATGAGGTATGGTGCGCCGCCCCCGAGGGAATGGGCGGGGCAGGACGGGGAAAAACATGCATCTTCTGAGAGTTGTGCGCGTCGCGGTCAGTGCGGCAGTTTTGGTCTACGCACCGCAAGCTTTGGCCGGGCTGGCGGGCCAGAAGGCTCCCGCGCTTCTTTTCATCGACTCCTCCGATTTGCCCGAGGCGGGAAGACCGGTCACCCTCGAGCTTACCGTCGCGTCGCAGGTCGAGGAGCCGGCATCCTTTGCCATCGAGCTCATTGCTCCGACGGGCATGTCCGTCGATGCGGGCCCTCTCTCGGGAGTGCTTGCGCCCGGGGAAGAGCGCACGCTGCTCGTGCAGTTGGTTCCAGGCTCGCTGGGCGACTTCCGCCTCGAGGCGCGGCTGCGGTTCAGCCCGCAAGGCGCGTCCGAGCCATTTCTTGCGCAGAACGCGGCGGTGCTGCGCGTCCGAGCCGCTCCGCAGAAGCGCGGCATCTTCGCGGACCGCCAACGGCGGGCTCAAAAGCAGCGGCACGACGCGATCAAGGATGTCAAAGCGGCGCCCCTTACCAAGGCTGAGCGCGACGAGCGCCTCACCAGCTTCGGGCGACAGGCTCCCGCCAACGCGGTTTCCGAATCGCTGATTGTCCGCCAGGAGCAATACCTGTTCGCCGCCGCGCAGGCGGTGGCCCAGCCGCCGGAGGAGCTGCGCGCGCTCAAAGCATCGCTGCTCGGATCGGATCGGGCCGCTCGCCTCGGCAGCACCGAGCGATACGACGACGTCGACGGCCTGGTGCTCAGAAACGTTCCCGCAAGCTACGTCTACCTCGAGAGTTTCCAGCTCGAGGCAGGTCAGCCGTATTCGTTCGAGACGCGAAACCGGAGCGAGGGCTCCGATCCGCTCGCCGTCCTGCTCGCGCGGAATCCAAAGACGGGGGAGCTGCGAGAAGTCGCTCGAAACGACGATGCGGATCCGTCCACGCTCGAATCGCGGATTGAATACGTGCCTCAGCGAGCGGGCGAGTTCCTGCTCCTGATCCGCGCCTACAGTCAGCAGACTCGGGGAGCCTGCGACGTCTATTTCAACGACCAGTTTCTGGAGCGAACGACCTTTGGAGGATCAGCGATCTCCGTCAACTCCGACGAGGGAGACGTCCTGCACGCGGTGGGGATGAGCCGCGTGCCCAACCGAGTCGATCCGTGGATTCTTCTGACCGGGCCTCGAGCTCTCTTTGACGACGATGCCGGGATGGAGCTCGGGGCGAAGCTGGCATTGCCCGATCTCCGTGGCCAGGAGCTGATCCTCGGGGCGACCTCGCCCGCATTGGAGGGGACCGTCGATCTGATTCTGAACACGGCCGATGGATCTTTTGAGGCTAGACCGCGCGGCGACCTGGACGGCGATGGTTTGAGCAACGAGCTGGAGCGAGCGCTGGGAATGCGACCGGATTCACAGGACAGCGACGGGGATGGCTTGCTCGACAGTTGGGAAGTGCTCGGGGTGCGCGATACCGACTACCGCGGCTTGGGCGCCAACGGCACCGTGCCCGACGTGTGGGTCCAGATCGATTGGATGGCATCGACCCACGATCACCACCCTCGCCCGGAATCGATTCAGACGATCATGGATTCTTTTGCCGCCACCGGGATCAACCTCCATGTGGACGACGGGCGGGTTCAGGAGGGCGGCGAAGGCCACCTGCTGCCGGACCCCTGGACGCACATCAATTTCCTCTCGCTGAGCACGACTTTCTTCCAAATTCGGGCCGCCAACTTCGCGGACAAACGAGTTGGCATTTATCACTACAACATCTTCGCCCACCAGCAGTCGACGGGTAACTGTAGCTCCGGAGTAGCGCAAATCCGGGGGAGCAATTTCCTGGTGACCCTCGGCTGCGCGGGCGGACAGATCGGCAGCATTACCGAGCAGGCAGGTACGTTCATGCACGAGCTCGGTCACAATCTGGGCCTGCGACACGGCGGATTTCAGGATCTGAATTACAAACCGAACTATCGAAGCGTGATGAATTACCTGTTTCAGTTCCCAGGCACTTGCGGCCGCGTCGGGTTCACCAGCGGCGTCACCTACACCCCCTGTTTCCCGCGCGAGTATTACTACTCTTTCGGAGGAGGAATCGACCTGGACGAGACCTGCCTGGACGAGACGGTAGGGGTGGGGGACGGCCCGATCGACTGGAATCGGGATGGGGTCTTCGACACCTGCGTGCTCGCGGACATCAATCATCCAGCCGGCAGCCCCGGCGATGGCCGCTTCGATTACCTCCAGGACTACAACGACTACAGCAACCTCTTCCTGATGGGGGCTGCTCGCGATCCCGGACCTCTCGAGGAAGAGATTGTGACCTGCGCGTCTCCACCGGCTGAATAGCGTTTCGAGCGTCACAGAGCACGGGCCCTTGCTCAGGCGCGTGGCAGCGTCCCTAACAGGTCTGGCAGACGAATTCGCGCCGATACCGAAGGGCTGGGGAGACTCGGTTCAAGCCGAGCGCTTGCCCTGCCTTCTTGTCTTCTCTTTGGGGTTTGGCTGCCCTTTCCCCGTAGCAATCAATCTTCGCAAACTACCGTTGACGTAAAAGCCCCATGCGTTTGAGCAGACGCCATAACATTCATGGTCAGGAGCTAGGCCCACGTGGGTGAAGTGGACCTCTGTTTTGTCCCCCTTCTTAGCGATTTCAAAAGTAATTTCCGTGCCCTTCCACTCGCTTTTGTCTTCAACAAAATTAAGGTAGCCGTCCAAAACAAGCCAAACGACTTTCTTGCCAGGAAGCAATTGTGTGATCTTCTGCTTGCTGTAATGGACGTCTTTGTACCGATACGTAAACTCCTCCCCGAGTTTGTCGGTGCTACCTTCAATTTCTCCTGACCACCATCCGCGAACGTTATTGATGGCAGCGAAGGCTTCTTCCGGAGTTTGGTCTACCGTAAAGGTATGGGTCAGGTTTTTATCATTCATGACATTCTCGACTTTCGAATCGGATTCGTGGTTCATGGTGAATCTCCTTTCACCCTGACGACGATCGCCCCCACCGGGAATCGACATCGCTCTCAGCTGGCTTCGTCGATTTTCCGGCGCAGGAAGCTGCGCTCGCTCTCGTTGCCGGCGAGCTCCAGCGCGCGCCGGTAGTCGTCCCGGGGGTCCTCGCCCAGACGGCTGCGAAAGTCGGCGCGGATCGCGTAGAACAGGTGATAGCCCGCCAGCGGCGCTTCCAGCGCGGCGAGCGCGGCCAGGGCTTCGGCCGGTCCGTCGCGCATGCAGACCGCGACCGCGCGGTTGAGCGCCACCACCGGCGACGGTGCCCGCGCGAGCAGCTCGTCGTAGCCGCGCAGGATCCGGCTCCAGTCCGTCGTCTCCCAGGTCGCCGCCGTGGCGTGGCACGCGGCGATCTCGGCCTGGAGGACGTAGCTCTCGTTGCCGCCGAGCCTTCGCGCGCGCTGCAGGGCCAACAGCCCTTCCTTGATCGTCGCCCGGTCCCAGCGCGAGCGGTCTTGCTCCGACAGGAGCAGCAGCTCGCCCCGCTCGTCGGTGCGCGTGGAGGCGCGAGCGATGCCGAACGCGATCAGCGCGAACAGACCGAACACGTCCGGCTCGTTCGGCAGCAGATCGCACAGCACCCGGCCGAGCCGCAGCGCCTCCGCCTGGAGATCGAGCCGCATCAGCGCCCCCTGGCGCGTGGTGTGCCCCTCGTTGAAGACGAGGTACACGACCGCGAGGACCGACGCGAGCCGCGCCGGCAGGTCGGCCCGCTCGGGCACCACGTAGGGAACCCGCTCCTTCTCGAGGGTCCGCTTGGCGCGCACGATCCGCTGGGCGATCGTCTTCTCCGGCGAGAGGAACGCGCGGGCGATCTCCTCGGTCGTGAACCCGGCTACCACCTTGAGCGTGAGCGCGACCTGGCTGTCCAGGGTCAGCACCGGATGGCAGCAGGTGAAGATGAGGCGCAGCTCGTCGTCGCCGATGGACTCGAGCGTGTCCGGAGCAACCATCTCGTCCTCCACGAGCTGGGGCGCCTTCTTGTCGACGATGCGGCGATGGCGGGCGGCGTCCCGGGCGTAGTTCTTCGCGGCGGTCGTCAACCACGCCGCGGGGTTGGCCGGCGTGCCGGTGGCGCGCCAGATGGTGAGCGCCGCGAGCACGGCTTCCTGGAAGGCCTCCTCGGCGGCGTCGAGGTCGCCGAGCAGACGCATCAGAGCTCCGACGACGCGACTCTTCTCGCGCCGGAAGACCTCGTCGAGCGTCTGGCTCAGCTCCTCCACAACTCGCGGATCTCCACGGCGCCGTGCTTCACGAACGCGGTCTGGCTCGCCCACTGCACCGCCTCGTCCAGGCTGGCCATGCGCATGAAGAAGAGGCCACCGATGACCTCCTTGCCCTCCAGAAACGGGCCGTCGAAGACGGCGCGACGGCCCCCGGTGGAGGCCACGCGACGGCCGCGTCCGGGCGCCTCCAGACGCACGCCTGCGAGGAATCGCCCGCCGGGGAAGAGGTCGCGCGTGCTCTCGTTGTCGACGCGGTCCATGACGTCGACCCAGCCCTGCTCGTTCGGCGCGCTGCCGAGCACGGCGAACGCGAACACGCGCCCCCGCTGGCTCGTCTTGTCGGGCGCAAGGCGCCCCTTCATGAGGGGCCGTACATCGAGCTCGGCCCCCGGCGAGACGGGGCACTGCTGCGCGAGCTCGACCGCGGCGTCCAGGCTCGCGGCGTCCAGGACGTAGTATCCGCTCAGGGCCTTGTCGGCGAAGGGGCCCGCGTCGACGCGCGGCTGCCCGTCGCGGTGGCTGACGCGCTTGCCTTCGGCCGAAGGACGCAGCCGCTCGCCGTCGAGGTACGCAGACGCCGCGCGCAGCTTCTGCTCGTACGCCGCATGGCCCTCCAGAAGCGCCTTCGTCTCCGACGGGGTGAGCGCCGCCTCGGCGGCCTCGTTCTCGTGGATCATGACCATGAACTGGGACATGGCACCGTTCTCCTTCTTAAACCCTGCGACGATCGACCGGTGCCGAAATCGACATCGCTCGCGCCAGCGTGGCGTGACGCCGCGGCGATTGGTCGCCGGGTCTGCCCCTGCTCCGTTAGCCGATTCCGTAGATCAGGCTGACGCGCCCATCTGGAAGTTGCTGAACCTTCCGTAGCTCGAGCCCACGACGACGTGCCGTCGTCGCAAACAGCGCCTTCCCTTCACCGGCGATCAGCGGATAAACAATAAGCCGGAGCTCGTCCACGAGCCCGGCGTCGATAAAGCTCGCCGTAGTTCGAGCACCCCCAACGAGATAAATGTCTTTGCCGGGCTGCTGCTTGAGGGCAGCGATTTCTTCGAGTCCCCGGATGAAGCTCGTGTTCGGCCAGAGAGCCGAAGTCAGGGTGCGCGATAGCACATAATGCGGGGTGCGCGCGGCGAAGCGGGCCCATTCGATCTCAGCCGGCGTCGGTGCGCTTCCGGTGATCCAGACGGGCCTGTCCGGCTCATTCTGTATCGCGGTCCAATACTGCTCGTAGCCGGGGTACATACCTCCTCCGAGCACGCACGCGTCTATTTGCGACGTCAGGCCGTAGTCGTCCGACCACGCTTTTACCCAATCCGCAGTACCCTCAGTCCCCTCCATCTTCCCATCAACAGAAATCTTCATTCCAGTGATCAACTTCCGCATGCCAACCTCGACTTTCGAATCGGATTCGTGGTTCATGGTGAATCTCCCTTTCACCCTGACGACGATCGCCCGCACGGGGAATCGACATCGCTCTCACCACCCCCGAATGACGCTCAGAGTGGCGAGCCGTCGGGCCGCATGATCCAGGAAGGCCCGCACCTTCGTTGCCAGGTGGCGGGTGCTCGGCACAACCAGCTGGACGGGCAGAGCGGGGGGATCAAACTCCGGCAAAATCCGAATCAGCGCGTGGGCCGCGAGGTCCTCGGCGACCTGGTACGACAGCGGTCGGCCGATGCCTCTTCCCGTCCGGACCGCGAGCAGCATCGCGTCGACGTCATTGACCATCAAGCGCGGCGTGAGTCGAACAACCTGGTCGCGCCCGGCGTTGCGAAAGCGCCATTCCAGCGGCCGGCCAGCCCCGAAAATCACGTCGTGTTTTGCCAAATCGGACGGCGTTCTGGGAGCGTCCCGGCCAGCGAGGTACGACGGGCTTGCGACCAGCAAACGCCGCACTTCGCCGACTCGCCTCGCAACCAGACTCGAGTCCGCCAGTCGTCCGATCCTCACCGCGACGTCCAAACCCTCCTCGATGAGGTTCAGGGTCCGATCGTTGAGGACGAGCTCCACCCGAATCCCCGGATTGGCATCGAGGAAGCTCGCCACGATGGGCGTGACATGTCGGCGCCCAAATACGCGCGGCGCTGTTACCCGCAGCACGCCGCGAACGGGCCCAGCCGACAACTCGCGCACGGCTTCGTCGTATTCGGCCAACATGCGCCGAGCGTGCTCCGCGAGCCGGCGCCCTGCCTCAGTTGGGGTAAGGCGGCGTGTGTTGCGTTCGATCAGGCGTACTCCCACGTGCTCTTCTAGCGCGGCCAGCGAGCGGGTCATCGCCGGCGGGGAACGACGCAACTTGCGCCCGGCAGCCGCAAGGCTACCCGCATCGAGGATCGCGAGGTAAGCGGTAAGGTCGTCGAGCCGATCCATCAATCATTCCATATATCGGAAGACTGACTTGCGATCGAACGATGTTTGAATCGCGCGGCCCGGCGGCTAAGAGCGAAAGGAGTCGATCATCCTCATCGGAGTACTCATGATCATCCCCACCATTTCGCTTCACGGAACAGCGCTTTCTGGCCATACGCATCGCGTCGAGCTACTGCTCCTCATGCTGGGCGTGCCCTACCGATTTGTCGATTCGCCGGCGCAGGTGCGCCGTACGCCTGAGTTTCGTGCATTGAACCCGCTGGGTGAGATCCCGGTTCTACAGGACGGCGACCTGATACTTGCCGATAGCAACGCGATCCTCGTGTATCTCGCCAAGCGATACGGCGCGAACACACTCTGGCTTCCCGAAGATCCCATCGGTGCGGCTCGGGCGCAGCGCTGGCTTTCCATCGCCGCCGGCGAGGTGAAGTATGGCCCGGCGACGGCGCGGCTGGTCACGCTGTGGGGCGGTCCTGGCGATCTGGTGCGGGCGCGGGAAATCGCTGAGCATCTGCTCCGATTCATGGATGGCCACCTGGGCGGCCGCAGCTATCTGGCGGAAGATCACCCCACCATCGCGGACCTTGCCTGTTACTCCTACGTCGCCCACGCGCCGGAAGGGAGAATTGCACTCGAGCCGTACCCTGCCGTTCTCGCATGGATCGCGCGCCTGGAGGCGCTGCCGCGCTTCAAGCCGATGCCGCGATCGTCGATCCCCGACAGGGCTTGAGGGAACGCCTTGAGTGCGTCGCCATTCCACCCGGGAGAGCTCGAGGCTCAAGTCCGCGCTGGCGGGAATTCAGCGGGTGGTGCGATTCGAGAGCTGATGACGGAGCAACACCGCGTCTTTTTTGAATCGCTTCCATTCGTCGCGGTTGCACTCCGCCATAACGACTGGCCGGTGGCGACCATCCTGACGGGCGCGCCCGGTTTTGTATCGGCCCCTGATCCGCGTACACTGCGAGTGCAGACGCATTTGGATCCGTTCGATCCCGCCACCCACGCCGTTGCCAAGGGCGCCCCAGTCGGCCTCCTTGGCATTGACCTTCGGACGCGCCGACGAAACCGTGCAAATGGAGTGATTGCATCTGCCAGCGCAGGGCAATTTGTCCTCGCGGTGCGGCAGAGCTTCGGCAATTGCCCACAATACATTCACCCCCGTGAGCTCCGGCGTGTACGCCCCGATGCGCAACCCATCGAGCATTTCGACCGGCTGAACGCCGAAGCCCGCGACGCGATCTCTCACGCCGATACATTTTTTGTTGGCACCGGCTCCCGGACAAACGAAGCCGCCGGCGGAATGGACATTTCCCACCGCGGCGGCCGGCCGGGGTTCGTCCGGATCGAGGGGGATACCCTGTCAATCCCCGATTACAAGGGAAACAGGTATTTCAACACGTTGGGCAATCTCTTGTCCGAGCCGCGAGCGGCCCTCTTGTTCGTGGACTTTGCACAGGGAGACCTGTTTCACGTCCAGGGAACAACCGAGATCGTCTGGGATGGCCCCGAAGTGCGCGCGTTCCGCGACGCCGAGCGCCTTTGGCGCGTGTATGTCGAGCGCTATTGGCTCAAGCGCGGAGCGATACCTTTGCGGAGGACGCCGCGTGGGTCCACGGAGAATTAGACATTGCCCCCCGGCCCAGACTGGCTGGCCCGACGACGCACGATCGGTTGTGGGGATGACCTACCGGTGGGGGCGATCACGACGTGTTCGGGCGCTGGCCTCCAGAGGTGGACAACTACCTCGATGTATTGTTGATAAGTATCGAGACGTCGTCGGTGAGGGAGTTACCTGTTGCAAGGTCCAAGAGGCCATCGCCATTGAAGTCGCGCCCAACAGGATCGAGACGGTGCCGGAAGTTGAGTTTGCCACGGCCAAATCCAGCAGCCCATCGCCATTGAAGTCGCCGATCGCGATCGACCAAGGCCCTCGCCCGGTCTCGAAATTCCGCCCGGCCTCGAAACTCCCATCCCCGTTGCCCAGTAGCACCGAAACGCCGCCGTCGAATTCACTGTTCGCGACGACCAAGTCCAGTTTTCCGTCACTGTTGAAGTCTCCGACGGCAATAGAGTGGTGGGGGCTGCTCCCGGCGGGAAAGTTCCGCGCGGGCTGGAAGGTCCCATCTCCGTTCCCCAAGAGAATCGAGACGTCGCTCGAGTCATAGTTGGCGACGGCGAGGTCGAGCATCCCATCGCCATCAAAGTCGCCCACGCCAAGGGATACGGGCCAGTCCCCGGCGGGAAAGTTCCGCGCGGGCTGGAAGGTCCCGTCTCCGTTCCCCAAGAGAATCGAGACGTCGCTCGAGCTATAGTTGGCGATGGCGAGGTCGAGCATCCCGTCGCCATCAACGTCGCCCACCCCAAGGGATACGGGCCAGTTCCCGACGGGAAAGTTTCGCGCGGGCTGGAAGGTCCCGTCTCCGTTCCCCAAGAGAATCGAGACGTCGCTCGAGTCATAGTTGGCGACGGCGAGGTCGAGCATCCCGTCGCCATTAAAGTCTGCCGTGCTTAGGAATTTAGGAAAGCGCCCGACCGCAAAGAGACCCGCCATGCGGAAGTTCCCATCCCCATAGCCCAAGAGCACTGAAACGTCGTGGGTGGCCGAGTTGGCCACGGCCAGATCTGGAAACCCATCGCCGTTGAAGTCCCCGGCTACCAGGGCTGAAGGCACGATTCCACCCGTAGCGAATTCCCGGCGCGCGATGAAAGAGACATGCTGCGCCTGGGCTGCCGTTGAGATGAGCACGTCGCACAGTGCTACCCCGGCGAAAACCAATGCCGTTCGAGTTGCCATGCTGCCTCCGGCGCGTTGAGGAGCCCTCCCGGCCCGCCCACGAACGTTGGGATCAACCCGCGGTGAAACCTAATTGTGACCGGCTTGCGGCCAACCCCCACATCGGAACAAGCGTCGTCTATTGCTCAGTGGCGTCGGGCGGGGTGATCGAGGGGCGCTCGGGTCAGGGTCCAGGTGGTCATGAGATCTGGATTCGTGACGACCTCACCTGTAGATCGAAAGCGGTACTGGCCAGGGGACCCGGGCCGAAGCGCCCGAGCGTCTGGCGAAAGCGTGAACGGTTCTCCGTCAGAAAGTCTGATCGCAATCCCGTTTGCATCGATGCTTCTGAACCGGTTCCACAAGAGATCCATCATGTTCGAGTGTAGTGATGCCAATGATGATGGTTCTTCCAACAAGAGCTCCAACGGTGCCCATCCCCATGATCTACCACCTGAGATCTCGAAGCCGTAGCTTCTACTCAGATAGTTCGGGGCAGTCCGAGGTGAGGCGCGGCGGTTGGTGGTGGCGCGAGCCACCAGCTTGGGATCAGGCTCGATCGGTCGCCTTCCGGCTTCCCGTCAGGTCCCCGTTTTGGAACCCGGCGACGCGGGATGCTCCGATCCCGCATCTTCCTTCTCCGGTTCCATGATGTCGCGCGGCGGGGCGAAACCTCCTCCGGAAGGCCCGTCGCCACGCGGACGTGGTGCAGATTCCACCTGGGCTTGCCTCAGGGGCGGATAGCTGCGCGTGGAGACCAGCCTTTCGCCCGCGCCTCAAGCTGCTTCCTCGTTCTCCCGAGTTCGGTGGCGAGCAGCTTCTCGTCGGGGAGGGTGGTCCGGTACTCCGTGGCAAGAACCTTGTTCGGGAGCCCCTCCAAAGCATACCGAACGACCGCGTCGTCCTTCGACGCGCAGAGGATTAGTCCGACCGGAGGATTCTCGCCCGGCACCATCCAGTGCTCGCGCGCGTAGTTAAGGTACAGATGCATCTTTCCCGCGTCGGCATGCGTGAATTGGCCAAGCTTTAGGTCGATGATCACCAGACATCGGAGCCTGCGGTGATAAAATAAGAGATCTACTCTGTACCACTGCGTACCAATCCGAAGCCTGCGCTGCCGACCGACGAACGTGAAATCGCCACCCATCTCGAGGAGGAACGTTTCGAGCTTGGTGATGAGGGCCTCTTCGAGTTCGCCCTCCGAATACTCGTCCTTTAGGGCGAGAAACTCGAGGACGAAGGGGTCTTTGACTTCCTCCTCGGGCGTGACGACATCCTCCGGCTTGGCCATCTCCTCCTTCCGCAACAATGCTGCTTTGTCTTTGGAGAGAACAGCGCGTTCATAAAATTGGCTATCGATCTGTCGTTCGAGTTGGCGGACTGTCCACCCACCCCGTATCGCTTCGGTCTCATAGAATTCTCGGGCGCTGGGTGCGCGGACACGCCTAACCAAAAGTACGTAGTGGGACCAGGAGAGCGTAAAGCGCGGGATTTCTGCTTGAAGTCGGAATTTCCGCGACAGCGTCGCGGATTTTCCCAGAGCCGATTTACGCGACAGTGTTGCGGAAATCCCAACGCCGGGATAGGCGAGGTAGAAGAGGCGCGCGGTCTCTAAGCGGTCAACTGAGAAGCCGCGCTTGAATCTCTCGGTGAGATCGGCGGCGAGCATGACCAGTAGTGCCTCACCGTAGCCAGCCCGAGTCGCGCCGCCTTGTTCGTGTTCAACGATGCGCCGCCCGATCTGCCAGTATGCCGAGGTCATTACGGCGTTCACTGACCGAGCAGAAGCGCGCCTCGCCTCCTCAACGAGGTGCACAACGTCAACCAATACGGCGTCGTAGCCTGGCTCCCGTCGGGCGATCATTGGCTTGTTGTGCATCAACTGCGTCAGACTGCTGAGAGGTCCTTGAGCAACGGGTGCGAATGGCGTGCCAACTAGCGGCGGCACGGGAAAACTCGAAGAGGGTGTTCGAGCCACTTCTCCATGAACACCCTCTATTTGCTTCGCTGGATGTCCACCAAATCGGACCAAGCTCAGAAACTTGGCGGTGGGTGGTGGCCCGGGCCCACCAGGTCGGGATGAAACTCGGTGGTGGGTGGTGGCCCGGGCCACCAGGTCGGATGAAACTCGGCGATGGGTGGTGGCCCGGGCCACCAGGTCGGGATGAAACTCGGCGATGGGTGGTGGCCCGGGCCACCAGGTCGGGATGAAACTCGGCGGTGGGTGGTGGCCCGGGCCACCAGGTCGGGATGAAACTCGGCGATGGGTGGTGGCCCGGGCCACCAGGTCGGATGAAACTCGGTGGTGGGTGGTGGCCCGGGCCACCAGGTCGGGATGAAACTCGGCGATGGGTGGTGGCGGTGGTGGCCCGGGCCACCAGGTCGGGATGAAACTCGGCGGTGGGTGGTGGCCCGGGCCACCAGGTCGGGATGAAACTCGGCGGTGGGTGGTGGCCCGGACCGGAATCTTCGTTGACACATACCGGAGCCTTGTTGACACGCTCTCTGGCTAGCTTCGCGACGCAATCCCGCAACGCGTGATCGTGGTCTGATTGGTCTGGGGCACTGACCGGAAGTGCAAAGGCACGGACTGGGACAGGCGTTGACACGACGGGGCACGGTCAAACGTAAGCCGGAGCCTTCTTGCCGCTGACCGCTACCCTCGGGTCCCCTTTTTGGCGCCGGGCGAGGTGGGATGCTCCGATCCCGCATCTTCCTTCTCCGGTTCCATGATGTCGCGCGGCGGGGCGAAACCTCCTCCGGAAGGCCCGTCGCCACGCGGGATCAGCCGGATCGCGAAAGCAAGGAGCCACTTGCCGAGCCGTCGCAGCAGCGTGAGCGTGCGGAGGATCTCCAGCACCCGATGCAGCCAATCCCATGCGGGAAGGTCTGCCTTGCTTGATTTGTGGCCCGATTTCTGTGCCTGAGATTTCTCGGACCTCTTCGCTTCGCTCGCCCGCTTTTCGGTTTCGTTTACGCTCCAGTGCTCGGTGGCGGCCTGTTCTGCCAACCTAGTGCGTTGCGAATCGCGCTTTACCGAGCGCAAGGCGCGCACATGCTTCGGTGAGATGCTGGCGCGGGACAACAGCTCCTGAATTTGCTCCGGCTGCTTGAGCAGCTCCAACGTCCGGAGGACGACTGAGTGGTCCAGTTTGATGTGCTTCGCAATCTCGCGTTGGCTCAGATCGAAGGGCGGCTCGCTCAGTTGCTTGAACGCGCGGGCCCGCTCGATCGGCGTGAGATCCTCCCGCTGCACGTTCTCCACCAAACCCCCGATTGCGGCATCGAGGTCGGACAGGTTCTGCACCACGGCCGAAATGGAAGTCCAGCCGAGCAGTTTCGCGGCGCGCAGCCGCCGCTCGCCCGAAACCACCTGGAACCGGTCCCCGATCGGACGCACGAAAATGGGTTGCTTGAGCCCGACCTGCTGCATCGATTCGCTCAGTTCCCGCAACTTGTCTTCATCGAAGGTTTGGCGGAATTGGAAGGGGAACGGGTCTATGCGATCGATGGGGATACGCTGAGACTGGGGCACCGTCGTTTCAGTCGAAATTGGGTTGGTCTGGGGCTGAGCAGTGTCTCCAGCGCATGAGTCTCGAACCACCTCGGTCCCAGCCTGTTGGGTCGCAATTTCGGGCGTACGTGAAGCTGGATTGTTCTGCGGCTGCGCAGCTGCCGGCGTGCTTGAGCTCGCAAGCACTTCGGCCACAATCTTTTGGCTACCATTCTCGGGCGCACGTAAAGCCGGATTGTTCTGCTGCTGAGCCGCTGCCGGCGTGCTTGGACTCGGAGGCGCCTCGGGCCCCGCCGCTCCGCCCGAATTTGCCTGTGGATAACTGCCGCCATCGTCTGATTTTCCTTGTGACACGTTCTTCCCTCCGCATGGTTTGTGTTTTCGACGCATGCGAAGGACGACGCCGGTGGAGTTGGAGCTCTCCGCGCAATCGCCCCCGCCATATAAAAGGGCGGATTCCGCGGACAAATCGGATCATGGAAAATTCTTATCTACGCGATGCCACCGATAAGTGGCCGGGTCGCCAACCGCGACGAATTCCGCTTCTCACTTCTGGCCGTCTGCCAGCGGCTTGAAGACGATATCAATGTCTGTCTTCCCAGGATGGCATCGATTGTCTCGACCGCAGTGCTCGTCGTCTGCGCAACGCCCTCGACAGGGCAGTTCCTCACAGAGGCCCGTTCGTTCGATGCATTTCGTTTCAACTGGACACTGCGCGTAGCAACCACCGCTCGCTCGCGATATCGCCGAAGAGGTTATGGCTTGAACCACTGGACCGGGGCCGACCCCGAAGCCGGAGTACTCCCTC
>WNEZ01001341.1_pt1 | contig 20689 bp, 18 predicted proteins | sample 5400521 | NCBI WGS metagenome assembly WNEZ01 (sample SAMN13153339, study PRJNA577476) | soil metagenome | isolation source: 120 cm saprolite under Douglas fir tree site 2 hole 1 replicate 1 | place: USA:California | collected 2015-04-18 | reverse complement strand
GTGGCAGCAGCTCGACTGCGACCCTGCCGCCGCCACGCCGGCCAACCCGAGCGGTTGCCAGAACGATCTCTTCCCGTGGGTCGCGATGACCGCCGGCTTCGGCAGCAACGGCGGCCGGCAGCCTCCCAACTTCAATAACGAAAGCACGCACCAGGGCGGGGTTGCGATGGGCGTCTACAATAGCGGCGCCGGGGATGTCGGCTATCTGACCGATCTCGCCCATCGCTATGCGCTCAGCGACAACTACCATCAGGCGATCATGGGCGGCACCGGCGCCAATCACATCGTCATCGGCTATGGCGGCCCGATGTTCTACAGCGCCGCCGACGGCAGCCCGGCGACCCCGCCGCCAAACCAGATCGAAAACCCGGACGCGATGCCGGGTACCAACAACTGGTACACCCAGGACGGGTATGCCGGCGGCTCCTACGTCAATTGCGCCGACCCGTCGCAGCCCGGGGTCAAGGCGATCAGCGATTATCTGAACTCGCTGCCCTACCGGCCGTTCCGCGGCGGCAATTGCCGGGAGGGTGCCTACTACCTCGTCAACAACTACAATGTGGGTTACCGCGGCGACGGCACCCCGGCGCCGCTTGGACCGCGCGAGTTCACGATACCGCCGAGCCGGCAGCCCAATCTCGGGCTGCTCTTGGCGCAGCACGGCGTTTCCTGGCGGTATTACGGCGCCGGCTGGGACGGCGGACGCGGAAGCTTCGCCAACCGGCGGTACTGTCCGCTCTGCAACCCGTTTCAGTACTCGACCGAGATCATGACCGACCCGGAGCTGCGCCGGAACATCCAGGACATCGAGCAGCTCTATGCCGACATCGCCAAAGGCGCCTTGCCGGCGGTGGCGATCGTCAAGCCCCCGCTTAAGCTCGACGGCCATCCCGCCTCGTCGAAATTCGGGCTGTTCGAGGCGTTTTGCCGAAACATCGTCGAGATGGTCGAGGCGCAGCCGGAACTGTGGCGGCAGACGGCGATCATGATCACAACAGATGAAAGCGGCGGCTATTACGATTCGGGCTATGTTCAGCCGATCGACTTTTTCGGCGACGGCAGCCGGGTTCCGCTGGTGGTGGTGTCGCCCTATTCGCAGGGGCGCGGCGTCATCCACACCTATTATGACCACGTGTCGTTCGACAAGTTCGTCGAGGCCAATTGGCGTCTGCCGGCGATATCCGCCGAGAGCCGCGACAACCTGCCGAACCCGGTCGCGGACCCGAACAACCCTTACGTCCCGAAAAACCCGCCGGCGATCGGCGATCTGATGGAGATGTTCAATTTCGGCCGATAGCCAGGAGATCCCCCAGGACCCAATCGACAACCGCGTGTTCGTGCTCGTCCTGCAGCACCCGCAGGAGCGGCGCGAGGCGCTCGCGACGGCCGCCGCCGCAATCGCCGCGTTGCGCCGTGCCAAGCTCGTCGCCGGCTTGTCCTGGCCGAACCTGGCGCGGGCGCTTGGGCGTCCGGCCGACCCCCGGCGCTGGGGCGTCCTCTATCTTGGATCGGCGCGCCCGGCGGCGCTCGGCGAGGGGCGCGAGATCATCGTCCTCGGTCGCGACGGCGAACCGATCGCCGATCCGGCGCGGATCCTGCGCAGCCTCGACGGCATCGTGCTGCTCGACGGCAGCTGGAAAGAGGCGAAGACGCTGTGGTGGCGCAACCCGTGGCTCTTGAAGCTGCATCGCCTGGTGGTAAACCCGCCCGCCCCGGCGCGAATCGGCCGGCTGCGCCGCGAACCGCGCCGCGAAGCCTTGTCGACGCTCGAAGCCGCCGCGCTCGTGCTGCGCCATCTCGAAGCCGCGCCGAGCGCGGCCGATGCGCTGCTGGCGGCGCTCGACCGGCTGATGGAAGGTGCGCACCGCCCAGCTCAGAGCATGTGACGAGACGGGCTGCACCACGATGCGGCGCCCTTCGAGACGGCGCATCGCGCCTCCTCAGGATGACGTAAATTTATGATGGCACGCGCGGCGCCTTCGGCTCAGCGTGACGGCGTGGCGCCCTGGGGGGCGAAGAGGTCCGCGGCGTCAGCGGCCAGCGCGGCGCGCGATTTGGGGCGCATGTACATCATGTGCCCGCCCTCATAGACGTTGAGGCCGATCGTCGCGCGGACCGCGGCGGGCAGGGAAAGCTGATCGACCAGCCAGCGCGAAGCGAGATAGGGCGTCACCAGATCGTAGCGGCCGTTGGCGACGAGGAGCTTTGTCCCGGGGTGCTGGAGCAGCGTGTCTTCGAGCGAGGACAGCGCCAGCCCGAGCCCGCCGTCGCCACCGCGCGCGGCATCCCAGTTCCACTCCCGCGACACCTCGCGCGCCAGCACCCGATAGGGTTGCTCGGTGCGGTAGCCGAGGGCCTCCGGCGCATAGCTGTCGAATGCGGCGGTATAGGCGGCGATTGCCGGGTCGAGCACCGGGTCGCCGGCATGGTCGCCCGACGGATTGGCGCCCGCCGGGCGCGCGACCGTAGCGTCGTAGAGGCTCAGGATCTCGCCCTGCGCGCGGCGCAGCTCACGCGCGAACACCTGGTTCGGCACCCGCCCGCGCGCGCGCCGGACGATGTCGTCGGAGAGGCCGATCAATTGGGCGATGCGCGCGATGAACGGATCGCCGGCGGGCGGAATGCCCTTCAGCCCGGCCAGGCCAACGAGATAATCCGACAGCGCGAAGCGCTCGACGGCCTGGGCTGTGTCAGCGGCCGATTCCGCCCCGGCGAGCGCGGCCGCGGCGGCGGCGTAGCTCGGCAATGCGAAGGCCGGCGCCAGCGTGTTGCTGATATCGGGGCGCAGAACGGCGATATCGAGCGCGGGCGACACCAGCACGAGGCCGCTCACGCTGATTCCGACATCGCGCTCCAGGCTGTGCGCCAACGCGGCGGCGCGCAGCCCGCCGTAACTTTCGCCGACGAGAAACACCGGCGCGCTCCAGCGTTCATGGCGGGTCAGCCAGCGGCGCAACACCGCGCCCAGCGAGTCGAGATCGCTGCGCACGTTCCAGAACGGCTTGTCGGGATTGTCGTCCTTGCCCCTGCCGTGGCTGAAGCCGGTGCCGACCGGGTCGACGAAAACCAGGTCGGTGAAGCGCAGCCAGGTCGATTGGTTGTCGATGAGCCGCACCGGCGGGCCCGGCACGGCCCCGCTCGCCGGCGTCTCGAGGATGCGCGGCCCGAGCGCCCCCAGATGCAGAAACACCGAGGCCGCGCCGGGGCCGCCATTGAACACGAACGCGATCGGCCGCTGCGTTCCGGCCGGCGGAGCGGCCAGATAGGATACTGTGTATACCGAGGCGGTGGGCTCACCCTTCCGGTCGGTAAGGCCGATGGTTTCGGCGATCGCGCGGTAATCGAGCGAAAGCCCAGCCAGATGGATCGTGTGCCGAGTCTCGACCCGGGCCGGCAATTCGGCCGCGGCCGCGGCCGGCTTGTCGTCGCCCCAAGCGGGGGGTGCGACGAACATCAAGAGACCGAAGATGGCGGTGGCGAACGCCCCGCCCTGCTGCCCGATCCGGGACAAGCTAGGCAACCGTCTCGACCTTGCCGTCGAGCGCCATCAGCAGCAGCTGTACCTCAAGCTTGGGGTGTCTGCGGCCAATGTCGGCCTTGAGCACATGCATCTGCGCGGCGTGGACCTCGAACTCCTGCTTCGGATCAGCCGCGAGATCCTTGCCGTGGATGTCCTTGTAGAAGCCGCAATCGCGATGGTCCATGACGATGATCTTGCGAATGCGGTGCAGGTCGATCGCGAGTTGGACATGCTCCCAGAGGGTCCTCCCCCAATCCGGGAACTTGCGGTTTTCCGCGCCGAGCGCAGCGCCCGCAAGAATGACCTGGTCGTATTTGTCGCCCATCTGCTGTTCGGCCATGTAGCGCGTTGTCGCCGCGGTCAGACGATAGTCGATGCAGGTGAGCAGGAGCGCCTCGGTGGCGGCGGCGAGCGCGCTGCGCTCGGGCAGGCTCGTGCCAACGATGACCCAAGCAGCACCGAGCCCGAGCAGCCGGCGCCGGTCCCATGCCGGGCGGGGGCAACAGCCCTGGCAGGTGCCGGCCCGAACCTCGGGTGCGCCGACCGTGCTCATTCGATCCTCCCGCCGGTTGAACGGCAACGGCTTCGTCACGTCACGACAATCAAACTGAAATGCCGCCGATATCGGCGGCAGGCGGCTATTTGTCTTTGGGGATGTTCAACAGGATCTCGGCTTCGGCGCTGCCCAGCTCGCGCGCACGCCAGTACCAGAATATCGCCCTGGCGGGATCGCCCCTGGCGCCGCGAATATGCGCCTGATCGAGAAAAGCCGGATCAAAACTCTCGCCCAGTCGCAGCGCCGCCTGCGCGTCGCCGGCATCTGCGGCCCGCTCGTAAAAGAGCTGCGCAGACGCCAAATCGCCGGTAGAGAAGAGCTCGTCGCCTCGCGCCACAAGTCCAGCGATCTCGGCTGGGGCCAGGCGGGCCGCGACCTGCGGCGGCGCTCCCGTCGCCGGTAGAGGAGCGGGTCTCGGCCCGACCACCGGCGCCTTCACCGGCTCGGTCGGAGTCGGCACGGCAGGCGACGCGGCCGGAGCGAACGTCGTCGCGGGCTCCGACGTCGGCGCCGGGACAGGACGCGGCGGCTCCACCGTGGCAGATGGCGGTGGTGCCGGGACGGCATCCGCCTTCGGCTCTGCAGTCGGCGATGGGGCGGGACGCGGCGACTCCGCCGCCGGAGGCGGCGCGGGGCGGGTTGGCTCCGGCGCGGCCGACGGGGCGGCTTGACGGGTTGGCGAGGCGGCGTTCTCGACGCCCGGTTTGGCCGGAGCGGCGGTATCCTTTTGCAGACGGAGAATCACGCCTCCCGCCACGCCCACACCGACGATGCAGAATACGGCCGCTATTACCGGCCAGAGTTTTGCGGCACGGCGCCGCTCGGGCGGTGGCGAAGCCGGCGCGGCCGGCGGCAGCGGCACAGCCTGCGCTTCCTCATCGGCGGGCGGCGACAACGCTGCCGGAATGCCGGCGTCGATCGCCGCATCCGGCTCTTGGCGCGGCACATCCGGCCCCATCGCGGGGCTCGGCCCCGGCGGCTGATCGCCAGCTTCGTCGGTGGTTTGTTCGGCAGGCAAGGGCGGCGCCGGCGAAACGGCGGTCTCGGCGGTGATGCCGAGCAATCTGCGCTCCAGGCGATCGAGCAACGTATTCTGATCAGCCGACGACTCCGCGTCGGCTGACGGCGGAACTTCGGCTGGAATGCTCGCAGCGATGGGCGCGTCAGGCCCTGGGGGCGACGCCTCCAGCGGCACAAACGGCGGCGCCTCGGGATCCGGCAGCGCCGGCTGGTCGAGCGGCTCGGGCGCCGGTTCTTCGGCAGGCGAGGCCGCCGGCGCAAGGCCGTCGGCGGTCCCAGCAGATTCATGCAGCAGCTCGTGCGCGAGACGATTGACGATACGAGGATCGCCGCCTGACCGAGCGCCAAGCTCCGCCACGACATCGTCGGTGAAGATCCGAGCCGCCTCGGCTGTGCCCAGCTGGTGCTGAAGATACGGCAGGATTTCAGGGGATCCTAATTCCTGAAAGTTCAGCGGCGTCGTCAGCTCATCCCGCGCGAAGCGAATTTCGGGTAGATCGAGACGGGCGAGAAAATCGGACCCGCCAAGCATCACCACAATCCAATGATTGATCGACTGCGATGTCTTGTAGACGTCTCTGATCTGCTCGTCGGCCAGCTGGCCCGCGTCATCAAAAATGAACAGCGGGAAGGGCAGCACGCCCGGTTGGCTATCATTCGCTTGCGTATGAGCGGCAAGGCCGCGGCAAACGTCCAGTAACGCGTCTCCGCGAAGCAGTGGCCCGCAGGACAGCACCATCACCGGCTGCTGATGAGCGACCGCCTCATCCAGGCTTGCGGAAAGGCTGTGCGGGCTTGGTGGTGGATCACCGATCACGACGATGAAGGGGCGGTCGTCATGCACCGAGCCCAATATCCGATCGGCGAGCGCCCGGTAATGGGCGTCCGTCTCGAAGTAGTCGGATCCCGCCTCCGCCGTCGCGAACGCCTCGAGGGTCATCATCGGTTCTCCGATGCCGGAGCCCTCCCTGGTATGAACCTGCTCCGTCGTCATTGCACCAGCTGCGCCATCGCCATCAAACCGCCCGCGCCGACGAGCACATCGGCTTTGCCTTTACTGCGTGCGCGCGGCCGGCTGCGACGCGGCTGGGCAGGGTAGCCGAGTCATCTCTCACTCTTTGGGCCATGCGTCTCTCACTCCTCGAGCCATACGTCGGCAAGATTCTGGCCGATGTAATGGCTTGGCGACATGTTCCAGCCCTTGAATTTCACCGAGCTGACGACGGTGCGGTTCCACCAGAGAAACGGAACCGTATAGGCATCGGTGAGAGCGTGCCGCTCGAATTCACGTACGATCCGGGCGCGCTCGCGCGCATCCGTGGCGATCGCCTGGCCGATGTAAAGGGCATCGAGAAAGCGGTCGGTCGAGCCCGAGTGATTGCTCGGCGACAGGTCACGCGAAACATACCGGGCCAATTGGATCGTCGGGTCATCGAAATAATCGGCGGCCAGATCGGTCGATACCGCGAAGTTACCGGTTTCGAGCGCGGTCTGCCAGTCCTTCGTGCTCGACATTTCTTCAGTCCCGCGCCACGGCAGGCTCCACCACGACAGGTTCCGCCGCGCCATCGTCGTCGCCAGCTTCGAGGACACAGCGCACCGGCTCGTCGTCGAGCTCGGACAGGCCGCAGATCGTCGAGAGACTGCGCCGCCACACGGTGTCGCTGGTCGGTGGAATGCTGCTTGTAGTTGCAAAGACCTCATGCTGTCCTCGATACTCGGATCCTTTGGATAGCGGATGCGCTCGATTCGATATTGCGACCGGCACCTTTGTAGGCTTGTCCACGCGAACCAGACCAGTACACATTTGCCGTAGTCGCTCTCCGGCGACGGCGAATCGGTCAGGTGCGACGGGCTTCCAGTGCCGAGCGAGGTCCTGAACCTCACGGTGTCGATGCGTTGACGCGCCGGACCTCAAAGAAACAAGAGGAGCACATGATGCCGCGGATGTTGGCGATCGGCCTTATTTTGGCGGCAAGTGTCGTGGCGATAATCGCGGCGATCGGCATCGTCCGCTACGACCGTCCATCCGCCACTCCGGAGACGCCGATCCCGGCGACATCGGCGGCGAAACGCGGCGGTGTGCTTCGAATCTTTCAATACGATAGCCCCGCGAGCATGTCGATCCACGAGGAGGCGTTCAATTCGGCCCAGAACCCGATGATGTCCGTGTTCAACAACCTGGTCCTTTTTCAACAGGACGTGCCGCAAAACCGAATGGACACGATCGTGCCCGATCTGGCGACCAAGTGGGCATGGAATGCCGACATGACTGCGCTCACCTTTCAGCTCCGCGGTGGGGTGAGTTGGCACGACGGCAAGCCCTTCACCGCCGCGGACGTCAAATGCACCTGGGAGCTGATCCTGGGCACGGGTCCGGACAAACTGCGCACCAACCCGCGCAAGTCTTGGTACCGCAACCTTGATGCGATCAGCACCAAAGACGACACCGTGACGTTTCACTTAAAGAGGCCGCAGCCGGCCTTTATCGCCCTGCTCGCCGCGGGCTATTCGCCGGTGTATCCGTGTCACGTCGCGGCCCAGGACATGCGACAGCACCCGATCGGCACCGGGCCCTTCAAATTCGTCTCCTACAAGCCGAACGAATCCATCAAGCTCGAACGGAATGCACAGTATTGGAAACAGGAACGCCCCTACCTTGACGGTATTGAATGGACGATAATTCAGAGTCGCTCAACGGCGATTCTCGGTTTCATCGCCGGCAAGTTCGATCTGACATTCCCGTTCGGCGTCACCGTGCCGCTGATGAAAGATATACAGAAAGAGGCGCCGCAGGCGGCCTGTGAATTACTGCCGGCAAACCAAAGCACCAACTTAATCGTGAACCGCGACACCCCCCCATTCGATAACCCGGAGATCCGCCGGGCAATGGCCCTGGCGCTCGACCGCAAGAGCTTCATCGATATCCTCGCGGAGGGCCACGGCGATATCGGCGCTGCCATGCAGCCGTCGCCGGAAGGCGTCTGGGGGATGCCGGTCGAAATGTTGAGGACATTGCCGGGCTACGGTCCCGATATCCGCAAGAACCGCGACGACGCCCGCAAGATCATGGCGAAGGCCGGCTACGGACCGGACAAACGCCTCGCCGTCAAGGTGTCTGTCCGCAACACCCCGCCTTTTCGCGATCCCGCCGTAATTCTGATCGATCAGCTTCGAGAGGCTTACATTGATGCTGAACTTGAAACGGTCGAAAGCGCTACATGGTTTCCCAAGATTTACCGCAAGGACTACAAGATCGGCCTAAATCTGACCGGCGCCGGGATCGATGACCCCGACGCGCAGTTCTATGAGAATTATGCCTGCGGCTCGGACCGTAATTACACCGGCTACTGCAATCCCGAGATCGACAAGCTGTTCGATCAGCAGTCGATGGAGCGAGATCAGGAGAAGCGCCGGCATCTAGTTTGGGAAATCGACAAGAAATTGCAAGAGGATGGTGCTCGGCCGATCCTTTTCCACAACCGCTTCGCAACCTGTTGGCAGCCGCAATTGAAGGGACTGACGATCATGGTCAACAGCCTGTTCAACGGCTGGCGCATGGAGGATGTTTGGCTCGAAAAATAGAGCACACTGCGTTCAACTCGAATCGCCCTCTGACGAATGGGGTGATCGAGGCTTGATCGGTTGAGCTGGAGATCCGGGCGTCCCGGCGAGCGATGACCAGGACAGACGGCGCGCGATCCAGCGCGGGTCAGCGGATCTGGACGACGACCTTGATCGCATCCTCGATGCGCTCGCGCGCGTATTTGATGGCGGTCGGCACCTCGTCGAGCGGGAAGGTGTGGGTATGGATTAGCTTGGCGTCGAAGCGCTTCTGCGCCATCAGCGCCGCGGCACGGTGGGTCGCGCTCCGGCCCTCGCCACGGATGCCGAACACGTAGATGTTGTTGCGCACGAGGTAAGCGAGATCAACCGGCACCGGATCGGCGGGAAACGCGGCGAGGCAGATGCGTCCGCCGCGGTTGACCATGCGCGCCGCCTGATTGAGCGCGTCGGCCGCCCCCGAGCATTCGAGCACGTATTGCACGCCCTTGCCGCCGGTGATGCGCTCTACCGCGGCGACCGGGTCTTCGCGCGTTACGTTGACGACCTCGTCGGCGCCGAGAAGCTGGCCCATCTCGAGCCGGCGGTCGCGAGTGCCGGTCAGGATCACCGGCTGCGCGCCGAGCGCCTTGGCAACCCCGACCCCCATCAGCCCGATCGGTCCGGGCCCGGTGACCACGACGCCCTCGCCGGCGATGATCCCGCCCATCACGTCGAGCCCGTACATCGCCGTGCCGGCGGTGACGATCAACGTCGCCTCGGCGTCCGGCATGTCGTCGGGGATGTGGACCATCGTGTTGACATTGTTGACGGCGTACTCGGCGAACCCGCCATCGGTGCTGAACCCGTTGGCGCGATGGCCTTTGCTGCGATAGCCGTAATTCAGGCACGAGGTGTACATGCCCTCGCGGCAGCGACTGCAGCGGCCGCATCCGGCGTGGACCTCGACCGCGATGCGGTCGCCGAGCGCGAACTCGTCGACCGAGGGCCCGAGCTTGACCACCGTCCCCATGTATTCGTGCCCGGGGGTGAAGCCCTTGTTGAACGGGAGCTCGCCCTCGATCAGCGCCGGCAGCCCGTGTTTGAGGATCTCGATGTCGGTAGCGCAGACCGCGATCGCGTCGATCCGCACCAGCACCTCGGCCGGGCCGGGCTCGGGCACCGGCTTCTCGGCCAGGGAGAGCTCGTCCGGATTGCCGAGGACCCAGGCCTTCATCGTCGGCGGGATGGGGTATTGGTTGGTGCCGGCGGTCATCGCAATGCTCCATAAATCATCGATCGAGCCAGACATCGGTCAGGTCCTGGCCAATAAAATGGCTCGGGGTAATATTCCAGCCCTTCAGCTGCGCCGAGTTGACGACGATACGGTTCCACCATAGCAGCGGAACCGTAGCGGCTTCGGTCAGCGCGTGGCGTTCAAAATCGCGGACGATCTTGGCCCGTTCCAGCCGGTCGGTGGTCACCGCCTGCCCGATGAAAAGAGCATCGAGAAAGCGGTCTGTGGCCCCCGAGAAATCAACCGGAGACAAATCAGGCGACACATATTTCGTCAGCTGTATTGTCGGATCATCGTAAAAGTCGCCTGAAAAATCAAGCGCCACGTCGAAATTGCGAGCATCGACTATAGATTGCCAATCGCCGATCTTGCGTCGCTCTTGGGTGGTTTCGACACCAATCTCTTTCCAGCTTTGGGTGATCAAGTCGGCGCCGGCATAGTGCGGCATCGGAATATCCCGCACGAGCAGCCTCAGTTTGAGGTCATGCACCCCGGCCTCGTCCAGAAGCCGTTTTGCCTCGGCGCGCGCGACAGCGATGTCGTGGCCGAAACCGGGGAGCTTGACGAGCTCTGCTTCCGGGGTCGCCATGCTGGAGCCCGGCCGCATCAGCCCGCCGACATATTTGAAGAAAGTCGTGCTTTGCAGCCTTTCCGCCGCCCCCCAGCGGTCGATCGCGAGCGACAGCGCGCGCCGCACCCGGGGATCGCCAAACGGCTCCTTCTTGGTGTTGAAGACGACGAGGAGCGTCGACAGCCACGGGCTCTCGCTGATCTGGATGCGGTCGCCCAGTGCCGCGGCCAGTTCGTCTCGCTGAGGCGGGGTGACGCCGCGGAACTCGGCCAGGATCTTGCCGCTCTTGTAGGCCGCCATCACGGCCGGCCCGGTGATGAAATCCGCCTGGAAGCCGTCCAGATAGGGTTTGCCGGGCAGGAAGTACTTTTCCCAGCGGCGTGCCCGCCAAGTCTGCGCCTTGGCGTGCTCGACAAAGACGAACGGCCCGGTCCCGAGGATGTGCGTCTTCGGGTATTGCGGGTCCTCGGCGAGCTTGGCGGCGCTGTAGATGCAGTTCCAGGGCGACGCGAAATTCGCCAGCATCGCCGCCTCCGGCCAATCCAGGCGGAAGACGATCGTGCGCGGATCGGGGGTGTCGATGCCCGAGATCGCGGTGTAATCCACCCGCCGCGCCGAGACGACGCCCGGCGGTGGGCGGACGATGCGCTCGTAGCTCGCCTTGACGTCGGCCGAGGTCAGTTTCGAGCCGTCGTGAAACAACACGTTGGGCCGCAGCTTGAACGTATAGGTTCGCCGATCGGGCGACACATTCCACGATTCCGCCAGATCGCCGACCACCTGCGGGTAGTTGGGCGCGTCGAACTTGAGCAAGGTCGAGTAATGCGGCGCGACCGGGTGGAGGACCGCAAAGGAGATATTGGCGTGACAGACGTAGTCGTTCGGCTCGACGAGGACGGCGAATTCGAGCGTGCTGCCGCGCTTGGGGCTGGGCTCGGCGGCAGCGCTGCCGATGCCCACTAGAAATGCGGCAAAGGCAGTGGCGATCAGCCGGCGCGGCGATGCGAGAATGCGCTGCTCCATTTTATCGGAAGCGGGCGTCTAGCGGGCCTGGCCGCTTTGCCAACGCTGGAACTGGTTGAAAAGCTCGTCCCTCTGCTGCTGGGTCATCACCTGACCGCCGGCCGCCTGCTGGCGCTCCTCGATGAAGCGCGAGAAGATCGTCTTGAGGTCTTGTTGTTTGACGTTGCTCGCCACTGGCGCGTTGCGCCGCAGCCACTCCTCGGCCGGCGCGAAGCGGACCCAGCCGGGGAATTCCGCCGCCAAATTGACGTCGCGCCACTTCGGATGATGCCCGGGCTCGGTCAAAGACTGAAACCGGGTAAAGAACGCATCGACGAAATTGACCATGTTGCGGTAGCGGTCGGAGAGCACCGGCAGGTTGGCCGCCGCGAGAACGGTGCCGACGGCGACCGTGTCGACCGGCTGCTCGGCCGGCACCAGGCCCGGATAATCCTCCGCGGACAGCCGGGTCGGGACAAAGGTGGCGGTAATCGCCGGGTTGAGCGGGACGGAGAGAAAGTGCAGGCCGTCCTTGCCGTCGAGCCCGACGAACAGCGGCGCCGGCTTCCCCGCAACAAACGCGACGGCGGCGATCTCGCCCCTTCGCAGTTTCTCGATGGCCACGCCCTGATCGTCTTCGGTCAAATTGGCCTGGATCCGGAGCAGACCGAACAGCCGGCGCGTCGTGATCCCGCTTCCCGCGCCCGGCAGATCGACATTGACCTTCTGGTTGGCGAGATCGGCGACGGTCTTGATGTCGGCGCGCGCCAGCAGATGAAGCTCCTCATTGTAGAGCTTGGTGATATAGCTGAAGGAGCGCTCGATCCCCGGAAACAGGTGTTGCTGCCGTGCGTAATCGAGCACATCGGCCTGCAGGATGGCGATGTCGATACCGCGCAACGCCTTCAAGTCGATGATGTTCTGCAACGATCCCTTGCCGACGATCGGGAGAACCCGCCGCGTCGCGCCATCGTCGACGACATTGGCGAGATCCTCGCCGATGCGCACCGATGCGCCGTTCGCGCCCATGGTTTCGAGCTGGACGACACCTTTGTTGACATTGGTCTCGGCCAAGGGTGCTGCCCCAGCCGGCCCGGCCCCTATCAAGAGCAGGGCGAGGCTCCCGGCCGCGGCGATCGCGCGCATCATCGTCATTACTGCCCTTGGATCCAAAGTTCGGCTTCGCTCTCGGCCACAATAGCGGCATTGATTATCTGCCGGTTCGAGATCAGAGGCAACGAAGCTCGAATCTCGCTCAAAATGTAATGCTTAGAGGGCAATCGCTTGAAGCTGAGTGCCATGGGGCATTTCCGCCGGAGCCGACAAAACCTGGCGCGCATCGGGTCGGGAATACCAAGCGCAGGCGATCGACGAGCGCAGTGGTTCGGTCTCCTCAGCCCGCTGCGACGCCCGCCGGCGCGGGAGCCGTTTGAGCGCGAGAGCGGGCGCGCCAGCGGCAGCGGCGCTCGATCCCGTGCCAGGACAGAAAGGCGGTCGGGACCGCCAAGGCGAGCGAGACCCCGAACACCTCCCACCACGGCGCGGTCGCGCCGCTGAAATAGACGACGCATTGCTCGATCGGCCAGCCATAGATGTAAAGGCCATAGGACAGATCGCCGAATCGGGCGGCCGGCACCGGCGGCAGCTTGCGGTTGAGCGCGAGGTAGATCACCAGATAGCTGCCGAACAGCGCAAACCCGACGAGAAACAATCGCGCCGGGATGCTGAGCGCCAGCCCGAGCGCCGCGACGAGTGCCCAATGCCCGGCGAAAAATCTCGTTGCACGCAGCCGATAGCAACAGATCCCCATGGCGAAGAAGCCGAGCAGCCAAAAGGCGCTGCCGAGCGTATCGCCGGCGGTGTCGAACCACAGGCACCCGATCCCGATGGCGAGCAGCACCAATCCGGTGCGCAATGTCAGAATCCGGCACACGCCGAGCGCGAAGAGCATCAGGTACATCAAGACTTCGCACGGGAGGCTCCACAGCGGCCCGTTGACAATGCCGCCGATGTTCCCCGGCCAGAACTCGACCCCCGGCAACCGGTTGTAACCCACGTCGAGCACCGCATTGTGCAGCAGGAAGAGGTACGTCTCGGGGCGCGCGAAATAATCGGCAAGGGGGAGCCGGGTCACCAGCGGTCCGATGACGAAACCGCAAACGGCGAGGCAGAGGAACAGCCCGGGGAAGATCCGCAGCGCGCGCTTGGCGAGGAACACCAGCGGCGACGCTGTGGTGTCGAAGCTCTGGGTCACCAGATAGCCGCTGATCGTGAAAAACACGAAGACGCCGACGACTCCGAGAATCGTCTGGCCGCCGGTCAGCATCATCAGCGGGTCGTGATCCTGCGAGTTCTCGGACAACAGAAAGGCGTGGCTGAAGATCACCGAGAGCGCCGCGACCAGCCGCAGCAGGTCGAAATTGTTCCGCCTTTCCACGCGTTACTCCCGAGTTGGCCCAAATGATAACGGGCGATGCGGCATGTCATTCTCCATCATCGCCGCCCGGCTCAACAAACGTTCAACCGCGGCGCTTGCCCTGCGGCGCGAAATCAGGAATAGAGAAACGCCTTGACCTGCGGAGTTCCGGCCCGATGCGCCTCTTCGTTCTCTGCTGCCTCCTCTCGCTCGTTGGTTGCGTCGGATCGGCCCGCATCGAAGGCTTCGGCGCCACCGGCCCCGCCTCGTTCCTCTACAGCGCGCGGACCAACACGGTGATGACCGCAAACGACGACGGCACGGCCGAACGGCTGCGCCGTGACTGGATCGCCGACGCGCTGCAGGCGCACGCGATGTGCCCCGACGGCTACGTCGTCGATAGAAGGCACTTTGTCCCGAATGCCGACGGACCGTTCGGCAATGGCGGCGAGATCCTCTACGCCGGCCGCTGCCTGGTACAGCCTCCAGCTCCGCCGCCGCCGGTCGATGAGGAGAATGTTCGGGGTGAGCGGGGCTAGGGCGCCTCGCGCCAGCACTCGATGAGCGGGTCGGACCGCCCGGTGACCGGGTCCGCCTCGGGGAGCGGGACGGCGGCGATGGCGGGAAGCGCGCGGTCGTGGGCGGCTGCCTCCGCCCGGCAGGTGTCGGGATGCTGGCCGCGCGGATAGGCGCCGATCACCAGGAGATCGCTGCTCGCCGCCTCGCGCTTGTGTGCGATCCCGGCCGGGATCACGACGACATCGCCGGCGTTGAGCTCGACCGTTTGCCCGGCCTCGCCGCCCAGCCGCACCCGGGCACTGCCGCGGGCGATGCCGAGCACCTCATGCGCGGTGCTGTGATAATGGTGGTGGGCGTAGATGCCGTTGCGCCAGGAGTCGGGCCAGCCATGCTGCGCAAACATCCGCTCGCAGGCGCTGGCGCGGTCGCCGACGGCGGGCAGCGCCCCGCGATAGACGACGAGCGGCAATGCCGGGTTGTTCGGCACGATGCCGTCATCGGCGAAGCGATAGGTCTCGATTGTCGGTGCTCGATTTGTGTCGCTCATGGCCACGACCCTCGGCTCATTTAAACACCCGCTTATCCGCTCTCGTCAGCCATCGTAAGGCCGGCCACGACATAGCGGCGCAGGGCAAACAACAGCCCAATCGGCGGCAGCACATAGATGATCGCCGAAGCCATCATCGCGTTCCAGGGCGCGTCGGCGTCGGTGAACAACAGGCCCTGCGTTACCGCGACGGTCATGTTTCGAGGCGATAGCAGCACGGCCGCGTACAAGTAGTCGTTCCAGGCCACCAGCAGCGCATAGACGGCAACGACCGCCAACGCCGGCGTCATCAACGGCAGATAGATGCGCAGATACAGTTGAATGGCGGATGCCCCGTCGATACGGGCGGCGTCGTCCAGTTCAAGCGGTATCAATCGTGCGTATAGCTGCAGCATCAGAATGGCAAACGGGATCGCGAATGCCACCTGCGCCGCGATAACCGCCCAGAGGCTGTTCGAGAGCCCATAGGTATGCATGATGCGATAGTAGGGGACGATCAGGAAGGATGCCGGGATCGCGTAGGTGAGGAGCGCGGCGTTGGTCAGCAGCGAACCTCTGCTGAGCCGCATCCGGCTCACCGCGAAGCTCGCCAGCGAGGCGATCAGTACGGTCAGAAGCATCGTCAAGAGGCCGATGAATAGGCTGTTGCCGAACTGCTGCCAGAAATTCTCGAGATAGCGGGCCTCCTGCGACACGACCACGCGGAAGGCCTCGAGAGACGGCTCGGGCGGCCAGATATTGCCGGAGAATTCGACTTCGCCTTCTTCGGGATCGAGCGCAATCAAAAACATCTGGTAGACCGGCATCAGCGACCAGATCAGCAGGATGATCGCGAGCAGCACCGCGCCGGTTTCGGTGAGACCCCGCCGCAGCCGGTAGCGCCGGCGCGCCGGTTGCCGGACCGCCATGGCGATACTCACAACCGCACCTCGCTGGTGTGGAGCCTGCGCATCAACAGGATCACCACCGGGATCAGCACCGGGAGGGCCGACATCACCGCCGCGACGCCGAGCGCCGGCTCGGCGCGGTCGAAGGCGTACTGGAAGCCGAGCGTCGCCAGCACGTCCGTGGCGCCTCCCGGCCCGCCGCCCGAGACAAGATAGACGGTCGTGAAGTCGCCGACCGCCCAGAGGGTCGAGAGCAGCGTGCACAGGAGATAGAGGTTGGCCAAGAGCGGGAAGGTGACATGGACGAAGGCGCGGGCGCCGGTCGCTCCGTCAATCTCCGCTGAATCGTAGATGTCCCGGGGGATCTTCAGCCGCGCTGCGAGAAAGATCACGGTCCAGAACGGCATCCATTTCCAGATGTAGACGATGACGTTCGATCCGAACCCCAGCCAGCGGTGGTTGAACCAGAGCGGACCCTCGATGCCGAGCCCCTCCCACAAAAGCCGGTCGACCAGGCCTAGCTCCCCGATCAGCATCCAGTGGAACGAGACGCAGGCTTGGGTCGCCGCCAGCGCCCAGGGCAACACATAGACGGCCAGCAGGGCCTTGATCCACCAGCGACGGCGCAGGAAGTAGCCCGACAGCAGCAACGCCAGGAACATCTTCAGGTTCACCGCGAGGCCGACGAAGAGCACGGTGTTGACCACGGCGGTCAGGTAGGACTGATCGGCGATCAGGTCGGCGTAAAGCGAGGGCTTGCTGGCCATCCACAGCGCATAGCCGACCGGATATACGACGAAGCCGAGGAACATCGCGGCATAAGGCACCACGAAGGCAATCGCCCAGGTGAAATCCGAGCCGTGCAGGTGGCGACGCCCGGGCGGTCGCCAGGGTCCCTTCACCGCTAGGGGCGGCCCGGCGGCGAGAACGTGCTGCGTGCTGCTCATGCCGATACGCTAATCCCGCCTGCGGTGCCCATGCCATCGCTTTCACGGCGGCGCTTGCGCGGCGGCCCAGCGACGACGATGTTTCCGGTGATGTCGCCTAATGGAGCTTCAGCCCCCACCCCAACCCTCCCCCGTGATCCCCGGGTCAAGCCCGGGGAGGGGAGGGAGTCCGGCGCGCCGTTAGCCAAAGCCCGCGGGCTTGACCCGCGTGGGGCGGTCGGGTGGGGGGCTCTGGCGCCCGGTTGGCCCAATCTTGCCGACCGCGTCCTCTATCGTGACGGGCTCGTGCTGGTGGTGGACAAGCCGGCCGGGATTCCGGTCCATGCCGGGCCGAGCGGCGGCGCCAATCTCGAGCATTGGTTCCCGCTCTTGCGCTTTGGGTTGCCGCGCCCGCCGGCGCTCGCCCACCGGCTCGACCGCGATACGTCAGGCGTTCTGGTGCTCGGCCGCCATCCGAAGGCATTGCGCCGGCTCGGGCGGCTGTTTGCCGAGGGCCGGGTCGAGAAGGTCTACTGGGCGGTGGTGGCCGGCCTGCCGGCCGCTTCCGAAGGCCGTATCGACGCCGCGCTGGCAAAGCAGCCCCGCGGCATCGTCGGCTGGCATATGGTGATCGACCCGGCCGGGCGCGTCGCGATCACCGACTATCGCGTGCTCGGGACGGCGGACGGCCGCGCGTGGCTCGAGCTGCGGCCGCGCACCGGGCGCACCCACCAGATCCGCGTGCACTGCGCCGCGCTCGGCTGTCCGGTGGTCGGCGATACGGCTTATGGCGGACCGGACGACGCGCCGCTCCAGCTCCATGCCCGCGGGATCGCGCTGCCGCTCTATCCGGCGCGGCCACCGATCGCGGTCACCGCGCCGGTGCCGCCGCATATGCTCGCCGCACTCGTCCGGCTCGGCTACGATCCGGCCGGCGAGAGAGAAGGGCCGCCGCCGTGAGGGCCGCTCCGATCGATCTGCGTCGACTGCTCTCCGAAAATGCCCCGATATACCGGGCGATCCGGTTGGAGGCGCTGCAGAATAGCCCGGACGCTTTCAGCAGCACCTTCGAGGTCGAAAATGACCGGCCGCTCGATTGGTTTGGGGCACGGCTGGCCGACGCCTTTGTGCTAGGTGCGTTTCGCGGATCGCAGCTGGTCGGCGTCGCCGGGTTTTATGTCCAGCCCGGGCCAAAGCACGCTCACAAAGGCATGCTGTGGGGCATGTATGTTCGGCCGCAGCATCGAGCGGCCGGGGTCGGGCGAATGCTGGTCGACGCGATAATCCGGCACGCAAGTCGGCACGTCGAACTGCTCCAACTGTTCGTGGTCAGCGAGAACGCACCGGCGCGGCGGCTCTACAGCAGCCTCGGCTTCGTCGAATACGGGATCGAGCGCCATGCCACAAAGTATCGGGGCGAATACCACGACGACGTGCTGATGGCGCTGCCCCTCGTGCTAGGCTCCGGCGCGGCGGTGACCCATGCGCCGACGGAGGATGTCCCGGCATGATCCAGCGCTACAGCCGGCCGCAGATGGCGGCGATCTGGGAGCCCGAGAACTATTATCGGATCCAGCTCGCCATCGAGACCCATGCCTGCGAGGCGCAGGCCCGGCTCGGGGTGATCCCGGAGAGCGCGGCGCGCGCGGTGCGCGAAAAGGGCGCTTTCGAGGTCGAGCGCATCAAGGAGATCGAGCGCGAGACGCATCATGAGACGATCGCGTTCCTGACCAATCTCGCCGAGCATGTCGGCCCCGATTCGCGCTTCGTGCACCAGGGGATGACCTCGAGCGATGTGCTCGACACCTGCCTCGCCGTGCAGCTGAAAGAGGCCTCCGACCTCCTGCTCGACGATCTCGACCGGCTGCTGGCGGCACTGAAGCGCCGCGCGGTCGAGCACAAATACACGGCGACGGTCGGCCGCAGCCACGGCATCCATGCCGAGCCGACCACCTTCGGGCTGAAGCTCGCCGGGCATTGGGCCGAATTCGGCCGCAACCGCGAGCGCCTCGTCGCGGCGCGCCGCGAGATCGCGACCTGCGCGATCTCGGGGGCGGTTGGGACCTTTGCCAACATCGACCCCGCGGTCGAGGCCTATGTCGCCGAGAAGCTCGGCCTCACGCCCGAACCGATCTCGACCCAGGTCATCCCGCGCGACCGGCACGCCCAGTTTTTCATGACCCTGGCGCTGATCGCCGCCGCGGTAGAGCGGCTCGCCACCGAGATCCGCCACCTGCAGCGCACCGAGCTGCGCGAGGCCGAGGAATACTTCTCGCCGGGCCAGAAGGGATCCTCGGCGATGCCGCACAAGCGCAACCCGGTGCTGTCCGAGAACCTGACCGGGCTGGCGCGGCTGATCCGCGCGACGGTGACCCCCGCGCTCGAAAACGTCGCGCTCTGGCACGAGCGCGACATCTCGCATTCCTCGGTCGAGCGAGTGATCGCGCCCGATGCGACGATCGCGCTCGATTTCGCATTGGCGCGGTTGACCGGCCTCGTCGACCGGCTCGTCGTCTATCCCGAGCGGATGCGCGACAACCTCGAATCGCTCGGCGGCCTCGTCGACTCGCAGCGCGTGCTCTTAGCCTTGACCCAGGCCGGGATGAGCCGCGAAGACGCCTATCGCCTCGTGCAGGGGCACGCGATTGCGGCCTGGCACGGCGAGGGCCGCTTTGCCGACCGCCTCAAATCCGACCCCAAGATCACCCGCCTCGTGCCGGCCCAGGCGATCGACGGATTGTTCGATACCGCCTATCATCTGAAGCATGTCGACACGATCTTCCGCCGGGTCTTCGGCGAGTGAATTCATGGGAGAGCCACGATGAGCCTGATGCGCGAGAGGAACGGACCCCGCTACAAGCATGTGGGCGACGATTCCGCCCCGTTTGACACGATCACGCTCGACAAATTGACGCCGATCATCGGCGCCGAAGTGGGCGGCGTCGACCTGGCGCGTCCGCTCGGCAACCAGGCGATCGACGAGATCCATCGCGCGCTCGCCGAAAACTCGGTGATCTTCTTCCGCGACCAGCATCTGAGCCAGGACCAGCACCTCGCCTTCGGGCGGCTATTCGGCGACCTGCACATCCACCCGGCCGCGCCGGCGGAGCCCGGCCACCCCGAGCTGATGGTCATCCACGCCGACAAGGACAGCCCGCGCGCCAATGGCGACGGCTGGCACACCGACGTGTCGTGCGATCCCGAGCCGCCGATGGGCAGCATCCTCTACATCAGGCAATGCCCGCCCAAGGGCGGCGACACGCTGTTCGCCAGCATGTACGCCGCCTATGACGCGCTGTCGGACCGCATGAAGACCTATCTCGACGGGCTGACCGCGCGGCACAATGGCGAGCATTACCGCGGCCAGTACGCCAATTTCGGGATCAAGGACAAGGAGAGCTACCCCTATGCCGACCACCCGGTCGTGCGCACCCACCCGGTGACCGGCAAAAAGGCGCTCTACGTCAACAAGGGCTTTACCCGCTACATCAACGGCATCCCGCGCGACGAGAGCGACGGGATCCTACGCTATCTCTACGAGCACATGGCGAACCCGCTGTTCCAGTGCCGCTTTCGCTGGCGCGAGAACTCGATCGCGTTCTGGGACAACCGCTGCGTCCAGCACCACGCGATGTGGGACTACTGGCCGCACACCCGCTCAGGCAACCGGGTCACGGTCAGGGGCGACCGGCCGGTGTGAGCACCACCCCACCATGATAGCCCCTCGCCCGCATTGCGGGAGAGGGAGGGACCCGCGCCGCAGGCGTGGGAGGGTGAGGGTCTATCTTACAGATAACTCCAGCAATATTGCCTCAACCACACCATCTGTGTTGGCGAGAGCGTCGTTGTTCCAAAATCGAAGTACTCTCCAGCCCTCGCTTTCGA
>WNEZ01003892.1_pt1 | contig 20702 bp, 14 predicted proteins | sample 5400521 | NCBI WGS metagenome assembly WNEZ01 (sample SAMN13153339, study PRJNA577476) | soil metagenome | isolation source: 120 cm saprolite under Douglas fir tree site 2 hole 1 replicate 1 | place: USA:California | collected 2015-04-18 | reverse complement strand
GGATGATCTGCTCCACCACCACCCCTTTGCTCCGCTGCAGCTCGAACTCGGCGGGAGTGGCGGAAACGAACACCGCCTGGGGAACCATCTCCTCGAACTCGCGGAACTTGAGCGGCCGGTTGTCGAGCGCCGAGGGGAGACGGAATCCGTATTCCACCAGTGTTTCCTTCCGGGACCGATCGCCGCGGTACATCGCGCCTATCTGTGGGATCGTCTGGTGGCTTTCGTCGACGAAGACGAGCAGGTTCTTCGGGTAGTAATCAAGCAGGCACGGAGGAGGTTCCCCGGTCGCACGGCCGGACAGATGCCGTGAGTAGTTCTCGATTCCATTGCAGAATCCGAGCTGCTCGATCATCTCGAGGTCGAACAAGGTCCGCTGCTCGAGCCGCTGCGCCTCGACCAGCTTGTTCTGCGTCCTCAGCTCGCGAAGGCGCTCGCCCAACTCCTCGCGGATGGTCAGAATGGCGTGCCGCCTCTGCTCCTCCTCGGTCACGTAGTGGCTGCCGGGGAAGATCACCACCTTCTCGATCGGGCGAGCCTGGCCACCCCGGAGGGGATCGAACTCGCCGATCTTCTCCACCGTGTCGCCGAAGAACTCGACGCGAAGCGCCCGCTCCTCCTCGTAGGCGGGAAAGATCTCGATCGTGTCGCCGCGGACCCGGAAAGTCCCGCGGTGAAAGTCCACGTCGTTTCGCTCGTATTGGCACTCCACCAGCCGCCGCATCAGGCGGTCGCGCCCCAACTCGTCACCCAGGCGCACGGTGATTGCCATCTCCACGTAGGCGCGCGCGGTTCCCAGTCCGTAGATGCAGGAAACGGAAGCGACGATCACCACGTCGTTGCGCGTCCGCAGCGAGTGGGTGGCCGAGTGCCGCATTCGCTCGATCTCGTCGTTGATCGAGGAGTCCTTCTCGATGTAGGTGTCGCTCGTGGGAACGTACGCTTCGGGCTGGTAGTAGTCGTAGTAGCTGACGAAGTACTCCACCGCATTTTCCGGGAAGAGGTCGCGGAACTCGCCGTAGAGCTGGGCGGCCAGCGTCTTATTGTGCGCGATGATCAGCGTCGGTCGTTTGATCGCCGCGACCACGTTGGCCATGGTGAAGGTCTTGCCGGATCCGGTCACCCCCAGCAGGGTCTGGTACTGATCCCCGCGGAGCACACCTTCCGCCAGCTCGGCGATCGCCTGGGGCTGATCGCCTTGGGGTTTGTAGTCGCTGACGAGCCTGAAGTCCGGCATTCAGAACAGGTTCTAACACCCGATCGCCGCCGGCACTTCCACCGGTGCAGCCCAAACCGACCAGAACCGGCTGTTAGCGCGCCGCGCTCGAGTGCCGGAGCATGGTTTTCAGGCTGTCCCGGGCGAATCGCTTTTGAACCTGCCGGCTCAGCGGATAGGCCGCCAGCGCCGCGGGGTGACGCGGCCAGGAGAAAGCTCGAAGGTCGTACCAGACCGAATCATCCGCCGGGTGCCACTCCACCGTGAAGCGCTCCTCGCCCTTCTCGGCGTGGTCGATCAGCGTTCCATAGGCGAAGCCGAACCGCCGGACCGGTACCGCCTCGTCGACCAGGTACACGATGCGGGCGGCGTTCAGCCACCACAGGCCGAACAGCTGAACGAGGATGGCCACCGTCGTCCCCTCGCTGATCGGCGCGCCCAGCGGGAAGACCTCCACCCAGCCCAGCTGGAACATCTTCCATGCACGAAGGGCCTCCACCGCCCGCGCAAAGACCGCCTCGCCGTCGCCCAGCCTTATCCGATTTCGATCGACGTTGTACCCCCGCGGCTCGCCGTCTTGGGATGCGCCGACCTCGGGGTACGAAAAGCCGTCGCGCCGGGAAGACTCCAGGAAATCGCGGATGCGCTCGAGAGACGGCCGGGCGAGCGAGAAAATGTTCGCGCCTCAGCGCTGACCGACGCTCATCAAGGCTCTTTTGCGCGCCTGCTCGAACTCATCTCCCTTGTTCCATTCGGGCATCTTGTCCGCCTGAGCGACCTTTTCACCCAGGTAGAAGTAGAGCTGCACATCGTCAATCGCGCCATCGAAGTTCCAGCTGTCTTTGAGCTCGTCCGAGGGCTGATGGTAGGTGGTGGCCTCCCATTCTTCGCGCATCTTCTTTCCCCAGCCTTCCGGCCTGCCGACATAGTCCAGCCCGCCGTGGAAGTAGGCGGCCGGAACCCCAATCTTGGCCAGGTTGAACTGATCCGAGCGGTAGAAGAATCCCCGGTCGGGTAGCAAGTCCGGCTTCACCACCCGACCTTGCATCGCCACCAGATCCTTCACGATCCCGTCCAGGCTCGACTTGCCCAGACCAATGAACGAGATGTCCTTCGTCTTGCCCCAGATGTTCAGGCCGTCGATATTGATGGTCGCGGCGAACGCCCCAGGGGAGACCGGCGGATGTTGGGCGAGGTATTGCGAGCCCAAGAGCCCTTGCTCCTCGGCGGCGACCGCGGCGAACATCACCGTGCGCCGGGACGGCTTGGGGAGGGCCGCAAAGGCTCGGGCGATGGTAATGAGCGCCGAGGACCCCGAGGCATTGTCGACCGCCCCATTGTAGATCGCGTCCTCGCCCGGCTTGGCGCCCTTCTTGATCCCCAGATGGTCGTGGTGCGCGGTGTAAAGGACGACTTCCCGGGCGAGCTTGGGGTCGGAACCCTTGATCACGCCGATCACATTTCCGGTCTGCTTCTTCTGAACGTCGTTGTGGAACGCGGTGGAAACAGACACTCCGAGGGCCACCGGCCGGAAATCGCGGCTTTTGGCAGACTGGATCAGCGCATTGAGGTCCTTGCCACCCATCGCGGCGATTTTCTTACTCGCGTCCTCGGTCGCCCAGGCCTGAACCTCCAGCTGCGGACCGCCCTCGTAGGGCAGGCTAAACTTCTCTCCGCCCCAGGAAGTCTGCACCACTTGCCACGGATAACCGGCGGACGGTGTGGTGTGAATGATGATCGCGCCAGCCGCACCGGTCTTGGCCGCACTCTCATACTTGTAATCCCATCGCCCGTACCAGAGCCTCGTCTTGCCGGCGAAGAGGTTTGGATCCCAGTCCGGATCGTTGTTCATCATCAAGAGCACCTTGCCCTTGAGATCCGCCCCCTTGTAATCGTCCCATTGGTATTCCGGCGCGACGATGCCGTATCCGACGAAAACGACTTCGGCATTGTCCAGGCGCGAATCCGGACTCTGCTTGCCCGCGGTGGCCATGAAGTCCTGCGACAGTTTGAGCTCCAGCTTCTCTCCGCTCTTGGCGACGGTCATCGTCTCCGGATGGCCGCTGACCCCCACCAGATCGAACGGCTGGAACCAGCTTCCGTCCGGGCCCCCCGGCTTGAGCCCCAGGGCTTCGAATTCGGAGGCGATGTACTGCTCCGCAAGCTGATCGCCGCGGGTCGCCGGTCCACGGCCCTCGAGCAGATCCGAGGCGAGAAAACGGATGTGCGCGCGAAGGCCCTCGGCGGTCACCGTTTTGGCGGCGGCTTTTTCAGCCGGGGTAATTTTCAGGGCGCCGAAAGCGGAAGCGCCGACGAGAGCGGCAACGAGAGAGAGTGATTTCATTGGATCTAGCGCTTACGAAAAACGGCGCTAGGTTGCAACCTTCCACGTCGTTTGCAGCGGCTTGTCGGTGAGCTCGACCCCAAGCGCCTTGAGCACATTGCGAACGCGGTCCGCTTCCTGGAAGTCCTTGCGCGCCCGCGCGCGCGCCCGTTTCTCGATCAGCGCTTCGACCCGGGCGGCGTCGATCCCCTTCTGTCGAACCGCTCGCTCCCGACGTTCAAGCAGCCACTCCTCGGGGCGCCTCTCGAACAGGCCCATCACCAAAGAAATCTTCGGCACTGTCTTGCGAAGCTCCACCAGCGTGCGGCCAACCACCGCCTTGTCGTGAATGGGCGGCTTGTCCACCAGGGTGTTCATCGCGCCGAACAAACCCGCGAGGACGGCGGTCGCCCCGGCGCAATTGAAGTCATCGTCCATCGCCGCTTCGAACGCCTTGAGAAAAGCGCCCGGGTCGCCATGGATCGGCCCGGCGCCGAACTCCCTGCCGGCGATCTTCTCGTCGACCTTCTGCAGCGTTTCGTAGAAATACTCCATCCGCATTTCGGCGTCCGCCAGTGCCTTCTCGGAGAAATCCAACGGGTGCCGATAGTGGGTCGACAGAAAAAACAACCGCAGGGCCTCGGGGTCCACCTGGGCCAACGCACTGCGCAGATTGACGACATTGCCCAGGCTCTTGGACATCTTCGCCCCGCCCATGCCGAGGAATCCGCAATGCAGCCAGTAGCGGGAAAAGGGCTTTTTGAACACCGTTTCGCTCTGCGCGATCTCGTTTTCGTGGTGGGGGAAGATGAGGTCCATCCCGCCGCCGTGCATGTCGAAGGTTTCCCCGAGGTATTTGGCGGCCATCGCGGAGCACTCGATGTGCCATCCCGGGCGACCCGGGCCCCAGGGGCTGTCCCATGCCGGCTCGCCGGGCTTGGCCGCCTTCCAGAGCGCGAAATCCAGCGGGTCACGCTTTTGATCGCCGGGCTGGACGCGTTCCCCCGCTTTGAGATCATCGAGATTGCGCCGGGAGAGCTTCGCGTATTCCGGATCCGAGGCGACCGAAAAGTAAACGTCGCCTTTCGATCGATAGGCAGCGCCGCCTTCGATCAACGCCGCGATGAGCGCGATGATTTCTGGGAGGTGATCGCTCACCTTGGGCGCGAAGTCCGGCTCGATCAGCCGGAGCGCCTGAGCATCCTTCTGGAACTCTTCGACGAAACGAGCAGCGAAGGAGATCGCGTCTTCCCCATTCTGCCGCGCAGCATCGATGATCTTGTCGTCGATATCCGTAAAGTTGCGGACGTAGGTGACCCGAAAGCCGCGGTAGCGCAGATAGCGGACGATCACATCCAGAGAGGTAAACGTCCGGGCGTTGCCGATGTGAACGTAGCTGTAGACCGTCGGACCGCACACGTAGATCCCCAGCTCACCGGGTTTGAGCGGAACAAGCTCTTCCTTTCGGCTGGTCAGGGTGTTGAAGACCCTGATCGGGGGCGTGCTCAATTCGTCCTCGCCTTTATTACTCCATCAAGCCGATGTCACGCGTGCAGTCAGCGACCTTCAACCCCGGCGAAACCTCTCCTCGGCCGCCCGCCAACACAGCCAGGCATTGACCAGGAAGAAAAGCAACAGGGCGGTGGAGATCAGCAGCGCCCGGAGGTTCGAGGCGGGCCGCTCGCCTTCGAGCAGAATCCACAAGCCGTCCTTATCCGCCGTCAGCTCGCCCATCGAGGCGAGGGTGGCGAATGCGTCCTTGTACTGGGAGGCATCGCGGGCCGAGAGCAAACGGCCCCGCACGGAAAACGGTCTCTGGTTGGGACGCGGCGGAGTGCTCCCCGGAGCCCAGCTTTCACCGGCCACGGTATGGCGTCGAACCAGAATCGGCGTTCCGGCGACCCCCACCACCACGAAGGTAGCGTCCTTCTGGCGCAGATAGACACCGCGCACCGTCGGGATTCCGTGGAGCTGCGCATAGCGGTTCGATTCGAGGCGCTCGAGCCGATATTCGCCTTCCGCCCCCAGTTGGATCGGCGTCCGGGGGGCGAAGAAATAGGCGAGCTCCTTTCGCTCCATCGCGAGCAGAAAGGCAGAGGCGATCATCGCCATCAGCGCGACCGGGATCTTCACGCCCACCGAGCTCGAGCGTCGAATCGACGATTCGAGCTCTGCAATGCGTTGATCGCGTGAGCTTTGGAGCGAGGGCTCTGGACTCATTCTGCCGCGGTTTCTCTGCACCGCCCCAGCTGAGCCACCGCTGGGGCAAAAGCGGCTAGACGATGTTGAAGATCTTCTTGAGATCGCTTTCGATCTCATCCTCGGTACAAACCCGAGCCAGCGACAGCTCCTTGATCAGCAACGAACGCGCAGTGTCCAGCATCTTTCGCTCGCCAAATGAAAGGTCCTTGTCGCCCTTGAGGAGGTAGAGATCCCGGAGCACTTCGGCAATCTCGAATACCGAACCGGTCTTGATCTTCTCCATGTACTCGCGGTAGCGGCGATTCCAGGTGGTGGAGTCGACCGAGATGTCCTTCTCCCGGAGGATGGTATAGACCTGCTTCACGTCCTCTTCGCTGATGATCTCCCGCAGGCCTACCGAGCCGACCTTGTTGATCGGGATCATGATCCGCATTCCGTTTTCGAGAATGCGAAGCACGTAGAAGGACTGGCGCTGGCCGGCGACCTCGGTATGCTCGATTCCCATCACCTCGCCGACGCCCTGACCGGGATACACCGCCTTGTCACCCGCCTTAAAGCTGGTCTGCACGCTCAACGCTCCTTTAGGATTTTTCCCGGTTTTCCGGTCTAAAAAGTCATTACTTACCACAACATACACAATTTAGCAACCTCGGGACTTGACCGTCACACAAACTCCCGTTTAGGTTCGAGGATTTGGGCCTGGGCGGTACCGCTGCGGGCGGGCGTGCTTTTGAGGTCATGGGGTGGGCGGGGGAAGTCTCGGACGGTTTCTGTGGCGCGATCTGGCAAAGCGCCCTGCCCTTTTTCCCGCGCTGAGCTTTGCGGCAGGAACCTGGTGGGGGGGAAAGCAGCTACCACACCCGGCATGGTTTCTGTTCGCTTGCGGTGCAGCCGTGGCAGGCGCCGCCTTGTTTGGGCGCCGCATTGGCGCACATCTCCTTCTGCTGATTGGCTTTTGCCTCGGCGGTGTCGGCCTTGCCTCGCTTGAGGCGGTTCCCCGGTTTCCTCCAGGCCTTGCCAGCGGCGAGCCGGTTCGCTTGGAGGGGCTGGTTGAGGGAGTGGCCGCCCTCGAGGGCACGACCCGCTTCGATCTCGCGGTCTCGACGCTGTTCGAGCCACGGCCTTCGCCGGTCAGGTTTCGGGTGGGCCTCTACCCCTCTCAAGAACCACCCAGACTCCAGCCCGGGCAACGCGTTCAGCTCATCGCCCGGTTGAAGGAGCTCGAGCCGGTCTCCAATCCCGGCCAAGCCAACTTTTCCGAATTCCGGCGGCGGCGCGGCCTGCTTTTCAGCGGCTCCTTTGACCCCCGCCGCGTGGTCGTTCTGTCAGGTCCGTTGGCCTGGAGACGTTGGCTTGAAGACACCCGGCAAAGGCTCTCCGAACGCGCACACGGGGTCTCTCCAAGCCCGGAGGCCGCCTCGCTGTACCTCACCATGGCGGCCGGCCTGCGGGCAGAGCTTGGGGACGAGTTGGAGAATCAGTTCGCCCTCAGCGGGCTCGCCCACGTCCTGAGCGTGAGCGGGTTGCACGTGGCCGCCCTGGCGGTCGTCACCCTCAACCTTCTTCGTTCCCTGGTCGCGCGATTCTGGAAAGCGTCGCGCCGGATCGACGCCCGCCGGCTGGCGGCACCCCTTTCCGTGCCCTTCGTCTGGGCCTATGTGGCGTTCACCGGAAATCAGACCCCTGCGATTCGATCGGCGATCATGGCCACCGCGGTTTTCGTCGCGATGGCCTTGTGGCGTCGACCGGATGTGCTCAACAGCCTGGCGATCGCCGCCCTGGTACTGCTGGCCGCGGACCCTTCCGCGATTGCCGACTTGTCGCTCCAACTCTCCTTTCTGGCGGTCGGCAGCCTGGTGGTCCTGGCGCCGGCAATACGCGCTTGCCTTCCAGTTTCTCCACCGGACCCCGGAGCCTCGGGCCTGCGTCATCGCCTCCACAAGATCCGCGAGTCCGCTCTGCAGACTTTCTGCGCCAGCGCCGCGGCCACGCTGGCGGGTGCCCCGCTGATCGCGGCGTCCTTTCACCGGATCTGGAGCCGCCGCCTTCGTGTTGCTTCCCGGAATCGCCCTTCCGTTCCTCTTTGCCGGAACCTGGACCTCTCAACTCCTTCTGTGGATGACGCGTTTGTTCGCCTCCGCCCCGGGCGCCGCATTCGCCGTGCCTTCGCCGGACACCTGGCCGTGCGCGCTCTACGCGTCCGGCTTACTGGCCTTCGCCTTGGCTTCCGGTCGCTGGCGCTGGGCTGCAGTCCTCGCCCCGCTCGGTCTCACCTCTGGAATGCTGGTGCGGCTATTCGTCCCCGAGCCCGGGTTGACCTGCACCTTTCTTTCCGTGGGGCAGGGAGACTCAATCGTTCTCAGCTCCCGCGGCAGGCATGCCATCGTCGATGGCGGCGGTGTTCCGAGCGGGACGGACACGGGCAGAAAGTATGTCGTGCCGTATCTGCGCGAGATCGGGGCAAGCAAGCTGGATCTCGCAGTGCTCTCCCACCCGCACCCCGACCACGCGCTCGGGCTCGCTTCCGCGCTCCGGGAGGTCCCTGCCCGGAGGCTGTGGATACCGGCCGGAGAGGAACGGGAGGATCTCATCCGTCAAGTCATCCAGGCTGCCCAGGGAGCCCTGGTGGAAGAAGTAGAAGCCCAGCACCCGGTCTTCCAACTCGGCGAAGCGCGGATCGATGTTCTCGGGCCACCGGCCGATCGGATTCTCCTCAAGAGCGTCAACGATCGGAGCATCGTGCTCCGCGTCACCTACGGCAGCGTCTCTTTCCTGCTCACCGGTGATGTCGAAGCGGCAGCCGAAGAGCTTCTCGCGCCTGGGCCGATCACCGTCGTCAAAGCGCCACACCATGGCTCCCGCACCTCCTCCACGGTTCCCTTCGTCGGCCAGACCCGTCCGCGCTTCGTGGTCTTCTGCGTCGGACGCGGCAACCGATTCCACTTCCCGCACGAAGACGTCGAAGAGCGCTACCGCGCGGCAGGAGCGCAATGCTTTCGGACCGATCTCGATGGCGCGGTGACGTTTGAAACCGATGGCCGCGACGTTCGTTGGAAGACATTCCATCCCCATCCTTCCGAGCAACCGCGCACCGCGTTGCCGGCCTCTCTGGTAGTCCCCAGTTTCGGCCAATGATTTCAGAGGACCTGGATCTACAAGAGCTGACGCAGCAGCTCAGGACTGCGCTGGGAGACGCCGACCCGGTTGGCTATCTCCGCGGCAAATCGCTGATGCGAAACGCGTTGGTACACGCGAGGGGGTTCTCTGAGCTCGAAGCCGAAGAGTTGATCGACACGCTGGAGCTCAGAGGCTTTCTCAAGTACAGCGGGGACCCCTCGGAGCCTTCGCGGGCGAATGCCCATTGGAAAATAGCGGCTTCGCGGGAAAATCAGTCGAACACCAGCCAGCCGAACCGCGGCAAGTGATGAAAATCGCCGACGAGCGGCGGTGAGAACGCGTACCCCTCGACGGCGCTCCGGCCGATGTGCTCGAGCCGGTAGAGATTGAACCTCCACCGATCGCCCTTCCGGGGGGGAACGTGGGGGACTTTGGCCAGGCGAGCGATGGGTATCTGCATCTCCACGCTCCAACCATCGTCGCGGTCCGAGGGATCGTTGAGGGTTCCGCGCACCTTGACCGCGGACGTCATCCCCGAGTCCCAGCTGGTATCCATTCCTTGGCGACGAGCCGGGAAATAGGCGTCAAAGACGGTGTTGTTGGGCGAGACTTCGATCTCGTTGTACGTCTTGCCGTCGGCATCGGCGTCGATGAACACCTCCACCGCCTCCTCGTTGTAGATCGGATCGTCGCGCCGAAGCAGCGTTCCCCAGACATCGGGGTCCTCGCAGTCAAACGACACGTAGAGGTTCTGGTCATCGTAAGCGAGCCGCACCACCGTCTTTAGAGACGCTTTGCCTCCGTCCAGACTGCGAACGAGCTCCACCGGCGTTGCCTGCTTCCAGACCTCGTCATCGAGCAACCCGTCGATCACCGGTGGCCTTGCCGATCTCTTCGCGCGGTACTCCGGAACCGCCAGCGTCGGGGACTCGAGGACGGGCCCGAGCATCCGATTCTCGCCGGCTTGCGCCGAGATGGCATCCACCTCGAGGCGGCGATCGTCGACCCAGAAGCCCAGCAGCACGCGGAACGAATAGCTGCCGGCGGGGGGCATGCGCACGGAGTGCACGTCTTCGATCACCTTTCCGACTTGCCAGCTTTCCAGCGGAAGCGCACCCCCTTGAATTTCATGATCCGCATTGAAGACCATCTGGCCGGTTGCGGCATCCACGAAGTGCACGAAGAATCGAAAACCGCGAGGCGGCGGCTTCACCGCCTGGAAGTAATGCGCCAGGATCACCCGCTCTCCCGGACCCGGTTTCGCAGGCGAAACCCGACTGCCCAGGTAGAGGATCGCGCCGCCTGCCCAAGTTCCCCCGCTGCGATAAGTCAGGTCGTCCGGTGGAGCATCGAGGACCCGACCGGACGCGCTGGACGCACTGGCGGAGGCGCGAGGGCGTGGCCCGGCTTGCTCGTCTCGGCATCCGGCCATGGACATCCCCATCGCCAGGGCCAGCAGCGCAGGTCCCCAATGCTGGATCGCCGCGGGCATCGAATGCGCGGGCTTGGGTTACAGGGAACCCATCGGCGCCAGGCCGGCCCGCTCAATCAGCAGCGCCACCAGCCTCTGGTGGTGCTTGAAGAAGCTGGTGAAGTGCACGAAGCGACCTTTGCCCCGGATCGCGTAGACCGTGACCGGCCCCGGCAGCACGTCGACTTTGCGGATGTCATCGAAGCTGAAACGCTCGGTGCGCATGATGCCGCGGTAGGTGAGACCCGCGCCATCGACGACGATGACCGTTCGCGCGTAGTAGGTGAGCGACAATCCAAAGAACACCACGAAGAAGAGCGCGGAGAGAAACGTCTTCACCGGAACGCCGCGGAATTGAAGCAGGTAGACCAGCACCGCGCTCCACAACAGCCCCGCCAGGAGCATCGCCGCCGCAAAAACTCGGCGAGGCCTGAAGATCTGCGGCTCGAGCTCGGCCAGAGGCATGTCCATCTCTCGAAATTAGTCGTGCGCCGGTTGAACCGCTACGCCCTCATTTCCCCACCACGGAATTCTACCGCAGTTTGTCCGCCTTTTGTCGCGCCTCCCTCTGCAAATCCGGGCGAGCATCGACCGCGGTCGAGGCCGCGTACTTCTCGTAGTAGCGCCGCGCATCCGCGGCCCGGCCCATCGCCTGCAATGCCTCCCCCAGCCCGTAGAGGGGTGTGGCCAGGTTCCCGTCCACCTTCAGCGCCGACTGGTAGTCGGAGACCGCCTCCGGATAACGCTGCATCCCCATGTTCGCGCTGCCGCGAGCGGTGTACGCCGGCGCCAGATTGGGCTGCAGTTCGATCGCCTGGCTGAGGCTCTGCAGAGCGCCGGCGTAATCTTGCCCGTTGATCTGCTTCACCCCACGCTCGTAGGCCGCGCGAGCTTGCCCGCGCGCGGGGTCCGGCGCGGCAAGCGGCGTCGGAGGCCCTGAGAGCTGGAGGGGCCGAACGCTGACCTCGGTCATCTTCTTCTGCGCTCGCCCAATGTTCTCCTCGGCGCTCTTGCGGATCACCGCATCACTGGTGAGCTGCATCACCTTGCTCCAGGCCACCACCGCGTGGGTGTAGTAGCCGAGCACCGCTTCGGAATTGGCGAGCTTGAACAGACCTTCGATGTTGCTCGGATCCGAGTTGATGGCATCTTGATAGGCGAACGATGCCTGGCGGTACTTGTTCTCGTCCATCAGCCGATCGCCCTCGGCAATGTGATGCCCGGCGAGCGACTCCTGAGAGTCGGGCGAAGACGACCCTCCGGTTCGACTCGCGGTTGCCCGGCGCAGCGGATCAGGGGCGCCTCCCGCCACTGCTGCCGGCCGCCCCACCAGCGAAAAATTCTCCGCACCGGGCTTGAGCGCCGCGATCTGCTCCCTCGCCTTGTCCACCCACTTCTGCTCGCTCGGGCGCGTTTCTTTGGCGATGAATTGCTCGTAGGCCTTGACCGCGTTCGTCGCGTTTCCGAGCTGCCGATAGCTTTCACCCAACCCGTAGTAGCCATCGGGATCATTGGGCTCCAGCTGGATGTATTTCTCGTAGGCCTTGGCGGCGTTGGCAAAGTCGCCGCTCTTGCGCGCCGCGTATCCAAGATTGAAGTAGGCGAGCTTGTAGCTCGGGTCGGCATCGATCGCCGCTTTGAATTGAGCGATCGCCTCGTCCTTCTGACCTTGCTTGAAAAGGACGCTTCCAAGGCCGTTGAGCGCCTCGGCATAGTTGGGTCGGGCGGCGATTGCCTGTCGATAGGCGCTCGCCGCTTCGTCCAACCGATTCGCAGCGAGGTCTTGTTCGCCGCGCTCGAATGCCATCGTCGCGGGCCCAGGTGGAGAAGCTGTGATGATGAATGAGGCGACTAGGATGAGGAGCATGGTGCGCCAAAGATACGGCGTTCGACGGGGCGAGTGAAAGACCCTTTGGGTCCTCCCGCCAGCCCCGGCTTGCCGGCCGAGTGGACGGCGAGAGAGCAAAAGACCGGGCGGCGACCCTCGAAAGCTCTAGCCTGGGTGGCTGTTGATCGTCTCAAGCTCGAAACGGATTCTGCAAGAGGATGGTTTCGCCCCGGTCGGCGCCGACAGAAATGCAGACCACCGGCACCGCGCAGGCTTCCTCTACCCGGCGCACGTATCGTTTGGCGTTCTCGGGAAGCTCATCGAACGTGCGCACCGCGGCGAGGTCATCGTCCCACCCGGGCAGCATCTCGTAAACCGGCTGAATCCGCTCAAGATCTTCCAGATCGCCCGGAAGCTCGGTCAGCCGACGCCCGTCGAGCTCGTACGCGGTGCACAAGCCGATGGTTTTCAGACCGGACAGAACGTCGAGCTTGGTGAGCGCAATACCCCAAAGTCCGTTCACCCGGGCGGCGTAGCGAAGGACAACCGCATCGAGCCAACCGCAGCGCCGCGGCCGCCCGGTGGTCGAGCCGAATTCCACGCCCTTGGCGCGAAGGCGTTCCCCGATCTCATCCGAAAGCTCGGTCGGAAACGGGCCGGAGCCAACCCGGGTGGTGTAAGCCTTGCTGATCCCCATCACTTTATCGATCGCGGTAGGCCCCAGCCCGGCGCCCACCGCCGCATTTCCCGCGACGCAGTTGGAGCTGGTCACGAATGGGTAGGTCCCATGGTCGATGTCGAGCAGCGTCCCTTGCGCTCCCTCGAAAAGAATCCGCGCCCCTTTGGCGATTTGCCCGGCGAGAAAGAGAGAGACATCTCCCACATGCGGGCGGATGCGCTCGCCGAGGGCGGCGTACTCCGCAATCAATCCCTCCACCTCGATCGACGGCAAAGTCGTTCTAGCCGCCCGGCTTAGCTGTTCGAGCTCTTCGAGAGCCGATGGCAGCCTTTCCGAAACCCGCCGTGCAAGGCGCTCGGCGGTGAGGAGATCCCGGATGCGTATCCCCTGGCGGGCCACCTTGTCCTCGTATGCCGGCCCAATCCCCCGGCCGGTGGTTCCAAGCTTTGACCCGCCGAGGACCTTCTCGCGAAGCGCATCGATCAATTTGTGCCACGGGAAGATCACGTGGGCGTTCGCCGAGATCAAAAGCTGAGCATCGTCCTTGAGAAAACCGCGGGCCTTCAGGGAATCGATCTCGTTCACCAACACCGACGGATCGATCACCACCCCGCTGGCGATCACGCACGTCTTTCCAGCGTGGAGAATCCCCGAGGGAATCAGGTGCAGGATTGTCTTCTGCCCGCCCACCACGAGCGTATGGCCCGCGTTGTTCCCGCCTTGGAAACGGACCACCACCTGGGCGTGCTCGGTGAGCAAGTCCACAACCTTGCCCTTCCCCTCATCGCCCCACTGAGCTCCTACCACCACGACGTTCGGCATTTGTGGCGCCCTTATAACCCATGGGCGCTGGCGTGACACCGATACAGGTAACCACATCGGATTTCCGAGCATCGATTTCGCGGCAGCCCCGGCCATTCCCCCCGCTCAGTCGCCTCCAGCAGCTGGGAGGTCGCTCGCACCAATCGCCGTTCGAAAGCGCGAAGATCTTCGTCCGAGCTCGGAGGGCGCATCTCTGGCTCCGGCGAGCGCTGCTGAAGAAAAGCGACGCCGGTTCGGACCGGGACACCCTTCTTCACCAGATGGTGGGCGGCAAGCGCGTAGCAGTCCAACTGAAACTGATAGGAAGCCAGTCCCTCGGGCTGGCGCTCACCCGTCTTGTAGTCGATCACCATCGCCGCCCCCTCATCATCCTCGAAGATCAGATCGACCTGGCCTTTGAGGTGGATTTTGCACCCTCCCTCGCCTTCCAACCGGAGCAGGAACGGGATCTCGCGATGCACCCGGTTCGGTCCGGCCGCGGCGAGCCGGCGCGCGAATGAGGTGCCCAGGAAACGCTGCGCCCAACCCACCACCTCCCGGGCATTGGCCGCCGAGGGATCCGCGCCCTCTTCCCACACCAGACCCTCGAGCTGTTCGCGCTGCGCCTTGGGGCTGGCATAGGTGAGCTTCAAATCTACCCGCTCCAAAACGCGGTGCGCCAACGTCCCCTGGGCGCGCTTGTCGATCGCGCTGCGCCCCCCCAAAGGGGGCGGCTGACCGTCGTCCTCGATCTCCAGAACGCTCGGATACTCCGAAAGACCAGCGCGATGGGCGTAGAGAAACCGGCGCGGACAAAGCGCAAAGTCCTGAAGCTGCGTCACCGGAAATACCGCGCTCAAAGCCACGGGTGGAACGCGCATCCGGACGCGCTTCACCACCGAGTCTACCCTTCGCTCCGAATCCAGGGTCGGCTCCGGCTCTTCGAAGGGCTCGGGGACAGGCGCGGGCAGATCGACGGATTTCACCTCGCGCACCAGCTTTCGCAAAGGCGGATTCGAGGCGAGATTCTCCTCGAGCAATCCCCGCCAGGTCTTCGCCGAGCGGCTCGCTTGCCCGGAGAGCACGAGGCGATCGCGCGCCCGGGTCAGCGCGACGTAGAGCAGCCTCAAGTACTCGGCGTCCTCCCGCCTCGAAAGCTCGGCGGCGGCGCGAGCGAAGCGGGGCGGTCTGGGCGCCTCCAGCCCGTCAGCAACCGGCATCCGGACCGCGAGGCCGTGCTGCCGATCGAAGACGATCGAAGCCTGACTGCGGCTTTTCTGCGCCGCCATGTCCGGCAAGAACACAATCGGCCACTCGAGACCCTTCGCCTGATGGATGGTGAGCAGTTGAACGGCCCTCTGGTCGGAATCGTCGAGCGTGTCTGCTTGCGCCTCGGTTGGATCGGAGTCGGCCAGATCGATGAGCTCGCCGGCGAGCTCGGCGCAGTCGCCCTTCCCGCGGCGGTCCCAGCGCCCGGCCAGATCGAGGAGCTTCTCGATGTTCGCCAGCGCCTGCTCTCCAAACGGAGTTCCTGCGATCGCCACCGGATACTGCGTCGTTGACAGCAGAACCCGGAGCAATGTCCGGATCCCGAGCCGATCCCGTTCGCGTCGCAACTTTGGATAGAGCGCGAGGAAGCGCTCGCACCGCTCTTTCTCGTTCGATGGAAGGTCGGCGATCACGTGCGTTGCCGGATCCTGGAGGCGCCGGAGCGAGAGCTTTCCGCCGCAAGCGGCGGCGAGCTTCACCAGGGAGGCATCGGAAATACAGATGAGCGGCGATCGAAGGACGGCTGCCAATGAGAGCGCATCGCCCGGGTCGGCGATCAGCGCCAGCGCCGAAGCGAGATCGAGCACCTCCTGGGCCCCGTAGAACCCCCTTCCCCGGAGAATCCGATGGGCAACGCCGTTTCGGACCAGCGCTTGCCGATACGCTTCGACATAGGTGAATCGCCGAAACAGCAGAGCAATGTCCTTGCCTCGCGCCTGGCGCAAAGAGCCGTCCGGCTGTTCGACGACCGGCGGGCTGTTCCTGGAAAGGAGCTCCCGGATTCTTCGCGCCACCGCATCCGCCTCGCGCAGCCGGCACTCCTCGGACGTCTCGGCAGGCTCGAAAACCAGCCAGTCCACCGGCGGAGGACCGATGCGCCGGATCCGAACCGGCCCCTGATCGTCAGTCTCCGGGTGGTAGGCGACTTCATAGTCACGCGCCTCGGGCTTTTCCCTCATCAGGCCGGCGAAGGTCTGATTGAAGTAGGTCAGCAAATCAGGCGAGGACCTTCGATTCGATCGCAAATAGATCCGCCGGCCGCCCTCCGCCTCGATCTTCTTCGCCAGGACCTCGAAGACGGACACATCGGCGCCGCGAAAATCGTAGATCGATTGCTTTCGGTCCCCCACCGCGCACAAGAACCCGGGCGCGAGCGGCATCTCGAGCTCCGGGGTCACCCGCTCTTCCCGGAGCAACCGGGGAGAACCCTCGCGCTTCTCCGCAAGCAGAAGCACGATTTCCAGCTGGAGCCGATTGGTGTCCTGGAATTCGTCCACCAGCAGTGCGCCGATCCGTTCCTGGACCTCGCGCCGGACGTCGGGGTGGTGGCGCAAGAGATCGCGGGTCCGGATCAGGAGATCCGAAAAGTCCAACGAAGCGCGCCGGTCCAGCTCGACCCGGTGGCGATCTCTCAAGGCGATCAACATCCGGAGAAAGGCTCTTTCATGCGGGATGATCGCAAAACCACCGTAGCAGTCGCGGAGCCCCGGCGCGCCGCTCCCGTTGCCCAGGGCCGCATGCTTGACCGACTTGAGCGCATCGGCGAGGCCGTTGCGCTTCTTGAAACCCTGAGTGGCGTCCAGCGCCTCGCGAAGCGCGGGCAGGCGATCGGGAAAGGTCTCCAGCGTCATTCCCCGCACCGCCTGGGCGCAGCGGTCGAGCGCCGGGCCAAATTCTCCCCGGTGCCGGGCGTTGATCGCCCTTGCATCGGAGATCGCTCGTCCAAGCACGGACGATGCCTGTTCGAATTCCTCTCGAGCCGCCGCTTCGTCCGAAATGCGCACCGATTCGACCGAGAACCCCTCCTCGCGGAGTTTGGAGAACATCGCGCACAGCTGGGTAACCAGGCCGCCCGAGCGCCCTCGATCGAGGAAATTCAACTCTCGGCAGAGGTCCATCGTGGCGGCGTCTCCCGCCTCGAGAAACTCGAGGACGGTGCGCTCCGCGCAATCGCGGATCAGCGCTTGCCCGTCCCGCTCTTCGAGCAGGCTGAATCCCGGATCCACCCCTCCTCCCGCGGGCGCCCGCCGGAGCACGGAGGCGCAAAGCGAGTGGAACGTTCCGATTGTCGATTCCCCGAGCTCGTCGCGAACTCGCCGCCAGAACGATCTCGGGGGAATGGGATGGCGGTGGTGCTCGAACGACGCTCGAAGCAGCTCCTCGTCGCCCTCGCCGTGGCCGCGCGCCAGCGCGTCGAGTCGGCGGCGCAACCGTTCCCGCATTTCGGAACCGGCCTTGTCGGTGAAGGTCACCATGAACAGCTGTCCCGTGCGGACGGGCAACCCTTCTCGCCTCGCGCCGCCGAGCAGATGAAGGCACAGCGTCAGCATGCTATGCGTCTTACCTGCCCCTGCTCCCGCACTGACTGCCAGGTTGTGCTCGAGGCCCAGCGCGGCGGTATCGAATCCCGGGTCGCTCAAGTCGAAACCTCTCCGAACCGCCGCTCGGTGATCCGGCACACCGGTTGGAAAGAGCAGAAACTGCAGTCCCTGGGTCGGATCGGGAATTGTCCGGCACGAAGTTGACCCAGGAGATCGTGGACGGCATTGCCCAGATTTAGCCGGCCGGAGGCGGCGAGCTCTTTTCGCGTTTCCACGTCCGTCGAAATCAATTCATCGATCCGGACATCGCCGTAGTCGCGCAGCGCCGCCTCCAGCGTGGTGAGCTTGCCGTTCCGGAGCGAGAGCAGGGCGGCATCCAGCGATCCGGGATTGGCGACCGATCGGACCGCGTGGAGATAGAGCGGAAGCTGAAACTCGGTGGTGAGAAGATCCTCGACCAGGCTCTTCGCGGTCGGGATGAGTCCCGATTTGTAGTCGATCACTCCCATGCGGCCCAGGCTCGAATCCAACCGGTCGATCTTGCCTCCCACGAAGACCGGCGGACCCCCGTGAAGATCGGGCAGCGGTACTTCTCTCCACCTCGGCTCGGCGCCTTCTCTGCCGAACACCAGCTCGGCGGACGCCGGCGACAGATGCTCAAATGGCAACCCGCGATGCTCGCTGCGAAGCAGGCGGACCACCATCGCCTGCGCCCGCAAGCGATCGAGCTTCCAGAGGAGCGGATGGCCCACGTGGCTGCCCTCTTCCGCAGCGGAGGCGGCGGTCTCCAGCGCATCATCGATCAGCTTTTCCGGAACCTCCTCCACCGAACGACCGATCAGCCCGGCCGTTTTGAGGCGGGTAAAGAGCTCCTCGAGGACGCGATGCCAGAACGAGCCCTGGCCGCGAGGGTCCATCTCTTCATCTGGCCTCTCCGGCTCCTCGAGCCCAATCGCCAGGGCGAGAAACCCCCGGAAGGAGCATTCGCCGAATCGCCGCAGGGTGGATGCGGACAAGGGCCGGTCCGGGCCGAATCGCAGCAGTTGCGCCAGGTGCGCGCGGAGCTCAGGTTCACCGGTTTCTCCGGTGAACGGACCGGGAGGCGCCCCGGGGTTGGAAAAAAACCTCAGTCGCTCCTCTTCCACATGGGCAAGCTCCCGCGCCTGCGCGAGCCACTCTTCACTTTCGAACCGCGTCCGCAGCAATGCGCGGTCCGGATCCGGCTCCGAGGCGCGAAGCTCCGGCCGGCTGAGAAGCTCGATCGCCACCCGTTCCCGAAGCTTCGCCTCGCTGGCAATGTTCTCGAGAAGGGGCGCCGGTTGACTGGCGATCCGCAGCCGCTCGCAGCCGGTGAGGCGCTGAAGCTCCTCGAGGAAAGGCGAAGCGATCTGCTCCTGCCCTTCCGGGCTTTGCCGGGCGTAGGAGAGAATCACCTGCTCATCGCTCGAGCAGAGCGCGAGGTAGAGCAGCAGCCGGTCTTCGCCGAGCCGCCACGGGACCGCGGCGTCGCCTTCTCCCGCGGTCAAGCGGAACACCGCCCGCCCGGCGCTCCTGTTCACCGCGGACCGATCCTCGTCCAGAAACAGCGAGCTCGGCGCCCGGCGCAGCGGGAATCGGCCGTCCACCATTCCGCCGATGAGGACCTTGGCGAAGCGTCGGCCGGGCAGCTCGCGGACGTCGAGCACCTGGACCTCGGCGCCGCGGGGTCCGCGCGGCAGCAGATTGAAGTCCACCGCCGCGTCGAGAAGCAGCCGGTGGAAGGTCCGCCGGTGAACCGAGACCGAACCGGCCCCGGCCAGCTTGAGCGCGCCCTCCAACTCGGAAACCAGCGCCTGGAGCGCATCGGCGGCGGCTTGATCGCGGGCAAGTGCCTTAAGCACGGCCTGCCCCAGGCCGGTCTCCTCGTCGGCGCGCTGTTCCATGCGCCGCGTCGCCTCGGTGAAGCGGAGCTCCCCCAGGAACATCCACCAGCGCCGCAGCAGCTCCACGCATCTGCCTTGCTCTGGAATGTGCTTCGACAGCTCGATCAGCTTGCGGCAGCGCTCCAACAAGAGAAGCGCGGGATGGGACCTCGAGGTCGACTTCGAATCGAGCCGCTTGGCGAGGGCAGAGAGCCGAACTTCGTAAGCGCCCCGGCGGCCCTCCGCACCGACAACGTTGTCCCGGACCGCGGCCAAATTGAGCCAGCGCTCCGGGGATTCGGGGGCGCCTTCGGAAAGCGCAGGAGCGTACCGGCTCGAGATCAGCCGGGCCACACGCCCGGCGGGAAAGCGCTCGTCCACCAGCAGAGGAAGCTCGAGCGCGAGCCGTCCCGCCGCAGTCGATGCCAGCGGCGCTCCTCGCCGGACGCGGGCCTGCAGACCCACTTCGTTGAGCGCTTCGGCAACCCACTCCGCCTCCTCGTCGATCTCGCGAAAGGCAATCGCGATCCGATCGGGCGGGGTGCCCTGCTGAACGAATTCCCGCGCGCGGCAGGCAAGATGGCGCGCTTCGTCGCGAACCGTCGCCGCGCTGAACAGCTCGAGGCGGGAGCGAAGGTCCGTTTCCACGCGGGCCTCCTCCGGCGAAAAGAGCGAAGCCCCCAAGTGCCCGAGCGGCCGCTCACCATAGAGATCCGCCTTCTCCAGCTCGACATGGCGAAATGACTGACCGCGGCGCTCGAACGCCGCCAGCAGCGGGTCGACCACCGCATCCACGAAAGTCGATCCCGCGCCAGGAACCCGCATGCGAAAGGAAATGCCGAGGCGGTCGCACTCCGTTGCCAGCGCGAGCAAGAAGTCGACTCGCAGCTGCGGAGAATCATACAGGTGGGCGATCTCGATCGCCGAAGCCTGGATTCGCGGAGGAAGGCCCCTGCGGTCGAGGTATTGAATTGCTCCGCGCAGCAAGTCCTCGCGATCCGCGAGCCTGAGCGCGGCCATCCGGTCCTCGTAGGCCGAGTAGAGCCTGGCGAGATAACGGGCGCGCGATGCGCGGGAAGCTTGAAGCGAATCCACCGCGGCGGAAAACTCGGAGGGGGTCATCCGTCCCGCTTTCAGCTCGAGGATGAAGTCCAGTGCCGATCGGGCGAATGCTGGCTCGTCGACGAAACGCCCATAGGGACCGGGGCCAAGCTCGCGCGCGGCGCCCTGGAGCACGATGCGCGAGGTCAACGGCGAGCTGGCCCGCCGCCCGAGTTGTTTGGCTCCTTCGAACCAATCGACGAGGTTCGCAAAGGTCAGATATTCGGAAGCGTCGACGAACGGCGACACCTGGGCCGCGGCGACGAGGGCCTCCTCCACCCGCTCCGCGTCCGGCAATACGTGAAGCGTCTTTGCCCGGGCTGACACGGCACCCAGTCTAGGTAGCGATCCGACAAGCGCCGGTAGCCGAGCGCGGACGGAATCTGCTCCTCGACCGAAACTATTGCTGGTCGAGGGAACGTTCCATGCCAGCCGCTCGACGACCGGACTTTGGGGCGACGTCGCCCCCGCCC
>WNEZ01006044.1_pt1 | contig 20703 bp, 19 predicted proteins | sample 5400521 | NCBI WGS metagenome assembly WNEZ01 (sample SAMN13153339, study PRJNA577476) | soil metagenome | isolation source: 120 cm saprolite under Douglas fir tree site 2 hole 1 replicate 1 | place: USA:California | collected 2015-04-18 | reverse complement strand
TGTCGGGTAGCAGGATGATGTTACCATCACCCCGCCCCCTAAGAACTGCTCGTGAAACTTTCGCGTCAAGCAGCTCAAGCCTTTCCAACGCCCTTTGCAGGACGCGGTTTCTCCACGTGTAAACCCTGGCTGTGTAGTTGCTGGTGGCAGTTGGGATGAAGGAGCACGCGGTTTTCTGTCGTATCTGGACCACCTTTTGACCTCCATTCTATGTGGTGACTGTGCCAGCCGGTAATCTTCGTGATTTTCTGCTGACACATTGGGCAGAGTCCGTTTTGCTCTTTCCAGAGATGGCGAAGCCAGCGTTTCCCTTTGAGCGTGTCTGCCATGTGAACGTCAAGACGTTTTTCATAGTAGCTCTCCCATTTGGGATCATAGGGGTTGGCCTCGCTTTTGACTTTGGCGTGTCGCTGAATGGGCACGCGCGCCGTCTCTGCGAGGAGGTATTCCTGACCTTGCACTTCTCCATAAAAGACCCAATTGTTCCCTTCGACGGTCTTGAAGTATTTCTTCGTAATCCATCGGTTGGATTTCTTGGGGTGTCTTCGTTTCATCCACCATCGCAGTGTTCGATAGATCGCGTCGTCTACGTCGTGAAACACGTCTGCGCTGACGACATGCTGATGATACTGGGCCCATCCTCGGATAATCGGATTGAGCATCAGGATCAGTCTGCCCGCCGACAGCGTGTGGTGCTTCTTGATGATGTCCCGAATCTTTTCCAGATGAGCATGCACCCTCTTTGGCGCTGGTTTAATCAGCAGGGTGTACCGCTTTCCTGTTTTGTACTTGCGTACGTTTTGACCCAGGAAATCGAACCCATCCTCAATCTGCGTGATGCAGGTTTTCTCGCTTGAGAGCTCTAACCCGCGTTCTTTCATGAAAGCTTCGACCAGGGGTTTGACCTCGTGTTCCAGCAACTCTTTGGAGGCTGCTGTGACAATGAAGTCGTCGGCGTACCGTACGAAATTGACCTTTGCGGCTATCCCTTTGACGGTTGTTTTTGGGAAGTGCTCTCTTAACCTCCTTTCCAGGCCATCCAAGGTCATATTGGCGAGTACGGGTGAGATGATGCCCCCTTGGGGTGTGCCTTCTTCTGTCGGGTGCAGGACGTGATTTTCCATATACCCTGCTTTTAGCCATTTCTTCAATATGGCCCTATCCATTGGGATATGGGCTAAGAGCCATGCATGCGAAATGGCGTCAAAACAGCCTTTGATGTCGCCCTCGAGTATCCATTGCGCTGTGTGGATATTGCCCAGTGCAGTAAAGCATTGTTCGATCGCATCAGCCGTCGATCGTTGTGGTCGGAAGCCATACGAGTTCGGGTCTGCCGTTGTTTCCGCTACTGGGTCGAGAGCGAGCAAGTACAGCGCTTGCATTGCTCTGTCCCTCATACATGGAATACCCAACGGACGCTTCTTGCCGTTTTTCTTAGGGATATGGATGCGCCGAAGCGGTTGGGGATGATAGCCCCTTTGCCTGAGCGAGTAGACGGCGTTGATCTTCTTGTGGGGAGTGTTCCACGTGATCTTGTCCACTCCTGGGGTGTGTTTGCCCTGGTTTTCCGTCACTCGTCGCACGGCAAGGGCTTTGCCGCTGAACGAGTGGGTTAAGAGTCGTTGCAAGGCTTTGACCTTGCCCCATTTCTTTTCCTGAGTTGCCTTGACGATGCGTGCTTGAAGCCGACGCACGTGGTGATTGACTGCCTTCCAGTCGATGGCATGCCAGTCGGTGACTCCGTGGAAAGGCGCACCAGTTGATCCTTTTTGAGGTCCTTCCGTCATCTGCTTTCCTTTCTCAGTCGTTTGGTCAAGTCTTCTCGTCATGAAAGACCTCGCGGAAGTCTGCCCGCTTTCGCGTGTGGTGATGTTGCAACCACTATCCCGCCCATTACAGGAGGGCCTTCGCTTTCTCCGCATTCCTTTACCCGCTCTCTCATCGGCGTGCCTTGCGACTGCCTACCGCGAACGGGAGAGATCGGGCTTACCATGTTTCACCTAGATAACCGAATGGGTTAGGTCTGCTCTATCCGCCGGTGACGTTTCCTGTCCACGAGAGAGCCCGCAAAATAGCCTCTGCCCGTCACGGTGCCTTTTGGCTCAAGCCTGTCAGCATCTTTGGCTTGCTGCCCAGTTACGACGTTTATCAAGCATTCACGTGTGTTGACCATACCATTCACCCTAGCCCCCGATCCGCTCTGATGCTAGCAGATCCCCGTGTCCCCTTATGGTTTCCCAGGCAGCATTGCTGCTGAGGGTCGTTGTCGGCGGGCTTCTACTACGGGTTGTTACCTCCCCGCTTCGCCGCCCAAGAGTACTGCTGGTGGAACAGCAGGCTCCATCACGGTTGTCCATGTGGAGCAATTATCTATGTGACTTCATGTCGCACTTTGCGTCCAGGCACCGCTTTCATGTGCTGAGCATTCACCAACATGACTTTCAGGTGTCCCTCCAGCACCTGGAACACTGGTCTCCAATACACTCCCGTTGATTCCATAGCCACGATCTCGACTTGCAGCCCTTCCAGCCAATCCAAGCATGCAAGTAAGTCAGCCGTCATAGCCGAAAAGGTTCGCACCTGTCGTTGCACGCTCCCATCAGCTTCGGTGAGCAACACACAGGCAACCCCCACCTTCTTGTGAACATCCATGCCACAACAGCGGGAATACATCACATGCATCTTTTCGCTCCTTTCAGTTGCTTGTCTGCAAGGGGCGCGAAAACCAAACAAGTTTCCTTCGCGTGCTCATCCCCGCTGGGGAGGCGACAATCCTCTCTTCTGGGGCGCGCCCAGATCACCTTTCGGGTCGGGCTTGGTGCTCCAACAACCTCTCCGATCTTGTCTCGCAGACTTCCCTATTCTACCTCCTGTGACTGCCTCTCAACAGCCGGCACGCTCGATTCATTTTCATTCTTCTCTCTGTCGAGAAGACATGATCCTTTCGGAGAAAAGAAAGAGATGAGCGCCAATTCGCTCCTTAATAACAAGGTCTGAGCCAGAGAATCCCACATGCGGCTCGACATCAGAAAGGGGTTGACTCCTGGTCGAGCTTGGCCGCCTCGTGCTTTGTGCTCGTGGCGTTCCTGGACGACCTTCTTCGTGTCCTGGTCGGGTTACGCCGGAGCAAAGATCAGAGAGAGGGCTAATGTTCCACCGTATTTTTCTTCTGACTCTGCTCTCAATTGTTCTGCACTTCGCTGATGACTTCAGCGGCCAGGCGTTCCATCTGCTCGGCGTCGTCGAAGAGCAAGCGGAGCTGGATGAGTTCGGCTCCCGCATCCGCGACCTCGCGCAGACCGGTGATGCAGGCTGAGGGCGGGCCGTAGACGGCCACGGCGCTCAAGCCAGAAGACCCGTAGATCTGCCCGAGTGCGGCGTCAACCCGCTCATGAGCTCGGGTGAGGTTGTCATCGATGGCGATGTAGACGCGTTTGGCGATCTGGAAAGTGGAGGGATCCTGTTGTGATTCGGCCAGTGCCGCGCGAAGCACCTGGACCTGCTGGGCGAACTGCGCGGTGGTCGAGCTGCCAGCCCCAAAGAAGCCGTTGCCGTAGCGCAGCGCACGACGCACCGCTGCCGGGTGACTGCCACCGATCCAGAGCGGCGGGTAAGGCTTCTGGAAGGGCTTGGGCTCCATCACCGCGCCGTCGAGCTGCCAGAAGCGGCCTGCGAAGGTGATGCGAGGCTCGGTCCAGCACGCCTTCATGAGCCGTATCCCTTCCGTGAAGCGAGCGACGAGGAGGGTCGGATCAACCTCGAAGGCGGAGAACATTCTGCCTCCTCCTCCGATGGCAAGACCGATCTCGATGCGTCCACGACTGAGCTGATCCAGCGTACTGATACTTTTGGCGAGGTGGACTGGATTGTGCAAGGGGCTGACGAAGGCGGCACATCCCAACCGCAGTCGCTCGGTGCACGCGGCGGTGAAGGCCATGAGTTCGAGCGGAGCCAGGATGGGTGCCGAGCCAAGCACTGCTTCTTGCGTCCAGGCACTGTGAAAGCCGAGGGACTCAGCTCTGGTCAGATAGTCGCGCAGTTTGGCCGGGTCGAATGTGCCGTCAGGAACGTGTTGAGGGATGGAAATAGCGAAGTGCATAACAGCCTCCTGAGAGTGAATTGAAGAATCTCTTGAACTTGGGCAGGGAAAGACTCTCCGCTGCTGCGTTTCACGCAGACTCATGTCCATGAAAGAAGACGACCTCCAGCACAGGAGCTATCAACGCTCATTTGTATACTATGACAGAGGTGCAAACACGACAAAGAAAAGCAAACTGGATCGATACCCCTCATGATCGGTTCGGTTCTGGTCAGAATGGCCGTGTTCTCGACAGCGTTGACCCTTTTCTGTCCCCAAAAACACTGCCGAGAATGGAACGGTACCGGAGTTCTCTCCCTTGCGACGGCCTCGCCACCCTCTTAACGCTGAGCCTGGAGCGTTCCCCATACTCGTTGAGCACAGGGACGCTGGCCCCATTGCACAACAGGTCTCTGGAACCTGCACTAATTATAAAGATTCTCCCATTTAATCTTATTTGGGCGCCTGGGCGTAGGAGGTGCCGCAAGCCGCCTGTTGCGGTCTCCAGCCGCCTCGCCTCCCCTTCCATGGCAGGTCGCGGGGAGCGGGTTCTGATCGGATGAGCAGATGGCTCACGCTTGGGTCAGCGTTCACCCCCCTTCCAAAAGGACTCAGCATCTTCCACGTGGCTCATGCGCTTGCCCAGTTCTGCAGAGAAGGCGAGCAACTCGTCTAAGGGACGATATTGGACCACGGCATGGTCGATCTTGCCATCCTCGTTGGTGACCAGGATCGTCGAGCCGTGTATCTGCTTGCCGCCGAACGCCGTCGCCACCCACTCGATATAGGTGCGCTGACCACTGCTCGCCTGGGCAGTGAAAGCCAGGGACTCGTAGATCTCTGCCGCGGTCCACAACATCTGCCTGACCCGGTCACGACCCTCGACCGGCTTGCGCAAGACAGATGCTTCCAAGACGACGTTCTCGGCAAATCCCTCGGCGAACGCTTTGGCATCCTTGGTGGAAAGGGCCTTCCGCCACGCGGCGAGTCCGTCCGATGGAGTGTTTTCAGTGTCAGTTTTCGTCATTGTCTCTCTCCTTCTTCTGCTTTGGCAGCCTTTGCAGAACCCCAAAGGGAACCTGGGTTGACGCGATCGGGGTAGAGGGAGAGCATCTGGTCATAGAGTTCACGTGTGGTTGTCGTTTCATGGTTCAAACGGTTGAAATCCCGAATATAGTGTTGGGTCGCTGCAATATGTTGAGGACTATCGGAATTGTCGGGATTCTTATGGCCCGCAACAACTGCGCGTGGTTTCAGGGCCTCAATTCTCTCAAGGGCCGCGATCCAATTGAGGCGACTTTGTTCGCTTGTCTCAGCCATGTAAGGATGAATGCCGTTGTAAACAGCATCTCCAGCAACAACCAAACCGAGTGATGGGACGTAAAGAGACGTTGAATGGTCGGTATCGGTGAACCCATCGTCTACGACGACCAGTTTCTGCCCTTCTAATTCAAACTCATTGCTGTCAAGTGCTTCGGGAACAACGAGGGGTTCAGGAATTTGCCCTGGGAAACGTGTCTCCCAGAAGTTTTTCAGGTGATCTGGATCGATTTGCGCGTGCATCGCTTTGGCAACAGCAGGCGCTGCAACGGCTCTTGCATTGGGAAAATGATCCAGCAATATCTTGATACCAAATGCATGGTCGCCATGCGCGTGGGTAATATAGATCGTGGTCAGGTTTTTCCCACTGCTCTTAATCCAATCCACCAATTGCCGGTTCTGGTCAATGGTCGCAAAGGTATCACCAAGAACGGCATCCTGTAAGCCTGCGATCAGCGTGGCTGTATTTGCGACCCACTGCAACGACTCAGTGCCTGGTGGTAAGTCACGGGTGAGGCCGGGGCGCTTTAACGCGAACACGTCATAGGTAAGCGCTGGGCTTTGGTTTTGGAATAGTGTCACTTTTGTTTCCTCCTCGAAAGATATTACCAGTATAACAAATATGACGGTAACTTTTCAAGGGTTCATCAGGCCAAAAATTACTATCAAAATTTATTGATTGGTAACTTTCCACGAGGTCTACTTGTTCAGATGTAAATGGATGTCTGGCGAGAGCACTTGGGCGGACGTCGAGGTCTTGCCGCGCTCGTCAAAAGCCGTGACCAAAGCCAGAGAGGATGCACAAGAGCCGGTTTGCCTCCGTGATGCGCGAGCTTTGCTGTCGGGTTCAGGCAGCGCGTTACGAATGAAGGTGTCCGCAAGAATCTGGTCCGTGATGGCGGTGCAATCGGTGCTGAAACAGCTTCCGCCGCCATCATCGTCTCAGATGACGAGGTAGAGCGATTTCTCTCGTCAAGCATCGCACTTTCGGGGCAGGGTCACTGTAAAGGTCGATCCTTTCCCGACGGCGCTCTCCGCCGTGATGGTTCCCCCATGATGCTTGACGATCTCGGCCACAATGTAGAGTCCCATGCCCAGGCCGGAAATCGCTTTCCGCTTGGGGTCAGTGACCCGATAGAAGCGTTCAAAAATCTTGTCACGCTGCTCTCGCGGAATGCCGAGGCCATGATCGCGCACACGGATGGTGACCGCATCTTCGGAGGCGCTCAAGTCAATCTCGACGGTCTGGGCATCGGGAGAATACTTGATGGCATTGCTGAGCAGGTTGGTGAAGACCTGTCCCAGTCGATCTCGATCCCCGGTCAGGCTGGTTCCCACGGCGCCACGCACGACGATGGTATGGCTCGAATGGATGTGCTGCATCGTATCGGTGATCTCCCGCAGCAACGCGTCGAGATCCACCGTCTCCTGGAGATATTCCAGCCTACCCGCCTGGATCTTGGAGACATCCAGTAACTCTTCCACCAGCCGGGTGACTTTGTTGATCTGGGTCTCCATGCTGGAAAGGGCCGGAGCCTCATCCAGGGTGCCTTGCTTTGCCAGTTGTCGGTGCAGCAAGGCGGTCTGCAGTTTCAAGGCCGTGAGCGGGTTCCTCAGTTCATGGCTGGCCATACCGATAAAGTCATCCTTGCGCTGCTCCAGTTCCTTGCGCGCCGAATTATCCAGCACAAAGCAGATCGTATGGGACGGGTCGAAGGGTAAGACAACGCCACCCACAAGCACAGGAAGGCGACTGCCATCTTGACACAGATACTCTTTCTCATAGGGGATGATCGACTGATGCAGCGCGAGTTCTTGGCGTGCCTGCTGGGTCCGAGCCAGATACTCTGGAGGGGTCATGTGCATCCAGTTCATTGTTCGCTGACGCAGATTCTCCTGGCTATATCCAGTCATGCGCAAAAAGGTGTCATTGGCCCCTACGATCTCGTCATCCTGAGAGATGAAGATCCCGATAATGCTGGAGTTCATCAGGACATTTGCGCGTGCCTGACTCTGGCGCAAGGCTTCCTCGACGCGCTTCTGGTCCTCGATGTCGGTTGCGGTGCCAAACCATTTGGTAATCTGGCCAGTGTCATCACGCACCGGCGAGACGCGGAATAAAAACCAGCGATACGCTCCGGTTCGGCACTGTTTGAGACGCTCTTCGTGCTCATACATCTCTCCCGTGTCCAGGGCATGCTGCCAGCGAGCTCGGCTGCTTTCCCGATCATCAGGATGGAGGAACTGGAGATAAGCCCATTGGTCGCTTTGGAATTGCTCAGCCGTAATCCCAGTGTAGTCACACCCGCGCTGGTTCGTATACTCGAACTGACCGTTGGGGCGCGCCGTCCACACCAGCTGTGGCACCGCCTCGGCCAGCACGCGCCAGCTCTCCTCGCTTTCTTTGAGCTGCTGCTCCGTCCGCTTCTGGTCCTCAATATCGGTAGAGGTGCCAAACCACTTGACGATCTGACCTGCGTCATCGCGCACCGGCATGCTGCGAGCTAAGAACCAGCGATAGCGGCCCGTCTGGCCCTCTCGGAGACGGTATTCGACCTCATACGGGACACCCGTGCGGAACGCGTGCGCTCGCACCGCCAGGGTGCGCTCATAATCATCCGGGTGCAAGAACTGGCTCCATCCATCGCCGCGCAGCCCCTCACACGTGGTATGGGCATAGTCACACATCCGGCGATTCACGTAGTCAAGACGGCCATTGACGTGCGCTGTCCACACCAGCTGTGGCACCGCCTCGGCCAGCACGCGCCAGCTCTCCTCGCTTTCTTTGAGCTGCTGCTCCGTCCGCTTCTGGTCCTCAATATCGGTAGAGGTGCCAAACCACTTGACGATCTGGCCTGCGTCATCGCGCACCGGCATGCCGCGAGCTAAGAACCAGCGATAGCGGCCCGTCTGGCCCTCTCGGAGACGGTATTCGACCTCATACGGTCTGCCTGTCTGAACAGCGCTCTGCCACGCCGCCCGCACACGTTGCCGGTCATCGGGATGCATACACTGCATCCATCCATCCCCCTGGGCCTGTTCGGTGCTCAGGCCCGTATAGTCGCGCCAGCGTTGATTATAATAATCCATATAGCCGTCCGGTCGCCCGGTCCAGACCAACTGGGGGATGGCATCAATCAGGGTTTGGATTTCCGCTTCGGCTCGCTTGCGCGCGGTGATGTCGATCCCGGCGATGACGAGGTACGCGATGTAGTGATCCGCATCCAGGTGGGGGGTAATCGTTGCCTCAAGGTGAAGGTCTACCCCTTCTCTGGGACGAATCAAGGTCTCGAAACGCACTGTTTCTCCCGTACTGGCTCGCGCGATCGCGGCGCGGAGCTGCGCTTGACTGGCAGGCGAAAAGGACCACCAGGGGGTTTCGGCCAGCAGTTTGCCAATCACCTCCTCGCGTCGGATGCGCGCATCTTCTAAGGGGATCTCATTCATTTCCAACACGACCCCGTCAGGCGCCAGGACTGCGATCCTGGTATGCAAGCCATCCAGTTCATTGATGGAGAGGCGCTCGCCCTGGGGAACCATCTCCTGGCGTCGGGCTGGTTCTCTCACCTCGTGGAACTGCAACGTGAGCCCCCCCACAGTCGGCGCGAGATGGACGTGCAGCCAGCGCTGGGTGACGGGAGAAACATACTGCACTTCGGGGGCTCACCAGTTGGGGAGCGCAGCGCCAGAAGCTGTTCCCACGGAATGCCTCTGGTGGTGCGCCTAGCATGGCCTGCGCGCTCGCATTGGCATACACAATCGTCGCGGCATCATCGACGACAAACAAGGCGTCAGGAAGCGTCTCAAGCATGGTAAGGAGCGTCTCACTCGACGCGAGAGTGAGACGTTTGGTCTGCTTCACATTGGACATACGGTGGTACCTCTCCCTTTCACGTGTCCCAATCCCTGGTGGCGAAGATGCATACCTGCTCTGACATACAGAGGTCTCATGAAATGATGTGATATCTCCGAGGAACAAGCAAGCTGTTCTGGACTACCGTACTCCCGTCTTCCCGGGGAAATCGCTCGCCCGTCTGGGTGTCACGGTGATCCTTCGGTGGTGTTCTTCATCTACAACTGTAGGAATAACTCCAGCTCATCGCTCGCCCAACCAGCACAAGCAACACGTCCGGATCAAACGGTTTCTTCAGCGTGTTGCCAATTCCCATACCAGCAGATTGCTGGAGCGCTTCCTCATCTGCACTCAGCGCAATGATCGAGCGCAAGAGGGTCGGATCGTGCTCTTGTACCTTCTGCAAGAATTGCAGTCCATTGAGACGTGGCATCGTTAAATCAAGCAAGATCACATCGTACACGTTCCGTTGATGGTCCAGTTGGTCTAAGGCGTCTACGCCATCGATGGCTGTATCTACCTCATAGGCTTCCTCTTCCAACAGCTCTTGGATGAGCGATCGCAAAGCCTGGTCGTCGTCGACGACGAAAATGCGCTTCCTCATTTCCCCTTCCTTTCTGGCACGTAAGCCATGCTCTCTCATCGCGAGATCTCTTTTCGGTTCGATGAAAATGAGTCATCCATGACCGCTTCACGCTTCTCTCATGGCTTTGCATCAGGAGATGATGTGAGCACGGTTTGAAGTATTCAGAGCTTCTTTGTGCCTGCGTCACCATCCACTGAAATGGTTCCTGAATGGGCATCCCCAAGGAGTGTGAAGTCTATGGCTCCATAACGTCTCTCCACGTGTTCGCCCTTCTTCTCTCGGCTCAATCGTTTCGCTCGTTGCTCTCGTGTACCCGCGCTGAGCAGCAAGCTAGCAAAGACCAGCGTATAGCCGTTGACCACCCATTGCCATCCCGAAAGTGTGCCATGGAGATCGCGCTGCATGGCCGGAAGGGCCACATTGACAACGGACGTATCGAGAATAACCATGAAGAACCCGAAGCAGATGGCCGCCAACCCAAGGGTATGAAGTGACTCTTTCTCTGAAGGGACAGATGGAATCTGGAGTTCTCTTGACATATCTTCTTGCGTCTCCTGTACAGGTTCTGCAAAATACGAGTGCCACCATGTGGTCACAGACGGTAAGCGCGCAGACGGCACTCTTTGCTGCAACCCGCCTTCTCGTTCCCGTGAAGGAACGGTTCTCTCCTTACTCTAGCACGCGCGCGACGAGAGATGCGCCCATATTCTTGCGCCAGCACAACAGATTCTTGCGCGGTTAACGATAGGAGCTGGGGATGAGTGATGAATTACGGTTACTGGTTGAGGCTGGGCTGACGCCCGTCGAAGCGCTGCGTTCTGCAACGGTCGTCCCTGCTGAGTTCTTTGGGTTCACGGATCGAGGTGTCATTGAAGCTGGTCGTCGGGCTGATCTTCTGCTCACCGATGGAGATCCGACCCAGGATATTGCAGCCACACGTGCCATTCGTGGTGTGTGGGCCGCAGGCGTGAAAGTCCGATAGCAGAACACGTGTGGAGTTAAGCTTTGCGCTGAGAACGAATGGCTCTGCGGAATCAAATAAAAGGGGGCTTGACATTTCAAAAATACGGGTATATACTTACATCATGGAAAAGGAAACATACCAACTCGATGCGACAACATTGAGGGCGTTCGCAGAAGCATGTGCGTGCTCGCACGTTCGCAAGGCCGCGCGTGTGATTACTCAATTCTACGATACGTTTTTGCAACCAGGCGGATTACGCATGACCCAGCAGACCGTGCTGGTGGTGATCGCCCTCTCCGAACCAGAAACGGTGACGCACCTGGCGGAGCAGTTAGCCATGGATCGAAGTGCGTTCGCCCGCGCTTTGAAACCGCTTGAGAACCAGGGGTTGGTCATTGTTGAACCGGGGAGTGACCGGCGTACTCGATTGGTACGGCTGACCGAGCAGGGACATCATGTGCTCATCCAGACACATCCCTATTGGCTCCAGGCACAGGAGCAGGTGATTGCGCGCTTTGGGGAACAGCAAACGCATGTCCTTCTTTCTGATCTGAAAAAAGTCGAAGCACTGGAGCATTTGGCCTAGTTTTTTGCCATAAAGGGGCATATGCCCCTTTATGGGCGGTTGAAGATGCTTTTGCGCGCTTGCAGGTGTGCGGTCATCCTGGTTCCTGAAACAGGAACCAGTGATTACATACGCTGATGAACAACGAGCACGAATCCATCTTCCTGATCTCAATGCCTCGAATCTTTCAGTCTATGGTGAGAGTAATCGGAGCGGTTTTTTCTTTTTCCAAACAGGGGCATATGCTCCTTTTTACGAAGCACTGAGCTCATCTCAGTCCTCTTCATGGTGTTCATGACGTTTTATGAAACGAGGAGGAGATGATCTCTTTGCAACTTGATCGGCAAAAAAGCGAAAAGAACAGAACAGAGTGGAGAAAACTATGACACAGACACTTATTGGGAAGGTAGCCCTGGTCACCGGTGCGTCGCGTGGTATTGGAGCAGCAACGGCGCGCGCGCTCGCCGAACAAGGCGCGGATGTGGCCATTAGCTATAACAGTACTGCTTCGACCACGAACGTAGAAGCGCTAGTCAGTGAACTCAGGGGTAAGAACGTACGTGCCTTTGCCTTTCGAGCGGACCAAGCTGATCCCATTCAGGTCACAGGATTGATTGAGCAGGTTGTTGAGCACTTCGGGCACCTTGATATTCTGGTCAATAACGCCGGGGTCTTACTCTTTGGAGGGGTGAACGATCCAGAGAGAGATGAGGCCAGCTTTGCTCGGCTGATGGCAGTCAACCTTGCCAGCGTGGCCACAGCGGTGCGGGCAGCCACGCGGGTCATGGGCGAGGGAGGACGCATCATCTCGATTGGTTCCTGGTTCGCCTCTCGGGTGGGAATGCCGGGTCTGGCGGACTATAGTGCGTCGAAGGCGGCCCTCGTGGGGTACTCCAAAGGCTGGGCGAGGGACCTTGCGCCAAAAGGGATTACCGTCAATGTGGTGGCACCGGGTGCGATCGACACTGTCATGAACCCGGCAGATGGTCCTTACGGAGCCGCTATTGCATCAATCGTCGCTCTTGGTCGCTACGGTCGGCCCGAGGAGATTGCAGCTGCCATCGTTTTCCTTGCCAGCCCTGCCGCATCGTACATCACTGGGTCAACTCTCACGGTCGATGGGGGACTGCTGGCCTAATCGAGGGGTCCTACCTCACCAAATATGGCCATCGCATGCATCGAAGGCCGTGCCCGTGGTGGGGGCAGTGAATTCCTGCTAGCTCTTTATTAACCGGGGAGAAGCATACGCTAAGGGCTCTCACGCCAATAACCTGACCAACTTTTGCCGCCATCTACCCATGCCATGTGGCATGCGAGCGTCCTACCAGTCAGGTTATTGGCGTGGGAGCCCTTAGGGCACTGAGAGGTCTTAGAGTTCCTGCATTTGCAGCAAGAGAGAAGAAAAGGCGTATGCTAGAGGAGACATACGGAGGCAATTGGCGCTTTGGCCGCTCTGATGAATGAGCCTGAGAAGTGGCTTCGTTGTTTAACGTAGGTTTTGCCCCGGCTAATATGGTCACCCCAACTTGAAAAGGGGAGGCTTGCATCGAGGGAACACACGAATTCCATTCATGAGCCTGTTCGAGATTATCCAGCACAGGCCACACACGCTCAAGGGGTACACGTTATCGAGAACGCACAGGAAAGAGAATGAGAGAGACAATGATCACGACACGTCAAGGTGAATATACATTCTTGCCACAAGAACACATTCTATTTGGGGCTGGGAGCATTCAACACCTGGCGGATGAGGTCCAAAAATATAAGGGGACAAAAGCCCTTCTCATTACCGGAAAAACATTGGCGACAAAGACTGATGTCATCCAACAAGTCTTGCAGGCACTGGGCACAACATCGGCAGAAGTCTTCCACGAGATCGGTGAGCACGCTCCGATGGCAGCGATTCAGAGAGCAATCGAGCTGGCACGAGAAAAACACATCGATCTCTTGATCAGTGTTGGTGGAGGGAGTCCGATTGATGCGGCCAAGGTAGTAGCATACTCGCTCGACGAAGGACATCGTCAGTTCCTGCCACATATTGCCATCCCCACGACACTCTCAGCCGCAGAATTCTCCAAGGATGCGGGCTATACAGATGAAGCTCAACAGCGCAAAAAGGGGGTGAGCGATCCAGGACTGGTCCCCCGCAGCGTCATTCTGGACGCAGAGCTGACGCTAGCAACTCCCCCGCGCCTGTGGATTTCGTCGGGTATTCGCTCCCTGGATCACGCGGTTGAAACACTCTACGCTCCAGGCATCCATCCTATCAATGATGTGCTAGCGCTTGAGGCGATACGAAAACTCTTTGTCTACCTGCCTCGGTCCCAGGCGCACCCTGAGGATGTAGAGATACGTACCGAGCTACAGTTGGCAGCGTGGATGAGCTTCTTTGGCAGCAGAAATGCACCAATGGGACTCAGCCATATCCTCGGGCGCAGCATGGGGGCAACCTATCATGTAGCGCATGGGATCACTTCCTGCATTACCCTCCCAGTTGTCATGAAGGCTATGGTGGAGTCGCATGCCGCACAACTCAGTCGCATCGCCCAGATCCTCCAATTGCCAGGAGACGATCAGGCAACGCAAGCGACACATGCCGCGATGGCTGTGGATGATCTGATCGCTCGCCTGGGCTTACCACGACATCTCCGCGAGGTCGGTATTGGGCCAGACGACCTGCGTTCGATCGCCATCTACGCAGTCGGAGGCCAAGGGGAAAAAGCAGAATTCGCAGAAAAGATGCTTCAGCAGATGCTCTAGAGTCTGTTAGTAATTCAAAAACGCCCTCTTCGACCCAGCGTTTCAAGGTCGTATACACGGTCTGTCGTGAGGTCGCCAAATACTCTGCAATTGAAGTCACTGACCAACCTTCAGCGTGGAGCCGGATCACGGCCAGCCTTCGTTCTGCTGGATCGGGAATCTGGTCCCACGTTTGGTAGCGCCTGGTCGTGATCGATGGTGGCGGCCCGGAGGCCAGAACCATCTTGACCGAATTATGCGAGGGGCGCCGGTTAAATCAGAACTGAGAACGCAAGAGCGAAGAAAGTGCACAAGCCCTGCTCTTTCCGCATGCTTTTCTCCACTACATCCCCAGAGCCAACTATTCTTGACAAGGGTAGCATAACAGAAACGCGGACTTTCAGCCAAGATGTGGTTTGAGTTCTGACAGAACCAGCGCGTTCATTCGTATGCTCTCCCAGACCGAAGTAGGTGCAGGCTACCAGGCGCAGTTTGCCCGATCGGCCAGTGTTCTGCCAGATCGCTTCAACTTGTCGGAAGAGCGCATTTGCCAGTTTTGGATCTCCGCCGCCAGAGGCCATAAAACCATGGCCCCAGCGTCCAAGACGCTTGAGTGCGGCTGCTGAATAGCCCCCAAAGAGAATCTCTGGCCCTTTTCAGATGACATGGACAGAACATGCCATCGCACCTCAACTTCAGCAGAGGCAAGCGATCGCGAGCCAGAAGCGGGGTTCGCTGGCAAGACACTTGATCCTGGTGCTCTCTCTCCTTTGCTCGCTGTTTACTGGTATAGCACATATGATGGTTTTATTTCAAGATAACACCACCTTTGAAAATTACCAGCAAAATATATTGACAGGTTATTTTTTATGGAATATAGTTAGATGGAAAAGAGGGGTCTCTGTGAGCTGTGTAGGTGTTTTTCCAGGAACGTACTCCCATCAGATCACCGTGTCAGACCCTCTTCTTCACGGAAAGGAAATCAACGTGCCAATGACTCATCCCGAAGCTCGTGCTGCCAGAACGATTGAGGCTGGTCGTGAGGAGGTATGCGCAGGCGTACGAAGCCGAGGAAGTCAGGGCCCGCTTGCTGCTGATTCACCGCCCTTGTCTCGACAGAGAGGCGTATGCAATTTGGTTGGGCTCAGCAGCATGGGGAAGAGGAGAATTCTTTATGAAAAAGCATCCGCCATCTAAATGGCTAACACTGGCTGCTGCTTGCTTTGGTCTACTGATGCTCTATCTCGACTTGTTTATTATCAATGTGGCCCTGCCAACGATTGGACAGGACTTTCATGCTCCGATAAGTCAGGTTTCCTGGACGATTTCAGGCTACGTGTTGATGATTGGCGTCCTGCCCATGGGCATCGGTCGCCTGGGAGATCTCTGGGGCCAGCGTGCTGTGTACCTGGCCGGTTTGGCGATCTTCTGTACGGCATCACTCGCCTGTGGCCTGGCTCCCACTGTCACCGCTTTGATCGTCTTTCGAGTGGTTCAGGGCATTGGGGCAGCGATCATGACACCTGGGACCCTGGCGATCATCGTGCGTGCTTTTCCTCCAAGTCAGCATGGCCTGGCGATTGGCATCAATGGAGGCGTCTCTGGCCTGGGCTTGGTTGCCGGGCCGGTCCTCGGTGGATTGCTCATTCAGGGAGCGAGTTGGCGCTGGATCTTTTTAGTGAACGTTCCCCTTGGGATTGTTGCGCTTACCATGACGATTCTCTTTGTCCCGGAGTCACGCGAGGAAAACGCTTCCGTCCCGATCGATTGGCCAGGTCTAGCGCTCTTGTCTCTCGGTTTGCTCTGCTTGTTATTCGGTTTCACGCGCGCGGGTTCAGAAGGATGGATCAATGGGGTGGTCATGGGAAGCTGTGTTTCGGGCATCGTGCTGTTAACACTCTTTGTCATCATCGAAAGGCGGGTTCGTTGGCCGCTGATTGACCTGGCGCTGTTTCGTAATCGTCCATTTGTTACGGGATGCCTGAGCTTCTTCCTTTACTCGGCGGCGCTCTTTGGATCACAGCCCTATTGGAGCTTGTTCATGCAAAACACCTGGGGATTTTCCCCGCTGCAAGGCGGCCTGGGCTTTGTCCCTGCCACTGGCCTGATTGTTTTGTTGACACCCGTAGCCGGCGTTCTTGCTCAACGGGCCAAAGCGCGACGTGATGTGCTCCTGGTTGGGGGATTACTGCTGAGTGGTGTGGGCTTTCTCTTTGTGGCCCTTACCCTGCGTCCACAGAGCACCTATAGCAATGGGTTGCTCCCGGCCTTTCTCATGCGTGGTCTGGCTCTTCCCGTGGTAACTTCCTGTGCCACCCTTGCCGTGGTGAGCGCGGTCTCGTCAAAGCAATCCGGGCTGGCCTCTGGCACCCTGGCGATGGCACGCAATATCGGAACCGCCTTTGGGGTGGCTGTGTTGAGTCAGGTGTATCTCTTTCATGTGAACACGACGCTCTCAGCATCTCTCGCTGCCAGTCGAGCCGCTGCCGATCAGTTCCTGCTCTCGGCTAAAGGAGGGAATGCGCTGGTGGTGGAAACGAGTATTTTTCAAGGCTTCAGGTTGACCGCGCTGGCCTGTGCGCTCCTCTGTGGAGGAGCAGTGATCCTTGTTTTCTTCATGCGCATCCAGGCACGCAACAAAGAAAGCGCCACGGCTGCTCAGGAAGAGGAGCCACGGCTGCTGAGCCTGTCAGAATGATCATCGAATGTCCCTCGTAGGAAAGAGGCGTGTATCATCATGTTGAAGCGTTGTATAGAAGTCACAGAAAAGGAGAGCAGATGCGTATTGCGATGATCGGAGCTGGAGGCACGGGTGGCTACTTCGGTGGACTGCTGGCCAGAGTCGGAGAGCAGGTCACCTTTCTGGCACGCGGAGCCCAGTTGGAGGCGCTGCGTACCCACGGTCTTACAGTCCAGTCGCGCCTCGCCGGCACGTTTTCCGTGTCGGTCCAGGCGACGAATGATCCAGCGGAAATCGGTCCGGTTGATCTGGTGCTCTTCTGTGTGAAAGTCTATGACACGGTGGCGGCCAGTCAGAGACTGCATCACCTGGTTGGGCCGGAGACCGTCGTGCTTCCCGTCCAGAATGGGATCGATGCCGCTGAGCGGCTTAGTGGTGCAGTCGGAATGCAGCAGCTCATTGGTGGGGTCGCCTATGTCACATCCCATATTGTGTCCCCTGGCGTCGTTGCGCAAACAGCCGGTTCAGGCAGGATCGAACTGGGAGAACTCACCGGAGGGCAGAGTGAGCGCACCCAGCGCGTGCAGCAGGTCTTGCAGCACGCTGGCATTCCTACGAAACTGCCTCCTGACATCCGCGTGTCGCTCTGGGAGAAATGGCTGTTTATCTGTGCCTTCAGTGGCGTGACTGCTCTCACGCGTTTGCCCATCGGGCTGGTGATGGCATATCCAGAAACGCGCGATCTCCTCCGGGCCATTCTGCGGGAAGGAGCAACACTGGCACGAGCCTACGGTATTGCGCTACCGGTGGATATTGTTGAGCGCTACATTGCGCAGTTGAACGCCTTGGAACCGGAGGCGATGGGGTCGATGGCGGTGGACCTGCTAGCCGGGCGTCGCCTGGAAGTCGAGGTGCTCAATGGGGCGATGGTTCATCTGGGACAAGAGCAAGGTCTGTCCTTGCCCTTCAATACCGCCATTTACGCCGCCCTCAAGCCCTCTGCCGAGGGAGCTCGCAGCCAGGGATGAGCGGGTGTGTGGTGAAGCCACCATGGAGGAGGAGAAGAAGCCAGCACCTGCTGTAATGAGGAGGGGAAGAAGAGGGGAGAGGTTTTTTCCCCAATGGACAGGTTGAGCGTCTCGCAGAATGACATACAGAAAGAAAGGGGATCGCCATGACCGCGATGCCTGAAGCACAAACGAAAGCCGCGCCTGGTCAACTTGCGTTCATTCAGGCGCTGGTGAATACCCAGTATGGGCAGGCACGACGCGCCCATCGCGACGTGAGCAACCCGGAACAGCTTCGCTGCTGGTTGGTCGAACAGCATCTGTTAGCCGATGGAGTGCCAGTCAGCGAGGGAGATTTCCGACGGATCATCCAGGTGCGGGAAGCACTCCGCAGTTTCTTGCGTAGGAATACGGATAGCGACGACACTTCTTTCCAGGTTGAGATGCTCAACACGCTGGCCAGCAATGCTCCGCTGACGGTCCGTTTTCGGCGGGAGGGATTACCCACCCTCGAACCGGACATTCCTGGCGTCGATGGGGTGATTGCCTCTCTGGTTGGGATGGTTTTCACTGCCATGATCGATGGAACCTGGGGAAGACTCAAGGTCTGTCGCAATGAGCGTTGTCAGAAAGCCTTCTACGATACCTCGAAAAATGGCTCAGGGGTATGGTGCTCGATGACGGTGTGCGGCAGCCGTGCGAAGGCGCGTCTCTATCGCCAGCGGCACAGCAGTCAGACAAAAGAAGCCTCCTCCCTGGAGATCACGTAGCGCAAAGCGGTGGTGGAAGATCTGAGGCTGATTGCTGAGTGACTGCTGCTTGTGTTGGTGCAGAGCAGGCCAAACACAAAAAAAGGAAGTTCGCTTCCTTTGCGGGGGTATTGTCAACTTAACCAGAAAAATTCGAAATTTTGATATAAGCCTAAAAAGCACAACATTTCATCAAGATGTTGTAGCTATTAACTCGGCAAAAATCTAAATAGAGCGGTTTTGGCTGAGTTATAATGCTTATATCAAAATTTCGATGGATTCTCAGGACTTTGATGTTTTGGCGTCTAAAAGAAATATGATCAACTCCTATTCCCACGGACGGCTTTGGGCTGGTCACCGTCAACAAGTATCCCGGATCAAGAGCACACATACGAAGAGGAAAGGCAACGAAATGGAAAAGAATCCTATCCATATACGCGACGCATCTACACATGAGCGAGATATCATGCGACAGATTACTCTGGCTGCTTATGAGGAATATGAAGCAGTCCTGCCGCCGTCCTTCTGGACACAGTACCGTCAACATCTTCTGGAAACATTGGATGAGAGTGGATCGGTTGAGCGCATTGTCGCTGAGCAAGATGGCGTCATTGGGGGAAGCGTCCTGCTGTATCCTGAGGCACTCACTGCTTATCGTGGTATCCAGCTTCGCCTTCACGTGCCGGAAGTGCGTTTTCTAGCCGTTCTACCGTCGATGCGTGGGCAGGGTATTGGAAAGGCTCTCATGGAGGAATGTATGCGACGAGCTCAGCGCATTGGAGCGAAAGCCCTGGGGCTGCACACGATGGAGATCATGCGGGTAGCAGTACATATGTACGAACATATGGGTTTTGTGCGCGTCCCTGAACTGGATTTCAGTCCTGTCGAAGGAATGCTGGTCATCGGTTATAGGCACGCGTTGGACGGTGTTTCTCGGCAGAGGTAAATGCACGTGTGGCATTTTGCTTCCCCAGAGGCAAGGGCGCAGGCAAAAATCACACAATTAAGTGGGTATACAGGCAAGTGGCTCGGATGGCCTCTGCGTGTGTGTAAAGGGTAATCAGAGAAAAATGTTTGCCTCATTTAATTATGCAATTTTTGCCTCACAGAAAAAAGTGATTTACATAGAAACAGTAACCATGTTGGGAGAACGGGGCATTGAGTTATGCAGTCTCAAGGAGAACATTGACACCACAACCTCGACAGGCAAACTAATGTTTCATATTGTCGGGGCAATGGCGGAGTTTGAGCGGGATGTGATCAGTGAACGCACCCAGGCAGGGTTAGAAGCAGCACGCGCACGTGGCAGACGAGGCGGCAGACCAAAGGCAATTCAGAAAATAGAGCCACGAAACCTGACCCGCGCCAAAGAACTCTATACAGCCAAGCAAAACACCATTGCCGAAATCATGCACATGACGGGGTTCAAAAGTAGAAATACCTTCTATAAATATGTCGTCAATGCCGAGAGATCGTGATGATCGCAGTTGAGAAAGACGGGCTGACTGTTCATGAAGGTTATTTATAAGATTACCTACCCCAACGGGAAGATCTACGTTGGTCAAGACATCACTGATACCCTCAACTACTTTGGAAGTGCCAGTAGCAAGCTCATCGAACAGGACTTTACAAGGGAGCAAAGACGGGACTTCACAATCCGCAAAGAAATTCTTCTGGAGTTTCCTGACGACACAGACAATCGTGAGATTTCTCGTCACGAGATGGCTCTCATCAGGGAGTATGGGTCAAATGATCCATCGAAGGGCTATAACCGAACTCCGAAATTCAGAGGGTAAAGAAGTTCTTTCCTCCAACTGCTAATGCTTAGCAGGGAACTTCTGGGACAACATCAGACCTACGGGTCCTTAGCGGGGATTTTGGGGGGTAAAAATGTTGGGACCCCCTATCCCACGGGATGCGTGTATGACTTCCCTACCTCGTCAGAGGGGAAGTTTCCCCACATCGTAGCTTCCGAAAAGAAAAGACAGTACACTCCTCATAGAAATCGAAACATCGGCCTATTTCAAAAAGGAGGAGCCTGTCATGGAAGCACTATACTACGCAGCCCGAGCGAATCTCCGACGATTGATGATTCTGCATCCCCGACTTTCCACGCAGCCAATTGGCCCAGGCAACAGGCATGTCAAAAAGCTGGGTCGACA
>WNEZ01001501.1_pt1 | contig 20709 bp, 24 predicted proteins | sample 5400521 | NCBI WGS metagenome assembly WNEZ01 (sample SAMN13153339, study PRJNA577476) | soil metagenome | isolation source: 120 cm saprolite under Douglas fir tree site 2 hole 1 replicate 1 | place: USA:California | collected 2015-04-18 | reverse complement strand
TGACCGGGTTCGGCATCGACTCGGTGATCGAGGTGGCGAGCGGCGTGGTGCTGTGGTGGCGGCTCAGGGCGGAGCTGGGCGCGGCGCGCGTCGGGCCCGCTGTCGAAGCGCGGGCGGCGCGCTGGGCAGGTATCCTGCTCCTCGCCCTGGCGGTCTACATCGTGGTAGAGTCGGGGCGTCGACTCCTCACCGGCGATCGGCCCGGAGAGAGCGTCGTGGGGATCGTGCTCACGGCGCTCTCATTGATCGTGATGCCCCTCCTGGCCCGAGCGAAGCTCCGCGTGGCGGCCAGTCTCGGGAGCCGGGCGCTGCGGGCCGACGCGCACGAGACCATCGTGTGTGCGTGGCTCTCGGCGACCACTCTTATCGGTCTGGGGCTGAACGCGATGCTCGGTTGGTGGTGGGCGGATCCCGTTGCGGCTCTGACCATGGTCCCACTCATCACGCGAGAAGGGCTCGAAGCGTGGCAGGCGGAGCCGCCCCCTACGGCCTGAACGACATGAGACGCGAGCCCTTCAATCGACCCGGCAGGGTCTCGTACATGACTCCGGCTACGACCATTCCCGAGACGAACGTCAGAACCGCGACCGCGGTGATCGCGAACGGAAGGTTGAACGCGTCCGCCAGGAGTCCTGCGGCGATGGCGCCTATGGCGTAGCCGGAGTCGCGCCAGAGCCGGTACACTCCCACGGCGCTCGCCCGCCAGTCGGGGTGCGCGACGTCTGACACCGCGGCCAGTAGAGTGGGATAGACCAGCGCAGTCCCGATCCCCAAGAGTATGGCGCCGGCCAACCACGGCCCCAAGGAGTGGCCGATGACGAAGGTCGCAATGCCCACCGCCTGCACCCACATCCCACTAGCGATCATCCACTTCCGTCCCCAGCGGTCGCTCAGCGCGCCCGTGGCGAGCTGGCCCATACCCCACACCAGGGGGTAAGTCGCGGTGACTACGCCGATGCGGTCGAGCGTGACGCCGCGCGCGGCGAGAAACACCGGGATCAGTCCCCACACCATCCCGTCGTTCAGATTGTTGACCATTCCCGCCTGGCTCGCCGCGAACAGCGCGCGGTCCCGCCAGCTCGTGAGCAGGAAGACGCGGGCGAACCCGGGGCGGGATTGCTCCGAGCCACGCTGACGCGCCTCCGCGCGCGCGTGGCCCTGGGTGTCGCGGACGGCAAACACCGATAGCAGCAGTCCGACCATGGCGAATGCTATGCCGGGATAGAAGGGCGCCGGCCGCAGGCCGTGCGCGGCGGCGAGGTAGCCGGTGAGCAGCGCCGAGAGCGACACCGCGACATAGCCCGCGAACTCGTTCAGCCCCATCGCCAGGCCGCGCCGCGCTGGCCCCACGAGATCGATCTTCATGATCACGGTCGTGGACCAGCACAGGCCCTGGTTGACACCGAGTAGGACGTTGGCGAACACGATCCAACCCCAGCTCGGCGCCCAGATGATGAGCAGCGGCACCGGGAGCCCGGCGAGCCACCCCGCGACGAGCAGCGGCTTGCGGCCGATCCGGTCGGCGAGCTGCCCTGCAAACAGGTTGGTGAGCGCTTTGACGATTCCAAAGCTGACAAGGAAGGAGAGGACGACGGTCTTCGAGACGAGCCCGAAGTCCGCCTGGGCGATGAGTGGGACGACGGTGCGCTCGAGCCCCACCATCGCGCCGACGAAGGCGTTGACGACGACGAGCAGCGTGAACTGACGCCAGTTAGCGCCTAGGCCCAGCTGGATGGGAGACGACGTCTCAGGCAACGGCGCAGCGATTGGCGCCTGCCTCAAGCTCGGTGGGGTCATCAGGCAACGTACCGGCTTCGTTTAGGGCGACAATGCGGTGATGGTTCGGCGGTGTTGGCGGCAGCCGGGCGAGGATCCGGCTCACGAACGTTTCCTCGGTCTCGCGCAGCAGCGACGTCCGCTCCTGGACTTCCTCGAGCGTCGCGCTGATGGGCCGACCGTCGAACGCCACGGGCTCGCTCGTATGAGCAGGCAGGACGAGGGTCTCCGGCGGCAATGCGACCAGGCGTTGCAAGGACGCATGGAGCACGTGAGCCCGGCTGCGCGCCTGCTCTGGTGGCGCCTCGAGGTCCGGGCGGCCGACGGCCGTTAGGAACAGCGTGTCGCCAGTGAACAGGGCCCGCTCGCTCATCAGATAGCAGGTGCTCTCCTGGGTATGGCCAGGCGTGTGGAACACCCTGAGGCCAGCAGATCCCACGCGCACGGTGTCGCCGTCTTTCAGGGGCGCGTACTCGAAGGAGACGCGATCCGTCGTCGGAAGACAGAGCCTCGCCCCGGTGTCGACGGCGAGAGCCCGGGCGCGGGACAAGTGGTCGGCGTGCACGTGCGTTTCGAGGACCGTGCGGATACGCCAGCCGTGCTCGTCGGCCACCCGATGGTAGATCTGGGGCTCGAGCGAGGCATCGATCACGACGGCATCGCCGTTCGAGCCGATGAGATAGGAGAGGCAGCCCTTCCCGGTGCGGCGCAGCTGCACGATCCGCGCGGTGCTCCCGGGGCACGGAACCTCGGCGGTGTTCCAGGCCAGGCTCCAGGCGCGCATCCCGCCCTCGAGCGACACCGCGTCCAGGCCGCGCGCGCGCAAGCGCTCGGCAGCCAGCATGCTAGTCTTCCCGGCGGCGCACACGGTCACGACACGGTCGCCATTCGTGGGGCGGAAGTCCGCGAGGGCGGTCGGGTCGCCGCGCCGCAACGCATCGTACGCATCGGCGTGTACGCTGCCGGGAATCGCCCATTCTGCCCGCTCGACGGCCGGGCGCACATCGAGGACTGTGACCGGTGCCCGCCGCTCGAGCAGCTCCCGCAGACCTTCAGTCGAGATGGTCCGTGCAGTCATCGGGGAAGCGTGCCTAGGTCGCAGGCTTCTGGGCCGTGAACAGCACCGCCTTCACACCGTAGCCTTCGGCCGCGTCACGCGTCGATTCCTTCCGGAACGCGAACCCCGGCACGATCGTCGAGCGCACCCGCTTGAACCCCGCGTCCTCGAGCAGTGCGAACACCTCTCCCTCCGGGAGAGCGCCGCCGATTCAGCTGGCCCAGAGCTTGGGATCATTGACGATGGACTGCGAAAGCTGTTTCGCACTCACAATGTCGGTGATCGAGAGCCGGCCGCCGGGCTTGATGACGCGGAACAGCTCGCGGATCACGCTGCGCTTGCGGAAGGACAGGTTGATGACGCCGTTCGAGATCACCACGTCGACGCTCGCATCTGGCAGCGGAATGTCCTCCATCCGCCCCTCGTGGCACGCCATCCGCACGCCTGAAGCGGCGGCATGGGCCTCGGCCTTGCGACACATCGTCGGGTTGAGATCGACGCCGATCACCCGGCCCGTCGGCCCCACCTGCCACCCAGCGATGATGCTGTCGAGTCCGGCGCCGCTGCCCAAGTCCAGCACCACTTCCCCGGCTTGGAGACGGCTGCGCAGGTGCGGGTTGCCCACGCCCGCGAACGACGCCACGGCGCCGGGCGGCGCGCGATCGAGCCACTCGCGCTCGTAGCCGAACAGCTCGGCTGCCCGACGTCCGTGGTGGAAGTGGAACTCACCTTCCGGGTGTTCGGCCACTTCCTGATACATCCGCAGGACTTCGCCCTTGATCACGGCTTCGAGCGGGGCCTGCTCTTCGGCGTGAAGCCGTGCGACGTCGGTCACGGTCGCGCCTGGCTCGGGTCGTCTTTCGCATTCACGTAGGTGATGCTCCAGGGCCCGACGCTGTGGAGCTGGAAGACGACGCCGTCGCTTCCGGTCCAGGCGGAGTGGACCATTTTCTGCGGCATCACGGCGTAGCTGCCGGCCGAAAGCGCCGTGCCGCCCGAATAAGTGGGCTGCTCGCCCATTCCGACGTTCAGCGTCCCGGAGAGCACGGTCACGTGCTCGAGAACGGCGTGCCAGTGCGGCGGTATCCGGTAGTTTGGCGGGAGCTTGAGGCGCAAGGTGAGCGGGACGGCATCGGCCGGGTTGCCTTCGAGCAGCGCGAACTGGGCCCCGCGGGGCAGGGATGGCGGGCCGTCGGCCCAGCGGATGTCCGACGCATGGACGACGATGGGACCGGCCGATGGAGTCGCGGCCGCCTGCGCGCTTGCCCGTGAGGCGAAAGCGACCGCGCACACGACGGCGACGACGGTGAACATCACGTGGTGCCTCATGAAGACCTCCCTGGGCGCTCGGCGCCCAACACGAATTGCCTGAAACTGGCGTAGGTGGTACCATAGGACCAATACGCATTATTAATCTCCTTGATAGGGTTTATGTTATGGTCAAGCCCGGCCTCACGGTGCACCGCCTCGAACTGTTCCTCGCCGTCTTGGACCATGGCGGGGTGGGCCGCGCCGCCCAGGCCCACCACATCAGCCAGCCCGCCGTCTCCGAGCACCTGCGGGGACTAGAAGCGCACTTTGGCATCCGACTCGTCGAGCGTCACGGGCAGCGCGTACGGCCGACTGCGGCGGCGCGCGCGGTAGAGCCATACGCGCGCCAGGCCCTCGCGCTGCTGCGCACCGCCGAGCAAGCGGCGGGCGAGGTGCGCGGGCTTCGGGCGGGCTCCCTCACGATCGGCGCCAGCACGACTCCCGGCACCTACCTCCTGCCGGCCGCGCTGGGGCGGTTCCATGCGACGTATCCCGGGATCACCCTGAGGCTCGAGATCAGCGATACCCGGGGAATCGAGCGCTCGGTGGCGGTGGGTCAGCTGGAGCTGGGAGTGATCGGCGAAGCGCCGCTCGTGCACGGGCTAGCTGCGGAACCCTGGGTGAAGGACGAGTTGGTGCTCATCGTCTCGCGCGGCCACCCGTTCGCGCGACGCCGGTCCGTGCCCGCGCACGCGATCGCGGGCGAGTCCTACATCGCTCGCGAGGAAGGCTCGAGCACCCGCGGCGTGGCGGAGCGCTACCTCGCGCGGCTCGGGGTCACGCTCACGCCTGTGATGGAGCTCGGGAGCACCGAGGCGATTCGCGAGGCGGTCGCCGCGGGCCTCGGGGTAGCGCTGGTGTCGCGTCACGCGGTCATGGGGCGGGATCGACGGATCGTGGCCGCGCGGCTCGCTGGCCCCCGCTGGACGCGGGATCTCCTGATTGTGCGACGCCCGGGGACGCCGTTGGGGCCTGCAGCCGCAGCGTTCCGGGACTTGTTGCTCGAAGGGCGATGAGATTGTGGCGGTGGACTACGGGTGCAATGACTAACCCGGGCCAAGAGAAACAACCCGCCGTCCGGCGTGTTATGTTTGCCAAACACTGTGATTCACATGTCTCGAGCACCCACGGCTCTGCGAGCCATCCGTCTCGCGGTCGCACTGTCCGTCGCCACCGCGGGCAGCGCCGTGCCGATGTGCGTCAGCCTGCTTGCGCAGGCGGCAGCCCCGTGCGACATGCACTCGGGTCACAACGCAGCTGCGATGCATGAGCACGCAGCACATCTCACCGCGCTCGTAGCCTCGGCCTCCGGACGAGCGTGTCATCAGGATGCAGGTGGCCTCGGCTGCTCCGCCGGGAGCAGTTGCCCGACGGGAAGTCCCGCGACGCCGGCGTGGGCCAAGGTGTCGGTCGGCCTGCGTGCCTCATCCCGTACGGGAGTTCTGGGACCAGGCACCACCTTCGTTTCCTACTTCGCCCCACCCCTCTCGCCACCGCCTCAAGCCTAAGTCGGTCATCCCAGCTGTAGTGCGTCCGCGCCGCGCGAGCGGCGCGCGCTTGCGACTTTGGCTTGAGGAGATCTCGACATGCTAAGGCTTTTGCTGGTGCTCATCGCCGGCGCGGCGTCGCCGCTCCGAGCGCAAATGGCCATGCAACACCCCATGGAGATGCCCGCAGGGCCCCTCGGCATTCCGGAGACGCGGATGGGGTCCGGCACCTCCTGGCTTCCCGATGCTTCCCCGATGCATGCCACCCACGTCATGATCGGCAGCCGGACCCTCATGCTGCACGGGAAGGGATTCTTCCAGTACGACTGGCAGGGGGGCTCCCGCGGCAGCAACCAGCTGGGGATCGTCAACTGGGGAATGGCGGCTGCGAGCCGGCCCCTTGGCGGCGGTCAACTCCAGCTCCGCGCGATGCTCAGCGCCGAGCCGTGGACCATCGGCAGCCGGGGCTACCCGCTGCTGGTCCAATCGGGAGAATCCTACCAGGGCGCGCCGCTGCACGATCGGCAGCACCCGCACGACCTGTTCATGGAGCTCGCGGCTCTCTACGAGCGGCCGGTGGCCCGGAATCTTGGGCTGTCGCTCTACCTCGCGCCGGTCGGCGAGCCGGCGGTGGGCCCTGTGGCGTTCCCGCACCGACCGTCCGCGGGGGACGATCCGTTGGCGCCGATCTCCCACCACTGGCAGGACGGCACCCACATCACCTTTGGGGTCGTGACTGCAGGGGTATTCGCGCGGAACGCGAAGCTCGAAGCGTCCTGGTTCAACGGCCGGGAGCCGGACGAGAATCGGACGAACTTCGACTACACTGGCCGCCGGCTCGATTCCTACAGCGCCCGCTTGACCGTGAATCCAGGGCCCCGTTGGAGTCTGTCGACCTGGTACGCCTACCTGAAGAGTCCCGAAGGGCTCCACCCCGACGAGTCCCTGCACCGAATCGGAGCTGCTGCGCTGACTACGCGGCCTGTCGGCACCGGCGGGACGTGGTCGAGCGCGCTGATTTGGGGCGCGAACGCCCAGATCGGGACCGGGCGACTTGCGTCGAGCGTCTTGCTGGAGAGCACCCTCGACCTGGACGGGACGAACTCGTTGTTCGGACGCGTCGAGTACGTGCGGAAGAGCGCCGAGGAGCTCGTGATCCCCTCCGTGCCCCCAACGACCCAATACGATGTCGGCGCGCTGGCTCTCGGGTACCTGCGCACGGTGGGCACCGTGGCGGGGCTCGCCGCCGGAGTCGGCGTGCGCGGGTCGGTGAACTTCGTCCCCTCAAGCTTGAATGTGGTGTACGGCAGCCGCACGCCGGCGGGAGTGGCGATCTATCTCCGGCTCCAACCGGTGGGCACCCGGGGGGCCGATATGAAGATGGACGGGATGCCGGGCACGCACGGAGGCTCCCATGATTAACGCGTGGGTAAGGGAGCGGTTCGCTCTGTCGGCCCTGGAGTACCCGATTCCGGCACGGTCGAACAGACTGGACTTCATGCTGGGCGCCCTGACGCTGGTGGCACTCACGCTCCTCGGTGTGACAGGGATCGTTCTTACGCAGTTCTATGACCCTACGCCCCTCGGCGCCCACGAGTCGGTTCGGTACGTCATCACGAGCCTGCCGCTCGTGTCACTCGTTCGCGATATCCATGTCTCGAGCGCGACGGGGGCGGTCGTTCTCGTCTTCACTCACCTCGCCGCAGTCTTCTGGCGCCGCGGCTTCCGGAGACCCCGGGAGGGATTGTGGTGGAGCGGCGTGCTCCTGTTGGCGCTGCTCTTGGGTCTGGCGCTCACGGGAACGCTGCTCAAGGCTGACCAGGAGGCGGTAGAAGCGCTCGCCCACATGATGGCCGGCGCGCAGGCCGCGGGCACGCTTGGCGCGCCGTTCCAGCCCAACTTCACGCCCTCGAGTACGCTGCTCGCCCGGATGTATGGCCTGCATGTAGCCGTCCTACCGATCGGGCTCGTGGCGCTGCTATCCCTTCATCTCTGGCTGGTCCGTCACCTCGGTGTCAGCGCCGGCGGCGACGCACCGACGCCGTTCCGCACGCATCTGCGGCCGCTCGGCGGGTTTGCGCTCGTGCTCGTCGCCGTCCTCGCAGCGCTCGCCCTCGCGGCGCCCGCGCCGCTCCTCGCCCCAGGTGTTGAGGGCTTCGAGGTGACGAAGCCGTTCTGGCCGTTCCTCTGGCTCTACGCAGCGGAGAATCTGTTCGGACTCCCCGGCATGCTGCTCGCGCCGGCGGTGCTGTTTGGATTTCTGGCACTGGTGCCGGTGACCGACCGCCTAGGAACCCGGCTCGCGGTGGTAACCAGATGGACCGGCGTTCTGCTATTCGCCCTGATGATCGTCGCGATCATCTACGCGGCGGTCGCCCCTGGCCAGGCCCATCTCAACATGAGGATGTAGGGAGAGGAGACGATATGAACCGCTCTTGGAAACGAACAAGGATAGTCACGGGGCTTGCGATCGCATTTCTCGCCCTGCTGGCTTCGCAGATCGATGCACACGAGAAGGGCGTGCTGAAGCTCGCGACTCAGCGCCTCGTTCAGGGAGACTCAGTCGAGGCCACGGGCCAGCGCTTCAGTCGGCGAGCCCCCCTCACGATCGAGCTCGTGGGGATCGCCGGCCGGACGCGGCTCGATGAGGTCCGCACGGATTCACTCGGCGCGTTTCGCCGGGCGTTGGTCGTGCCGGCGAACCTGTCACGCGGGTCGTACCGCGTCGTCGTCGTCGCGGCCGACGGCGACGAGGTGGCGTCGGTCGAGGTCAGCGTCGTGGCGCGAGCGTCCGCGCCAATGTCGAGCCACGTCCGCCAGGAGAATCCGCCGACTGCCCGGCCACTGGCCCTCATTCGCGCACGGAGTCCCTTGATGACCGGTGGAGCACTCGCAATCATCGCCTTGACGTTCGTAACCGGTGTCATGCTGCTGCGCCAGTCTCCGGCAGTGGAATCCACTTTTAACGCAGGAGGTAAGTGATGATTCGGAGATTCCTCATAGCCCCAATCCTGGTCTGGTGCGGCACGGTCATCCCGGCGCTTCGAGCTCAGGCGGCGGAGGAGAGTGCCGTTCGACGGGTCGTCGAAGCCGTAGCGTCGTTGCAGGAGGCGACCGATATCGCAGGCCTCGACACGCTGTTCGCGCCGAACCCGTGGGTCGAGATCATCGAAGGCTCAGGGGCCAACCAGGGCTGGACGGATTACCGGAACAACCACTTGAAGCCCGAGCTTGCCGAAATGCAGCACCTCCGCTTCCGGTTTTTCGACATCGCACCGCAGGTACGGGGCAACGTGGCCTGGGCGCCGTTCCGCTACGAGCTCGCGGCGGACACGCCGAGTGGACACGTCGAGGTCGAGGGGCGTGGGACCGCCATCCTCGAGCGGCGTAGGGAACGGTGGCTGGTTGTGCACCTCCATACATCGGGACGCCGGAAAACGCCGGGAGGCTGAGCGATGGAACAACATCACCACCATCGTCACGGGCAGGCGTCCGGGGCGCGGCGCGATGCTTGAGATCAGCCTCAAGAACTGTCACGACGCTATGTGACCTGACAGGGATCGAGCGCTTTCTCTCAAATGCGGCAGGGGTGGAGAGCGTGCACCTCGATCGGACCCGCGCCGTGGCCCACGTCACCATCGATCCCCAGGCGACGAATGCGGCGGCGCTTCACGACGCCCTGCGTCGGGCGGGGTACGGGTGCGTTTGCCAAGAGGCGGTTGTCGAAACGCAAGCGAGCACCGCCACGCGCCAGATGCGCACGCGGGGCACGGGGCGCACATGGTACAGGACATGCTCCGCCGGTTCATCGGGTCGGCGATCCTCACCGTCCCGATCATCCTCTACTCGCCGCTTGGCAACTCGCTGTTCGGCCGCGAGCTCGCGCCGCCATTTGGGCTGTCGCCCGGTCTCCTGGGTTTCGTCCTGACCTCGATCGTGGTCTGGTGGGGCGGGTGGCCATTCGTGTCGTCCGCGGCGCGCTCGCTGCGACAGGGCGAGCTCACGATGATGACCCTGATCGCGACCGGCATCCTCGTGAGCTAGGTGTACTCCGTCGCCGCGCGGCTCAAGGCGCACATCGGTCGGATGCGCCGGCTGATGGCGATGCACGAGAGCATGATGCGGAGGATGAAGAGGCCCACGTGACGGATCGCGTCGCGCTGCTCGGCCGAGGAGCGAGGCTCGAGAGCGTTACCGTTGCTTACAACACCCTCGAAGGTGGCGTCGCCGTCGTGGCCGGTCTCGCCGCAGGCTCCGTGGCGCTGACCGGGTTCGGTATCGACTCGGTGATCGAGGTGGCGAGCGGCGTGGTGCTGTGGTGGCGGTTCAGGGCGGAGCTGGGCGCGGCGCGCGTCGGGCCCGCTGTCGAAGCGCGGGCGGCGCGCTGGGCAGGCGTCCTGCTTGTCGCCCTGGCGGTGTACATCGTCGCAGAGTCGGGGCGTCGACTTCTCACCGGCGATCGGCCCGGAGAGAGCTTCGTGGGGATCGTGCTCACGGCGCTCTCATTGGTCGCGATGCCCCTCCTGGCCCGGGCGGAGCTCCGCCTGGCGGCCAGCCTCGGAAGCAGGGCGCTCCGGGCCGACGCGCACGAGACCATCATCTGCGCGTGGCTGTCGGCGACCACTCTTCTCGGTCTGGGCCTGAACGCGGTGCTCGGCTGGTGGTGGGCGGATCCGGTCGCTGCTCTAGCGATGCTGCCGTTGATCGTGCGCGAAGGGATCGAGGCGTGGAGGGAGGAGGGTGCCGATCGGGAGATTGCGGGGCGCTTCGGGGCTTGACCCTGGAGTGCACTCCACGGTTTATGCTGGGATTTGCTCAGGCGCGACCCTGCCAGCGCGCTTGCACCGACGTCCGAGGGGATCACCGGCCCGCCCCGACGATTGTCGAGCACGAACCGCATCGCGCGCGGGCATGCCCGTGCGGGGTAAGATCTACGCATTCATCGCCGCAGCGTTCGCGATGATCTCGTTCCGCCACAGCAGAGACTCGACCAGACTGAACACCTCGTCAGATTTGAGTGAGCCCAGCACGTTGAGCGGCATGGCGCGATCCGCATAATCGGACTACGTAGGGCGCGTAAGGCCAGCGGTTGCCGAAGCGTCCCCACGAAGCTCGGGTCGCGGCCGAAGGGGCCGACCTCGCCTATCTGAGAAGCTGCTATGCCCTCGCTCGTCGCCAGGCCAGTCGCTTCCATAGGATCAAGGCGCCTGACCCCCTGGCAGTCCACCAGGGAGTCGGTCCGGGCTCCCCGCTTCGCGACCGCTCACGGACGTGTGGCGTGACGAGACGCGTCACGGGATCCCGAGGAGCTTGTGGGTCTGTAGACTCAGGCGCCACTGGGGGTGCTGCAGACAGTAGCGGACCGCCAGCTGCGTGTTTCGCTCGCGCTCAGGACCGTCCATCGGCTGTAGGAAGAACTGTCGGAATTCAAGCGCGGCGTAGTGCTCCGGGGCAGCGCCCTCCTGAGGGAAGACGAGCTTCAGCTCGTCCCCCGCGCGCACCACGAGTTCCGCGTTCACCTTGGGGCTGACGCAGATCCAGTCGATGCCCGGCGGTGGAGGGAGCGTGCCGTTCGTCTCGATCGCCACTTCAAACCCACCTTCATGCAGCGCGCGCACGAGCGGTTCATCCAACTGGAGCAGCGGCTCCCCACCGGTACAGACGACAAACCGCTGACCCCGGCTCGAAGCCGTTCGGGGCCAGGCCACGGCCACGGCGCGAGCGAGCGCCGCTGCGGTGGGGAAGCTCCCGCCGCCCGGACCGTCGGTGCCGACGAAATCGGTGTCGCAGAAGCCACAGATGGCGTGTTCCCGGTCGGCTTCCCGGCCCGACCAGAGGTTGCAGCCCGCGAACCGCAGGAACACCGCCGGGCGCCCTGCGTTCGCCCCTTCTCCCTGGAGCGTGTAGTAGATCTCCTTGACGGCGTAGCTCACCGGTGGGCTCCCGTGGGCGTCTGGTAGCGCGCTGGGTCTGGGACTCCAGCTTCCCTGAACCCCTTGAGACGCAGCACGCAGGCATCGCAGCGCCCGCACGCTTCGCCATGCGGCGACGGGTCGTAGCAGCTCCACGTCAAGGCGTAATCGACGCCGAGCCGAAGCCCGCTCTGGACGATGTCGTTCTTGGACATCGTGATGAGCGGCGTGTGGATCCGGAAGCGGCGTCCCTCCTCGACCCCGGCTTTGGTCGCTAGGTCGGCCAAACGCTGAAACGCCTCAACGTACTCCGGTCGACAGTCGGGATAGCCGCTGTAGTCGAGGGCGTTCACTCCGATGAAAATATCGCTTGCGCCGAGGACCTCGGCCCAGGCGAGGGCAAACGAGAGGAAGATCGTGTTCCGGGCCGGGACATACGTGGCCGGAATGCCCTGGCCGATTTCGGCGAGGGCCCGATCCTTCGGCACGGCGATGTCGGCCGTCAGCGCCGACCCGCCGAACTCCCGCAGGTCGAATGCGACAATTGCATGGCGCGCAACGTGGTGCCGGCGGGCGATGCGCCGGGCGGCTTCGCACTCGGGCGCGTTGCGTTGACCGTACCGGAAGGTCAGGGCGCAGACCTCGAAGCCCTGCTGTTGGGCGAGGGCGAGGGTCGTCGTCGAGTCCACGCCGCCGCTCAGGAGCACAACCGCTTTGGGGTTCGCGTCCGTCACGACATCCTCCCTCGAACCTATCGGGTGGGCGGACTGTGTCGCCGGCGTTACGTTACTAGAGAACCTAGCGATGAACCCGAACGGTGACGAGTCGAGGGACCGACTGATGAAAACGCAGGAGTTGACACTCCCCCGGAGCGGACCGCTGCCGAAGCCGTCCAACCCGAGCGAGGCACAGGAGTATCTCAAAGCCGAAGCGTTCCCCGCTCCCGACGTGCAGACCGTGACGCTCACCGCGACCGAGTTCACCTCGGTGTGCCCGCGCACCGGGCAGCCTGACTTCGGCACCGTGACGATCGAGTACACGCCTGGCGAGCGGTGCCTCGAATCGAAGGCGCTCAAGTACTATCTCTGGTCCTTTCGCAACGAGGGCGTTTTTTGCGAGGCACTGGCGGCGCGCATCGCGGACGACGTCGTCGACGCGATCGCCCCACGCGCGCTCGTCGTGCGGGTGACCCAGAACGTCCGAGGCGGGATCGCGCTCGTTGCAGTGGCGCAGCGGCCGACCGCAAGGTCACCCTGAGCCGCCAGGACGCTCATGCCACTGCCGCATGAGGCCGCCGACCGAAACACCATGGTGCTCGCGTGGCTCCGCATCGCGGTCGGGCTCCTGTTTCTCATCTTCGCCGAGTATAAAGTCTTTGGCACCGCCTTCACCCTAGGCGGCGGCTTCCAGGGCTGGATTCGTCGCTTTCTCGCGGACGGCGCGTACCCGTTCATGGTCGCGGTGCTGCGGGATTTCGTGCTTCCGCACGGCACCCCCATCGCGTTCTTGGTCGCTTACGGCGAGCTGGCGATCGGTCTGGCGCTCGTCTTGGGGTTGCTCGTGCGCGCCGCGAGTGTCTGCGGCGTCATCTACATGCTGACCCTTCTCTTCGCGTCCAACTATCCCGGCGCGGGCGCAGCTCCGTGGCAGTATTTCGGGGCCGCGCTCAACCATCTGGTCCTGGCGCTCTGCTTTGGCGCATTTGCGCTTGGTTGGTCGGCTGACGTACTCACGCTCCGCTCGTACCTGCGACGGGCCAAGTGGAGATGGGGTCCGGCGAGCTTCGGCGGCTGACGGCACAGAGCCGGACTGCGACGATTATCGCTATCACGAGCAGGTGCTAGTGATAGGGTAACGGGGCGTACCGCGGCTGGTAAGGCTGGGAGAAGGTCGCAGCATTACTCACCGCAGGGAGCGGGTCGAAGAAAAGGCCCACACCGGCACTCGACGCAAGGCCTGATCTCCAACCAGTGGGGACGACGAGATTTGAACCGGCGACCCCCCAGCCGCACGGGGGGTCTCTTCATGCGTCAGCTCGGTCTCCTGACGTCCACTTTGTCCAACGCCGCCGCAGTCCCTCAGCAAGCTTGAGCGCGTCCCCCACGGCCCAGAAATGCATGAAAAAGAGTCGGGGCTGTTCGTCCAACATGTGGTTGTGAACAGCTGTGACCTCAATCCCGCGCTCGCGAAGGACGCGCAGTACCGGATTCACCTCAGCCGCGCGGAGCACGAAGTCACCCGTGATCGCCGCGCTCCCAGCGCCGGTCGACTGGAAGTTGAGCGCGGTGGCGATACCCATGGCGGGCGGAATCACGATGTTCTCCTGCCAAGTCGTGTCGGGCCGCGCCACACTCACTTGATAGACGCCGCCGTTGACTTTGCCGGAGTGGCCAAGGACCTGAGCGATACGCGCCGTGTCAATGCCGAGCGGACCGGCGGCCGACGCGCCGTACCCGCGGCGGGTGGTGAAGTATGCGTCAAGTCGACGGCAGCGCGGACGGCTTGCGCAAGCGCGACGGCCTCTCCCGCGCCGTGGATGTGCACGTAGTAGACGCGAGGGGTCTCGTGCAACACATGGTGGTGGAAAGCCGTCACCTCGAGCCCGCCCCCAGCCAGTTTGGCCATCACGGGCTCGATCTCCTCGTCCCTCAGCACCACGTCGCCCATTGCGGTAGCGCCGGAGCTCGTCACCTTGAACGCCACCCACGAGCCGAGCGCGAATGCGGGCTTGAGCTGGATTCGGTCGACCGTGACAGTCAGGTCGCTCCTCGGTAGGCCGAACTTGTACACATCACCGGGCTGAGGTGCTCCGGAGCGGCCTAGCGCTTGCTCCACCGCCGTCCAATTCACCTGCATCGCCGGAGCACTTGCTGTTCGGGCATGCTCGGCCGGCTTCTCCTCCGGTTCTTCCCGACCGCTGCAGCCAAAGGCGACCAGCGTCACCGCCGCGAGCGCGAGCGGCCAAATCCCTCGGTTCATGGACTCCTCCCTGTCGCTGGCTGAATGCGTTGCGCCACGTCCCTTCCTTCCGGATGTATCGATGATACACTTGTTTTCGTGGACCGGATCGCGAGCGCCTGGCTGATAAGGCGATTCGTCGATCCAGACGCTCGGTTCAACTCTGTGGCTCCAGAGGGTTACGTGCGCCGAAAGGGCGAACTGCGCTTCGACATGTTCGAGGCGGAGTACACGCACGAAGGGGACCGCTGCACGTTCGAGACGCTGCTGCAGCGCTTCAGATTGCGCGCTCCCGCGCTCCGCGCCGTCGGGGAGATCGTCCACGACCTCGACTGGAAAGACACGACGTTCGGCCGCGGCGAGGCCGCGGGCGCGGAACACCTGCTCGACGGCATCGCCCGCGAGTCCGCTACCGACACCACACGGCTGCGGCGCGGAGCGATCGTCTTCGCCAATCTCGACCAGGCATTCGTCGGTTCGCGGCGCGGATCGGGGCCTCGGGGCGACCAGTGAGGACGGCCGCGCCGGCCCGCTGCTCACTGTGGCAGTTCGTCCTCTACGTCCTGAGGCTCGGGACATTCGGCTTCGGCGGTCCGATCGCGCTGGCGGGCCACATGCAGCAAGACCTCGTGGAGCAGCGCGGCTGGATCAGTGCCAAGGAATACGGGGAGGGCCTCGCCTTAGCGCAGCTCGCGCCGGGGCCTCTCGCGGCGCAGCTGGCGATGTACCTCGGCTGGGTGCGGGCCGGGGGGCTCGGAGCGACGTTCGTCGCGCTCGCGTTTGTCGGCCCCTCTTTGCTGATGGTGCTCATCCTGTCCGAGCTTTACGTTCGCTTCGGCGGGCTGCCATGGATGCAAGGGGTGTTCTACGGGATCGCTGCCGCCGTCATCGCCATCATCGCCCGCAGCGTGCTGAAACTCGTGCGGATGACGCTGGGCCGGGATCAGCTGCTCTGGATGCTCTTCACCGGGAGCGCCCTGGTGACGGCCTGGACCGAGTCGGAGATCATCTGGGTGTTCCTGTTGTGCGGGCTCGTCCCGATCCTGCTCCGAGGACGGCACACGGCGCCGACGACCGCGGCCCTCGTGTTCCTGCCGGGCGCTCCTGGGCTCGCCGCCGGTCTCGGAGGCCCAGCGTCGGTTGGCATACTGTGGAAGATCCTGGCGTATTTCGCGGGCGCCGGCCTGTTCGTCTTCGGGAGCGGGCTCGCGATCGTGCCGTTCTTGTACGGAGGCGTGGTTCAGCAGTTCCACTGGCTGACCGAGCGCCAGTTCATTGACGCCGTCGCGGTTTCCATGATCACGCCTGGGCCAGTGGTGATTACGGTGGCGTTCATCGGGTATCTGGTCGCCGGACTCCCGGGGGCGATCCTCGCCGCGATCGGCGTCTTCCTGCCCGTTTACCTCGTCACCGTGCTCTTGGCCCGGCACTTCCATCGCGTCGCGAAGAATCGGCAGGTGAAGGCGTTCGTGGACGGCGTCACGGCAGCGGCGACGGGGGCGATCGCCGGAGCCGCCGTGATCCTCGGTCGGCGGTCGGTCCTGGACTTGCCAACGATCCTGATCGCGCTCGTGACCGCTGCGCTGCTCCTGGCTCCCAGGAAAATCCCGGAGCCCTTGCTCATTGTCGCGGCGGGGCTCGTCGGGTTGATGCTGAAGGGCGCCGCACCGAGCGTCAGCTGACGGGAGGGACGGCGTGCGCCAGGTGACGCGGATGCTGGGCGGCGGTGGTCGTGATGTGCGCGCCCGCTCCGTCGGTCGCGCGCGCAGGAGCGCGGGTGGGACGCCCGCGTCGTACATACCGCGGCGGCGATCCGGCTTGCGGGAACGCTCGCCGAGGCATGTGGCTCACTGTCGACTCGACCACAGCCTTCACCCAGGACCGATCCCGTTGCGGGCCACGCGGGGACCGAGCGGACCGTCGTGGGGCTCCTTGCAATCCCGGACGGCCTCTGCGTCGGGTTATGGGCAGACGCCAACCAGCCGAGCGCCATTCGCCATGCCCGGCTTCGCCGCAACAGCGACGTCGGGTCGGATGACACCTTCACGCGGTTACTCGACCCGTTGCGGGACTGTCTCACCGGTTTCCGGTCCGTCGTGAACCCTGTACGGCGCGAGGGCGGACGCCCCGGTGATCAATTACGAGACCACCAGGGGGAGCCGACCCGGCCCCCCCTGTCCCGTTGGTCCCTGCGATTACTGCCTGACCAGTTGCCCCCGGATCTCTCCACCGGGGTTCTTTTTCGTGTGGATATTGGCGTACGCCTTGCCACCGCGCATGAGCGTCAGTACCGAATCAACTACGGTGGCCGAGCCGCTGGCCACGGTGCCGGTGAAGCCCGCGCCGGTGGGCGTCGGTGCGAGATTCACGATGACGCCGCCCGCCGAATCGGCCACGCCGCGGTGGATGTGGCCGATGGTCACACTGTCGATGGCCGTGGTGATGTCGACTTTCCAGCTCACTAGGCTCCCCAACACCGTGAAAGTCGCCGCCCCGGTGGCAGTGGTCGTCACGGCCGTCGGCCGCTCATTGGCGCCGTTCAACGTCGCGCTGTAGATCTCGACGCTACTGGGAATGGCGGTGGTGTTCTTGCATCCCAGCGCCGTCCCAATTGCGATGGCTAGCAGAGCAAGTACCTGAGTCGCGCGCATTATGCCTCCGTACGTAAAGGGTTCCCAGCACTCTCCCGATCCGGGAGTGGGGCTCCGCCGATCGGCCTCCTTTCGTGCGCCAACAGGGTTCACTGGACCACGACTTTGCCATGCATGAACGGATGCGGCGTGCAGTGGTAGGGGAACACGCCGACCACAGCGAACGTCCGGGAGTATCGCGCCCCCGGAGCTAGGTCAGGCGAGTCCCACACCCCAGCGTCGGACGTCGTGGTGTGGGGCTCGGTGCCCGGATCCTCGCAGTTCACCCACGTGACGCTGGCTCCCACGGGGATCCGGATCGAATCGGGGTGAAACGCAAAGGCGCGAATCGCTACCAGGACGTGGGTCGAATCGATGAGCGCTACGGGCACGCGGCATTCGGCGGGGCCGGCGGCGGGCCCGGCCGCCCGCTCGGAGAAGCACGCCGCGCCGATCCAGAGCGCTAAGCCCGCGGCAGCGAGCCCGAGGGGTGCGTGCGGATGACGGCCCCGGTTCGTGATCACCGGACCACGATCACGCCCTTCATGAACGGATGCGGCGTGCAATGGTACCGGTAGGTACCGGGGCGGTCGAACGTGCGGCGCCAGGTCACCCCGGGGGCTATGGGCCCTGAGTCCCACGTTCCGTCATACGCCGTTACGGTGTGCGGCAGCTCATCCCGGTTGGTCCAGGCGACTGAGCCCCCGGCCCCGATCGCGACCAGATTCGGTGCGAAGGCGAGCTGTCGCAAGTCGACCGCGGCTTGCGGAGCCGCCGAGTCCGCGGCCGATGGAGCCGGGGCGGCGGGTGGGGCGTGGTGGAAGTACCTACTCAAGGTAAAGGGGATGGTGAATTCGAAGCCTCCCCGCACGTTGGCGGTCCCCCGCGACTCCCCCTGCAGCGTCCCCGTCGTGGTGTTGACCACCTGCAGCGAGAGCGTGTGTGGAGTGTACGGAATGGCGAGCTGCACCGCCGCCCCCCAGGCGGCCTTCTCACCGGCCCGGCGATCGAGCAGGGTGGTCACGTCGGCCGCAAGCGCCACGTTCCGGTGCAGCCGCAGCGTAGCGCCGCCCCCCACGGCGTAGCGGGTCGTGTCGTGGTCGTAGCCGTGCGACAGGTATCGCCCTACGCCCACCAGCCGCAGCGGCCCGGCGCGTCGGCTCAAGGTGAGCTCCGCGTCGGCACTGCGAGCCGCCTGGTTGTACCCGAGTTGCAGCGCCGCGTCGAGCGGGCCGCCGCGATCCACTGCCAGCGGCGCGACTCGGCCGAACACCTCCCATTCGTTGGGGAACTGCGGCGCGATGTCGGACGAGGTGGCATAGTTGAAGCCGAGGACCAGGGGCAGCGGGAGCCGGTACGACAGCAGGAAGGTCGGCGCGTTGCTGACTTTGCGGGTGGGCGCGCCGCTGACACTGAAGCGGTGCAGGAAGTTGAACTGCAGCGTGCCGCCCGCCCCAAGCCACCCGCCGGAGAGGTTGGGCGAGCGGTCCAGTGCAGACTGGCCCGCCGCCGCGGCGGCAAGCGCCGCCAGCGCTGCGAGGCCGAGCCCGAAGCTACGTGCGGGCACGGGCATAGGCTGACGTGTTACGCATCCAGACGCTGCGGTCGATTGGGCCAGAGCCTCATCGCCAACAGGTCGAAGCGGAAGGTCTCGCGACGTTCCCGTAGCGTGGGTTCGGCGTTGTCGTCGATCACGTGGTCGAAGCCCCAGACCAGTGCCGCGCTCACCGCGTTGTCCGCTGGCTCGACGGCCCGCACGGCACCGACGAGCCCACCGCCCTGCCGACGGCGTCAGGACGAGATGCCATCATAGGGGCGGGTGGCGGCGGCGGTCAGATACCGGCATGTCAGGAACGTGTTAAGCCCTGCTTCGGAACCGGACAGGAGGGGCGAAGATCTCGGTGAAGATTTCGGTTGCGTGCGGGCCAGCATCGCTGGGGCATGTTGTCCGCCGCCGAACAGATGCGCCCCTTCTTCGAGCAGGAACCGCTGTTACGCCCAGACCACGCTCGACCTCGGGCTGACGGGCGCGTGCTCTGGGTCGGCGCGGCTACGAGGTCCAGTTTTCGGCGCGGTTCTACGCGTTCCCGGGCGGCATGGTCGTCGAGGACGCGGGAGTTCCGCTCAGAACGCGAGCGGGCTGGATGCCGGCGACGCGCCTGCGTGCCCGGCGGCCGCGCGCGAGCTGTTCGAGGAGACGGGGGCACGTCTGGCCAGCCTTGGTCCTATCGCAGATCACATCAAGCACACCCATCATCCCTTGGTCTTCATGCTCCAGGATGTGGCAGTGGTACATGCGCAGCCCCTTCATGTCCTGCCGGACCTTGAATCGCACCGTCTCCGCCGTAGCGATGTTCACTGTGTCCTTCCAGGCAAGATACGGGGCCTTGGTCTTGGACCCGTTCCTCTCGCGCTCGGTGACCTGGAACTGTGTGCCGTGCAAATGGAATGGGTGGTCCATGTCCGTTGGGTTGACCACTTCCCACAGCTCGATTTGGCCGGCTTTGGTCGTCAGATCGACGCGCCCCATTTTGAACGCCTTGCCGTTGATCAGGAACTGTATAGCCATCCCGCGTCCCGTCTTGGTGGGGTCCATGCCACCACCGGACATGCTTATGCCGTCTCCCATGGTCATCCGTTCGCCGAACTCCAGACGCTTGATCGCACCCGGCGTCCCCAGCTCCTCGATGTCGCGGAGCTTCGTCGGCAAGGCTGCTGCCCTGACGGGAACTCCAGCCAGCCTCACGGTCAGCAGCGATAGCGTCTGGGAAGGAGGCTTGCCGCCTCCCATCCACCCCCGCTCGTAGGGCAGTGTCTGAAGCGCCACCGTACGACCAGATCTGCGCCGGAACGTGACAATGACATCCGCTCGCTCGGCCGGGGAGAGCAGTACCTCCCTCAGACCGAGGACGGGGGTCTCCACATAACCGCCGTCCGTACCGATGAGGGTCATCTCGTGGTCTTCGAAGGCAAGCCGGAGGTATCGCGCGTTGGTCGCATTGTAGAGGCGGAAGCGGCACGTGGAGCCCGGCGCCACCGTCAGCACGGGATTCTGCTGACCGTTCACGAGGAGGTGGTCGCCCTCACGACCATTCATCAGATCAACCATATCGTCCGCAGGGATGGCGCCAGTAGCGCTGAGCCGAAGATCTGTGATGAAGGCCATGATGTGGTGGATGTCTCCTGGCAGCGGATCACTCTTCGGATTGACGATCAATGCGCCGGCCAAGCCTCGGTACACCTGCTCGGCCGAGAGCCTGTACGGATGCGGGTGGTACCAGTAGGAGCCCGCGCTGTCGGCGGGCAGGATAAACTCGTAGACGTGGCTGCTACCGCTAGCCACCGGGTTCAAGGGATTTCCGTCCTGTTCGGCGGGGACCGGCACGCCGTGCCAGTGGATGGTCGATACCTGACCGGGGATCCTGTTCTCAAACAGGATGCGCACCCGGTCGCCTGCGGTCGCTTCGATGAGAGGACCCGGAATCATACCGTTGTAGGCCCAGAACTCGGTCTGCTGGCCAGCGCCGACGTCCAGGCGAGCGGGAGCAGCAGTGAGGCTGGCTTCGAAGACCCCGGGT
>WNEZ01001338.1_pt1 | contig 20713 bp, 10 predicted proteins | sample 5400521 | NCBI WGS metagenome assembly WNEZ01 (sample SAMN13153339, study PRJNA577476) | soil metagenome | isolation source: 120 cm saprolite under Douglas fir tree site 2 hole 1 replicate 1 | place: USA:California | collected 2015-04-18 | reverse complement strand
TTTCCTAAACTGCTTGTCGGCGGTTCGAATCCGCCCAGCCCCACCAGAAATTTTTGTGCGGCATCAATCCGCGGGCTTCACGTCTTCCATCAGAGAGAAAAAACCTTCCGCGAGGGTAGGGTGGATGTAGACCACGCCTTTCAGCAGCGTGTAAGGCTGTTTCGCGAGCATGAGCGCGCCGAGGATTTGCACTAATTCGCCTCCCTCGGAGGCGAGTATGGATGCTCCCAAGATGCGGTCGTTTGAAGCATCCACGACCAGCTTCATAAGGCCTGCGGTTTCGCCGCGCTCGATGGCGCGGGCTACATATGTCATCGGGCATCTCCCGATTTTTAGTTTGAATCCGTGGGCGCGAGCTTCCTTCTCGGTCATGCCGATGCCGCCGAGTTGCGGATCCGTGAACACGCAGTACGGCACCAGCCGGTTTTCAGCCGTGAGATTTTTTCCTTCGATCAAGTTGCCGAAAACAATCTGGAAATCATTGTAGGAGATGTGCGTGAAAGCAGGGCCGCCCTTGCAGTCGCCAAGAGCCCAGACGCCGGGAACGTTTGTCTCCAGGCGGCCGTTCACATTGATAAACCCATTCTTGTCAGTTTCGATGCCGGCTCTTTCGAGACCGAGTTCGTCTGTGTTTGGACGGCGCCCGGTGGCGACCAAGAGGTGTGAGCCAGTGACGTTCGATGCGCCTGGGCCTCCTTCGAAAGACAGCTGGACCGCGCTTTTCTGATTTTCAATGCGCGTCGCGCGGGTGTTGAGCAGGAATTGCAGCCCTTCGGCTTCGAGCGCCTTCTGCAATTCGGCGGCAATTTCGGAGTCTTCGCGCGAAACAATTTGTTTGCCGGTGTGAAGAACGGTGACGCGGCTGCCGTAGCGGCGGAACATTTGCCCGAATTCCAAGCCGATGTAGCCGCCTCCGAGAATGAGGAGGTGTTCGGGGAGAGTCGTGAGCTGCATTACAGATTCGTTTGTGAGATACGAGACGGATTCGAGGCCGGGGATCGCGGGGATGTTCGGGCGGCCGCCGGTATTGATGAAAATCTTTTCGCTCTCGAGCAGTTCATCGCCAACTTTGAGTTGATGAGGAGCAATAAAACGGGCGTGGCCGCGATGGAGGCGAATGTTGGCGCGCTTGTCCACTTGTTTCTGCTGGCCGCCGCGAAAACTGAGAACGACTTCGTCCTTTTGCGCAACAATTTTGGCGAGATCAATGCTGACGTTTGAAGCGTTGACACCCCAGCGCGCGGCGTTTCGCGCGTAGTGAGCGACTTGCGCGCAGTGGACCATCGTTTTGGTGGGCGTGCAGCCAACGTTGATGCACGTGCCCCCCAGATTTGTCCTCTCGATCAGCGCCACGGACCAGCCGAGGTCCGCCAAACGATGGGCGAGCGGATTGCCGGCCTGGCCGGAGCCGATAACAATGGCGTCGTATTTCATTCGGGTGCTCCTCCCGGATGGAATGTCCACAAAACATTACATCGGATGCACCACCGGTGACTGAAGAATGAAGAAAATTCAGGGGAGCGGACCGCGTCCCTTAGGGATCTGGAGGGTAATACGGCGTCCAGTGCGTGAAGGAGAGCTCTCCAGCAGAACTTTTGTTGGCGCGCTGCCAGGATAGCACCGCGGCTGTGAGCAGCGGCGCACGGCAAGGAACAAGACTCTCCGTTCCAAATCCGCCGGAGAGAATGGGAAAGAAAAAACATTGTTATGTGATTTCCGCCACATAAGAATCTAAAGACTGAAAGTAACATTCAAGTTGAAAGGGTGCGAGAATGGTTCCGCAGTTTTGCTTGGACTCGCATCTTTCAAAATTTGCCAAGGCTCTTCGGGCTGATTACCACAGCGTTTCGCTACGAGGTATTGCATGGGACAAGCACTGGACGTACACCGCCTGCAATTCGCCTTTACGGTCACCTTTCACTATATTTTTCCGCAGCTCACGATGGGGCTTGCTCTCCTGCTCGTTTACCTAAAGACCAAAGCGCTGAGAACCGGGGATGAACATTACAACCTTGCGGCGCGATTCTGGGCGCGGATTTTCGGGATCAATTTCGCTCTCGGCGTCGTCACCGGCATCCCGATGGAATTTCAGTTCGGTACGAACTGGGCCGCTTTTTCGAAAGCGGCGGGAGGGGTGATCGGGCAGACGTTGGCGATGGAGGGCGTGTTTTCGTTTTTTCTGGAATCGAGTTTCCTCGGGTTGTTCCTTTTCGGAGAAAAACGGCTTGGACGAATCGGGCACTGGGTTGCGGCGTTTCTGGTCTTTCTGGGTTCGTGGCTCTCCGGGTACCTCATCGTGGCAACGGACGCGTGGATGCAGCATCCCACCGGTTACCGGATCGCAGCTAACGGCGCGATCGAACTCTCCAACTTCTGGGAACTGCTGCTGAACAAGTGGGCGCTGTGGCAGTACGCGCACAACATGCTTGGCGCGGTGCAAACCGGCTGCTTCGTCATGGCAGGGGTCGGCGCTTTTTATTTGCTGACAAAGCGCGATGAATTCTACGGGCGCACTTTCGTGCGAGCGGGCGTATTGGTGGGAGCGATTGTAGCGATCTTGCAACTCTTTCCCACGGGCGACATGCAGGGAAAATTGGTTGCGTACAATCAGCAGCCTACGCTGGCGGCGATGGAAGGACTATTCGAATCTCAAGAAGGAGCGCCGCTGGCCATTCTCGGACAGCCGGACGTGGAAAAAAGAAAGCTCGACAACCCACTGGAAATTCCCAACATGCTGAGTTTCCTGACGTACAAGCAATGGCGTGCAAACGTCAAAGGCCTCTCCGATTTTCCGCAGACGGAATGGCCGGACCAGATTCCTCTGCTTTATTACAGTTATCACGTGATGGTTGGCCTGGGGACAATCTTCATCGCCGTGATGGTTTTGGCGGCGCTGCTGCTCTGGCGCGGAAAATTGTACGACTCTCGTTGGATGCTATGGATACTGATGGTCTGCGTGCCGCTTCCCTACATTGCGAACACCGCGGGATGGATGACCGCCGAACTCGGGCGGCAGCCATGGCTGATCTATGGATTGATGCGCACGGCCAGCGGTATCTCTCCGCGGGTCGCAGCGGGCAATGCCTGGTTCACAATGATTGGCTTCATGGGGATGTACACGGTGCTGGCGATTCTGTGGCTGTTCCTGATTTATCGTGAAATCGAACTCGGACCGGACCCGGGCAATCGTCCGACCGGCGAAGACGCGATCGTCCTAGCGGCGGACTGAGGAGAGCGTGATGGGAACGATCTGGTTCTGGCTGGTGGCCATCATGATCGTGGTTTACGTGCTCCTGGATGGATTCGATCTGGGCGCGGGGACGATTCATCTTCTTGTGGCAAGAACAGATGAAGAGCGGCGGCAGGTGCTGGCGAGCATTGGCCCGGTCTGGGACGGAAACGAAGTGTGGTTGATTGCGGCGGGCGGAACTTTGTACTTCGCCTTCCCGGCCCTCTACGCCAGCGCGTTCAGCGGGTTTTATCTGCCGCTGATGATCGTGCTCTGGCTTTTGATATTGCGCGGAGCGTCCATCGAATTCCGGAATCATATCAAGAGTGCGGTTTGGGATCCCCTGTGGGACTTTCTTTTTTGCGCGGCGAGCTTGCTGCTCGCGGTGTTTTTCGGCGCGGCGCTCGGCAATGTGGTGCGCGGTGTGCCGTTGGATGCGAGCGGTTATTTCTTCGAGCCGCTGTGGACGGATTTCCGGCTCGGAGACGAAACCGGCATCCTCGATTGGTACACCATCCTGGTGGGAGTCCTGGCTCTGCTCGGGCTGATGATGCACGGCGGGCTGTGGGTGCAGATGAAGACCAGCGGCAAAGTCAGTGCGCGCGCGGGGAATTTGGCGGGCCGAGCGTGGTGGGGAGTGGTGGCGGTGACGGCGCTGGTGACCGCCTTCACATTCGGCATTCAGCCACAGGTCAAAGAAAATTTCATGACCTGGCCGATTGGATTCGTTTTCCCGCTGCTGGCAGTGGCGGGGATCGCAGGCGTCATCTTTGAATTGCATAAGCGCGATGAACGCAAAGCGTTCCTTGCATCATGCGCGTATCTTACGGGCATGTTGACCAGCGTCGTTTTCGGGGTGTATCCGATGGTTTTGCCGGCGCGGAACCCGGTTTATTCCTTGACGGTGACGACAGCAAAAGCGGGTGACTATGGTTTGAAAATCGGATTGGCCTGGTGGATCATCGGAATTATTTTGGCAGCGGGATATTTTACTTACGTGTATCGCTCTTTCGCCGGCAAAGTGGTGGTGGATAAAGACTCGCACGGCTACGGCGATTGAGGCATTGGCTCCCCTGAACGGCGCGGCGTGGCGATATTGACGAGAGTGGTTGGCCGGCGTAGCGTACTAGAATGATGCGAAGGGCGTCGCGAATTCGGAACGCGAACTGGTTGCTACGGGCTTTGAGTTTAGTGACACTCGTGGCTCTCCTTGTGGCTCCGGCTTGTGCGCCGCTCTGCGCCAGCCAAAATTGCCAGCGAGCTCCCCGATCGTCTGCAACTAAGGGGACTTGCCATGAAGCTGGTGCAACGTCCCACCAAGGGCCACGGGCACAGCCCGTTCTGAATTGCGGCTCGCCGGAATTGCCCGCCTTAGTATTGACCCGCACTCCTCTTGAAGAATCTACTGGCGTATCCAGCTTGTGTGCGCCCGATGGAAAACTCGTCGCCGCTGAAGAGGAGAAGTCTGCATCGGCAACGCCATTCTCCGATTTTTATTTAGGCCCCCCGCACGATTTCTCTATTGGATTTGCCGTAGCGCCCTCGAGCGTCCTCCGAATCTGAGCTGTTCCTCCTGACAAACGATCAGCACGCCAGCTTCGCGACCGGCGGGAGCTGTGTCTGCCTCCCCAAAGAGACTCATCCCACCAAGATGAGATGTTGGAATAATTCGGATTTTTTTCGGTGATGAAGACGGCCTGCAACAACAAGGAATTTAGGAGACCAAGATGAGCGGCACACGAAGAAGATTTTTTCAGGATGCGGCGGTGCTTGGAGCGGGAATGTTGGGGCTACGCGAGACGCTGCGGGCCAGCACGGCGGGAGAGGAGTTCCAAACTCCACGCATAAATGAGAATGGAAGACACCACTCTCCTTACGGAAGCCACGGGCCGCATGCGGCGCCGGCAAACGCCGCGGCGCACGATCAGGCTCTGCCCATGAATACGCCGGACCTGGCGGACCTTCCGCACGAGATGGATGGAAATGTAAAGGTCTTCCACCTGGTCGCGGAACCGGTGAAGAAGAAAATCGCTCCGTTCAAGACCATTGACGCGTGGGGTTACAACGGAAGCTGCCCCGGGCCGACGATTCAAGTGCGACAGGGCGATCGCGTTCGAGTTGTCTTCGAGAACCGCCTGCCGGAATCGACTTCCCTACACTGGCACGGCCTGGAAATTCCCATCGAGCAGGACGGCGTGCCGTACATCAGTCAGAAGCCTGTTGCTCCCGGCGAAAAGTACGTTTACGAGTTCACGGTGCACCAGGAAGGAACTTTCTTTTACCACGCGCACAGCGCCATGCAGGAAATGATGGGGCAGATCGGATTTTTTGTGGCGCATCCGGAAAGCAATTACAAGCCTCGTGTGGACCACGACTACGGCTTGATCCTGCAGGAGTGGGCGGTCCTGCCCAACAACACCGTTCCGAACACGGCAGCGATGGAGTTCAACTGGCTGACGTTCAACGGCGTTGCCGCGCCGATGACGACGCCCTTGCTGGCGCGACTGGGAAGCCGGGTGCGGCTGCGCATCCTGAACTTGGGAATGGATCATCACCCCGTGCATTTGCACGGGCATCAGTTCGTCGTCACGGGAACGGAAGGCGGGCGAGCGCCGGAATCGACGTGGTATCCGATGAACACCGTGCTCGTTGGTGTGGCGCAGGCGCGCGTTGTGGAGTTTGAGGCGAAATATCCGGGTGCATGGATGATTCATTGCCACCTGCCGCACCACATGATGAACAGCATGATGGATTTGCTGCGCGACCGGCAGATCGAAACAGCGGATCAGACGGACGCGAAAGCGATGAGCCAGATGGAATCGCTCGCGAAAAGCGTGCCGTTCGAGCACGTCCACCACGCACCGGTCGCGCAAGGCGCGGAAAACGTGCCGGGTTTCCCGCAGGATGCGTTTATGGAAATGGGGATGGACGAAGTGGTGGAGAAGCCGGAGACCTACGGCCTGCCGAACAATTGGAGCGCGGGAATGATGGGAATGATGACCATGATCCGCGTGCTGCCGGAGAAGGAATATGACGCCATCCTCGCACGAAAGAATGCGCCGAACGCGCCAGTGGAACACCACCATGAATCGTGAAAATTGGGAAAAGGATTTAACACAGAGGACACAGAATCCACAGAGAAGAAAGGGAAGCTACATGCGAGTTACGAGGCCATTCGGAACGATGATGATTGCAAGCGTGCTGACAGCCGCTGGCGCTGCGCGGGCGCAGGAAATGCAGATGCCCAAGCAGGAACAGCATACGCACATGGAGATGCCGGTGGTGAAGCCGGAGTATCCGCGGATGAACAGGGCGCAGGAGACTGCGAAGGGCGCACTGGTCACGCTCGAACAAGTGCAGAAGATCGCCGGCGAATCGAATCCCACGCTGCGGCAAGCGGAGGCGGAGATTCGCGCGGCCAAGGCGCGTCAGCAGCAGGCGGGGCTTTATCCGAATCCAACGGTGGCTTATACGGGCGATGAAATCCGCGGAGGATCAGTCGGCGGCGGGAAGCAAGGATTTTTTGTGCAGCAGACGGTAGTCACGGGCGGAAAACTTGGGCTGAGCCGCGAAGTCTTCGGAAGAGAGGTGAAACTCGCGGAGATCGAAGCCGAAGAACAGAAGATGCGCGTGCAAAGCGCGGTGAAGATGGCTTTTCTGCGCGTGCTGGCCGCCCAGGAATTGCTTTATGCGCGGCGCGACGTGGCCACGATCGCGCAGGATGCCGCGGAGACGCAGCGGCGCTTGATGAACACCGGGCAGGCGGACGAAACCGAAGTTCTCGAAGCGGAAGTAGAAGCGCAAAGAATGCGTATGAGCGCGCGGATGGAGGAGAACACGCTGCGCGAAGAATGGCGCTCGCTCGCGGCGGTGATTGGGCAGCCAGATCTGCCGTTGACAACGGTGGCCGGCGATCTGGAAAAAGGCTGGCCGGAGGTGAACGAGGCAGAAGCCGTAGACACAATCGCAAAAGAGAGCCCCGCCGTTCGAATTGCCGATGCGGCGGAAGCCCGGGCCCAAACCGTCCTGAACCGCGCCAAGCGTGAGGCAATTCCCGATGTCCAGATCCGCGGCGGGTTGGAATACAACAACGAACTGCTCGGCAGCGCTCCATTCGCGAAAGGCTGGGAAGAAATCGCGGAGGTGGCGGTGCAGATTCCGATTTTCAATCGCAACCAGGGAAATGTTGCCGCGGCCCGCGCGGATATCGAGCGAGCCGGGCAGGAAAAGAAGCGTATTTCGCTGACTCTGCGCGAGCGCGCGGCATCGGCAGTCGATCAATACGCCAACGCGCGGCTGATGGCCGTGGAGTATCGCGACGAGATGCTTCCTCTTGCGAAAAAAGCGTACGGCCTGATGGTGGAGAGACACGGCCAGATGCTGGCGTCGTATCCTCGCGTGCTCGATGCACAGCGAAAACTTTACGAATTGCAGATCGAGTACATCGCCGCGCTCGAGGGCGTCTGGACAAACGGAATCGCGCTGCAAGGATATCTGCTCACGGATGGATTGGAAGCTCCTGCGCGGCCCGGCGAAGTGGACCGTCCCATCCGCGAAACCAACGTGCCGATGCCGGAACGCACTTTGGCGCCGCGGGAATTGGAGCGCAACCCTTGAATTGACTTAGGGCTCAGTAACGGGGTAGCAGGCGAGGGGTGTTAGGAGGAAGCTCCTAGATCAGCCACTCCCTCAGTATCGAGTGCGAAACACTAGTACCCCAGTAGCGTTGACCTGCAGAAAAACGAATGGGTACTGTCAGGATAGAGCGCCCGGGTGTCGGCGGACGCATTTCCGCCAGTAGAGATGAGGAATTTGACGAAAGAAGGTCGGGAAGTTTGCAGGTTCCTTTCCTTCAAGAGCCGAAAACTGATTCGCTCCATTGGGTTTTGTATTGCTAGCGCCACCTTTGCGTGGCGACAGACCGATTGAACGATGCCAACAGTAACAAAAGCCGGAAGATACGAAATCGTTGGTGAGCTAGGCCGCGGCGCGATGGGCGTCGTTTACAAGGCCGTGGATCCGGTCATCGGGCGAACCGTCGCGGTGAAGACCATCCGGTTGAGCGAAGAAGGCACAGGACTCTCACGCCCCGAACTCCTGACGCGATTCCAAACCGAAGCGCGCGCCGCTGGTTTGCTGACACATCCGAACATCGTCGTAGTGTTTGACGCCGGCGAAGAAGACGGCCTGTACTACATCACCATGGAGCTGGTGGAAGGAAAGAGTCTGCAGGCGCTGTTGGACGATGGCCATGGCTTTCCGCTACCGCGCACGCTGCGCATCATGGAACAGACTTGCAGCGCGCTGCAATTCGCGCATGAACGCAACGTCATTCACCGCGACATCAAGCCGGCGAACCTGATGCTTACAGCCGACGATACCGTCAAGGTCACCGACTTCGGCACGGCGAAAATCTTACAGTTCGGCACGGTGCAGCAGACCGCGCACGTGATGGGCACGCCCAGCTACATGTCGCCGGAGCAAGTGAAGGGCCGCGCCGTGGACGGCCGCAGCGATATTTTTTCGCTGGGCGTCATGCTCTATGAAATGGTGACCGGCGAAAAACCGTTTCCGGGACAAAACATCACTACGGTAATCTACAAAATCGTGAACGAAGATCCTGTGCCGCCACGGCAGATTAATCCTTCGATTCATCCGGGGATCAGCGCGATTGTTATGAGGGCGCTGGAGAAAGAACCCGACCAGAGATACCAGAATTGCCGCGAAATGCTCGAAGATCTGCGGAGCTACCGGACACTCGCGCCCGGTGGCGGCAATCCGCAAGCGACGATGGTGATGGGCGGAGGCTCGCCTGCCGCAACCGTGATTTCCGGAAATGCAGGAGGCCGTGGTCTCGCAGGCGAAGATCAAGCTGTCGTTGCGACGGCGCGGTCTCTGAATGCGCGGGCATCGGCTCCCGGGCAAACTCCAGTGGTGCGGAGAACGGGAACTATCGCGCCCGCACCGGAACCTCCAAAGAAGAAAAATGTTTTCGGGACAATCCTCGCTGCCATGCTGCTCCTGGGCGTGATTGTTTATGGCGCGAACAAGATCAAACCGGTTTTCGAGGCCGCACGCGAACTTCATGACGCGCAGAAAAAAGATGGAAGCTTGCCCGCTGCGGTGTCGACGGCATCTGCAACCACTCCGGACAACTCGGCGGCAGGTTCCTCGGACACCGAAACTTCACCGCAATGGAAGGACGCGGCGGCTGGAACTACTGCGGAGCCGAAGCCCGCGGAAATTGTCTCTGAAAAAGCGGCACCCAGGAAGACAGAGAATACAATTAGCCCCAAAGCTGCGGAATACAAAGGCCGCATCGAGGAAGCTATCTCCGAAAAAGGATTAACCGGCCACGTAAGAGTTCAGACCGCTGGCAACACGCTGACGCTTGCGGGCAAACTCCGGCCGTCGGAGCACGGTGCGCTCCTGAAATTATTGCGGAACGCCCCTTCCGACGTTCGCGTGATCGATCACCTGGAGTACGACGACACGCCTGTGGCAGCGGCCGGCGTTTCCGACGAGGGCGGTCACCCGGTCCCAGCGCCGGGGTACGGCGCGATTCATGTTGTCACCGACGTGATCGGGGCAACCGCCGTGCTGCACGGCCCTGCCGGTCGTGTGCTGAACATGTGCGAAACCCCTTGCAGCTTTAACAATTTGAATCCTGCTCGTTACAGCCTCGAAGTGCAAAAAGAAGGCTATCAATCCGTGCAAACAGCTCTGCAAGTAAAGAGCGGCGATGCCCAAGACCAGAAGATCAAACTTGAGTCGCTAGCCAAAGGCATATTCATCAGCAGCCAGCCACCAGGAGCCGAAGTCTTCATCAACGGCGCGATTCAATCAGGCCAGACACCGGTAACCCTGCCGCTTGCGCCCGGCCAGTACAACCTCGTCTTGCGGCTGCAAGGCTACGAACCCTATTCCGGGGGCATTCAGGTCAAGGACAATATCCAGACGCAACTCAATGTGCCGCTCCGCGAAAGATCCGCCACGCGCGTTGCCTGGGCGCAGGTCAATTCCGTCCCTAAAGGGGCGGAAATCATTCTGGATGGAAACTCCACTGGCCAGTTCACGCCGGCTCGCGTGCAAGTGCCCACCGGTATGCATACTGTTATTCTGAGATTAAATGGATTTCAGCAGGCCAAGAGGACGTTCCAAGTCAGCGAAGGCGGCACTGTTCCGATAGAGGAGTCGCTCCGTCCGAAATAGGCCGTACTAAAGGCCCGCAATTTGGTCCTTTTGCTCACCCGCGAACGTCTTGGGGACTACCCGAACTGTAACATTTTGTTACAGAAACCTCTCTCGAGTTCTAGAACTAACGATACCATTCGTTGTAAACAAAGCACTTAATGCCCTATGTAGGAGGCCGGAGGCGTGCTTGCTACATAAGTAGGGACTACCTGCCCTCGCGCTTCCTCGCGGCGAGAGGAAAGGCCGACTCCCTCGCCAGGCAAACCGGCGTGAATGGATTGCAGGGAAGCAAGCGGAGACGCCTTTGGTCCTTAGGGCCACAAAACCGAACCAGGAAGCCAAGCGTGAACCGTGGCCGCAAACGAGCCCGGATGTAACGCCGCGCACGTCGCTGCGGCTGCTGGCGAACGCAGTTGCCCGGGTTCCAGCCACTGCCACGGACCAAAAAGCTACTGAAGTTCATCGTGCACTCCGAAACTTGCATTTGCTTCTGCGGTCAGAACGACTTTATACGAAGGACCACCCGCTCCGGGTCGACAGCCTGGATAGCGCATACGACTCCATCCGCAACGCGACCGAGAATCTTGGCGGGATGGAGATTCGCGTGGAACGCGGCGGCCTGGTGGCCCCGAGAATCGGTGAAGCGCACCTACCGGATCCGCGGGGCGAAATGCAGGCGCTGGCGAGCGACCTGCAGCGCGCCGGAATAAACGCACTGGTCTTCTCGAAAAAATTCCATGTAGGCGAACTAGACACCCTCGCGGGACTCGTGAAGGCATCCTTGTTAAGATCAGAAGACCCAGCGAACGGTGCGGGCAATGCCTGGTGGCCGGCGCGACTTCTGGAGAACCGCGTGGAAGGCATTTCCATTAATACGCAAACGGAACGCCGGGTGGACACGGTGCTGGCGAGCCTTATCGCCGCGCTGGTAGCGTACGGCGGGCATTCTCCCCGCGAAACGGCCGATGCGCCAATTCAGGCGCCGGACTTTGACGATCTTGTAGCCAGCCTCCGGCTTCTCGCACGGCTGACTCCGCCTCTCGAAAGTGCGCGTGGTCTTTCACCGGAAGAAGCGGCGCGCGCCATCCACGGCGCGATGGAAGAAGCCAGCCGCGACAGCGTGTGCATGCTGCTCAGCTCGGTTTCCCAATACGGACCGCGCGAAGGCGAACGCCCGCAACCCTATTTGCTGCGCCTTTCCGAACACCTCATTTTTGAATTTCTCGGCGCGGAGTTTTCCAGCGGTTCGCTTACTGCCTCGTCCGTCAAGCCAACGATCTATCGCTTAAGCGACGTAATGGTCGAAGCTGGCGGCTATTCTGGCCCGCACTCTTCGCAGCATCTCTCATCGCTCGCGGTGACCTGGGCAACGGACACGCACCGCGAACAGCTGATCGATCGATTCTGGCTGGAGCTCCCACCCCGCGAAAAATCAGCCGTTTTGCGCGGGCCGGATGTGTGGTGTGTTCCTGTTGCAGCGCTCCGCCATACGCTCGGCCAGCTTGCCGAGGCCGGCGCGGACGCTCCTCGCCGCGAAGCGCGCAACATTGTCCTCAATTACGCGCGCCGCATCGAGCATGCGGACCCTTCGGCGAGGCGCTCTGTCGCCGCCGGGCTCAATGAATTGGCTTCGATCATCGAATCCCTCTGGCCCAATCAGTTGCCTGAAGACTTAAGCCGCGGAGCCATGAAAGCGCTGGACGAGGAGAAGGCTCCGGAAACCGCCGCGCTGCTCGCGGCCTTCGTCGAATCGCTCGGGCGCATTGCGGTGAATCGCGCCGACTATACCGGTTTTGAAAACATTCTGACCGGCCTGGAGCGCGCTCCTCAGGACAAAGAGCACGGTCACTTGGCGGCGCTGGCAAACCGCCTGGTCGCACAGGATCGCTGGCTCTTGTTGGCGGACGCTGCTCTCGCCAACCGCCCGCTGGATCCCTCTCTGCCCCGGCTTTTGCAGCGCGATCCTGAGCGCCTGCTCGACCGCATGACTTTGCTTCTCACCGAGCCCCGCGGCGCGGAAATGGTCCCGGCGATGGCTCGGCTCCTGCGCACCATCGGCGTACCCGTGCTGAATCTTCTCGAAACGCGTCTTTACGAAGCCCGTCGCCAGCGCGTTACCGCCGCAATCAAGCTCCTAGCTGCGGCAGACCCCGAGCGCCTGCTTCGCGGCCTCGCGCGCGCCATGGCTAGCTGGGAATGGAACCTTCAGGACCTGGCAGTCAGCGAACTTTCGCGCCCCAACAATGCCGCATCGGCACTGAGCACCGCGTTCGTCTTCTCCGCGATCCTTGCCGACGCCCATCCCTTGGTCGTGCCCATGATGATCGACCAGCTCGGCCTGGCGCAGGAAACCACCGCCGTTCCGCAACTCATGGAAATCGCCGCAGGCGAACACGAGTCTCTGCGCGACCAGTTTGTGCGCATCAAGGCCATTGAAGCGCTCGGCCGCATGCGCGCCCCGGAATCCGCCGAGCTTCTCCGCAGGCTGGCGGAGAACCGCGAAGGCCTCACTTACGCCGAACCTGCAGGCTTGCGCGCAGCAGCCGAGGATGCGCTGGCATTGATCGAAAACCGGCCATCGTTCAAGCAGGCCGCTGCCGCCTTTGGAGCGCCCGCGCAATCCAGCTCCGGCTACGTCATCCCGCGCCGCTATACTCGAGTCCCGCTGGATTCGCCGCTTCGCGCGCAGATCGAGGGCACACCCGCTGGCCTTGCTCGTGTAAAAACCATCAGCCTGGGCGGCGCCTATCTCGAGTCCCCGCGGAAACTCAGCATTGGCGACTCCATAAAGCTTGAGGTCCGTTCCGGTCTCCGTAGAATCAATTTCACCGCTGTCGTTCGTAATATCGGGCCGGATGGCAGCGGCGTCGAATTCGTGCACATGCGCGACGAAGACCGCGAAAAACTCCGCAAACTCGTCCAGCGACACCTTCAGCTGTAGGTAATTCCCTCCCCTAGCTCCCCAAGAAATCAGGCCCTATTCCGTCTTCTTGGAATCGCCCCAACCCATATCAGGCTTCTTGCTGAGATGGCGACAAGAAGCGACATTCCTTTCTCCCGACACGGTTTCGTACCTTGTCTCTTGCCAGTCTTCCCGAGTTGACGGATTCTGCGCTGGTGTTCGGTACTCTCACGCAGTCGGGTCAATCCCGGCAGTGCCAACGGCACTGGCGGTTACCTATAGTTCGTTCTGGGCGACGGCCTGGAACTTTTCAGTTGAAAGCAACTGTATATTGCAGTAAAAGCCGTGTATTCAATTGTTTCATGTGAGAAGCGGAGCGAAAGCCCGCCACCGCTAGGGGTAGCGGAAGATTTTCGGGTGCACAACTAGGAGGAGTCATGCAACGGAGTCAGGGTGTGTGTGGAATAGCCTCTTTGAAATCAATGTTGGCGGGAGCGCTCCTGCTTTTGCTGGTGTTGGGTTGCGCCACGATGGCCTCGGCACAGGTCAATACCGCTACTCTGTCAGGAACGGTATCCGACCCTCAAGGTTTACCGGTCAAGGGCGCAAAGGTCACCATGACCAACGCCGGCACCGGCGCCCAGCGTACCTCCGTCACGGATGATGCCGGACGCTACAACCTTGTCGGACTTCCCCCGGGCCAGTACAACATGACCGTGGATGGCGGCGCTAGCTTTGCGGTTTATAGGAATGCCTCCGTTGTTCTCACCGTCGGCGAGGCGGCAAAACTGGATTCTCAGTTGCAATTGCGCGGCCAAGAACAAAGCGTCACCGTCACTGCTGAAACGGCCCTCATCGAGGCTCAAAAGACCGATGTTTCCTCAACTATCGACTCACGGCAGATCACAAACCTCCCTATCAACGGCCGCAACTACATCAACTTCACGCTCCTCAACCCCCAGGCTGCCCGCGACGAAACCCCTTCGATTGGTGCGGCCCCTACCAGCGGCCTGAATTTCGGCGGTCAGCGAGCGCGTTCGAACGAAGTGAGCGTTGACGGTGCTGATGCCGTGGATAACTCGGTGAATGGTGTGCGAGCTACCGTTTCTCAGGAGGCCGTTCAGGAGTTTCAAGTCATCACCAGCAATTACATGCCCGAGTACGGACGCGCCATGGGCGGGGTGGTCAATATCGTTACAAAGTCAGGAAGCAACGAGGTCCACGGCAATGTCTTCGGTTTCTTGCGAGACAGTGCCATCCAGGCGCAGAATCCTTTCTCGGTCAAAGTCGTCCCGAACGCCCAAACAGGCTTCCAGGCGGTTCCGGTTAAACCGCCCTATACCCGTGTGCAGGCCGGCGCCACTCTTGGTGGTCCGATCCAGAAGGACAAAACCTTCTTCTTTTTCGCTTACGAAATCACCCGGCGGCAGGAGACCGGATTTTCCAGTATCGGCCAGAACAATTTTGGCCTGGTGACCGCTCAGTCCCCTGTGCCTGCCGCGTTCCTTCCGCCCGGCGTGCCGACGGCTGGTTTATTGACGCCTGCTCAGAAAAGCTTTGTGGGCGACAGCAACCAATCCATTTCCGACAGGGTAACGATGTACAGCCTTGGTGTGAGCACTTCCGCCGTGGCGCTGTTTGGGAATACGCCCGGTTTTCCTGCCAACTTCTTTCCCACAAGCAGAGCTGCGTTGCCGGCTTCTTACGTTGGGCTCGCTTCCACCATTGGCAACTTTCCGGTTTCCGAGGGCACGAGCTTGTACTCCCTGAAGCTCGATCATATCTGGAATCAGAAAAACAGTTCTTTCGTGCGCGTCAACGTATCTCCCTCAACTCTTTCGGGCATTCAAGTGAACGCCGAGAACCAGAACTTCGGACAAAACGCCGGATCCCGTACGTCCGTCCAACAAACCCGCGATCTTTCCATCGTCGGACAGCACACGACGTCAATCGGTAACACTTTATTCAATGAGTTTCGCTTCCAGTTTGCTCGCCGCGGTCTGCATTATGGCTTCGCCAACTTGCCGGGAGGCCAAAACCCCGCTGTGAACATCACTGGTTTTGCATTTTTTGGCCGTGAACCTTTTTCGACGGAGGACCGCATCGAAAAACGCTATCAATGGACGGATAACCTGACCTGGACGAAAGGCTCCCACACCTTCAAATTCGGGGGCGACACGAATTTGATCAAATTGGGATCGGCTGCGTCGCAAATCTTCACGCTGAACTATGGGGGTGTTTACTCCTTCGGCAGCGTGGGGACCGGTCCGTTCGGCGTCACTGCATCCAATCCTCCCAGCCTGTCCGCCGTCCAGGCCTACGGAGCAGGCTTGCCAGCCTCTTTTATCCAAGGAATTGGCCAGTCCAAGCGCCCCTTCGACAACAAAACGCTGGGAGTGTTTGCCCAGGATAGTTGGAAAATCAATAAGAAGCTCACGCTCAATTTCGGAGTGCGCTACGACATCGAATGGATCCCGACGTTCAAGCCCGGCACGAATGCGAACCAAGCAGGCGAAAAGGCCTTCAACGTTCTTGAGGGTATTCCCGTGGACACCAACAACGTCGCGCCGCGCATCGGACTCGCATGGGACCCCTGGGGCAGCGGCAAGACAGTAATTCGCGCAGGGTACGGATTCTTCTATGACCACCCCGCGCTGGCGTTGGCCTTCCTTTCCACCGCCGAAGACGGTGCCCTCTCCGCCCTGCTCGAGACTGCTGGCGGTGCTCCTTGTTCCGGAGCAGCCTGTTCTGCCGATGTGAATCCTTTTGCCGTGAATGCAACGAACATCTTTCAAGGATTGCTGACCGGAAACATCGCGGGATGCTCAACCGCATTTCCCTCCATGTGCTACCAGGCAAACCAGCAGCGCTTTAATCCTTTCCAGCCCAATTCTCTGTTTACTAGCCAAAACTTTCTCACTTTTCCGCCGGCGCCAAATCCCATCCCCCCAACGGGGCCATTCGGCGCGGGGTATCCGTTGCAGTTACTTCCTTTCACGATTCCCGTCGAAAAGAACTTCCAGTACGCATTGGCCCAGCAGGCCAATTTTTCGATCGAACACCAGATCACGAAAGATTGGAAGATCAGCCTCGGCTACAACTTCACTCATAGCACGCACTTGGACCGCACGATCAACCTGAATACCACCAAGCCCGAGGTCCTTGTGAGCAACGACAATAAGGCGGTGGCCGTTGGTTTGGTCAATCCCGGTGCGAACCCTCTCGGGGTCGCGGTTCCGACGCCCTCTCAACTCAATACTCTTTGCGGTGGCGTTGTGCCCGCGTTTAACGTGACCTCGCCAAATTCGCTTGGCAACCAGGGCAGCATCGCATTTGCCACCCCTACTGGAAACGCCCTAGTGCCGGGCGTCCTCGGTTTTGCATACTCGGGACAAAACTGCACAGGAACGCAAATCGGCCTTATTGGAACGCCAGCGGTCTTTAATTTCTTCCGGCCCTCCGGTCCTAACCCCTCCTTCGGTGCACTCGTTCCTGGGGGCTACAACACCCTTGTCGGCCTGGCGCAGGCTGCCGGATTTCCCACCGGCATCTCTGGAGTGCAAATTCCATGGAGCGACGTGAATCCACAAACCTCCAATGGCAACAGCATCTACCATGCCCTTACCCTGAGTATGACCAAACGCTTCTCCCACGGCTTCGAGCTCCTCTCTGGTTGGACCTATTCTCATACCATTGACGACTCCACGGACCTCTCCACTCTCCTGAATCCTCAAGACAACAGCTTTCCCAATCTCGAGCGCAGCAACTCCGATTTCGATCAACGCCACCGTTGGATCACCAGCGCCGTGTTCTTGAGCCCCTACCACCAGAGTGACGCCGGCTTCGTGAGGAAATTCTTCGCCGACTTCACTGTGGCTCCCGTAATCGAGGTGGCTTCTGGCAGGCCCTTCAACGTTTTGATCGGCTCGGATCCAAATCTCGACTTCGGCACGGCAACTAATCGGCCCACCGCTCTGAAAGCGGGCACTCCATTCCCGGGAGCGGTCACTTCGCCCTTCATCCAGGGTGTTGAATTCGTCGTTCCAACTCGCTGTATCGATAGCTCGGGTAAGGCTTTTGGCCCGTTCCCCACGGTCCCCTCTCCACCGTTTGGATGCACGGGTACACTCGGGCGCAATGCCTTCACGCGGCCGGGCTTTTTCCAAATCGACCTGCGCCTTGCGCGCAAGTTTGCCATCACCGAACGTTGGAATCTGGAGGTGATCGCGGACGGCTTTAATATGTTAAACCGCTTCAACGTGGGCGACGTCAGCCCGCTCTGCGACCCCACTTCCGGGACGTGTACCGCGGGACAGCCTACCGCCGCGCTTGATCCGCGGACTTTCCAGTTTGCCCTCAAGGTCAGCTGGTAGGCTTACGACGTATTCAACTTTCACTCGTAGGGGCGTTCGCCCGCGGCGGACGCCCCCTTTCAATTTCGGTCAGCGGTTTACCCCCGGCTTTGCGCTCCGAGACTTTCGCTGCGACCACCTGTCCGGTTTGCGCCTTCCCCGATTCGGCGTAAAGTAAGAATACCGTTTCCCGTGTTCGTATCGGAGATTGAATGAATGCATTCCTGATTTCCGGCGTGATTCTTGTGGCCATCCTGGTCATCTGGCTGGCTTTGCAGACCCTGCAAAGCCGCCAGAAGAGCGACTCCATCGAATCCCAGATGAACGAATTGCGCCGCGACTTGCAGACTATTGCGACGTCGCAGGCCCAGAGCACCGGACAGTTGGAAACCATCGCCAAGAACGTCGCTCAGCGCCTCGATAGCGTCACCCCCGCCCTGCAGGACGCCATCAAAAACTCCGCCCAGATTACCGGGCAGATGACTTCCGACGCGCAAACCAAGATGGCCGACGAGCTCAAGAACACCCGCGACCAGATCAGTCAGATTCAGCGCCAGCTCGGCGAAGTCCAGCAGGCCGGCAAACAGATGTCCCTGACCGCGCAGACGCTTGAAGGCATTTTGGGGGGCGCCAAGTCGCGCGGCTCCTTGGGCGAAGTGACCCTCGAGCGCCTGCTCGAGGACTCCCTTCCTCGCGCGCAGTACGAGATGCAGTACCGCTTTTCCAGCGGAGAAGCAGCCGACGCTGTCATTAAGCTCCGCGACAAGAAATTAATGGCCGTGGACTCGAAATTTCCTCTTGACGCCTACCGCAGAATCAGCACCGACGGCGACGAAGCGCGCCGCGCCTTCGCCACCGCTGTGAAGGGGCACGCCGACGCCATCACCAAAAAATACATCGTGCCCGATGAAGGCACGCTCGATGTGGCGTTGATGTTTGTTCCTTCGGAAAGCGTCTACTACGAGCTTCTGCAAACGGAGGACAACAAGGGCCAGCCTCTCGACGCCTACTGCCGCGATAAACACGTCATCGCCGTTTCGCCCAATACCCTCTACGCCCATCTTTGTGTGATCTCCATGGGCCTGCGCGGCATGCAGATGGAAGAAAACGCCAAGCGCCTGCTGGAAAGCCTCTCCGGGATGGAAAAGCAAATGGAAAAATTCACCGACAAGTTCAGCACTCTGGGCACCCATTTGAAGAACGCCCAGCAAAGCTACAGCGAGTCCGACAAACTCTTCGAGAGGGCCCAGAACACTCTCGAAACCATGCTCGGCGCCGGCGTTCCTGAGCTCCCTTTCGATAATCCTCAGGGCACCCTAGCCCTTCCCCGCGAAGCCAGCGCCAAGAAAGGCGCCTGATTTTGCGTTCCCGAGTTTTTTCCGTCAGCCTTCAGCCGCCGCCCAATTTTCCTGCAACATTATCCTTGACTTTTCTCACGACTGTGATATACTTAATTTTGTAGATAACTCTGTTTGGAGTGTTGGAGCTTGCTTTCCGCTTTTCTTTTGGAGCCGCCCACTTCGGCTCTTGCTCGCCAAAAACAACCAAAATCGCGTCCTTTAAAATCAATAACTTACGAAATGCAAATTTTGTAAGCCCTTTGTTTTGATATTCATGCAAATTGGTGGGGGGTGGGGTACAGCACACCTTGTCGATCCTAACGACGAACTGATAGTGGTCAGTTTTCGATTACCGCATCAATCAGGCATCACCAATGTCCAAGGTGTTTCTTCTCTCCGAGGAAACCACCAGTTCAGCATAAGGGTGTAGTAAAAGAACACCCAACCTGAGGCAAATAAGCGTAGTTCCCAACCTTTCAGGAATAGATAGTCTCTTTCTGAGATGTAGCCAACTATTTTTCCGTGATTGTTTAAGACATAGGCTCCATTGATGATTTCTGGGGACGCCGCGTGACTCAGAGCGAGAAACACGAAAAAGACCACAACGCATAGGAGACCAAGCATTTGTATACTTCGGACGACCCAGCGCGGCCTGCCACCAAATGGGTCTACGCCCTTAGACCGCCTCTCAACAATTACCAAGGGCAAGAAAAGCGCGAAGATGCCTAAGTGAAGAAGGACCGCTCTCGCTCCCAGCTGGTCCATTGTTAATCCAAAGAAGCTTGCGATGAAAATGTAGATACCCGCAAGAAAGCCGGGCGCAGCCACTATTGCGACGACTTTTCGCATGACCTATTCTGCTCTACTTTATACCCGAAAGTAGGCTTATGTCCCGACAAGCCAAGTAATCGGAAACTGGCCCGTTACCGACGAACCTGCCGCTGAGTTAGAATTGCGGCCATCCCGAAACTTTTCTGCTCGGCCACCAATCTTAAGCTGAGGCCACCTCAGTGCGGCAGATTCACCGGCAGCGGACGCCTTGCTGGCGACACCAGACGGATTGAAATCAGGAAGCTGCCGTTCTTCCGCCCCAGTACTTCGAACTTAGCTAAGTTTTCCCCGCCTCCGCTCGTGGACGCTCGCACCGGATTGCCTTCGGAGAGTTCCGCAATCTCCGGCGCGAGGTTCCTGGCTTCGAACGCAATCTTCGCCGACGTGCCGCGCACGCGCACGGTAAGCGCCCGATGCTCGCCCGGTTTCAAGGGCGAGGAGTCGGCTTCCAGCTCGAGCCCGACAAACGTAAGGGAAAACGGGGGCGACTGCCGTTTCGCGCAGGAAACTTCCACCGCGGCGTTGCCCGGCTGCAGCTCCGGCGGCGGAAGCACTACTAGTGCCGTTGGAGAAGCCGCCAGCACAATCGCAGGCTGCCCTGCGATTGTCACTTGGTTGGCGTCGGCATCGCCACAAAAACCCTTTCCAAAAATTTCGAAGCGGTCTGTCAGCGATGCCACCTTCGGCACTGAAGAAACTTCCAGCGTGGGCGACGACGCCTCGTTGGGCGAAAGAATTGCCGTGGCGACTCGCCCTGTGCGCCCCGCTATCGAGCCAAAAATTACGCCTGGATTCAGCGGCGCCACGAAGAGAGCCCTGCCCGTCGCATCGGTCGTGAAGCGGTCTCCGTTGGAGAAATTCACGG
>WNEZ01003135.1_pt1 | contig 20720 bp, 18 predicted proteins | sample 5400521 | NCBI WGS metagenome assembly WNEZ01 (sample SAMN13153339, study PRJNA577476) | soil metagenome | isolation source: 120 cm saprolite under Douglas fir tree site 2 hole 1 replicate 1 | place: USA:California | collected 2015-04-18 | reverse complement strand
CCTGGAAGCGTTGCAGCGACGCTCGCTCGTTGAGCGGGGTAAGCCGGGGGCTGGGCAGGTGATCTTCACGTTGCAATCGGTGGTGCTGGAATACGTGACGGGGGTGCTGGTGGAGCGGGTGAGTGAGCAGGTCGAGCGCGGCGGGTGGGAGCACCTGGTCCAGTATGCGCTCGAGCAGGCAGGAGCCAAGGCATATGTGCGGCAGGCGCAGGAGCGGCTGATCGTGGCCCCAATCATCTTGCGCCTGCAGGCCGTCTACCGAGGCACAGAGGCGGTGGAGGAGCAGTTGCTTGGGTTGCTCAGCCAGCTGCGTGCACGGGAGCAGGAGGAGCAGGGCTATGGGCCGACGAACCTCATCAGCCTCTTGCGAGCACTTCGTGGGGACTTGCGCAGGATTGATCTCTCGCATCTCTCCATCCGAGGAGCGTATTTGCAAGGGGTCGAGATGCAGGATGCGACGCTGGCTGGGGCCACCTTGCGAGACACGATCTTTACCGAGGCCTTCGATGCCGCCTGGTCAGTAGCCATCAGTGGTAGCGGACAGTACTGGGCCGTGGGCAGCAGGCGGGGAGAAGTGCGCGTGTGGCATGTGGGGAGCCACAACTTGCATCTGGCCTGGCAGGCACATGCCGACGTGGTGGATAGAACCCTGGCCTTCAGCCCGGACGAACGGCTGTTGGCCACGGGGAGCCTGGATGGGACGATCAAACTGTGGGATGTAGTGAGTGGCGCGCTGCTTTGGACTGGATGGCATACCGGCCTCGTCGAAGGCCTGGCCTTTGCCCCTGATGGCCAGAGGCTCGCCAGTTGCGGGGATGATGCGACCATCCGGCTCTGGGATACAACATCCGGCGCAAACGTAGAGACGATCGCTGACCAGGGCGCTGTGTATTCTGTGGCCTGGAGCTCCGACGGCACCCACCTGGCCAGCGGCTGTTTTGATGGACGCATTCAGACATGGGAACTGCAGGGAACTCAGCCGGCCACCTGCGTGCAGACGCTCATCGGGCATACGCACTGGGTGCTTGGGCTGGCCTTTGCCCCCGACGGCACCCAGCTGGCCAGCGCGAGTTGGGATGGGACAGCCAGACTCTGGGACGTGGCCAGCGGACGCTGTCTCCAGACGCTTGAGGGGCATACGGACCATGTATACACCGTGGCCTGGAGCCCTGATGGACGCACCGTGGCCAGTGGTGGCTTTGATGACGCTATCTGGCTCTGGGATGTCGAGCGAGGCAGTTATCGCATGGTACTGCATGGGCATACCGACCATGTGTATAGCATCGCCTTCACACCCGACAGCCGCCTTCTGCTCAGTGGCAGTGAAGATAAGACTCTGCGGGTGTGGGACGTCGAGAGCGGACAATGCGTGCGCGTCATCCAGAGCTACGCGGTCGCGCTCTACGACGTCACCTGGAGTCCCGATGGCACACAGCTCGCCTGTGCAGGCTCGGATTCGCTGGTGACTGTCTGGGATGTAGCCGACCAGATGCCACCCAGGGTGATGCGTGGTCATAGCTGGGCTGTGTTTGGTGGGGTGGCGTGGAGTCCGGATGGGCGGCTCCTGGCCAGTAGCGGGCTGGACAATGCCATCCGGCTGTGGGACCCGACCTCGGGAGCTAGTGTGCAGATCCTGCGGGATCCCGACCACTCCGACACCCTCTTCTATGGCGTGGCGTGGAGTCCGGATGGGCAACTGCTGGCCAATGGGAGCTACATGCACGGGGTGCAGGTCTGGGACATGACCGCACGAAGCCGCCTTTGGGTCGGTCGTGCGCATCCGGCCTTTGTCAGGTGCATAGCATGGAGTCCGGATGGCATGCGCCTAGCCAGTTGTGGGGACGACGGGACCATCTGTTTGTGGCGAGCCACAGATGGGACGCTGCTCCAGACCCTCCAGGAGCACAGCGGCAATGTCACGACGCTGGCCTGGAGTCCCGACGGCACCTGGCTCGCCAGCGGGGGTGGAGGCAGAAGCACAGGGGAACTGTTTCTCTGGAATACAGGCGACGGGAAGCGCGTGCGCACCTTTGAGGGGCAGTCCCATGCGGTCTCTGCCGTCGCCTGGAATACGCTCGGAGACCAGTTGGTAAGTGGAGATAGTGATGGAAACCTGCGCTGGTGGGAGGCACAAAGCGGGAAATGCCTGGCGATGCGAAAGGCGCATCAAGGAACTGTCCACGCGCTCAAGATCAGCCCCGATGGTCGTCTGTTGGCCAGTTGCGGTGAGGATGGTACCATCAAGGTGTGGAACCTGGAGAGCAGCGAGCTGGTGCGGACGCTGCAGCGCGACCGCCCCTACGAACGACTCAATATCACCAGCACGCAAGGACTCACCCCGGCCCAGAAAGCCACGCTCTTTGCTCTGGGGGCTTTCGAGGAGGATGTGCGTAATTGAGTGATGATGAATGCCATAGCTAGCGAAAGGAGCGGTCAATGTGGCGCGAGGAGAATGTAAAGAGTCCTCCTTCTGAGGATGTACTCCCTGAGGATGTACTCCAGCGATTTGGGTATCGGCAGGAGTTCCGGCGGGAACTCAAACGCTTTGCTTCCTTTGCGGTCGTTTTCTCGTTCATGTCTATCACGACCGGCATTTTTACGGTCTATGGGAGTGAGTTGAACTGGGGGGGTCCGTTGGGGATCTGGACGTGGCCGATTGTCGTATTGGGACAAGGAGTGGTAGCGCTTGTCTTCGCGGCTCTGGCTGCTCGTATTCCACTGGCTGGCTATTCTTATCAATGGGCCTCACGTCTTGCCAACCCGATGATTGGCTGGCTTCTCGGTTGGGTTTCTTTCACCTTCCTGATGGTGGGTATTGTTACAGTCGATTATAGTCTGGCCCAGACGGTTCTGCCTGGCCTGCTGAATTATACCGAAACACCAGGCAATGCCTGGCTGATCACGGCTCTGGTGATTGTGGTGCAGATGGCCCTGATCCTGTTTTCAACGCTCTGGTCGACCCGCATCAATAATCTTGCGGCTGGCACTGAAGTCATTGGCATTGTGGGACTAACTGTCCTCCTGGTGATTATTGGGGAGGTGCGCGGTATCCTCCACCCAGATCACCTGTTTAGTATGGGCGCGATCCCGGCCAGTGGCTATTTTCGCCTGGGAACATTCACCTCTGCTGGTCCCTTTGTGCTTTCTTTCCTGATAGGGGTGTATACCATTGTTGGCTTTGAGGCAGCCGCGAATCTGGCTGAAGAGACCGAGCATGCGCATCGTGTCGTCCCATTCGCCATGTTGTCGGCGGTGCTGCTGAGTGGGATCGTTGGTATGGCTTTCCTGATCGCGTTGAACCTCGCCTCGGGAGATGTACATGCTCTGACTGCATCCGTGACTCCAGTTGCCGATATCGTGACCCAAACGCTGGGTCGTGTGGTGGGCGATATCTTCCTGGTGCTGGTGGCTTTCTCGATGTTTGCCTGCGGATTGGTTGTGTTCATGACAGCAACCCGCCTGGTCTGGGCTATGTCGCGTGATCGTCGTTTCCCGGGTTACCAGCTCTTTCGGCGCGTGGATGAGCGGACGAATACTCCTCTCATCGCGACGATCCTGTGTGGGATGGTCCTGGAAGTCGTCCTGGCGAGCTTTGCTAACCAGACAGATACGCTCCAGAATCTCTTCAGCACGGCAGGGATACAGATAGTGATTATCTACCTTGCAACGGTGATCCTGTATGTGTGTACGCGTCACAAGTTACCCCGGTCGCACGGCTTCAATTTGGGCCCCTTTGAATGGCCTGTGGTCATGCTAGCTCTGGTGTGGCTGGTCTTTGAACTGTCCATTTTCCGCGACTCGTCATTTACAACATCCTGGCTCTATACCCTGGCGATGTTTGCGATTGGCTTGCTCTACTTCCTTTTCATGTTCTTGACTCAGCGAGATGTGTTGAAGGCTCTTCCTCTTGAAAGGGAAATCGAGGTAGCAGCAGCCCCGCCGGAAAGTCGATCGAATAGCAGGACATAAGCCCACCGCTAGAGGCACAAAGGTGACAAATAGGGAAGTCAGCGTCCAGCAGATGCTGTGTCACTTCCCCTCACTTCCCCTGGCTTCGCGCCTGTGGGGCACGCAGAAAGGAGAGCGCTCATGAAGCGGTTCTTATACGGTGAGCGAGACTATACCTTTGGGGAGGCCATGCTGACCCTGCGCACCGCGCTCGGGCTGACGCAAGCGGGATTGGCCGAGCACCTCAGCATCTCACGACGAGCAGTGGCGGAGTGGGAGGCAGGCAGCAGTTATCCCAAAGCCGAACACCTCAAACAGCTCATTGCGCTGGGGGTGCGGCAACAGGCCTTTCCTACCGGGCGCGAGGTCGAGGAGATCGGCGCTGCTCTCGCAACAGCATCCCCCACTGGCGCTCATGGCGCCACTGCCGGTCGAGCAGACCAGTGGCACGGACCACGTCCTCGCTCCTCCTGCAGGTGGGCCACGGGTGGATTGGGGCGACGCGCTGGATGTGCCGCCCTTCTATGGGCGAAAGCCTGAACTGGCCGCCCTCTGCCAGTGGGTGGTGCAGGAGCGCTGTTGCGTCGTGAGCGTACTGGGCATGGGCGGCATCGGCAAGTCGGCGCTGGCCGTCAGCCTGATGCACCAGCTTGCTCCCCGCTTCGAGGTGGTGCTCTGGCGGTCCCTGCGCGATGCCCCCGCCTGCGAAGCGCTGCTGGAGGACTGCCTCCAGGTGCTCGCGCGCTCCCATCGTTGGGTCGGGCGTCAGCTTCCAACCTGGGTCCGTTGCGTGGCCTGGAGTCCGGATGGCACGCGGTTGGTCGGCGGTGGTGATGATGGCCACGTGTATCTGTGGGACGCCGCCGATGGCACGCTGCTGCTGGCGGGACATCATGGCATGGTCGCGAGCGTGGCCTGGAGCCGCGATGGGAGGCGGCTGGCCTCTGGTGGTGGCGGCCAGGGGGGCGGAGGCAGCGGGGAGCTGTTGGTGTGGGATGTGCAGAGCGGGGAGTGCGTGCAAGCCTTTGCGGGACATCCCGGTGTTGTCTATGCGATAGCCTGGGATCCTTGCGGGGACCTGTTGGTCAGTGGAGGTAGTGATGGAGTACTACGCTGGTGGGATGTGCAGAGTGGGGAGTGCATGAGGATGCGAGCAGCGCATCAGGGGGCGATCCGGTCGCTCAGGAGCAGTCCCGATGGGAGCAGGCTGGTCAGTTGCGGGAGTGATGGGGCCATCATTGTGTGGGATCTCGCGAGCGGCGAGCACCTGCAGACGCTGCGCCGCGACCGCCCCTACGAGCGTCTCGATATCACTGGGATCAGGGGAGTGACCGAGGCACAGAAGGCGACGTTGCGCGCGTTAGGGGCGATGGAGGACTCTGCGGTGAACATCACTCGGCAAGCTCCCTAATCTACCGGTAAGTTGGTGTCTATGGGGTAACCTGGCCGTTAAGTTCCTCAATATCGGTATGGACGATGAGCAACAATCCCTTCTCCAAAGACACCGCAGCGTGTTCCTGGATGAGAACGTTGCTCACGCCGCGTGGTTTACCGAAATGTAGTGTCTCGCCGTACAGCGGATAATAGAGGTTACTGGTACGTACGCCAGTGGCCTCACTCGTCAGTGGCAGGAGTGAGAGCAGGTCACCAGGGCGTCCGGAGATGCTAGTGTGACCCGGTCCACGCAGCAGCCAGCATATCGATGGACCATCAATGATGCGTATGGGTACTGTGTCGATAGCAGCGAGCAGCAGTATGTTCGCCATCGCATGATCGAAGCGCACACCACCAAATGCTCCTAGCAGAGTGATCGCATTCGCACCCTGCTCTATAGCAACCTGAACAGCTAATTCGGTATCGGTCTCATTCTTCTCAACTGCGGCCTGGATGAACCGACTACCTTGCTGTCGAAGTTGTTGCTGTAAGCTGGCATCGAGTGAGTCGAAGTCGCCAACAACAGTAGCAGGGATGCGGCCATAGCTGAGTGCCGTTGCGGCCCCGCTGTCCGCAGCGATGATACAGTCAGCCTGAGCAATGACCGCATCTACCGCTTTCCCTGGCCGCAGCGTTCCCCCAGCAAAGATGACAACATGCATGTTAACAGTGGGAGCGGGAAGTCCCGCCCCGTTCCAGGGGGCGGGATGAAAGCGACCCCGCTCACCTCGCACTACTTGCCCTGACAGTCCATGATGTAGCGTGTGATCGTTTCGGCTGACACCGCTCCTGCTGTGCCAACATAATACGAACTGGTCCACAGATGCTCTTCCCACAAACCTTCTTCAAACGAGGGAACTTCTCTCGCAGATACCGCGAGGAATATCCCTTCAAGAGATTAGCAATGAGTGCCGGACTGAAGCGTGGCGGCGCACTCACACACACGTGGATGTGATCGATATCTGTTTCCAGTGCTAAGAGTGTCAGTCCGTGCCGCTCACAACACTGGGTCATCAAGCGTTTCGTTTCCGCTTGGACCTCCCCTGTGAGGATCTTGCGGCGGTACTTGGGTATCCATACCAGATGATAAGCTCAAGGCCGCTCAGATGGAAGCAGCACAGGTGTGGAACCTGTGTATGGAGCTGCATAAAGAGGCTCGCCAAGAGCATGGCAAGTGGCCTGGACGCAATGAGTTGCAAAAGGCCACCAAGAGCAAGTTTGCCCTGCATAGCCAGTCGGTGCAGATGGTGGTTCATGCCTTTCTTGCCAATGTCGTTTCGACCCGTGAACTTCGCCAGACCCATCCTCACATGAAGATGAAATACCCGTGGCGGACCAAACGCTTCTATCCGGTCAAGTGGCCTGCTCAGGCCGTCTCTAAAGAGCATGGGCGTGTGGTGTTGCCCATGGGCAAAGGCCGCAAATCCATTGTGCTGCCCATCGAACTTCCTGCAAATAGCGGTGCATGTAGCCTTGTCTGGAAGAATGGCTTTGAGCTGCATGTCTGCGTCGAGATACCGCAAGCAGAAGATGCTCCTGGGGAGAACAAGGCCACTGTTGATCTGGGCGAAATTCATCTTGCCGCCGTCACCACCAACACGGGTAAGGCCATGATCGTCACGGGGCGTGGTATCCGTTCCCTCAAACGCCAACGAATTATGCGCCTCCGCAAGATTACCAAGAAGCAAGCCCGCTGCACGAAGTATTCCCGCCGCTGGAAGAAACTGCAACGCGCCAAGAACAAGGCGAGCCTCCGTGCGGAACGGCGCATTCGTGACATGCGCCATAAGGCTAGCCGAAGGCTCATCAACTTCTGTGTGGAGCATGAGGTGGGAACGCTCTTCATCGGCAATCCGCATGGCGTGCGCAATCGCGACAATGGCCGACACCACAATCAACGCATGGCCAGCTGGGAATATGGCAAAGACATCGACTATCTTACCCACAAAGCGAAACAGTCCCACATCCTGAGCTTCACTGGCTCCGAACGAGGAACAAGTAGCCAGTGTCCCCGATGTGGGCATAAACACAAACCCAAAGGCAGGGTTTGGCACTGCAAGAAATGCGGGTTCACGGGACACCGTGATCTGGTCGGTTCGATCACTATGCATAAACTTGCGTATGGCGAACAAGTGGAGTTTCCTCGTTCCTTCACGTATCTACGCCCTGGACCGTCCAGGAGTAGTAGTAGGGTAGACACGCCCCAACGTTGTTTGTAGTCGCGTCCACGGATCAACCACTGCTCGTGGAGCAGGTCCCTACGGGGACAGGCCACACCGTAGATGTTGCTCAGAAGCCTGTCAGCCTTTAGGCGACAGGAGTGTCACTAAACCTATCCCCCTTTAGGGTCGTGACCTTGCCGCCTCCGGCGGCTTGCCTCTGCTTTTACTGTGGGCATGGCAGCCTGCGGCTGCCATGCCCACAGTAAATAAAAACCTTTTGCGAACCACCGAAGGTGGTGAGCAGTCCTCAAGAGTTATTGACGGTCTCCGTAGCAATACCTGCTACCAGTACGTTATAATCAATGGAACGATTCATAAATCAAAGCAACGGAGGACCCATGACTAAACGTGCCACAGTAGCCGTCTTGAAAACAAAACCCGAGACCGTCCTGACCGACTATGAGCAACTCATGAAATTAGCTGGCTTCGAGCAAGCCCTCAACGCCACGAAGCCCACGATTCTTAAAGATAACATCTCCTGGCATTTCCCCTTTCCCGCGGCGAATACCACGCCCTGGCAGCTTGAAGCGACCATCATGGCCTTGCGCAACGCTAGCTACACAGATCTCTCGTGCGTGCAAAACAAGACTGTGGTCACCGACGCCTTCAAAGGTGAAGACTTGAACCGCTATGTGCCTATCTTCGAGAAATATGGTATCCCTGTCCTATTCAACTTCAAAGATGAAGATATGAAGTGGGTGCGCTACGAGCCGAAAGCAAAGATGCTTGTGCTGGATCGAATCTTTCCCGAAGGCATCATGATCCCTGATTATTTCTTCGGCAAGAATATTGTACACTTGCCGACGGTGAAGTGCCACATTTATACAACGACCACTGGCGCGATGAAGAATGCTTTTGGTGGTCTGTTAAACACTCGTCGCCACTATACCCATAGCTGGATTCATGAGACACTGGTGGACCTGCTGAACATCCAGAAAGAGATTCATGGTGGTATCTTTGCAGTGATGGATGGTACAACGGCTGGCAATGGACCTGGCCCGCGCACTATGTTCCCGGTGCAGAAGGATGTAATCCTTGCCGGTGCCGATCAGACGGCTATCGATGCTGTAGCGGCGAAGATGATGGGCTTCGACCCCATGAGCATTGGCTACATCCGGCTTGCACACGAGCATGGTGTAGGCGTTGGTAACATGGATGAGATCGAGGTAGTGGGCATGGATATCTCTGATGTGAACTGGGGATTCTCGGTCGGCGACAATGGCGCGAGTATGGTGGGTGATATCATGTGGTTCGGCCCGCTCAAGCCCATACAGAATGTGTTTATGCGTACACCGTTGGTGAACATCTTTATTGCAGGCTCTGAGGTGTATCACGACTACTACCGCTGGCCGCTCAAAGACCGGCGCACCTTTGAGGTGTGGCTGGAACGCTCGCCATGGGGGCATCTGTTCCAGGAATACATGAAGCCTGCTCCAAAGAAGGCAGTAGAGGCATCGAAGGCGTCGTAACCATACAGGACAAGTTAGAATAATTGAGCTTGCCCTCTTTGTCTCAGCGCCTCATAGAGCGCAATACTGCCAGCCACCGCCGCATTGAGCGAATTGATATGGCCGCGCATAGGTAGTTTAATCAGCAGGTCGCAATGTTCGCGTACTAAGCGACTGATGCCTTTGCCTTCGTTGCCAACAACGAGAGCCAGGGAACCCGTCAGATCAGCCTGGTAGTACGCTGTTTTTGCCTCGCCGACCAGGCCTACAACCCAGATGTTCTGTTTTTTGAGCAATTCGATGCTGCGTGTCAGGTTGGTCTCTTGCGCAATGAGGAGATGCTCGGTGGCTCCGGCGGAGGTTTTAATCACGGTTCCAGTAACCTCAGCCGCACGATGCTCAGGTAGGATGACGCCGTGAACTCCTACTGCCTCCGCAGTACGCAGCAGAGAGCCAAGGTTGTTGACATCCTGGATCGCGTCGAGGATGAGCAGGAAAGGCGCCTCATTTTTACGTTGGGCGTGGGCAAGAATGTGCTCAATTGTAGTATATTTGCGTGCTTCGACCATCGCCAGGCAGCCCTGGTGCACAGCCCCGTGACTGAGTTGGTCAAGACGCGCACGTGGCACCGTTTCGATAGGGATATGCTGTCGTTCAGCTTCTTTGAGAATGGCAGCAAGGGCTGGTGCCTCGCGTTGACCCTCGGCCAACAGGATGCGCTTTACTTGCCGCGGCGAATGCAGTGTCTCCAGAATGGGGTTGCGGCCCCAGATGTAATCAGGCATTTCGACTCATTTCCAGTTGTTATTCATTCACAGGCGAGAAAAGTCCGAGCAATTCGCGTACGGGTGCGAAAGTCCTGCGGTGTATAGGCGTAACACCATATTCACGCAGCGCAGCCAGGTGGGCTTCGGTGCCGTAGCCTTTGTGCTGGGCGAATCCATAAGTGGGGTATTGCTCGTGCAGTTGTACCATCAGCCGGTCACGAGTGACTTTGGCGATGATCGATGCAGCCGCGATGGAGAGGCAAGAGCTATCCCCTTTGATGATGGCGCGCTGTGGCAGAGGAATATCGGGTAGAAGCAGTGCATCGAGCAGGAGGGCATGTGGAGGGGTCGAAAGCTGGGCGAGAGCACAACGCATAGCATGTTTGGTGGCCTGGAGGATGTTACGCTCGTCGATGAGTTCAACAGGACCAACGCCGACTCCAACTGCCACTGCATGCTGCATGATAACCTGGTAGAAATGCTCCCGAACGTGCGGTGCGAGTTGTTTGGAGTCGCGGACACCGGCAAAACATGCTAAGTGCTCGTCAGCGAGTGGCAAGATGACGGCAGCGGCTACCACAGGTCCTGCGAGGCAACCGCGCCCTGCTTCATCGAGTCCAGCTATAAAGCAATAGCCCTGTCTCAGCAGGGCCATTTCTTCTTCTCGTGTTGGTGCTTGTGAGTTACTCTTCGACGCTTGCGCTTTCATCATCGGTACTGGCACTAGCATTGGCACTGGCAGCTTTCGCAGCTCTAGTGGCTTCTTTGGCTGCCGCTTCCTTACTCGTCATGGGACGGAGTTCTTTCAGGCGAGCAGCTTTTCCGGTCAAGCCACGCAGGTAGTAAAGTTGCTTGCGGCGCACACGAGCATGGCGGATCACGTCGATCTTCTCGATGCGCGGCGAGTTGATGAGAAATGTGCGTTCCACACCGATGCCATGCGTGATGCGGCGTACTGTGAAGTTGCGATTGACACCGCTGCCACGCAGACGCATGACCACACCTTCAAAGGGCTGTAGGCGTTCGCGGTTCCCTTCGACGACTTTGACTTGCAGGCGCACTGTGTCGCCTGACCGAAGCTCAGGTATATCTTTACGTAACTGGGCATTTTCAACAGCGACCAGTAACGCCCGCCCTGCTGGCTTAGTTACGACTTGTTTATCAGCCATACGTGTAAAACCTCCTGTGTGCCCAATGTATCAGCCTATGATAGCGATGGGCGCACAAACCTATTGTGTTGCTGCGTTGAGCTGCTTCATCAGGCGCGATTTGCGGCGAGCAGCGTTGTTTCGATGAATGACCCCTTTTTTGGCAGCGCGGTCCAGTTCGCTGACGGCGGCGCGTACAGCTTCCTGGTCGTCGGCTCCGCTGGTAATGGCCTGGCGAGCCTTCGTGATCTGTGTTTTGACGGTTGATTTGACCATGCGATTGCGCAGGCGACGCTTTTTCTCCTGGCGCATGCGCTTCTCTGCGGCGGCATTATTGGGCATTTGAGTACTAATCCTCCCCCAGATGTGTATCCCTTCTCACGGGCTGTTTCACAAAAATACCGACACATTGTCGGATTGAGTGCCCACGGATTATAGCAGAAACACGATAGCTATGTCAAACGGCGAAAACGGCATGAAGAAGTGAAGAGTTGGCCTTCAAAGAGGTCTCCTGTCTGCTGATCACGTGTGTTGCTCCTCCCGCAGGTGCTTCTCCACGCCCTTGAGCGAGACGGCGTTCGTCGCCACGGTAATCGAACTGGCACTCATGGCCAGTGCCCCGACGGCTGGGCTGAGCAGAATCCCAAACGGATACAGCACGCCTGCCGCCACCGGAATGGCGATCAGGTTATAGATGGCGGCCCAGAACAAGTTCTGCTTCATCTTCCTGACGGTGGCTTTGGAGAGGCGAATGGCGGCCAGCACATCCAGTGGGTTGCTGCGCATAAGGACGACTTCGGCAGTCTCAATGGCAACGCCTGTTCCCGCGCCGATGGCGATGCCCAGGTCTGCCTGCGCCAGTGCCGGGGCGTCGTTCACCCCGTCGCCCACCATCGCGGTGAACAGCCCTTCGCCCTGGAGTTGCCTCACGTAGTTCGCTTTGTCAGCGGGCAGGATCTCGGCAAACACCCGCTCAATGCCCAGTTCGCGACCGACGGCCTCACCGGTGCGCCGGTTATCTCCGGTCAGCATCGCCACCTGCATGCCCAAGGCCTTGAGCTGAGCAATCGTCTCACGAGCTGTCGCTCGCACGCGATCAGCGACCGCGATCAGGCCGACCGCCTGGCCGTTCATCGCCACGAGCATCGCCGTTTTCCCCTCCGCTTGCAGCGCGACCAGTTCCTCCTCTTCAGCAGGCTGCAACTGGATACTGTGCTCTGCCAGTAGTTTCGGTGTCCCGACCAGCACGGTGTTGCCATCAACCTGCGCCTGGACACCTCCACCTGCAATCGCTTTGAACTGGCTGTAAGGCAACAGGGCGAGCTGGCGATCCTTCGCTGCCTCCACCATGGCACTTGCCAGGGGGTGCTCTGAGTCCGCTTCCGCCGTTGCCGCCACTTGCAGCAGCCAGGACTCGTCCAGTCCCGCCAGCTTGCCTGCTGCGAACGCGACGATAGTGGTCACCGCTGGTTTGCCCTCGGTCAAGGTTCCAGTCTTATCAAACATGATGGCCTGAATTTTTGACGCTTGTTCCAGCGCCGTTGCATTTTTGATCAGAATACCGTTCCTGGCTCCAATACCCGTGCCAACCGCAACTGCTGTGGGAGTTGCCAGGCCGAGCGCGTCGGGGCAGGCGATCACGATCGCCGTGACAGCGAGTGTCAGGGCAAACAGCACTGTCTGTCCGATCACGAAGAACCAGACCAGGAAGGTCAACACGCCGGCGCTCACCGCTGCCAGGACCAGCCACTCCGCTGCCCGGTCGGCCAGGCGCTGGGCGGGCGCCTTGGAGTTCTGCGCCGTCTGCACCAGTTGCACGATCTGGGCGAGCGCCGTGTCGCTTCCTACCTTGGTCGCCTTGAAACGGAGCGACCCGGACCCGTTCACCGTACCCCCGATCACTTCGTCACCCGGCTGCTTGCTGACGGGGATGCTTTCCCCGGTGACCATACTCTCGTCAATCGAGCTGTCGCCCTCGGTCACAAGACCATCGACCGGCACTTTTTCCCCAGGACGCAGTAGCAGCAGGTCGCCCACCTGCACCTGCTCGACTGGCACCGTCCGTACCTCCCCGTCAGGTCCGATCACGTTGGCCTGGGAAGGCGCGAGTCGCAGCAGGGCGTTGAGTGCGTCGGAGGAACCCCGGCGACTGCGCATCTCCATCCAGTGCCCAAACAGCACGAATGTCACGAGCATAGCCGCAGCGTCATAGCTTGTCTCTACGCGCGGTGCAAACAGGGTGACAAAGACACTGAAGAAGTAGGCCACCAGCACGCCCAGGCTCACCAGCACGTTCATATCGAGCGTGCGATTACGCAATGCACGCCATGCACCGGAGTGAAAGATCCAGCCGCCCCACCAGACAATGGGGGTAGCAAACACGAGTAGGACCCAGTTGGGGCTGATGCCAAAAGGGGTAGGCAGGTGCAATTTGAAGAGATTGACGCCCAGTGGGGAGTACAGGATGACAGGGATGGTAAGCACTAGTGACAGGAAGAAGCGGTTGCGCATGTCGGCTTCCATGGCCCGCGCCATAGCTGGATCACTCATGTCATGGCCCATCATGCTGTGATCCACTATACCCATGTCCATCTTCACGGGGGCCGAAGCCTCCGCACGATCTTCCATCGCGGGATGTACCATAGACCGATGGGCAGGAGCCACTTCCGTTAGTTGTGAAACAGTGCCGCTTGGTCCCGGGAATCGGGTGAGGGGTTCTCCGCAGGCAAAGCCACAATCCTTGACCATCTCGCGCAGTTGTGCCTCACCGAGCCGCGTCTCATCATAGGTGATGGTGACGGTCTGCGAAACATAGCTCGCTGCTACGTGTGCGATTGATTCAAGCTTGCCGAGGTGTTTCTCAATCTCGCGAGCACACCCGGCGAAATTAAGGCCCTTGACCGGTACTGTCACCGTTTTCATCTCTTTCCCCTTTCTTGCACGCCTGCGTCTTTCGTTGCGAGGAGAAACTGCACACCTCTGTAGCGTGGGGGCAGCTCCTGAACCGCAACCCCAGCCTCTTTCAGAAAGCGTGGCAATTTCCCTTCCTTGTTATCCTGAATGTACCTGGTTTCGTCCGCCTGCACCAATGCCCCAAGGGCGAAAAAGGAACGGAGGAGAAGGCCCTCCGGTCGGCCAAAATCAGCGAGCAGAAACCTGCCGTCAGGCGTGAGCACGCGGTAGATTTCCTGCATGGCCTGGTGTTTGATCTCAGTCGGCAGGTGATGAAAGACGAGGGTGCTACTTGGCTACGGTGTAGCCGGTATCGTCGAGCACTTCCTCGATCTTCGCGAGCGTCACTTGCTGCGGATCGTAATCGATGTGGACAGCCTTCGTTGGGATATTGACCTTGACCTGACTCACACCCTCCAATTTTCCAACGGCTCCCTCAATCGCGTGCTGGCAATGCTCGCAAGAAATGTCAGGGGCCACTAGAGTCGTAGATTCCATGATATATTCTCCTTTGATTCAGGTGAAACACCTTGAAAGTAACCTGTACAATTCATCCCTCCAATGCTGCTCTCGTAGCGAGCTACACTCTGAAAAGGTGAAAGGTTCTATTGCGCTCCCTTCTGGAAGAATGAAAGAGATCTCCCTACGGATTTCCAGCAATCGCGTAGAGTTGGACTAACTCCTGAATGACTTCCTCTTCACGATCCCCTTTAATCCCTTCCGGGACACAGGTTCGTAAATGCCCTTCCAGGATAAGCGCTTCCAGTTTCTCAATGGCCTTACGCACCGCGTAGGTTTGACGTAAGATGTCAACGCAGTACTTATCCTCCTCCACCATCTTACGGATACCGGCGACGTGTCCCTCAATGTACGAGAGTCGTTTCAGCACATCTGGCTTCCGATCTTCTTGCATCTCACTTCTTCCTTTCATTCAACACTCTGCTTTCTATTTAACGCCCAAAACGTCGCAACCGCAGCGAATTGCTCACCACCGTCACAGATGAGAGGGCCATGGCCGCTGCCGCGAAAATCGGCGCATTCTCCCGCAGGAACGGGATGAAGGGCGAAAGGATCGCGGTCGGGATCAAGATGACGTTGTAGGCAAAGGCCCAGAAGAGGTTCTGCTTGATGGTGCGCAGCGTTGCCCGTGAAAGGGCCAACGCGGTCGCGACACTCTTCAAGTTACCTTTGACCAGGGTGATATCCGACGCCTCCATCGCGATATCCGTTCCCGTGCCCATCGCGATACCAGCATCCGCCTGCACCAGCGCGGGAGCATCGTTGATGCCATCACCGGCAAAGGCCACGACAAGACCTTGCTCCTGCAGGCGCTTGACTTGATTGGCTTTGTCTTCCGGTAAGACCTCCGCCAGCACGTTCGCGGCTGGAATTCCAACCTGCGCTGCAATCGCCTGTGCTGCTCGCCGGTTGTCACCGGTAATCATCCAGACGGCAAGCCCCTGCGACTGTAACTGCTTGACGGCCTCACGTGAGCCAACTTTGACGGTATCGGCTACAGCCACCAATCCCGCTACTTCGCCATCGATGGCAACGAGCATGGTGGTCTTGCCCCCCTGTTCCAACGCAGCCAGCTGGTCCTCTAGCGCATCATACCCGAGTGAACGCTCGCTCAGCAGACGACGGGTGCCAACAAGCACAGTATGCCCCTCGACGGTTGCCTCCAGGCCGCGCCCAGCAAGAGCGGTAAAGTGTTCGGGAGACGCACCGAGCGTCAATCCTCGCGCTCTGGCCCCCTCGACAATCGCGGAGGCCAGGGGGTGCTCGGAGCCTCGTTCCGCCTCAGCAACGAGGCGCAGCATCTCGTCGGCTTGCTTGTCACTGATAGTGACCACATCGGTTAGTTCGGGCTTACTTTTGGTGATGGTACCCGTTTTGTCGAGCAGCACCGCGCGCACGGCATGGATGCGTTCCAGGCTCTCCCCGCCTTTGATCAGGATGCCCTGTTCGGCGCCTTTCCCGGTGCCGACCATGATGGCGGTCGGTGTGGCTAATCCTAAAGCGCACGGGCAAGCCACCACCAGCACGGCAACCGCAGCCACGATGGCGATGATCCAGGGATTGCTGGCAGCCAACATATCAGCAGTACCAGCGGCAGTAGGGACCCGATTTATCGCGTCCGCAACGATAGCCCAGCCGATGAAGGTGAGGGCTGCTATCGCCAGCACGACAGGTACAAAAATGCCTGAAATTGTATCAGCTAAACGCTGGATAGGGGCCTTGGAGCCTTGCGCCTGTTCAACCATACGAATGATAGTGGCCAGGACGGTATCCGCCCCGACCTTGGTAGCACGCGTGCGCAAGAGTCCGCGCTGGTTGATGGTCGCTCCGATGAGCGGGTCGCCCTCAACCTTTTCCACAGGAATGCTTTCGCCGGTAATCATCGATTCATCTATGGATGACAAGCCGCTCTGTACGACTCCATCGACAGGAATCTTCTCGCCGGGGCGCACAACCAGCTCATCGCCCACCTGCACCTGTTCTATGGGAAGCTCTACTTCTTGTCCGGCGCGTATAACATGAGCGGTACGCGCTTGCAACCCAATCAACTTCTTGATGGCCTCATTGGTCTGCCCCTTGGCGCGGGCCTCCAGGTATTTGCCCAGGAAGATCAGGGTCACGATCAAAGCGGTGGTGTCATAGAAGGTGATGCCACCAATCACTTGCGGGAAAAATGTCGCTACCACGCTCATGATGTAGGCTGCCGTTGAGCCAAGTGAGATCAGCGTGTCCATGTTCGCGCTTGCGTGGCGCAAGGTCCTGATGGCTCCACGGTGAAACTCCCAGCCAACGACCGCCCAGACTGGAGTGGTGAGCATGAGCAAGAGGTAGTTCTCTCCAGGAAACCTGTTCATGAAAAACATACTGAGGATCACCACAGGCAACGAGAGCACAATCCCCAGAATCAGCAGGTTGCGTTTGCGCACAATCTCTGCTCGCTTCCGCTTGCTCTGCTCGTCCTCCTGGAAAAGGCTGCCAGCAGGCGTACCGAGTGGGGCAGAGATGTTCGCCTCGCTACCAACAGCCATCGTTTCTTGTGCGCACGCAACCTGCGGCGCAGCCTTGTATCCTATTGCCTCAACCTCCTGTACCATCTGCTCCAGATTGGTCTGTGCCGCATCATAGGTGACAGTCGCCTGTTCAGTAGCAAAGTTCACCCTGGCATCTTTCACACCGCGTACTTTCTTGAGTCCTTTCTCGATGCGCGTAGCACAGGAGGCACACGTCATCCCTTCCAAGCTAAGAACAGCTCGGCTATTATCCGTCACCGGCTGCGTTTGAGACACTTCTACGTTTGCTTCTATAAGAGGCTTAACATCTGAAGCCATAATAAATCACCCTTGCCTTCGCTTCATAGGATACCCATACCCCCCAGGAGGGGGTATGGGTAGTATACGGCATCCTAGAGCGATATGTCAAGGGCTGAATATTTCTGCGGCAGGGCAATCGCATCTAAAAGTGAAGCAGCGAGGACTTGGCGAAGAAAAAAATTCCCATCTCCAACGTTCAACTACTGAAGACCCGAAACTTGAGGAATACAAGCATTCTTGAGTATGCTCATGAAGCGTGAAAATGTGAGGTATTCCATTGACAGGGATGAACTTTCTGCTTATCCTTTGAAGTAGAGGGCATTCTTTTCCTTCCTTGTATAGCCAGCCTAAGTAGAGCAGAAGAGTGACTGAACTAGTGGAGTGATCTTCAATCATTCCTTCTCTTGTATCCAATAGGGGGGCTATGATGAGCACACATTCGCGCCGTCTTGGCAAATATGAACTGCAGGAACGCTTAGGACGTGGTGGCATGGCCGAAGTGTGGAAGGCCTTTGATACCCAATTGAAGCGCTACGTCGCCGTTAAGATCCTCCTCACAGATCTTCAGTCCGACTCCATGTTCCTCACGCGTTTTGAACGTGAAGCTCAGGTGATCGCCGCTTTGCGTCATCCCAACATCGTACACATCTACGATTTCCACGTCTCGCACCCGACCGAAACAGAGAATCCCACCACCTACATGGTCATGGATTATATAGAAGGTCAAACCCTGGCCGACTATATTCGCAACACATCGCGAGCGGGGAAAATTCCTCCCCAAGCCACCATAGTGAATCTCTTCTTTCCCATCTGCCAGGCCATTGACTACGCCCACCGGCAAGGCATGATCCACCGCGATATCAAACCCGCCAACATCTTACTTGATAAACACAATACCGCAAAGAATCCCACGGGTGAACCTATCCTCACCGACTTCGGCATTGCGAAACTCTTGAGGAGTTCTAGCAACATCACCAGTGGCTGGCAGATTGGTACCCCGATGTATGTCTCACCGGAGCAAGCAATGGGCTCTGCGGGAGATGAGAGGAGTGACATTTACCCGCTTGGGGTCATGCTCTACGAAATTTTCACTGGAGTATTGCCCTTTCAGGGAGATACCCCAGTCGCCGTGATGGCCCAGCATGTCAATACAATCCCCATTTCACCCGCGCTGATCAATCCTCAGCTTCCACCCGCGCTGACCATGGTCATCCTGCGTGCCCTCGCCAAGGATCCAGGAGCGCGTTTCCCGACTGCCTCTTCCCTGGCCGTAGCTTTGGCTGAAGCGCTCAATGTGCCTGTGCCAGGCGATCTCCGCGTACCGACTGTTCCATCAGAAGCCATGTACAGTCCAACCCATATCAGTCAGCGGTTTCAGCAGCCATCAGGGATGACTCCGGCTTTCACGTCGTTGCCAACCGTGGGAACTCCACACCCTTCGCAGCCTATGGCTCTGGCCACACCACAGTTTGTACCGCCATCCAGCAGTGAACAAGGTGTACCCACGACACCTGCAGGCAGTATCCCTGCTGTCTTTCCCCTAGCACAATCCAATCCGCAGTTACCAGTAGCACCATCCAACCCACACCTGCCATTGGTGACCCCCGCACAACCGCCAGGTGTCACCCCGCTACCATCTTCCTCTCGGGTCGCACCCGCACCAACAAAACGCCGGAGATGGCTCACCATTGGACTGATTGCAGCATTCATCATAGTGTTGATGAGTTCAGGATTGGGAGCATTCTTCCTGCTTCCTCGTGGGCATACAACTGGCCAGCAGACCAACCACATCGTAGGACATGCCTTCTTTATCAGTAGTGAACAGGTGAGTGAGACGACGAGTGGAGGGATCACCGATGAGCTGCAAATTGATCTCTACAACGTCCCTGCTCCTGCTGCTGGCAAAAGCTACTATGGCTGGCTAGAGGCTGATACCATCAACACGATGGGGGCACCTATCCTGCTTGGGAAATTGGACGTCGTTCAAGGCCAGATCCATCACCTCTACCCAGGGGACGCACACCATACCAATTTGCTTGCACTGACCAGCCGCTTCCTTGTCACTGAGGAGGATTCGGGAGTATTGCCCAATATCCCCTCCCCCGACAAGAGTACCTGGCGCTACTATGCTCAGTTTCCCCAACCCACAGCCTCGATGGATGCATCACAGAGTATGACCGGGATTGGCATGGAACAGCTGGGAGTGACTGATCACCTGCGTCACTTGCTCTCGGAAGCGCCGGAACTCAGACACATTGGTCTGACTGGTGGCCTGGACATCTGGCTCTTCAGAAACAGCGAAAAGGTGCTGGAATGGTCCGTCAGCGCCAGAGATGATTGGCAAGTCCAGGCAACTCCTTTTATCCATCGGCAGGTCATACGCATTCTTGATTATCTCGATGGGCTCTCATCTGTCCAGCAAGATGCACCCGGTCAACCGGTGCAGGTGACTCCGGTGAATGCCAGGATTGCCCTGCTGGATGTGAATCCACAGCTCCAGGTGCGTGGTTTCCTCTATACCATTGATCTCCATCTGAACGGCGTGATCCAATCTCCCGGCGCGACACCGGAGCAACGCAGCTTTGCCACTCAGATTGACACAGCGATCAAGAACGTCGAGGTCTGGTTAGCGAATGTGCGCAAGGATGCGCAGCAGTTGGAACCCCTGTCGCTCCAACAATTGTTGCAGCCAGCTGCACTGGCAATACTGGACGACATGGCGAATCAATCCTTGTATGCATTTGCAGGTCGAATCGATCCAACGACTGGCAACGTCCAGGAAGGCGTCATACAGATTCACTACAACATCCAACGACTGGCCACCTTTGACGTTCGACCATATATGTCGAATTAGCAAAATCCTGATTGACACAGAAACAAAACTTGATGAAGGAGAGTACGATGCAAGCGAAAAGTTTCATTGGCGAGATGAGAGAGGCGGCACGCCACTTCTATGCAACGACTATGCACGGAGAAGTGAGTGATGCCAACATCCAGGGCTATCTGCGTGCAGCAAGCCAGATTGAGGATGTCTGGCAGCAAGTTGACGACAAACTGGCGACGTTGATCTCACAAGGAATTGCGCCATGGGAGGCGTATGCACAACTGCGCTATCCCCTGGCGTTCATTCGGTCGGCTCGCGCCTACCAGGTCTTTGTGAGGGAACTGCTGGCAGCGGACGCTGCCTCCGATCCAGAGACAGCAGGCTACCTTCCACGTGTGACCTACGATCAAGCTAACGCGCTCTGCCACGAGATCCAGCCGAACTTGCAGCGGGCCATCGCTGCACTCAACGATACGGCCTACACGCCAGACGTTGCGCTGCCGCTCATGCTAGTGCATAATCAGGCGACCTTTTTGGGCATAACCAGATGAGGTTTACGCGGAGATCCATAATATGCACACACACGAGCCTCCAGTTCGTCCGCGCTCAGGATGCGATCAGCTTCGGAAACGTTGCGCTTGCCGTGAA
>WNEZ01001923.1_pt1 | contig 20724 bp, 23 predicted proteins | sample 5400521 | NCBI WGS metagenome assembly WNEZ01 (sample SAMN13153339, study PRJNA577476) | soil metagenome | isolation source: 120 cm saprolite under Douglas fir tree site 2 hole 1 replicate 1 | place: USA:California | collected 2015-04-18 | reverse complement strand
GAAAGGGTTCGTTTTGCAAAAAACGCGGCTACCCCCAAAGCCCGTTCGCCTCCACCTGATGGCGTTCTTACTGCATCTCGCATCGACGCCCATCAATGGGTTCACATGCTTGTTGTCTTTTTCAGGAGAACGCATCCATGTGGAATTTCTTTTTCTTCACATCCTTTGGGCAAGGACTGGCTAGCACCGCGCGCACCTGCTGGACGACCGTGAAACTGGCCTGGAAAGCCGCTCCTCTCTTGCTGGTTAGTGTGCTGCTGCTCCTTGGGGTAGAGTCGGGTCTTTCGCCACTGCAATTGGCATTATCGCGCGCTGTCATCGATAAGCTGGCCGCTCCCGTGGGACGCACAGCCGCGCTTGATCCCCTCGTTACCCATGTCCCGCTCGCCGCCTGGATTGCACTTACCCTCGCTGTCGTAGCGCTCGGGCAGCTCGTTGCACCGCTGACGGCTCTGCTCCAGAGCCGGGCCAGTGACCGCTTGACCGGCTACGTCACCGAACAGGTGATGCAGGCTGCGAATCGCTGGCAGGGCCTGGAGCGCTTTGAAGATCCGGGTTTCGCCGACGATCTGCAACGCGCAGGCGAGGCCGCTCACCGTGGCGTCGACCTGGTCTACTACGGGGCCATCGTCACGTTGGCGCTCCTCACCGCTCTCAGCCTGTCGATTGCCCTGGGAGGACTGCACCCGCTGGTCCCCCTTCTGCTCATCCTGGCGACGCTGCCGCAGATGGCGCGCGCTTTCGCGTATGACTGGTTTCTCGGCGGCCATCTCTACAATAGCACGCCTCAGACACGCCGCATGCAAGAGAGCCTTGAGATGCAGCTCTCGCCCTCGCCGGCCAAGGACGTGCGCCTTTACGGGCTCTTCTCGTTTTTCAGAGAGCGCTACGAGACGATGTTTGCCCAGGTGATCAGACCCGTAGCACAGGAGCGCCAACGGATGATCCGTCCCATGTGGCTGGTCGGGACTCTGACGGCCTGCGCCTGCGGAGGAGTCTCCCTCTCCGTCATCTGGCTGGTGGCCCACGGCCAGCTCAGTGTGGGTGCGCTCGCGCTCTATGGCGGGGCGGCGACCCTGTTGCAAGCGGAGCTGCTGCGTTTGAGCTACTTCACCGGGCTGTTCCCCATCCATCTCGGCTTTCTGCCCAGCCTGCTGCGGGTGATCGAGGCACCTCCTGATCTGCCGGTCGCTGCCCATCCGAGTCCAGTGCCAGAATCGTCAAGCTGCTGCTGCGGCTCTACGATCCCACCGGCGGGCGTATCCTGCTCGACGGCGTGGACCTGCGCGAGTACGATCTGGACGATCTGCGTCGCAAGATGGGCGCCATCTTCCAGGACTTCGGGCGCTATGAACTCACGGCAGGTGAGAATATTGGCCTGGGGCGGCTCGAACACCTGGACGACCGCGAACTTCAGCGTGAAGCGCTGGTGAAGGCGGGAGGCGACTCCCTGCTTGAAAGCCTCCCAGATGGCCTGGAGACGCTGCTGGGGCGCGAACTCTCCGGCGGCGAGTGGCAGAAACTGGCGCTTGCCCGCGCATACCTGCGCGACAGCCAGGTCCTGGTCCTCGATGAGCCGACCGCCGCGCTCGATGTGCAGAGCGAGTATCGCATCTACACCCGTTTCCACGAACTGACCCAGGGTCGCCTGACCCTGCTGATCAGCCATCGTTTCTCAACCATCCGGGTGGCCGACCGTGTCCTGTACCTGGCCGGCGGGCGCATTCAGGAAGAGGGGAGCCACCACGAACTCATGGACCGGGATGGCGAGTACGCGCGCCTCTATCGCCTGCAGGCCGCGCATTATCTCGATACTGAACTGGAGGGAGATCAATGAAAAGAGAGCAACCTAGACTGCTGCTGTATAAAGCCAGGCAGCGTCTGCGTCCGCACCTGGAGAGCTTACATATCTACTGGAGAGGTTTGCAACTGCTGGTGGCCTCTGCCCCTTTGCCTGCGGCCGCCTATCTTGCCCTGATCGTCCTGTTCAGTAGTGTGCCGGTGGTGCAGGTCTGGCTACTGAAATGGCTGGTTGATGTCCTCTCAGCACCGCTGCATTTCGCGGGCGGGCAGAATGGTATGTTTGATGGCGGACTGCTGATCGTGCTGGCTGCGCTCTACCTGCTCACCCTTTTGATCCCAGGAGGCCTGCAGCCCTTCTACGACAATCTGGAGGCGATCATCAAGGAACGTGTTATCGTCGAGGTCGACCGGCGTATCATGCAGGCCTCAGCGCGCCTGGTTGACCTGCGGCGCATCGAGGCTCCGTCCTTCCATGACGAGGTCAAGCTGATCCGGCAATCCTCATACGAGGTTCCGCAGATGTTGGGGATGCTGTCGCTTGGCCCCGGTACCATGCTCACCCTGGGAGGACTCCTCCTCCTGTTGGGGCAGATCCACCCGGTGCTCCCGCTCCTGTTGCTCCTGGTGGGCATCCCGAACCTGCGAGCGCAACGCCGCATAGAAGCTGAGAAATATCGTTCGCTGGCCGAAAATAGCCGCGTCGCCCGCGAGATGGAGTATTATTCACGCCTTGCCCTGGAACCGACCGTCGCACACGAGGTGCGCGTCTTCGGGCTCGGCGATCTCTTGCTGCAACGCTACCGGCAGCGGCGTGACAGGATGATGGTGGAGGTACAGCGCCTGCGACTGCGCGAGTTTGGACAGGCGCTCACGTATTCCGGTGTCACGGCGCTGCTCCTGGCCGGAGCCTTCTCTTATACTGCTCTTCAGGCCAGCGCCGGGTATCTCCAGGTCGGGGATATCGCGCTGTATCTCGGGGCGTTAGTGCAGGCGCAGGAGAGAGCGTTGACCCTGGGAAACTTTTTTGCCAACCTGCACCGTGTGCAACTGCATCTGCGCGGCCTGTTCGACTTTCTCGATGACGCCTGGCCAGCCATCGCACTCCCTCCACAGGGGCAGGGCGTTCTCGCTCCCGCTCGTTTCAAGGAAGGGGTTGAGTTGAGAGAAGTCCACTTCCACTATCCGGGAGGGGACCAGGACGCGCCGGTGCTCCAGGGGGTCAACGCGCGGCTTCCGGCGGGGAAAGTGACCGCGCTGGTGGGTGTCAACGGGGCCGGCAAGAGCACCCTGGTCAAGCTGCTGACGCGGATGTACGATCCCACCAGCGGCGTGCTCCTGCTCGATGGCCCTCCCCTGGCGCACTACGACCTGGCGTCACTGCGCAGTCGTATAGCGGTGGTCTACCAGGATTTCGCACACTTCGCCTTGACGTTGCGCGAAAATATCGCGGTGGGGGACATCGAGACCGAGCCGGATAGGCAGCGCGTCGAGCAGGCCGCCCACTGGTCGGGTGCCGACGAGATCGCCGCCAACCTGCCGCAGGGCTACGCGACCGAGTTAACGCGGCGCTTTGAAGGCGGCGTGGAACTCTCCGGCGGCGAATGGCAAAAAGTCGCGCTGGCTCGCAGCTTTCTGCGTGATGCCGCCCTGGTGATCCTGGATGAACCGGCCTCGGCCCTGGACGCCGAGGCTGAATACCAGCTCTTCCAGCATTTCCGCGGACTCATCACCGGGAAAACAGGGCTGCTGATCAGCCATCGCCTCTCGACGGTGAGGATGGCCGATCAGATCCTGGTGCTAGATGGCGGCCGTATCGTCGAGGAGGGAAGTCACGCCGAACTCATGGCCAGGGGAGGCCACTACGCCTCCCTCTACGAGATGCAGGCTGGTCGCTACCGCTAGGTTAACACCTGATGCCTTGACAGGGGGCGCGCGTGATGTAATACTGTGCTTGCATCCTTATAGGATGCAGGTACAGTTTGCGATCGAAGGAATACCCATGTTCGCTCATGCTAGCATAATCTAACCTCTTCTCTGGTTCTGGCTGACAGGCAGAAGCACTGCCAGCCGTGAGCCACCTTCCCGAACGCCAGCCTCCCCTGGTGTTTTTTGTCGTACCCATCTACCCCGCGCACCTCCTCGCGTTCCAGGTTCTTCACCTGGTCCTCATCCTGGCATCGTACTACCCCCTATTTCCTGCGAGGAGTTGTTTTTATGGAACACCTATCATCTTCAAACAGCCATCCACCTGAGACAGGTCTGGTGGAACTGCATCGCGAACTGGCGCTGACCTGGGGCATCGACTTTCATCGCGTGCGAGCCCTCGTGTGCCAGCTCACGAGCAGCGACTGGTGCTCGGTCAGCGAGTTGATTGCACGGACTCTCTTGTCTCACTGGAACGTTACCCATCTCTTGCGACGGCTCCATCCCTGGCTGGAGCGAGAAGGAGATCGCGTCCGCATTCGCGTCGCCTTCCAGAACCTTTTCCGCGCCGTTTTCGACTGCTCGCGCCTCTCAAGCGAGTTCTTCCTTACCCCCTATGAGATAGCTGCGAGAGCAGGCGAAGAGGCCGCGCAAGCCGAAGCTGTTCTTGCATCAATGAAGCACGTCGTGAACGATCTCCCTCTTCGCCCGGTCAGACACCTGGATCATGTCTCGGCCACACCGCTCACCTGCCTGAAGCGGGCGCTCTTCCTGGCGAGGAATTATGACCTACGGGGAGCGACTATCCTCTTGCTCGGCGACCACGATCTGACTTCCCTTGCTCTGGCCCAGGTCTCAACGAGCGTCGCCATCACGGTGGTCGATAGTGATGAGCGCATCCTGGACTATATTAATGTGGTCGCGGCTCAGCGTGGCTGGACGATCCGCACGCTGTTTGCCGACCTGCGCATTGAGCTTCCGAGGAGTGTAACAGCTTCCTGCGACCTGGTGTTTACTGACCCGCCGTACACTCCGGAAGGCATACGGCTCTTTCTGGCTCGCGGGTTGGAAGGCCTCAAACCCACTAACTCCGCGCGACTGCTGTTCTGTTATGGGTTCAGCGAACGCCATCCTGGACTCGGCTTGAAAGTGCAGTCCGTCCTGCATGACCTGCACCTGGTGACCGAGGCGATTTTGCCGCATTTTAACCGCTACCGTGGCGCAGAGGCGATTGCGAGCAGCGCGGCGCTCTACATCTGCCGCCCAACGCGCAGGAGCCTGCCTGCCGCACAGTCCCTTAAGGTCGATCCACGCATCTACACGCAAGGCAAGAGTGCCGAGGAAACCACGATGATGGCGTTACCGCAAGGTGTCGTAGATACGGTGAATCGCTTCCTGGCCGCACAGACCCCTGAGCGCGTGCTCCTGGTGGGGGACGGCTGGCCCACAGACCTGGCGAGCACCATGGAGGCCGTTTCACTCAGAGGCTATCTGCATACCCTGTCTACTCACCGGCAAAGTGCTCGCTCGCCTTATGCGGGTGCGGTCGCAGTGAACCTCTTCCCTTACTATCATGCCTATCTCGTGCGTCTGCTCCTGCTGTCTGCCGCCAAACAGCTCCTCATCGCTGCGGCGGACCCTGTCGTGGACGGCCTCTTCAATGCGAACAAGGATGATCCGCTGAGAACGTTCATCGACAGCAGCTATCAAGTGGTGGCAAGAGAGAGAGGCAACGCAAAACAACCAGGAGTGGTCCTGTTGCAGCGAAGAGGTCCGCAGGATGCTGATGCGGTCAAGTCTCTCTTACGCTTTCTCATCGACCACCCGCAGGCCAGACTCGTCAATGCGTGGCGTGAGGCCTTGATCGCGTGGGGAACTGATCAGGGCCGTCGTCTCTCAAAGAACCAGGCCCGGCAGGTCATTGAGCGGCAGCGACTCAGCATGATCCATGCGCACAGCTACCTCTCGGAACTCTCACTGAGCGATCTGAGAACGCTGGTCATAGCTGTCGAGCAGACCCTTGCGGCACTCGATCAAGGAAGCCATGGGGGAGAGCCAGAGTAGCGCCTCCTGCTGGCATGGGTACACCAGGCAATTTACCCTCACGTCATCCACTCCTGGGGCCCATTGCCAGGAGTGGATGTTTTGAGAGCATCTCAGCAGGATCTCATATCTGGCTGCGATCCTGCTGACACGGATGTTCCGTATCCGTTGTAAGCAAAAAAATATGAGCTGGCTAAAGAAGACGTCTACTCGTGATCGGTACTCAAGGGCTGAGTAGATCAGCAAAAGCGCAGGTTGTTCGTTTCCAGTGCTGCTATCAGGCTGTATGTGTTTGTGTGCCAGCATCGGGATCTGGTTGTTGGGAAAAGACGGTCAGGCGAAATGGTTTCGTTCTCGTTCTAAGTTCCTGACGCTCTGCAAGTAGGCCGTCACGCGCTGGTCCAGATCATACGGATAGCCATATCCCAGGGCCTCGCCTACTTCAATTGCAACCCTTCGAAAGAGACCGGTCGTCTGAAAGAGCGCCTCCCAGTTCTCGTCAAGATCCTGCCCGACGTAAGTGCTTGCCAGTTCGGCCCAGGTCTCGGAGGGGAGCAGTTTCTTCAAACCTCTTCCGAGGACACCGGGCTTCCACGACCAGTGGTGATCAAGTTCGATCCTCCACTCGAGTACCCTGCGAAGCCCCTGCAATTTCAGGGAGAAATCGAGAGCGGATTTCGCAGGCAGCAACTCGTCCCGCCACAGATTCTTGGCCACATAGGTTGTTTCCCACCAAAACTCTTCCACGAGGGACTGGAACTCTTTGTTCGTTGGCCTCGCGGGAATATGGGCAGTGTAGGTGGGAGGTGTGAGACCCTGAGTCAGGTGATCTTTGTCGACCAGCACAAGGTAGCCCACGTCCAGTTGGCCCACCAGCCGGGGTTTTTCCCCCATCCTGTGCAGCAGAGCCACCGGCCACACGCTATAGTCGATCCTGATTCCCTCTTCATAGAGCACCAGGCGAGCGAGCGTCCGCAGTCCATACACCTGGCCTTGGTCTCGAAAGAGCACCAGCACCTTGCCGTAATCCTGCAGCCAGCTCTCCTCGTGCGCAAACGGTCTCATCTCAGACACCGCCAGAATCACATCATAGTCCGAGAGAAGATCGACCGGTGCCCTGTCGTTGGCGCGTGAACTCGTGAGCACCATTGCTCGCACAAGCGGCTGGCTGTCCGCCCATTGGACTAATCTGTGGATGACGTCCCCTGCTCTCTCTGCAGCTTTCATCGTCGTTGCATCCTTTCCTACCGGCGCTTTACCCCTCTGCCGGTTTGCGCATCTCGAGCAACCGGTGGTGATCCCGAACGGTGAACCCGCCATGGCGCTTGATGTGTAGGTGAAGCTGATACAGACGCTCCCGGTAGCGCTCGACGTCGAAATCGGTGATCGTCCAGGGGACCACTTTCAGGAAGTACACGACCGCCCCTATGTCCAGATACGTTGTCTTTGGGAACGCGTCGAGCTTCTCGACCGTTGCGAAGCCCGCCTCGTCGAGCGTCGTATCGATATCCCACCCTTGCCCCTCTTTCGCCCAGGCTGGAATCGGCCCCTCCAGGATGTCAGCCAGAGTGGGTGGGACGGAGGGCGCGCCCTGCGCGGTCAGCAGGAGCCCACCGGAGCGCAGCACCCGGTAGACCTCAGCGGGGCAAAAGGCACTGCTGTGAGCCAGGACCAGCTCGAAGCTTGCATCCTGAAAAGGTAAGCGCCGCTCGGCAAAACGGCCATCCGGCTGAGGTCCGCGGCTGTCATGGACGCCAGGATGGGTACGAACGACCTGGACCCACAGGGGTTGCAGTCGCCGGGTAGCAACGGGCACATTCGGCCCGTAGGCTTCGGTGGCGACTGCGAACGGTGGAAACGGTCCCAGTCGGCTCAACCGCTCTCCGCCTCCGGTGCCCAGGTCTAAGAGGGAAGCCGCCGATTGAATGCGCTTCCGAGCTCGTTCGTCGTAATCCCACGTTGTCTCCGTGTCCTCCTCTTCTACCCTGCGACCCTCGAGCCAGGAGAAATCCCAACCGGAGAACGGAGCTGCCATGGCTTCGGCAAGGAGTCGATCAAATTCGGGGTCATCCATCATATGTGTCTCCACCAGTTACATGTGAAGTGTCATTGAACCGCACCAGCCTCCACCTCGCCTGAGCGACACGCCACTCGGTGAGGGAGGTAGAGCCGGGATCGAGGCGGGCGCCAGTTCCGAGCCGCGGGATGTCAAACAAGACCAGCATGGAGGCCACGATAAAGCCGGCGTGCGTCACGGCGACCACCGTCTGCCCGGCAAACCGCGTGGCGAGGCGCTCAAGGGTAGCGCGCACCCGCTCAACGAATTCCTCCCAGCTTTCGGTTCCTGGGGCAAAGGCGAGGGTTGGGGAGGTGAGGAGGTCGAATGCTCCATAGGTGGCACGATACGTCTCCCACGAAAGGCCGTCGGCCTCGCCCGCGACAACTCACTTGTCCCGCGATGACGTTGCGGATCACATGGTCGGATTCGCCATGACGAATCAGGATCAATCGCATCCGGCCGAACACTCCCCTTAGGACCTTTGCCTGGACCTGAGACTGGTCAGCATGAGATCCAGCCCAAAGGTAAATTGAGCGTCGAGATCGCAGTCCATGATCACGCTCGCGACCTCTACCAGGTGGGCTGGCGTCTCGCGCGGGAGGCGGCGCATGACCTGCGTGAGCCGCCCGATGTCGCTCATCTTCTCCTCTGCGACACGCTCGGACCGTTCTGGCAGCAGCGCGGATAACTCCACCATCGTGTAACCGATCGCGTAGGAGGACACGGTGCAGATGATGTCGGCGGCGCGCTTCCGCTCAAAGCCGTCCTGTTGGAGCTGCTCCAGCGTCACATCCCAGAGACGTAACGCCGCGAGTGGCAAGATCTGGCAGTTGAGCAGCAGCGGGTACGCGTGGGGGTGCGTATGGCCCAGGGCGCGCAGCGAGGTGGCCATCGAGCGGAGCAGCGCTTCCCAGCCTGCCTCGCTCTCAGGCAGTTCAATCTCCCCCCACAGCACCTCTGCCACGCCATCCAGCAGTGCCTCTTTGTTCTCGACGTGGCGGTAAATGGACATCGGATCAACGCCCAACTCCTGGGCGAGCTTGCGCATGGTGAACGCCTCCGACCCCTGCTGGTCGAGCAAATGCAAGCCGGTTTGTAGAATACGCTCGCGGGTGAGCGGTCGGCGTGCTGCTGGCGCGGGAGTTTGCTGTACCTCTCTGATCTCTATGCTCTCGGTCATAACTGCTCTCGTTGCCCCTCTTTGCTAGACCGGCGGATGAGCCAGTCTTCCTCTTGACAAATCTACAATGCTCGTCTACACTGTAGATTAATCTACAACGTAGACATGTATCGTTAGCACCTATTGTAGCACATCGCCGCCGAAGGCGGAAGGAGAAGCAATGTTTCAGACAACGAAAGGTGATCGCCTGGCCACCGCGCAGCAACCAAATCAGACGTCCGACACCAGGCCGTTTGCTTTCGAGTTGAGAGAGCTGAGCAAGGTCTACGATTGGGGGAAGGGAACACCGGTACGCGCTGTTGAAGATCTCAGTCTCTCCGTGCCGAGTGGTCAAGTCGTGGGCCTCCTCGGACCCAACGGGGCTGGCAAGACCACCACCATCAAAATGATGTGCGGGCTGGTCGCTCCGACCAGCGGGCGCGCGCATTTGAATGGCTATGATGTGGCGAGAGAGCGTCCCATGGCGGTCCGGCAGGTTGGAGCCGTGCTGGAGGGAGCGCGCAACGTCTACTGGTCGCTGTCAGCGTGGCAGAACCTGCTCTACTTTGGACGCCTCAAGGGACTGCCTCGCAAGCTGATTGCCCCACGTGCCGAGTCCCTGTTACGCTCGCTCGACCTTTGGGAGCGGCGGCACCAGGCGGTGGGTGGCTTCTCGCGTGGCATGCAGCAGAAGGTCGCCATCGCCGCGGCGCTGATTGCCGACCCGCCCATTTTGCTCCTTGACGAGCCAACGCTGGGACTGGACGTGCAGACGGCACGCACGGTCAAGCACTGGATCGCACAGCTGGCACACGAACAGGGCAAGACCATTGTGCTCACCACACACCAGCTCGCCCTGGCCCAGGAACTCTGCGATCGCATCGCGATCATCCACCAGGGACACCTCTTGACCGATCTGCCAGTGCGTGCGCTGCTTGATCGCTTCCGCCGCGACCTTTATGAGATCCGGCTCGGCGGTCCCCTCGCGCCTTCCGCTGCGCCGTGGCTTGATGGTTTCTCGGTCACCCAGGAAGACGGTGAAAGCCTGATACGCGGGCCGATCCCTGACCAGGCCCGCCTCTACGACCTGCTCGACCAGGTGCGCGCTCTGGATCTGCCATTGGTATCGGTCGAGCGCGTCGAGCCAAGCCTGGAGGACGTGTTTTTCCAGCTCCTGGGGGAGGTGTAACGAGATGGCTATGACGACCATTTCCAATTCCCGGCAGAAACGCTCGGTTGAGCAGGGTGCAGGGAAACACGGCTCGCAGGTCGTGTTGGCGATTCGAGCAGTGCTGAACGAGACCCAGAAGAGCCTGTGGCAGTTGTGGGGACATCGCTCCATCGTGCTCACCGAGTTCATCACCATGGCAGCTGTTTATCCCCTCCTCCAATTAATCATTGGGAACGGCACGATCGAGCGAGCCCTGGTGCCACCGACACTGCTCGCCTTCCTGACCTACCCGATCCTCTTCGTCGCGACCAACAAGCTGGTGGGCGATCTGCTCGAAGAGATCCACAGTGGGACGTTCGAGCAGATGCACCTCAGCCCGTTCTCGCCCGCGTGGCTGTTGGTGGGGCGGCTGACTGCTCTGGTCCTCGAAGGGCTCCTCATCTCGGTCGTCGTCGCGGTTGGCATGACCGCGGCGCTGGGCGTCAGCATTCCGCTGCAGGCAGGAGGACTGCTGCCTGGGGTTCTCACGCTCATCGATATCCTTGGCTTTGCGTTGTTGATCGGCGGCCTGGCCTTGAGGCTGCACCAGATCGGGTCGATCCTGCATGTGTTCAGCGGGCTGATCTTCGCGCTGAACGGCACCCTGATTCCCGTGGGGTTGTATCCTGGCTGGGTACAGATCGTAGCCCGCTTCCTCCCGACCACCCTGGGAATCGAGGCCCTGCGGCAGGTCGTCCTGGAAGGACAATCGCTTGGAGCGCTGTGGACTGATGGAACGCTGCCGTGGCTGGTTGCTCACGCTGCCGGACTTTCAGTAATAGGCTGGGTGGTGTTTCTGACAAGTGATCGACGAGCGATGCGGCGCGGCATAGCGAGGTAAGACGAACGGCCTGGCGCTGGCTTATGCCACGCGCCAGGCCGTTCACGAAAGGAGTACGATGATGCAGAGAGAAGGGCCAACGACGGCACCGACGGATATATTCAGGACGCTGTCACCTCTCCAGAAGGAGAAGATGGGGCAGGGCATCCGGGCGGTGGCAACGGCCATTGGCAACGAGATTTCCAAGGGCCTGATCGATCTCTGGCGTGGCAAGCTCAGCTCATTCCTGGAGCTGGTCCTGTTTGGGATCTTCTTCCTGGTGATCAATGTCGCTCTGGGCCGAGGGACCTTCCAGCAGGATCGCCTGGCGCCAATCCTGCTCGGTTTCGTCGGGTACATCTTCTTCCACATGCAAACCAACCGGCTCTTCTACAATTTGCTCGGCGAGATGCAGAGCGGCACCCTCGAGCAGATGTATCTGAGTCCGTTTCCGTCGTGGCTGTTAACGCTTGGGCTGGTGGTCGCCTCCGTCGTGGAGGCCGCCCTGACGGTGATTGTGCTGGACCTCTTGATCAACCTGGTCGTGCCGGTGACGATCCCCCTGCGGTGGGCGGCCCTACTGCCACTGTTCATGCTCGTGGTGGGCAGCGTAGGGTACTCCTTGATCCTTGGCGGGCTGACGCTGCGCTTCAAGCGCCTGGAGGTGCTCAAGGAGTTGTTCCAGACAGTCTTGCTCATCTTCGGTGGGGTGTTCTTCTCCGTGGACCGCCTGCCAGGCTGGATGGCGACGATCGCGCGCTTCCTCCCACTCACGCCGGGGGTGGATGTCCTGCGCAAGACCCTGCTCGAGGGGGCTTCGCTGGGGACACTGGCCAACGATGGGACGCTCTGGTGGCTGCTGGGTAACGCGGTGGCCTACCTGCTGCTGGGGATCGCGGTCTTTCGCTGGTGCGAGCGCATGGCGAAACGACGAGGCTTACTGGGTCAGTATTGATAGTCCACCTGGCTTGAATGACAGGGGTAAGTTCCTGTACACGGCACAATCACCTCATAGTATGAAGGCGAACATTTGCAATCGGTGCTCCCGAAGGGTAGAGTATCAGAACGGATGTTTGAACAGACTCAACATACTTGAAAAGAGGTGAGATGATGCAGGCAGGTCCTCAGGGCTTCGTTACCCATCTCCATGCCTATCAGGACGCCATCAATCGCGCCGCTGCTGACGCGGCAGCGGCCCTGTTCCTTGATACGGCACGCATCGAAGAGGAGGGCGTCCCGTATCCCAGCGTGTGGGCTATCCTCGACTACCTGGTCGGAGAGCGTGCGCATCTCGAACTGAGTGACTTCCGCATCCAGGGCCAGCAGGTGACCTGCACCTTTCACGAGGTCAACGAACTGGATCGAGTCGTTGGGTATGCCGGTTCGCGACGACGAGCGGAGTTCAACTTCAGCCAGGGTCAGATCGCAACCCTGATCATCCATCCCCCTGATCCACAAGAGCGCCAGTACGCTCATCGCCTCATCGCCTCTTTTTTCTCCTGGATCAAGACTACACATCCGGCAGAGTGGGCCAGGATGATCGCACTCACCTATGAAAGCGGAGCGACGCTTGCCAGTATGGCCCGCACCTGGGCTGCGAGCCAGCCAGCCCCTTGATGGAACTTCCGCTTCCTTATGAAACAGGAAAAAAGTAGTCTGCCAAAAACAAAAGAGACAGGAGAGGCATGTTGCACCTGGTGCTCACGCTGGAACTATGGTATACTTCCGGTGTGCTACAGATTTTGTAGCGAATAAGCACTATCGCTTCTGAAATTGAAGCATAAGGAGCACGTATGTCTCTGCCCGTCCCACACCGTCCCGTGCCCGGCTTCCAGACCAGCTATCCCATTGTCGCTGCCCTGGATTTGCTGGGCCGGCGCTGGACCTTACGCATCCTGTGGGAACTGCGCAGTGGGCCGATGGGCTTTCGGGCGATGCAGGCGCTCTGCGATCAGATGTCCCCCAGTTTGCTCAGCCAACGACTGACGGTGCTCCAAACCACCGGGCTGATCCACCACAGCGAGGAGGGCGCATACCATTTGACGGACGTTGGGAAGGCTCTGCTCCAGGCACTTGCCCCCTTGCAAGCGTGGGCTGAGCAATGGGCCGAGCAGTTGAACGTCCAGCAAGAGACCGAACGCGCACAGGGGCACCAGGAAAGGAATCGTAAGCAGATGTCATCAGCACCAAGCAGTCCCCCCACGTTTCTCTCGGTTGCTCCGCGTTTTGTCGTCCAGGACTTGGAACAAGCCCTGGCCTTCTATGGGCAACTGGGCTTTCAGACCACCTATCACGACGAGGCGTTTGCCATCGTCGAACGGGATGGAGTGGACCTGCATCTGAATGGCTCCCCGGACGGCCCCAGGAGGCACGGCGTGTGTTGGATCGCGGTCACCAATATTGATGCGTTGTATCAGCAGTATCTGCCGACCAACGCGGTCCAATCTGCTCCGAAGGCCCAGCCATGGGGCCTCAAGGAGTTTTTTCTCCGAGATCCCTTTGGGAATCTCCTCCTCTTTGCTGAACGCATCCCAGAGGCAGATGCCACCTCCGAGGAGGGAGGATGATTGAAAGGCAAAACCAGTGAGGGAAGCCACGCCGGGTATCCAAGCCGAAAGGAAAGAAGCACATGAGCACGCAAGGTCCATTCAAAAGTCAATCCACCTTTTTACGGACTGTTCCTGTCATGACCGCCAATGACCTCGACCGCTCCCTAACTTTCTTCACACACCTTGGCTTTCAGCTCCATCACCAGGAGGTGGCGGAGTGAGGCTTTACGATGGTGGACTGAAAGCCGCGTCCATGAGCAGAGGAAACGTTCGACTCCTGGATACTTCTCCCCAAGAGATGAGATGGTGAAAGCACACTTACAGTAAAACTCTACGGCGTCGCGATCCGTTTCGGCATGGAGGTGGGTGAGCGAGAAGATTCTAATGCTCTACCGCAGCAAGTCTGAGCCTATCCCGTTTCCAAGGGCTAAGGGAGCGACCGCGAGGGCTCGAATGATGGCATGCCCTGGGAAAGAGAGCTCCAAGCCGATACATCCGACGATCATTCCACTTCTCTGACATCCAAGCAGGTGGTATGATGGGTCTGTCCGGTAGCGGGTGCAGATCTCTTCGAGTCGCTCGTCTGTTGGATTTCCTATGGTCAGAGCCAGCAAATCGCGAAGAGGAGGAGCATCCAGGTGTTTCAGCACATCAGTAACAGTTCCCTCCACATGGCTCTCGTTCCACATCACTTTTCCTCCTCATGTAGCATTTTCTTCCAACATACTTGCTTCTCGTTCAAAATATCAGTCTTCATATCCCTCCACCAGGTCCATCAAGCGTGAGAGTGCTGCATACTGTTCGATCGCCCGATCAAGAGCGGAACCGGTTGCTTCAAAGATACGATCAAAGTAGGTGAGTACCTCTGCATCCAGTCCAAAGCGAAGGATCGACTGCTGCAGCCACTTGTCGCCGGGATAGTACACCTCGTGCAGGGCAAACAGCGCACGCATGGTGGTGCGTAGGACCTCCACCAGGAGGCAGTGGAACTTGAACCAATCGGCGCGCTTCATCAGCGTGGTCAAGTCCGTGAGATGCGCCTGCCGGTGTGCCAGCACGGCGCGCACGCATTCCCGTTTCACCACAGGTGGGAAGGTACTGAGCCTGCTTTTCCACTGCTGGCCAAGCCCCTGGCGGTCTAGCACCAGTTCCCCGTAATAAAAGCCAGCGGTCGCGACCAGCGGGTCGAGCACTCGTTCGGTGCTATCTCGTTTCCCATCCAGGATCACCTGGAGCATGGTCTCGAACGAGACCTGAGTCTGATGCGCGATATTGTACTCCTGACCAGCAATCACAGAGCGTTCGAGGTGAATATCGCGATAGTCCACCACAAACGGCGAGACGCCTTGCAGCTCATCCAGGCGAGTCACCAGGAGTTCACGCTGAGAAGCAGCCGGAACCTCTGCGTCATCCCACACCATCATGATGTCCAGGTCTGCATCTTCGGTGTAGCCAGCGACCAGCGAACCCAACAGATAGACCAGGGTGAGTTGGCCAAGAGGTTCATACGCTGGCAGTAACTGCTGCTGCACGGTGTTGCGGAATGCCTCTAAACGGGTTGAGGAAGACAAGGCGAACTCCTTTCCCGTATGTAGATTATCACTCCTCATCCTCCAAGTGCTCTATAGTCAGGTGCTGCGCCCACGGTTCCAATTGGGCGCGAGGGTGTGCGCGCCGAAACCTGATCGCTCCCCGGGCAGGGTTTCCCTGGCTTCGCACCACGAAAATTCCCTCCGCGGCGAGCCGCTCCTGCACCCGCTCGAAGATCGGTATGCTCCAGATCGATCCCCCCAGAACCAGCACTGGAGCACTGGGAGGATGGACTTGCGCGCAAAAACGATCATAGAGATGCCGAAGCTCGCTCGTGCCCTGGCTCAGAAATGTGCACACCCGCTCCTCGTTCGCGTACCGGGAGATGAGCTGCCCAAGGGCAAACCAGCGGGCCGGGAAAAGGGCGTCGAGCGAGAGGGTCGGATCAACGCGGTGCTGAAGTTGTCGAGGGGAGAGGCCAGTACAAGTGACAATGTCGTCCCGGAGCGGTGAGGGGCAATCCGTGTCCTGCCACCACGACAACAGAAACCGAGCAAAGGCAATGCCCGAGAAGCTCCAGGGGATCTCCTGCCAGATATCTCCAGCGAAACAGTGGACGTTGTTCGCGCCGTCGTAGTACATCGCATTCCAGTAGCTCCCACACGCCATAGTGATAGCGTTGCCGGGCATGTCTGAGAGGCCATAGTGCAGGTGCGTGTCGTTGAACGCTTCCAGCGAGCGCACATCCAGCCCATGTGAACGCTAGCCGTCAAAGAAGCACTGCGTCGTCCCTACATGGCCGAAGCAATGCAGGGGATATGTCATGAACGGGACCAGCTGGTAACCAATCAGTTGGCGCAAGTGTTTGTGGGTGAGACACCCCTCGGATGCATAGTCAAAGTGCCCAATGCGCGTTTCCAGCAACACATGCCCATCAGGGTCGACGACGGCCAGATTGGTCTTGCTGAACCCTTTGTCGAGTCCAACGTCGAGATGGTTCATCGGTGGTCCTGCTTTCTTGACGTTCTCCAGGATCATGGAGGTCTCGTGCCCATCATTCCCCTGGGCGGCTTTCACAGCGCATCTGCGCGCAGCCCCCGGACGATTTCCTCAGCGATCCTGTGCCAGTCGATGCTGCCCGGCTGCCGATGCCACTGCACCATCAGCCCGTGCAGCGTGGCCATGAGAATACGCGCCTGCGCCTCCACCACGATATCCGCGCGAAACTCTCCGGCTGCGATTCCGGCTTGCAGCAGTTGACTGAGCGCGGAGACGCTGTGCGCCTGCCGTTGTCTGGCCCGCTCCGCCAGGACGGGAATGTGATGACTCAGATTCCAGCCCTCCATGAGCACGCGGCAGGCGTCAGCTTCCGTCTTCACCTGCTCCCCGTTGACCTCGATGATCACGCGCAGGATCCCCGCGGGAGTGAGATCGGGCGTGAGTCGCGCCTTGATCGCCGCCTCCATCCCGCAATTCCAGCGTTCAGATATCGCCAGGTAGAGCGCCTCTTTACTAGGAAAATAGAGATAGAGCGCCCCGCGCGACAGGCCCGTTTCTCTGACCACATCCTCGATCGTGGTGGCATAGTAGCCCGTTCGGGCAAAGCAGCGCACGGCGGCGTCGAGAATCTGCGTGCGCCGGGCCTCTTTGGCCTCAGCGCTGGTCTTCGGCATCGCTCGCTCCTGTCATCTGCTTGGGAAGAGCGGCAGATTCCTCTTCCCCTTTGCTCTTTATCAGAGCAGAGACCGCTTCCGTTCATCCTCTTGCCATTGACAGTGAATCTCTCTATAATAAAAAAGAATGACCGGTCGTTTTTATTATAGCAGGTGCAAGCAACATGGGAGACACGTGATGCCCGTTACAAGATTTCGTTTTCAGTTATCGCAACCCACACGCCTGGCGACGCTGCGCGCCACGCTTCGCCTACTGTATACCTGCCATCCTCGCGCCTTTGTGACGAGCAGCATCGCCTCCCTCTTCGAGCCGCTCTTTTACCCTGCTTTGCTGCTGCTGTTGCACCAGCTCTTGCAGGAGGTCATCGGATCGGGTGGTACCGTGCGTTTCACGCCAACGGTGGCCTTCATCGGGCTTGGCCTGGTCGTGCTCATCCTGGTGCAGCGCCTGGGTATCATCCTGCGAGATAGCTCCTCCACGATCCTGCGCCAGCAGGCCTGGGTGGTGATCAGCAAGCGCATCATGCAGAAATTACCAGCCGTGCCCTATCCGCTCTTCGAGAATAATGCTTTCCAGGCCCGCTACGGCCTGGTGATCCGCGAGGCCTCGCAGCGTTCCATCACGCTGGTGGACTCGCTGCTCTCCTCAGCGCCCATTTTCCTGGGACTCCTCGGGCTGGCTGTGACGCTCTTTGTCCTCGCCCCCCTACTGGTACTGGCAATGGTGGCGATCTCCATCCCGGCCTCCCTCGTCGAGCGCCGCTTTAGCGGGGCGATGTACGAGTTACAGGAGCACAACGCTCCCAACCAGTTGCGCATGGAGGCCCTCACCAACATGCAGGTGGATGCCTCCTGGCAGCGCGATGTGCGCGTCTATCGAAGCGACATCATCGCCCGTGAACACGCCTGGCTCGCCGAAACCTATCTCGCGGACCTCAAGCGCCTGACGGCACGCTTTGCCGGGCTGCGCACGCTGGCTGCCCTGGTGCAGGGCCTGGGCATCGCGCTGGCGCTCTCCGCTCTCTTCGCGATCATCAGCCACGGACAGATTAGCCTGCCCAGCCTGGCCGTCATTCTTCCTGGATTGGCCTTGCTCTCAGGCATGATCCAGTCGCTGATCTACTCTGTGCGGTCGCTCGTCGAGTCGCTCAATTATGCGGCCACACTCTTCGACTTTCTCGCGCAACCCTTTGAGGAGGTGCAGTCGGCGAGTCTGTCGCCAGGCACCCAGGTGACGCCTGGCGTGCCGCTCTCGGCCATCAGCCTGCGCGAGGTCAGCTATACGTACCCGGAGAACCGGAAAAAGGCCCTGGTGGATGTCTCGTGCGACTTCACGCCTGGCCTCACCGCCATCGTGGGCACCAACGGAGCAGGCAAGAGTACCATAGTCAAGCTGCTCACCGGACTCATCCCTCCGACAACGGGTTCGCTGCACGCAACACGTGCGACGGGCGAGGAAGTCCCCCTCGCAGCCGTTGCGAAGTCCATCCTCTTCCAGGACCCCTCGCACTTCCACTTCAGCATCCGGCAGAATGTGACGATGCAGAGTGAGCGCGCTCCGGGGGAGGAGCAACGTATCGCTGAGGCATTGCGGCTGGCCGGGCTGTGGGAGGCAGTGGAAGCGCTGCCCGATGGAATCGACACTGTGGTGGGAGCGGGATTCGGCGGCGTCAGCGATCTGTCCGGGGGACAGTGGCAGCGGCTGGCGCTGGCCCGGTTGCTCCATCACGACGCGCCGCTCATCATCCTGGATGAGCCGACCGCGAGCCTGGACCCGGTGGGCGAGCGGCAGATCTTCGAATCGCGGAGATCGGAACACATGAGGAACTGGCCAGTCATACGCGGGAGTTCTGGTCACTCTTCCTGGCGCAAGGTTCGCATCCTAATCCTTAAGCGCGGCTTGCATTGATCGCACTTCGTGAGCCTTCGAAAGGAGCAACAGATGACGATACACATGCGCCGCTACGCGGGACCGGCAGACCTGCAGCGTATCTTTGACCTGAAGCGGGCCTGCACAACATCCGAGAACATGTACGATGCACCTACTCTCTCTGAACTGCGGGCGCTCCTTGCGCCTCTCCCGCAAGTTCCGGCTGCGGCACGGCCTCCGTGGGAGGACGAGCAGGGAAGAGTCATTGGACCCCTGCATCGGCGGGCGATGACCCAGCAGGCGACCATGCTCTGGGTGGAGGCAGATGGCACGCCCGTGGCCTACGCTCTCATGGTGCCGCCCTCCACTGCCTTGACCTTCCAGGTGCATCCACAAGCGCATCGCAGCGGTCTTGAGACGTAGATTCTCGCCTGGGCCATGGCGGGGGCGCAGGAGCAGGCGAGACAGCGCGAGAGAACGTTCTCCCTGTGGTGCCGTTGTCACGAGCGCGAAACGGAACGCCGTGCCCTCCTGGGGGGGGGCGGGTTTCAGACCGCTTCCGGCGCGAGATCTGCGCCTGGTTCGCCCGCTCGATATCCCCCTGCCAGTGGCTCACTTGCCAGCAGGCTTTGTTTTGCGCGGTGGCGTGTATGGGAAGGAGTTGGAGCAGTACCTGGAACTGCACCAGGCAGTGTTTGACGGGATCGGGATGGGACTTGACTATCACCAGTCCCCCGCCTACGAGCCCGACCTGGATGTGATCGCGGTCGATTCCGCCGGGGCGTTTGCGGCATTTTGTCACTGTGAACTCACCGAGGTAGCGGACAGTCGTGGGGAATACACGGTCGGCGAAATCGGGGTGATCGGGACGCGCCAGACCCACCAGAGGCGTGGACTCGGGCGTGCGCTGCTCCTCAAAGGCATGCACCGGTTGAAGGAGCGAGGAGCAACGAGCGTCTTTCTCGAGACGGAACAGGCCGAAACGCCGGCGCTGCGCCTGTTCACCTCCCTCGGGTTTCGTCGCGTCTCAGCCTGGCAATGGATGACAAAGGAAATTGCCCCGCTCACGTGAGATGGCCCAGGACCAACAATCAGGATGTGCTACCGATCTCTCTGTCGCTCTCCGACGACCTGGAGAGCTGAGCGCCACATGGACGTGAGTGGCGCTACCCTCTCTGCCTGCCCTTATGATAGAATAGAAGCGTTTATGCATTGGTACGAAAGCGCCTGCTCTCACCTGAGAGCCACGCTCAGGATGGATGAGTCGCACGGTGAGCGAGCGTGAGAGACCGATTGTCGCGAGGAGAATGGATGAAGCGCGTCTTCGAACTACCCACTGGGACACATGAGGCAATCCGTGCCCAGGCGCAGGGAGATTACCTGCGCGCACTGCGCCTCTTGCGCGGGCTGGCGAATGACCGCTACCCGGCCTCCTACGATATCCTGGCCTATACACTGCAAGCTGTCGGACGGTTTGCCGAGGCAGAGCAGGCCGTCCGGCGCAGTGTGTTACTCCAGCAACGCACGGCCCAGACCCTGTTCACTTGAAAGGAGCAAGCCGCCCAACAGGCTGTTGGGCCAGTAGTCACCGTTGCAGAGGCTCCGGCCCTGCTGGAACAGCTCGTCCAAGCGAACCGGCTGGTCATCCTGGGCGAAGAGCACCACCAGTCAGAACACCGCGCCTTTGGCGCGCGCGTGCTGCCCCTGCTCAAACGCGCGGGCATTACCCACCTGGCGCTGGAAACGAACGACCAGGCGCGCCTCGACCAGGCTGTCCGGGCGTGCGCGGTGACGCCGGCTACCGATGGCTGGTTCACGGCTGAGCCACAGCGGGCCACGCTGCTGCGGGCGCCCATGACACTGCACCTACCCATCGTCGCCTTTGACATGGATGAGGCCGATCATGCCTGGATGGAGGAACACCCCGACGATTCAGGCGAGTACCGCGAGCGGCGCATGGCCGAGCACATCATCGAGCGCATCCTCCAGAAGGAGCCCGCTGCCCGCGTCCTGATCTGGGTGGGCTACGGTCACGCCTACAAGTACTGCCCGCCGCGCCTGCTCAAGATGATGGCGGCCTGGCTG
>WNEZ01002706.1_pt1 | contig 20726 bp, 17 predicted proteins | sample 5400521 | NCBI WGS metagenome assembly WNEZ01 (sample SAMN13153339, study PRJNA577476) | soil metagenome | isolation source: 120 cm saprolite under Douglas fir tree site 2 hole 1 replicate 1 | place: USA:California | collected 2015-04-18 | reverse complement strand
AGTTCGTTTGAACTCGACTGGCAAGGGCAGAAGATTCCGGTGAGTTTTTCGGCGGGCTGGAAGGATTATGAAATGGGAGAGCGGCCGGAAGAGATGCTGGCTCGAGCTGATGAAGCTTTGTACACCAATAAACGGGCGACAAAGAAGGGCAAAGCCGCGACTAAGCCTGCTGTACGTGTGAAAACCTAGTTTTCCCGCCTACGACTTCTTTCCGAGTTTTCTGCTAATGAGTTAAAGTGGAAGGTCACATTGCTGCCCGGATTCCTGCGTGTGTCCCGCGGCTGTTATCCATGAACAGAAAACTGCCATCGCTGGTGATTGTGGGCCGCCCTAATGTCGGCAAATCAACACTCTTCAATCGGCTGACGGGTACGCGCCGGTCTATTGTGACGAATGAGCCGGGCATCACGCGCGATCGGATCTATGGAGAGGCGGAGTGGCGCGGCCGGTCATTTGAGATTGTTGATACTGGCGGAATCATTCCCGATGACAAGGCGCTGATCCCGACGGAAATTTTGCGGCAAGCGCATGTGGCTATCGACAAAGCGGCGCTGGTCTTGCTTGTGGTCGACAGCCAGGCTGGGATTACACCGCTGGACGAGGAATTGACTCGCCTGTTACGCAGCACCGGCAAACCCTTTTTTGTGGCGGTGAACAAAGTCGATTCGCCGCAGCAAGAATCTAACGCGGCTACTTTTCACCGCTTCGGCGTGCCGGTGTTCCCCATTACTGCGGAGCATGGGACCGGTGTGGACGATTTGCTCGATGCCGCTATTGCGCTGGTTTCTGGGGGCGCTGGGTTGATTCCGGAAGATGCTTCTTCTGTCGACGCAAGCGAGGAGACCGGGCCGGTGGAGATTGCGATTATCGGCCGGCCGAACGTGGGCAAGTCCACGCTGCTTAATCGCATGGTTGGCGAAGAACGCTCGATCGTGTCTCCGGTGCCAGGAACGACGATGGACACTGTGGACACCGAAGTGACTCGCGAGGGCCGCATCTATCGATTTGTTGATACTGCCGGCATTCGTCGCAAGGGCAAGACGAACCTGGTGGCGGAAAAACTTAGCGTGGTTATGGCGCGGCGGGGGCTTGAACGGGCGGATGTGGCGCTGCTGGTGGTTGACAGCGAACACGGCGTTACGCAGGGCGACGCGCAGATTGAACAAATGGGATTTGGCCGCCGAAGCCGCGCGCCAGGCTAGCGCACGCGATGCCGCCACCACCAAGGGCCGAGCGAAACGCCGCCCCGATGAGAAACACAAATTCGACGATCTGGACAAGAGCAAGCTGCTTTTCGATTACGAAAAAATGGTGCGCGGGAAACTGAAATTTCTTAGTTATGCGCCTATTGTTTTTCTCTCCGCTAAAACTGGCGAGCGCGCGCAGAAACTCTTTCCGCTGATTGACGAAGTGGCCTTGGCGCGCAAGCGTCGGATCCCCACACCGGAGTTGAATCGCTGGCTCAAGGAAGATGTGGATCTGCAGCGCGGCAGTACGCCGAAGGCGCGGCCGGTGCGGATCTACTACATCACGCAGGCAAAGGCGTCGCCGCCGACGTTTCTGATGTTCACTAACCAGAAGACGCCGCTGCACTTCAGCTTCGAGCGGTTTCTGGAGAATCAGCTGCGCGCTAAGTTCGATTTTGCCGGCACGCCGGTGCGCTTCGTGCAGCGGTTGCGCAAGCGCGAAGAGCGAACCAGGCGCGAAGACCGAACCAAGCGTGAAGACTGAGTACTGCGCTTCAGGAAACACCCTCTACTGCGACGCTCCGCAAACTGCTAGGATTATGCCGAGCAGGGCGACTCACGCATGGCGCACAATGGCACCGCAACGCAAACCGCCGCCGAGCAGAAACTTTACCGCATCGGCGAAGTTAGCCGCCTGACCGAACTGAAACCTTTCGTCCTGCGCTACTGGGAAAGCGAATTTCCCATGCTCGAGCCGGTCAAGAGCCCTAATGGGCACCGCATGTACCGCCAGGACGATGTCGACCTGGTCTTCAAGATCAAGCGCTTGCTTTATGACGAAGGCTTTACTATCGCTGGCGCTCGCCGGCATCTCCGCGAGAACGGCGCCGCCGGCTCCGAAACGATCTCGTCGGCGCCGCACAATGAGAATGCCGCCGAGCTTTTGAGCCGCAAAATGCTGCTCGATCTGCGCGACACGCTGCGCGCTTTCTTGACGCTTCTCGAACGCCGGTGATACGCTCGTTGTTGTCGAATGCGGCCCACGTTGGGTAGCTTCGAGTTCGGCTCGATGCGAGCCGCCGCGGTCGGGACGTAGCGCAGCCTGGTAGCGCGCACGCTTGGGGTGCGTGAGGTCGCTGGTTCAAATCCAGTCGTCCCGACCACTTCTTTCCTTCCCTCGCGTTGATGATTAAGCTTCCGCCGGAGCATACGATCTAGATTTTTGAGACTGCGTTAAACGATGACGCATATTTTGTTGACCAATGACGATGGGATTCACGCTGCGGGGCTGAAAGCGCTCGCGGCGGGGCTCGAAGGATTTGCCACGATCAGCGTCGTTGCGCCCAGCCGCGAGCAGAGTGGGGCGGCGCAATCGTTGACTCTGCGGCAGCCGATTATTTGCCACAGCGTGGGCGAGCGGCAGTGGGCCGTCGAAGGTACACCTGCGGACGCGGTGATTGTTGCGCTACACCGGCTATTGCCTGAGCCGCCCGACTTGGTCATTTCCGGAATTAATTTCGGCGCTAATCTTGGCGAGAACGTCTATTACTCCGGTACTGTAGGAGCAGCTCGCGAGGCTGCGCTTCACCACATTCCGGCGCTTGCGATGTCCTTATGCTCGAAAGGCGCCGGGGTTAAATTTGACACGGCGGCGCGCATCGCTCGATCTACGGCCGAGCTAATTCTTAAGGAAGGATTGCCGGATCAGGTCTTGTTAAACGTGAACGTGCCGGAGCCTTGGACTGGAGGTGTGAAATTCACTCGGCAGTCCAAAAAAATTACACGCAACCAGCTTAGCGAAGGCAAAGATCCCCGCGGCCGCACTTACTACTGGCTCTTCGAGCAACGCATCGACAAAGATGTTGCTCCGGATACCGATTACGCTGCGATTTTTTCCGGCGCGGTATCGATCACCCCGCTTCACCTCGATCCCACCGATACTAAATCCTTGAATCATCTCTCGCATTGGGCCGGTCCAATCGAGCAGTCCGCCAAGTAGCACAGGTTTGCGGCAGTGTTGCCGGTGAAGATCGCCGAGAAACCGACGCAGCTCGCACGACGATTTGACACCGTACAGCGACGCCGCTACCGTTATTCTCTTGCTTGCTGCTGTTTTTTTGCCCTGTAAACGTCATCTGCAAGCAAATCACACGAGGCCCGATGAAAGTTATTGTTGCAGATAAGATCAGTGAACGCGGGGTAGAATTGCTGCGCAGCGCCGGCTGGAACATCGTCCTGACCACCAAGGATAATCTCAATGCCGAGATCGTCGACGCAGATGCCCTCGTTGTGCGCAGCGCTACGAAAGTGACTCCCGAGCTGCTGGAGAAAGCTCCTCGCCTGCGCGTGGTTGGCCGCGCTGGAGTCGGCGTCGACAATATCGACCTCGAAGAAGCCACACGGCGCGGAGTCCTGGTCATGAGCACGCCGGGTGGAAACGCGGTTAGCGTCGCAGAGCATACCTTCGCGCTCTTGCTTGCGCTGGCGCGACAAATCCCGCGACACGACAAGGCCATCCACGAAGGCCGCTGGGAGAAATCCAGCGCGGCCGGTACCGAGGTACGCGGCAAGACGCTTGGTTTGATCGGGCTCGGCCGCATCGGCAGCGAAGTCGCTGTCCGTGCCGAAGCTTTCGACATGAACGTGCTTGGCTATGACCCCTACATCAGCGAAGCCGCCGCCCGCGAAGTGCAAGTCGAGTTGGTTCCGCTTGAGAAGCTGCTCGCTGAAAGCGATTTCGTCTCCCTGCACACCGCGCTGAGCCCGGCTACGCAGAATTTGATCAATGCCAACACTCTGGGGCAAATGAAAAAAGGTGCCCGGTTGATCAACGCTGCGCGGGGCGAACTAATTGACGAAGTGGCACTGGCTGAAGCGCTGAAAAGCGGCAAGCTCGCCGGGGCGGCACTCGATGTGTTTGTCGAAGAGCCGCCTAAGAATTCGCCTCTGACTGGTCTGCCCAACGTGATCGCCACCCCGCACGTCGCTGGATCCACGACCGAAGCTCAGGAAGAAGTCGGCACGCAGGTCGCCGTGCAGGTTCGCGATTATCTTGCGGAGGGCATAATTCGCAATGCGGTGAACCTCCCGGCGCTATCCGCTGACCAATACCGTCGGGGTCGACCGTATGTGGCGTTAGCGGAGCGCTTGGGCTCCTTCATAGCGCAAGCCGCACAGTCGCGCCCAGCGCGCATTCGAATTCGTTATGCCGGAGAAGTCGCCGAGGTCGGCACGCATCTCCTTCGCAGCGCGGTGCTGACCGGCCTGCTGAACGCGGTGCTGGATGAGAAGGTGAACGTGGTGAATGCGCCCCAGGTAGCCGCAGCGAGGCGGTTGGCGGTAGAGGAGGAGACCCGCCGTCGCGAGCACGGCTTCCCCAATACGCTGGAAGTATCGGCGCTGCCGGATAAGGGTGCATCGGATCCATCCGCGGAGTTCACCGTGGAAGGCACTGTGTTGCACGATGGGTCGCCCCGCGTACTGCAAATAAATGGGATACCCGTGGAGTCGCAACTGGAAGGCACGATTCTCTATCTGCGCAACCGCGATGAGCCCGGTGTTATCGGTGAAGTAGGTTCGACTCTCGGGAAACTCGGAGTCAACATCGCTACATTCGCGCTGGGACGGCGACAGGCGGCCGTTGGGGCGGAGGCTGTGGCGCTGGTCCGGTTGGACGGCACCGTATCGCCCTCGATCCTTGAACCCATAAGGAAAATCCGCGCCATTACCGAAGCGCGATTGCTCCAACTAGGACATGCGTAAATCTTGGCGAGAAACAAGTGTTGCGCGAAGAGATGACGGGTCATCCAAAACCTTGTCAGTGGGCTGCCCGCGTAGGAACTGTGGCTCTTAATTCCTAACTGTCTATATGCTGTTTTGGCGTCTAAACCCTGCGTAGCTAACGCACTAGCATCCATTACAACAAAAAAACAAATCTGGGACCGTTTTAGAAACAATTGATGATGATGTCAACGACCCGGTCAATGGCAGTGCCTTCACTTCTGTCTTGCCCGTAACGCTAGATTCGATTCAGGAATTCCGAGTCACAGCCACCAACGCTAATGTGGATCAGGGACGTTCGTCGGCATGACTTGCCGAGTGAGAGCGGCACCCGGAACACCGTTCGGGGACCTGGCTTTGCAGGGTTGGATCTTGGACTAAGCAAACGATGGAAGATGCCTTTTAACGAATCACACAGTCTGCTGTTCCGCTGGGAAGTGTTTAACGTGCCGAATTTGAAGCGCTTTGATGTCGCGACAATCACGACGGACATCTCTTCAAGTTCGTTTGGCGTGTACAGCGGAATGCTGACTAACCCGTGGGTGATGCAGTTCGCATAACGCTACGAGTTCTGAGCGGAAATAATCTCAGGCCAAAGGAACCACCGGAAAAGAGCAGTTTTCTGGCGACTCCTTTTTGCGAGTACGTCGTGCGAATCGCGGTTCCCCGGGGCCGCCGGTGCGTGATAAACTACAAAGTAGCTCAGATTGGATCGTCTGAGTACTTTGTCGGGGCGTAGCGCAGCCTGGCTAGCGCGCCTGGTTCGGGACCAGGAGGTCGAAGGTTCAAATCCTTTCGCCCCGACCATTTCTTTCAATAACTTACATTTGATTTCTGGACTTGCGTCTACAGCACTGTAAATAATTTTCACATCCTTCCACTATTGAGACGCTCGCAATGGACGCTAATTTTGTGAGTCGTGTCGTCATGTGCTTGCTTCGTAGAGCCGTCACAATCAAGCCTCCGGCAGTCGATGTGAAAAACTGTAGAGAAAAGGCAAGGGCTGATTCATGACTGGCTGAAACCTGAACGCCCGACTGCTATCGGCACCCTCTGACAGGATCGGAGTGTGTCGCAAAGATGTAGCACTGCCAATTTGATATCGTTTGAAACGAGATTGCGATGCCTAAGCATCGATCTTCGCGCTACAGGCTGAACGGACACACCAGCGAGGAGCCTGGGTGGCAGACAGCAAATGCTGACGATTGCGCTGCGCGGACCTGCGGCTTTCAGAGCTTGGTGACGACCTGACCGGTGGAAAGCAGACCCTACCTTGATCAATATTTGATCCTTCTAATAATTAAGTACTAGTTGGGCACGACTGTTGTCGGCGACGCCTCGCCGGCCTTGAGGATTTGGCTGCGACCCCTATAATGCATAGTCGTTCGGTAAATTTTTGTAAGTTCGACAATATCCGCAATTTTTGATCTGGCCCCCTTCCGGCCCCCTTCCGGACGCTGCCACAGAGTGGCAGTGCAGATGAAAGAGCATAGATAACTTCTCCTAAGAGCCGAAAGCGAAGCTTTGTCCTAATGGTGACAACAATCGAACGGAAATCGGTTTTATCTGATACATCACGGCGCTGGTACGCCGCATACACCAAACCCTGCCACGAAAAACGCGTTGCGGAGCATCTCGAAATTCGCAACATCGAATTGTTTCTCCCGCTCTACTTCAGCTCGCGTCGTTGGAATAATGGCTGCAAGGTAACGCTTGAGAGGCCTCTGTTCCCGGGATACGTGTTCGTGCGCATACCGGCGGACGAACGGGTGAACGTTCTGGAATTGTCAGGCGTCGTTTCCATCGTGGGTACAGCGCGGCAGCCAACGCCGCTGCCGGATGAGGACATCGAGCGATTTCGTTCCGGTCTGCACTTAGTGCATGCGGAGCCGCATCCTGGCCTCACGGTGGGCGAAACGGTAAGGATCCGCCGCGGTCCCTTGCAAGGAATGACAGGGGTGGTCACCCGCCAGAAGAATGGTTTTCGCGTTGTTCTAACAGTCGACTTAATCATGAAGAGCGTGGCCGTGGAAGTTTGCGCGGATAACGTGGAACCCATCGGCAAGCCTGAACCTAGCTACGGCGGAATCGCGGCCTACGCGCGTTGAGGAAGGTGTCGTGGAAACAAACGCAATGGCAATTAGCGAAACCGCCGGTACAAAGGGTGCCCGAACGGAGAAGCACGTAATGCCGATCGAAATCCCGATGTCTGTCCCTCAGCAGAGTGCGGAGGCAAGTGCGGACATATCGCTGCTGGATTTGCTGATTGTTCTAGCGCGGCACGGCCGGGACCTGCTTTCTGGCGCCGCCGCTGCGGCATTGCTCGCGGCAATCGTTTCGTTTTTTTTGCCGAACCGCTTTACGGCGACGACAATCATTCTTCCTCCCCAGCAAAACACCTCTTCGGCGGTCGCGCTGCTTGGACAGCTTGGCAGCGTAAACCCGCTGGCTTCGCTGGCGGGCAGCGGTCTTGGCCTGAAAAATCCCAATGATCTGCAGGTCGCCATGCTAAAGAGCCGCACGGTGGAAGACGCCATGATCGATCGGTTCAAGTTAATGGGTCTATACCGCGAGTTGCGCAAGTCTGATGCGCGTAAAGCTTTCGAAAAAGTTACCGACATCGAGAACGGCCTCAAGGATGGCTTGATCCGCATTTCTGTGACAGACAAGGATCCGAGTCGCGCTGCGGAAATGGCCAACGCTTACGTCGACGAATACAAAAAGCTCTCGGCAACGATTGCGGTCACAGAGGCTTCGCAAAGACGCTTGTTTTTCGAACAGCAGCTTGTGCAAGCCAAGGAGAATCTGGCGGACGCCGAAGAAGCGTTGAAGCGTACGCAGCAGAAGACGGGGTTGATCCAACTAGATGGACAAGCGCGCGCCGTCATTGAATCCGTCGCGCAATTACGCGGCCAGGTTGCCGCGAAACAGGTCCAGATCCGCGCTATGCACCAATTCGCTGCCGAACAGAATCCGGATCTTCAGTTGGCCGAGCAGGAGTTGGCGGGCTTGCAGAGCGAGCTGGCGCGTATGGGCTCCGGCTCGGGCGGTTCCTCTGGCGACTTGCTGATGCCTAAGGGCAGTGTTCCCGAGGCAGGCCTCGATTACGTTCGCAAACTCCGCGATATGAAGTACAACGAAACTATTTTCGAGCTTCTGGCCAAGCAGTTCGAGATCGCCAAAATCGACGAGGCACGGCAAGGTTCGGTGGTACAGCTAGTGGACAAGGCGATTGCGCCGGACAAGAAATCTTTTCCCAACCGGGTGTTGATCGTGGTGTGCTCCACCATCGCGGGGTTCGTGCTGGCCATATTCTGCGTTCTCTTTTCCGAAGCCCTTCGCTTTGCGCGCAAAGATCCCAGGTATCGTGAGCAGTTGAACGCTCTGGCCAGATCGTTTGGACGCGCCTGATGGCGACTAGTGTGAAAGACGCCTCACTGGTTCTGCCGGCGCCCGGCGCGGAAGTCCCCCCGAGCTGGAAGTCCCTAACACCGCGTTTGAAGCATTTCTTTGGAGTTGATCGCGCGATTGCCTTCACGGTTTTGGCGCGCGGCATTCAGATTCTGGGCAGCACCGGAACGGTGCTGCTGATCCTTCGTTTTCTTTCGCCGGTCGAGCAGGGCTACTACTACACGCTGCTCAGCCTGGTATCGCTGCAGGTGGTTTTTGAGTTGGGCTTCTCGTTTGTAATCCTTCAGATGGCGGCACATGAGTGCGCTCATCTCACGCTTCATGCCGACGGACGCATCGAAGGCGACGCGGTGGCGCATGCCAGGCTGGCTTCCATTCTTCAGAAAACGATCCGCTGGTATCTGGTGGCCGCCGTCATCCTGTGCGCCTCGCTTCTGCCCGTCGGCGCGTATTTCTTCTCGCGGCACGCCCACACAACGAGCCCAGCAGCAACGGGCCCGGTGGCCTGGCACGGTCCCTGGATCGTGGCGGTATTGGCCACCGCGGTCTTGTTTCTCCTGAACCCCTTCTTTTCGTTTCTTGAGGGTTGCGGGCTGGTCTGGCAAGTCGGCCGGATGAGCTTAGGCCAAGCTCTTCTGGGAGCGGGCATGTCGTGGGGAGCGCTTCTGACTCACCACGGGCTCTACTCGCCGGCCATGGTGATCATCGGGTTCGCCGTCGCGGGCCTGGCTTTCCTCTACACCCGCCGCCATCTATGCCTCGCCTTGTTGCGCTATCGGGTCGGGGAGCGCGCCGTCTCCTGGCGCAGCGAGGTCTGGCCCTTTCAATGGAAGATCGCCGTCAGTTGGGCCTGCACCTATTTCACGATCCAGATTTTCACTCCGGTGCTATTCGCCTACCGCGGACCAGCGGAGGCCGGCCAGTTCGGATTGTCCCTCAGCATTACCACTTATCTCTCCGCTCTGGTGATTGCCTGGATGTCCACCAAGGCCGCGCCTTTCGGCCAAATGATCGCGCGCGGCGAGCTTCCTCAGCTTAAGAAATTGTTCTTCCGCACTCTGCGGCAATCGCTCGTCGTCCTGGTCGGAATAAGCGCTGCGTGCGAGGCGGGCGTGCTTGCGCTGCATTACCTGTTCCCGCGCTTGGCCGCCCGCATGGCCTCGCCTCAAGTTTTTGCGCTTCTGCTGCTCACCTCCGTGAGCGCCTTCATCGTGCAAAGCATGGCCATCTACCTGCGCTCTTTCAAGCGCGAACCGTTTCTCATCCAGTCCGTGGTTGTTGCCGCACTGACGGTTTTGCTGTCGCTCGCAACGGTGAAAGGCTGGGGGATCGCAGGCATCACTACAAGCTATTTGCTCTGCGCGGGAGTCATCGGGCTGATGGTCGGGGTGACGATTTTCCGTTCCTGGCACACGGCTGCAGGGGCAAGTCTTAGGAGGATAGATGTTCCTATCAGCGCTCCGACAGCCCGTTGATACGTTCGCACCATCAGTCGGGCGTCTCTATCGTCGCCTGCGCGATTTTAGTGTCGCGCGGCAATCCAGGCAGACGATTTACGGCTTCAAATTAGCTGGTGACCGGAGAATGGCGAGCAGCGATTTCGAGCCCGATGAGGTGAAGGCATTTTTGGAATTGATCGAAAGCCACGACGTGGTTTTGGATATCGGCGCGAACGTCGGCTTCTATTCGTGCTTGGCCGCCAGCCGCGGAAAGCATGTCGTCTCGTTTGAGCCGTCCCTTAGAAATTTGAATTTTCTTTACCGAAACCTCTGGGAAAACAAACTTTCGAGCGTGGAAATTTTTCCTGTTGGTCTCGCAAAGCAGTTCGGGCTAAGCCGCATCTATGGATTCGGCGGAATATCGTCGTTTGTGATGGGTTGGGGGCAAGCGGAGACGTCAAAGTACTCGTTGGTCCCGATAACTACTCTAGATGCGGTGGTGGCGAAGAGGTTTCAGGGCAACAGACTGCTAATCAAAGTGGACGTAGAGGGTTTCGAGCTGGACGTTCTAGCGGGCGCCACAGAAACCTTGAACCTGGAGCCGAGACCGACATGGACCGTAGAGATTCTGCTGCGGGACGGCGTCATTCCCGGAGGTATCAATACCCGATTTCACGAGACGTTTGAAGTGTTCTGGAAGCGTGGATATCAATGCAGGAAGCTCGATAAGACGCGCAGCCGGGTCCAGAACGCTGACGTGGAGCACTGGGTTAGCTGCGGAACTGCCGACTGCAAGAACTTTCTGTTTTCTCCGACGTAGAACCCTAATGCTACGAGGCACCTCCCGAAATCACGAAATACAGATGGCAACCCCGGAAAAAGTTTTAATAACGAGTGGGCACGAGGTCGGCGGTTTAACGGCCTTTGCGGCTGGATTATCTGAGGGATTCACTGCCCTCGGCATTCCCAGCGAAGTTGTTTCCCCCGGCCGCATTTTCAAAAGATGGCGCGATTTGCGTGATCCAAGTGTCCTTAAAATCCTAAGCACAACTGCGGTCTTCGCCGCGCCTTTCGCTCGCCGCGCCATCTGCGTGGCGCACGGCTTCCCGCGTGCCGACGCGCAGGGCTGGGCGAGGATGGCCATGATTGTCGCGTCGTTCAAACTGGCCAACTCCCTTTCGCAAGCGCGGCTCGTGGCGGTTTCCGACTACGTCGCTGCCCACCTCAGGGGATTGTTCAATTTGAAGGTCGACGCAACAATTCGCAATCCGGTGCAGTTGTCCTTCCTTGAGCCCAGCGCGGAAGTGGCCGGGCGCCGCTACCTTACGTATGTGGGACGCCTAATTCCCGCGAAGAACGTTCATCGTTTGCTGCCGGCCATGTGCGATTTGCAAAGGGAGAATCCGGACCTGCGCATCTGCATCATCGGAGACGGGCCGCAGCGCGCCGAGCTGGAATCGTCCTTCCGGACGGACCCGCCGATTGAGTTCACCGGCGACCTGGACCCACTCGACGTGCGACGTTACCTCCAACGGACAAAGGTCTTCGTTTCCGGAAATGAAATGGAGCCTTTTGGAATTACCTACTTAGAAGCCTTAAGTCAGGGCTGTGCGGTAGGGATGCCCGCCTGCGGGGGCGGCGTAGAAATAGCGCTGGACTTTGTCGGGGCTAGGGTCCAATTGCTTCCACTGTCCTTTGAGCGCCAGGGTGTCTTAAGCGCCCTCCGCCGAGCGCTGAATTCGACTGACACTCCGGTTTCACTTGCAGGCTACGAGCCCAAGGCCGTGGCTGAGGCCTATCTTGAAACTGGCAAGAGTCTTCTCTTCACGAAGATTGACCGTCGAGAACGAACACCATGCGCCTCAAATCGCTACGTTTAAACTCGGCGAAGTTCCTGGTCGTGTTGAACTTTGTATGGCCGTTCATTAACACCAGCTATGTCTTCCCGCATTCGACCGTCGAGATCAATTTCCTGCCTGTGTTTCTTGCTATTGGCCTGGCGCCGGAGCTTTTGTTTGAAGATTTAACCTCCTTGCTCCTTACAATTGCTGCCGTCGCACTCGCCGCCGTTTGGGGTCCGCCCGATTCCGCGCTCCGACTTATCATTGGCGCTCTCCCTTGTCTTTTCTTGTTGTCCTTGTACCGTCATTTTCGAAGCTGCGGGAAGGAACTGATTCCGCGTTCCCTTGCTCAGTCGGCGCTGCTAGTTTTTGTCGGCTTCTGCATCCTCCAACAACTTAATTTGAACGTATTTCCGATCATTCCCGATTGGCTCACAAAAGCTTTGGCGACCATCGTCCCTCGTTACATGGACGCACCATATGATGAGTTCGGAATGCGGGGCGTGCAAGGTTGGGCATCTGAGCCATCGAGCGCGGCCATGACCTGTTTTGCATTTTCTGTTGTTGCAATGCAGCAAGAACCCAAAAAGCGTTGGCTTATTCTTTTCGCTTTCGCCGTTCTCGCAGCCCTTAATAAGTCGGTGTACGGGATGTTGTTCTTGGTCTTTTTGGGGGTCGTTTCAGTCTGGGGTATGAGAAGGAGATTGCACGCTCTTTTGGTCATCATCCCCATTGGAGCCGTGTTTTCGTATTTCGTACTGCAGTCGGGCCGAGTGTCTGAGCTCCGCGAGAACCTCCTCATTTTCGGTCTAAGTCAAGACTCGAATCGAGAATTACTAAGGTTTGCTCAAATCGTTTACCCGATCACGGCCTTTCCTGGAATGTATAATCCGGTCAGTTTTTTTGGATTGGACATGCAGCCGTTGGGGTTGCTGCCTTTACTCATCGGGTACCGCAGCCTGATAGGCTGTATTCTCTACTATCGCCTCACCTTCCGCAGTTTCCACCTGATCGACGCAGAATCGACACCACTAGCCCTCGCCGCCGTCTTCGTGCTCACATTCATGTCATCTGCAAACTTCCTTCCTGTAATTGTGGCATTTGCTTATGCAACGGCACCAAAGCAGGTCGCCATATCGACTGCGGAGCACTCTTCCCGAATTGGTTGGCTCGGGCAGTTAAAGAGGCTTCTTGCCGAGTCCGGAAGAGCAGCTCGTCGAGAGGCAGCACAAGGGAGCACAGGAGACCTGCGCAGGTGTCCGGCTGGGAGCACATTCTCGTGACGATGGCTTGGCACCAGGGTCTGCAGTCGTAGCGTGGTGGCAAACAGCATGAGCACATCACGCGTGAACTTGGATCAACTCGTATCGGTCATTATGCCGGCCAAGGACACCGGCAACTACATAGCAGCCGCAATTGAGTCCGTCATTGCGCAGGACTACCCGTGGTGGGAGCTCCTAGTTGTGGACGATCAGTCGCGCGACGGCACCGCCGAAATTGTAAAAGGATATGCGGCTGGAGATTCTCGAATAATGTACTTGCCCCTAAGTGCGGGAGGTCCAACAGGAGCATCCGCCGCGAGAAACCATGCGACTCGAATGTCTCGCGGGCGTTACATCGCTTTCCTGGACAGCGACGATATTTGGTATCCGAACAAACTATCTATTCAATTGGGCGCACTCAAGTCGCACAAAGCCGCGCTGTGCTATTCCGGATACAAAAAGATGTCTGAGGATGGGACTGTTGGCAAGAGAGCTGTTCAGGTCCCTGCGAGTACTTGCTATAAGGAGTTGTTGAAGTCGAATGTGATTGGTTGTTTGACGGCAATTTACGACACGACAGCGGCTGGAAAGGTACTTCTGCCTGAAGTCACCAGTCAATCTTTACATTACTTCGAGGACTATGCGATGTGGCTTCGCATTGCGCGCGGACTGAACGATGGAAGAAAAATGTTTGTCGGCATCCAAGAGCCGCTCGCGATCTACCGCCTTCGTAGTGGAAGCATTTCATATCGCAAATGGAGGGCCGCGCGATACACGTGGAGAGTGTACCGCCACATCGAACGCCTTCCGCTGCACGCCGCGATCTACTACTTTTGTCATTACGCCGCCCAAGGACTTAGGAAGTACTCGATCTAACGAGCAATTTATATTCAACTTGGCGATGCGTACCTCTCAGCCACACGTAGCAGCGCCGTTCTTGCAAGTGCCGCAAATCGAAACACCCTAAATAAATGCCACTAGTCGCAATGTAATTCTTCCAATTTTTTAATGCGGTGCCATGCCCTTGCGGATAGGCATTTGCATGTACAACCCCAGCCCTGCTGACGCCGCTTCGCTCAAAAAGAGAGCCCTGTCGCGTAACTGGGAACCCTAAACCCTGAAAGAAAGGCCCACCACCACAATGCTCAAGTTCATCGAAGAGGCGGAACTCACAGCTCAGAATAAATCCCTGCGGGATATTTGCAATGAGGAGCATTTTCAGGAACAAGTCCCGCAGTTCCCGCGATTTCCGGTTTGCATCCAACCCCGCTACGTAACTGCCACACCGGGCGGATGGAGCCTGTCGATGGAGAGGCGTTGCTTTGACTTCATCGTGTCACTCCTCGTGCTGATCGTCGCGTTCATTCCGGCATTGCTCGTATACGTATTGATCCGGGCAACCTCCAAGGGGCCCGGATTTTTTCGACAGAAGCGTGTTGGGTATGGCGGGAGCCTCTTCACGTTGTTCAAGTTCCGCACCATGGAAGTGGCGGAAACCGGCAGCGGGCCGTGCTTGACTCAGGACGGAGACCCGCGGATTACAGGCATTGGTAGATTGCTGCGGAAGTTGAAACTCGACGAACTGCCGCAATTTTATAACGTGCTGCGTGGCGACATGAGTTTGGTGGGACCCCGTCCCAAGCTTCCACAGTACGCCGCGGCAGCCGACATTTTGTGCCGGCCTGGTATCACAGGTTTTGCCACGCTTGTATTTCGGGCCGAGGAGCAACTACTACAGCACGTGTCAGCCACGGACTTGGATGACTTTTACGAAGCGCGAATAAAACCGCTGAAGGCGCGACTGGACGTCCGATATATGAGGAAGGCTTCCCTTTTCTCGGATGTTCGGATTTTGTGTCTTACCGCCTTTCCTTATTCGGTTCCTTCAATCGTCAGGAAAACGCAGCCGAAGCGAAGTCTTGCGGTTAGAGAAAAGACTCCTCGCACGCCAGCGCTGGGAATTGAATTCGAATGAGGCTAGAGAATTTGAAACTTATACTGATGGCTGCTCTTGCATGGGGGGTGGCGGTCACACCGCTGGAGGCACAAGAAACATTACATCCTCGCACCGGGTCACCTGTTAAGGCCGGAAGAAGATTTCCGCTCGGGAAGCGGACTGGATCGCCTTATGTAGAACTCGACAGTTGGATTTATCCGGCGCTGGAACGACTCGCGGCACTTGGCTATATCCAGTCAGAATTTAGTGATATGCGCCCTTGGACCCGAGTCGAATGCGCGCGCATGGTACAGGAAGCCGCGAAGGTATTGGATGTCGATCCTGGCGGTTCATCGGAGGCACAGCGGATCTACACCACATTGCGGAACGAATTCGACTCCGAATTCGGCGAATTGAGTGGTGCCGGGGAAGAAGGGACCCTTCGTCTGGAGTCCCTCTATTCACGAGTGACGGGTATCAGCGGCCAACCGCTGCACGACAGCTATCATTTCGGACAGTCACTTATAAACAACTACGGGCGGCCATATCAGGAAGGATTTAACAGCTATAACGGTTTTTCAGGTTACGCCGTAGCGGGGCGATTCGTAATTTATACTCGTGGGGAATTTCAGCACGCACCGTCTGCTTTCGCCTATCCGCTTTCGGCCCGCCAAGCAATCGCTGCGGCCGACGCTAATCCGCTGCAACCAGCAGCGCCAGTTCCCGCCAAGGACCGGTTTCGCTTGTTGGATGCCAATGCAGCCGTCAACGTTTCAGGATGGAACTTTGCTTTCGGCAAGCAGAGTCTGTGGTGGGCGCCGAACCGCGGCGGCGCGTTTCTCTTCAGCAACAATGCCGAACCAATCTACATGGCTCGTGTGACCCGCATTGCGCCGTTTCAACTGCCTTGGATTTTTCGTTTACTGGGCCCGATGAAATGGGATCTGTTCTTCGGAAAACTTTCGGGCAATCAATATCCGCCGCGCCCGCTGATTCATGGCGAGAAAATCAGTTTCAAGCCAACTCGCAACCTGGAACTTAGCTTTTCACGCACGGCGGAATTTGGCGGAGTCGGCCGCCCAATGACGCCTGGCGCAATCTTTCATAGCTATTTCAGCGTTCACTCGTCGGTCGGCTACTCGGCTTCGCAGAATCCCGGCGAGCGTAATGGAGGCGTCGATTTTTCTTACCGGATTCCAGGACTTCGAAATTGGGTAACCGTTTATGGCGATTTTATGTCGCGTGCTCGTAACGGACAGTTTGATTACTGGGAAGGCTTCTATCACGACCTGTACACGAACAAAAACAATCTAATTGGCGATTGGATTGGTAGAGAGGGTACAGGCTTCCAGGCCTGGAGCACATATTGGTTCAGTCCTCAGAAAACACTCCAGTTCGGCTATCGTCACGTGAAGGTTTCTGGGAGTTTCATTCCAGCTGGCGAGACCTTGGACGACGGCTCCGTGACGCTAAGTTGGTGGCTGCACGACAGCGTTCAGGTTAGCGCCTTTGTTCAATACGAGAAGTGGGTCGCGCCCGTCTTAGCTGCCGGCCGGCAAACGAATTGGACATCATCATTGGAAATTACTCTGTGGCCCAAATCGTTGAAACGATAACGGTGACCGGCTGCTTCCATTCAATATTTCCGCAACCAATTTTTGACAACCAAATTGAGGTGATGCATTCACAATGAGAATTAGCGTTGTTGGGTTAGTGCTAGCTTTAGTCACTTTTCACGCAGATGTTTCTTGGTCACAGGATACGGGTAGCGCAAGCGCGCCAGACTGCCAAGCTCATCCCGACGCGGCCGACTGCCAGCAAGCCTCGAAATCCTCGCCTACGGTCAAGCGCGACACGTCGGCGGGTAGCCAACAGCCGCCGACGCTGCCACCGGTGCCCTCGGCTGCATCCGGGGCGGAAGCGGCCAGCGATACCGCGAGACCCGTCCACCCTTCGGCTCTGCGGGGTCAGCCGGAACGGCCAGCTCAGCCGGAACCACCGCCTCCCCCACCCACGGAATTCCAGCTCATGGTGGCCGATTCAGTCGGGGAAATGCTGCCGATCTACGGCGCCAGTCTATTTCGTCAGCCGCCCAGCACATTTGCACCGGTGGAAAATGTGCCGGTGCCTGCGGACTACGTGGTTGGACCTGGAGATGAGCTATATCTCCGCCTATGGGGACAGCTTAACGTTGAGCTGCATGGGACGGTGGACCGCAACGGGCAGGTATTCGTCCCCAAGGTTGGCACCATTACGGTCGCCGGCGTGCACGCTTCCAATCTTGACGGCTATTTTCGCGAGCAAATCGAGCGCATCTACCGAAATTTCGAGCTGTCCGTCACGCTGGGAAAGCTCCGGTCGATTGACGTTTTCTTTGTGGGCCAGGTGGGGCGTCCCGGAACTTATACGATCAGTTCGCTCAGCACGCTGGTGAACGCGATCTTTGCGGCCGACGGACCTGCGCCGCAAGGCTCCATGCGACACATTCAGGTTAAACGCGACGGGCAGCGCATCACCGATTTTGACCTGTACGATCTTCTGCTGAAGGGCGATAAATCCAAAGACGTTCCGCTGATGACCGGCGACGTAATTTATATCGCGCCGGCCGGACCGCAAATTGCCATTGCGGGAAGCGTGAACACTCCGGCGATTTACGAACTCAAGGACGCGCAGACGACTCTGGCCGACGCAATCGAATTGGCCGCGGGGCTCAACTCGGTCGCTGATGATGGCAAGGCCACGGTGGAACGCATCGACCAACACCAAATACGCAGCATTGTGGAGTTTGCGCTAACTCCAAGCGGCCAGCAGCAGATAGTTAAGGATGGAGACATCATCCGGATATCGTCCATCGTTCCGCGATTCAACAATGCCGTCACCCTTCGCGGCAATGTGGCTAACCCTGGCCGGTACCCGTGGCATCCGGGCATGAAAATCCGCGACCTGATTTCCAACAAGGAAACGTTGTTGACGAGGAGCTACTGGCACTCCGAGAACGCCCTGGTTACAGGCACCGCCACCCGATATGAGAGACCATGGGAAAGCAAAGCCGATCAGAGCCGTTTACGCACCGAGGTGAAGCTCAATGCGCCGGAAATCAATTGGGACTATGCGGCGCTTCAGCGCCTGAATCCCGTTGACTTGTCCACAACGCTCATTCCGTTTTCGTTGGGCAAGGCGGTATTGGAGGGCGATGAGACCAACAATCTGGAACTCCGGGCCGGAGATATCGTCACCATCTTTTCTCAGCACGATATTTCCGTGCCTATAAAACGCCAAACGATGCTGGTGCTCGTGGAGGGTGAGGTACGCGTACCAGGTATTTACAAAATCAATCAGGGCGATACGCTGCGGGAGATTCTGGAACGAGTCGGTGGGCTGACAGAGAACGCTTACCTGTACGGCACGCAGTTTACCCGCGAGGCGGCACGACTGGAGCAACAGGCAGCGTTGGACAGAATCACCACGGAGATGGAAGCCCAGATCGAGCAGAAATCGATCGGGAATACGAGGTCCAATCCGGAAAATGCGGTCGCAATTGCGGCCCAATCCGCGTCGCAGCAAGCTTTGGTACGGCAGTTGCGAGCTGCGAAAGCGAGCGGCCGGGTTGTTCTGCAATTGAAGCCTAACGACAACAGCTTGGCGGCGGTTCCTTCGGTTGTTCTCGAAGACGCCGACCATGTGCTCGTGCCGCCGCAGGGCCAAATGGTTAGTGTCGTCGGCTCTGTCTACAATCAGAGTTCGTTCCTTTATCGAAAGGGCGCAACGGTTGGCGACTACATCCGCGAGTCCGGCGGTGGCAACGCAACGGCTGATTTGCGGCACGTGCTGCTGGTGCGCGCCGATGGTTCAGTCATCGGCCATACTTCTGTTTTCAAACATTTTGGCGAGAGCTTCACATCGACGCGCGTCCTTCCAGGCGACGCCATCGTAATTCCCGCGAAACTGCAGTCCGGCGGATTTTCGAAAGCGTTGCGCGATTGGGTGCTGGTCGCCTCCCAGGCGTCCATCGCTGCCGCTGTGATCGCACTCCACTGAGAAAGAACGAAAACTCGCGCGTCTTTCGAAAACTTCTGTGAAAGTGGAGTTGCGGTTTGCTGTTGAAAGGTCAAAATCTCGATCATTACGTCGCAAGAATTCTTCAGGGAAGCGCTAGCGTATTTATGCGCTTGGGAACTTCCCCTACGGGGATTTCGGCGACTTCCTTCATGGTTTGCACATCGATGGCGGAGACGGAGCGGGCGCCAGAGTTGGAGATGTACACAAATTTGCTGTCGGGAGTGAAGGTGATCCACTCGGGGATGCCCCCCGTTGCGGCATGCCCCGGTGGATGAACGAGCGGCAAGGGGCACTGCCCCATCAGCGTAAGGTTGGGCAGCGAATATTTGAAGACGGCGTTGGCATAGGTGCTACCGATCCAGAGAGATTTCCCGTCTGGCGCAACGCCGATTCCGTGTGAAGGCGTGCCGGTGCGTCCCTCGAGGATTCCGAAGCCACCAGGTTGGTCGGGGAGCTTGATCCTGGCAACCTCGGTGCGCTTGGCAAAATCAACTACGGCGAATCCATTAAAGCCAGACAACTGAACAAAGATGCGGCGCGTAGAGCCTTCAGGATTGCGTTCGAAGGCCATGGGGCGCACGCCGCGATCCAATTTAAGCTGCCATACGATTTCGTCGGACTGAAGGTCCACGACGGTGATGGATTGCGATTCGATGGAGCCGCTGACGGCGTACTTGCCGTCCGGAGTGACGTAAACGTTGTGCACGCTAGCGTTCACGGGAATAGTTTTTGCGAGCTTGAGTGTGGCGGTGTCGATGAGGTCTAGCGCGCCAGGAAGAGTGCGAATGCCGACCACTACCTGGCGGCCATCTTTGGTGACGGAGATGTTGTTGGGGCGGCCGGAGAGGGGAATCTTTCGCAGGACTTCGCCGGATTGCGCGTCAATCAGAACGAGAACGCTTTCGGATTCGCTGCTGACGTATACACGGGTGCCGTCAGGGGAAAAATTGACGCCGTGAGGCAATTCAATGCCGCGGATGACTTGTACAATTTTATTTGTTGCGGAGTCGATGACGTCCACGGTGTCGGCGGCGCTGTTGGTTACGTAGATGCGCGGGGCGGATTGCGGCACGCAACCAGAGGGGGAATCTTTTCGTGCACCGCGCACCCATTCGGCGAGGGCGAGCCAGTCTGAATCATTCTGCGAAACGAATTGGCGTCCACCGGAGTGGAAGGCGTCGCCGTCGGCCTCCGGTGCGAGCGGATGAAGCAGGAGAGGGCTCAAGCCGGGATTGCCGGGAACGACCAAGTGGATGGCGCTCTGAAAATTTTTCCGCGATTGTTCGTCGTTCCACGCAACGGCATCAGGCGGCAATTTCTCGAGATGGAAGATGCGGTTGGCTTCGCTGTGGCAGGCGTAGCAGCGGGCGTGGCCCGGGCGCGTTCTGAGAAAAATGGATTCGACGTTGGACTTGTAAAACGCGAAATCGAGCGAAACCGGTGCCGGTGCCGAGGTGGTTTGCGGGCAAGACTTTTGTGCGGATGCTGGGACTGCCGCAAACGCTAGAATGGCTGCCGCGAGCGCGGGGGCGAGATTCGGTGGGATGCGGTCCAAGAGGCGCACGTTTTTTTGAACGACGTTCGACGGCACGCGTCAGCGTCCGTACACCAGCAAGCGAAACGTTCCCGAAACGGGTGTGGGCTGCGGATTCGGTTGTTCTGCGGTTGGTGCTGGAGCAGGCCCAAAGTCGGCTGTGTCGATGAACAGTTTGTGGGTCTTGGGATCAAGGGCCATGTTGCGGGCGCCAAATTCGGTTTTCACGGTTTCAACCACACTGAATTTATCGGGGGTGTCTTCGTGGAAGATGTGC
>WNEZ01005670.1_pt1 | contig 20733 bp, 19 predicted proteins | sample 5400521 | NCBI WGS metagenome assembly WNEZ01 (sample SAMN13153339, study PRJNA577476) | soil metagenome | isolation source: 120 cm saprolite under Douglas fir tree site 2 hole 1 replicate 1 | place: USA:California | collected 2015-04-18 | reverse complement strand
TCCCGGCAGCTTCACACCGCGCCGTTGCCAGCGCCGCATGTGCCGGTAGGCTACCGGTGATGGAACACCGGGTTCACTCTTTTCTCCTTTACCTCCTTTCATCGAACAATCACTCAAGCGACTTCACGTCGCACCCAGACGCTATAGTATCTGAGGACAAAGCGCCTGCGGCACTGCTCATTTGATTCGGCGTCGCTCTCGTCTTGCGCCTCGCTGCGTCGGTTGTCGACCTTCTAGAAAACGACAATCGTGCTCTGCTCGCTTTTGCGAACGTGTCCACCAAGTTCGTTCGCTTGCCGCAGCGTTAACCAATGCGGCTGCACAAACTTGGACGCCGAAAGTAGGAAATGGTTAATTCCGCGATATGGCTTCTTGCTTACAATATTTCGTGGTAGTCCGCCTCCGGTCCAAGGCCTGCGCCACGGCACGACGCCTTGCTCCAGCAGGCCGACGATCTTTTCGGTGACGATCGTATACACATCCATTGTAGTAATCTCCGAATTTAATTTCTTTGAGGAAGAAGAGAGCCGCTCCTGCAGCTCCCTCTTTGATGAGGCTCAGAATGGGATATCGTCGGACGCTTCCGCGTTCGCCGCGGCCGTTCCGTTCGGGCGATTTCCGAGCAAGCGCACTTGAAGTGCTACGATCTCGGTCCGAAAGCGCGTGCCGCTCCCGTCCTTCGCCTCGTACTGGCGGGTCGTCAACCGTCCCTCGACGTATACCTGGCGTCCCTTGGAAAGCAGGCGCTGGCAGTTATCCGCGAGCTTCCCGAAAGCGACCACGCGGTGCCACTCGGTGCGTTCCTGCTGCTCGCCGTTTCGATCCTTGAATCGCGCCTTGGTTGCGACTGCGAAATTCGCCACGCTCTGATCTGTCGGCAGTGCACGAACCTCGGGATCGTGACCCAGATTTCCGACCACGATTGCTTTGTTGATAGACATAACACTTACCTCCAATTCCTTTCGCTGTTTGTTAGAAACCGTCTTCGTCGATCCGGTGGGCGTTGAAATCGCGTTCGGCCTTATTTCCGTGACCGCAACGAGTGCCGTAAAGCGCCTTGTCGCTGGGGTAGTAGAACGCTCGCTCGCCGGAATTGATTTCCGTCTGGCAGTTGGGCTCCGCGCATCGGGCCCGATACCGGACGGTGATCCACTTGGGATCGCACTTGAACCTGCGTCGCATAACTGGTTTCTCCTTCGCCCGCTTCCGCTCCTGCGGCAGGGCGTGCTTCGTGTTGCTTTCATTCCCGCGCAACATTTTCGCGGGGACCTCTCAACCCGAACTGGAGGTCCGTGCGCAGATTTCTAGATGCGCGAGCGGAGCGGGCGGCAGGACGTACCAGAGATACCGTCTTGCTGAGCAAGCGGATCGGTATCGTGTTCGCGGAGAGAACCTGGCGCGTTGTGCTAGTACAGCGAACGCCACCAATGAGAGCGTGCGTGGAGCGGAGCCAAGAGAGCGGAGAAGCGGGCGGGGACGGCCGGCTGCGCAGTTTACGGAGCGCTAGAGAAGCGTCTCACAGCGAAGCCGCTGCGGCGGACGCAGTATTGGACGAGCAACCAAGTCAAGAAGTGAATTCCGGACCCGGTAAGGGACTTCGGAAGTCTACGACCGACGAGGATCACAGCGATGGACTCGCAGCGGCCAGAAGGTCTCACCAACGGTGGCGGACCGAATCCGAGACCTACTCTTACCGATCGGCAGCTCGGGCGAGGAGCGCCTGAGTCATCTCAACGTGGCGAGGCATTCCGATATGCGAGTAAATCTCCAGCGCTCAGCGCGCGACGCCAGAAAGAATTTGGTTATGAGCTGCCCAACGTCGCACCGCCAACGTCGATGTCGCTGGACGAATGAAGGCCCGGACACGCGAACGCCGCTCAAACCGAGCAATAAGGGATAGCGCGGTCACACATCAGAGGCAGTAGTGGTCTTCCTACCGTTGTGCGCTTCCGACTGCGGATCTGTCATCGCCAAGGGTAGAACTGAGAATGCTTCTAACCGGCCTCTCCGATGGCGCAATACGATACCCGGTCAAGCGACGGATCACGGTGTAGAAGACAGGGGTAAGGAACACTCCGAAGAACGTCACGCCGAGCATGCCGAAGAACACGACCGTGCCGAGAGCCTGTCTCATTTCGGCGCCGGCACCGGTAGCGATTATCAGCGGAATCACGCCGAAGATGAACGCGAAGCTCGTCATGAGGATCGGCCGCAGGCGCAGACGGGCCGCTTCGATGGCCGCGACCGCCGCTTTCATGCTGCGGTGCTGTTCCTGCTGCTGCTTGGCAAATTCGACGATCAGCACGGCGTTCTTCACACTCATTCCTGCCAGCACCACGAAGCCGATCTGCGTGAAGATGTTGTTGTCCATGTGCCGGGCCCAGACTGCGGTGATGCCGCACAGCAGACACATGGGGACGATCAGGATGATTGCCGTCGAGAGTGCGAAGCTTTCGTATTCCGCCGAGTGCGTGAGCCATACGAACAGGATGCAAAGCGGGAATACAAGGAACGCCAGGCCGCTGGCGGCCTTCTCCTGGAAGGCCAAATCCGTCCATTCGTAACTGTATTGCTTGGGCAGCACCTTATTGGCGACCTCCTCCATCGCGGCGAGGGCCTGGCCGCTGCTGTAGCCGGGAGCCGCGGCGCCGATGATGTCGGCTGAGCTGTACAGATCGTATCTCTGGATCCTGTCCGGACCGACGATATCCTTCAACTCGGATATGGCGCCCAGTGGAACCATCTGGCCCGCGGCATTGCGGGTCTTTAAGAGAGCCACCTGTGCGGCGGTGGCGCGGAATGGCGCGTCGGCCTGCGCCATCACGTGCCACGTGCGACCGAGATAGTTGAAATCGTTGATGTAAAACCCGCCAAGGTAGACTTGCAGCGTCTGGAATACGTCCGTGACCTCCACGTTCTGCTTCTTGACTTTGACGCGGTCCACGTCGACGTAAATCTGCGGGACGCTGGCGCGGAAAGTGGAGAAGAGCCTGCTCAACTCGGGGCGGCTAGGGGCAGCATCGATCAGATGTTGAGTCGCCGCCTGGAGCTGCTGGGGCGTGGCGCTGCCGGAGCGGTCCTCAACCTGCATGGTGAACCCGCCGGCGTTGCCGATCCCACTGACTGCAGGCGGGAGCAGCACAACGGCCTGGCCTCCTTCCACCTTGCTGAATTGTTGCCTGAGCCGGTTCGCGATCGCGGCTGCGGTCATATCGGCCCTGCCCGCGCGCTGGCTGAACGGCGTGAATTTCACGAATAGCAGCCCGGCCGCGGACGAGTTGGAGCGGGTCAGGATGGAGAACCCGGAAACCGCGAACGCGTCTTGAACTCCCTTGGTCTTGAGCGCCAGGCTCGACAGTTGTGTGATAACCGCGTCAGTTCGCCGGATCGACGACGCGTCGGGCATCTGAACGTTCACCAGAACATATCCCTGGTCCTGCGTTGGAATGAAACCGGTGGGCACGATTTTGAAAACACCGTAGGCCAGATAAACCAAGCCTGCGTATACAGTCAGCGAGACCACCGCATAGCGGACCACATAGTGCAGCGACTTGGCGTACCACCGGTTGGTCAGATCGAAGCCCTGATTGAACAGCCGAAAAAACCAGCCGAGCGTGAAGTCGAGCGCCCTCGTGAGCCAGTCCCGTTCGGCGCCATGCGGCTTGAGCAGCAGCGCCGAAAGCGCCGGACTGAGGGTCAACGAGTTGAAAGCCGAGAGCAGGGTCGAGAACGCGATCGTCAGCGCGAACTGCTGGTAGAACCGTCCGGTGATACCCGGAATGAAGGCGACGGGAATGAATACGGCAGAGAGGCCGAAAGCGATGGCGATGACGGCCGGTGTAACCTCGTCCATTGCCCGGAACGCCGCGTCGCGCGGGCTAAGGCCCTCGTCAAGCCAACGCTGTACGTTTTCGACCACGACGATCGCGTCGTCCACTACGATCCCGATGGCCAGCACCAGCCCGAACAGCGACAGCATGTTCAGGGAGAATCCAACGAGCCACATCATCGCGAAGGTGCCGACCAGCGACACCGGGATCGCCAGGATCGGTACTAGCGAAGCCCGCCAGTTCTGCAGGAACACGAGCACCACCAGGGCCACCAGACTGACGGCTATAAGCAGCGTCTTGATCAGGTCCTTGATACTTTCACGGACGAAGGGCGTGGTGTCGTGCGCGATGGCGTAATCCATGCCGGGGGGAAAGCGCTGCTTGAGCTGCTCCATCTTGGCGTAGATCACGTTGGCAGTGTTGATCGCGTTGGTGCCCGGTAGCTGGAAAACGGCCAGCCCGACGGTGGGATGCCCGTCGTAATCGACGGTAGTGTTGTAGTCGGCGCCGCCCAGCTCGACACGGCCTATATCTTTCAATCGCGTGATGCGGCCGTCGAGGCCCACCTTGACCACGATGTCGCCGAACTCGGATGGATCGGTGAGCCGGCCCTGCGCATTCAACGTGTACTGGAAAGCCGCGCTCTGCATGGGGAACGGCGGCCCGCCGACGATTCCCGCCGCCACCTGGACGTTCTGCTCTCTGACTGCGTTGACGACATCGCCTGCGGTCATGCTTCGCGCCGCGAGCTTGTCGGGATCGAGCCACAGCCGCATCGAATAGTCGCGCACGCCAAAGATCGTGATGTCGCCCACGCCCGGCAGCCGGGCGATCTCATCCTTCAGTTGCAGGGTCACGTAGCTGCTGATGAACAGCGCGTCGTGCGACCCGTCGGGCGAGAAGAACGCGATCGCCAGCGTTATGTCCGGCGATGCCTTCTTCACGGTGATCCCCTGCAGTTGCACCTCCGGCGGAAGCTGCGGCTGCGCGATAGCCACCCGGTTCTGCACCTGCACCTGCACCTGGGCCACGTCGAGATTCGTGCCGACCTTGAACGTCACCGTCAGGTTCAGGTTCCCGGTGTTGGTCGACTGGCTGGACATGTAAAGCATATTCTCCACGCCGTTGATCTGTTCTTCGATCGGCGTGGCGACTGTCTTCGCGACGGTTTCTGCATTGGCGCCAGGGTAGGTAGCGCTCACGGTGATGGTCGGCGGCGCGATCTGCGGGTATTGGGCGATCGGCAGCGTGAACACCGCGATCGCGCCCGCGATGATCCATACAATCGAAAGGACGATCGCGAAGACCGGACGGTCAATAAAGAAATGTGCGATCTTCATTGGCGCGCTTCCGCTGATAATCGCGAAACGGACCGAGCGGCGGTTCGCATCTCGACCGGCTCCCGCGTTATCGGCGGACCGGCCGCGATGCTTTCCAGTGCGTTCAGCGACTCGGTAGGAACCGGAACCTCGTGCGGGTTGACTTTCGCACCGGGCATCGCCGAAAGCATGCCGTTGACGATGACCCACTCACCCGGTTTCAGGCCGCCAGTGACTGATCGCAGACTGCCGAACAGCGCGCCCAACTTGACTGGCCGCTGCTGCACGATGTCATTGGCGCCGACGATCAGAAGGTAGCGCTCGTTTTGATCGGTGTTCACCGCCGCATCCGGAATCAGCGGCGCCTGGTAACGTCCACTGGCCGGGATGCGGGTGAGGGTGAAGAGCCCGGGCGTCATTTTGGTCGTCGGGTTGCCGAACACGCAGCGGATCTGCACCGTTCCGGTGTTCACATCCACCTGGTTGTCAACGAAGTCGATCACACCCTGATGCGGAAAATTCGTCTCGTTTTCCAGTTGCAGAAAACAGCCAATCCTTGCTCCTGCGACGTTGGATTTCTGCTCCTGCAGCGCCAGCTCCTGGTAGCGCAGCGCCGCGCTTTCGGGAACGTTGATGTAGCAATAGAGCGGGTCGATTGAGACGATCGTGGTCAGGGCTGTGGCCTGTCCCGAGCCGCCGTTGACCAGGTTACCTACCGTCACATTCATTCGGCTCACGCGACCGGTGATCGGAGCCCTCACGTCAGTCCACTCTAGATAGAGCCGGGAGGTCTCCAGGGCCGCCTCAGCCGCATTCAGCGATGCCGCCGCTTCCAGGTATGCGGCTTTGGTATTGTCATAATCCGCTTGAGCGATCACTCGAGTCTTAAGGAGCATGATGGAACGTTCGAAGTCAGCCTTCGTTTTGGCCGCCATTGCCTTGGCTTCGTCTACCGCGGCTTTCTTGTTGTCGAGGTCGGCCTGAAACGGGCGCGGGTCAATCTTGAACAGCAGGTCGCCTTCGTGGACAACTGCCCCCTCCTGGAAAGGCGCTTCTTCGATAAGTCCGCTGACCCGCGCGTTAACCGTGACCGTTTTGGGGGACGAGAGATATCCGCTGTATTGATCCCAGCGGATCACATCCCGCTGAAGCGGTTGGCTGACTGCAACCGTCGGCGCCGGCGGCGCAATCACTCGTTTGCAGCCCGGAAGGAGTGCCACTACCAACGCGACGGATGCCGTCGCCAACCAAAATCGGCGCAAATGAAATGTGATTCATCCAACTACCAACTACCTTGCGATCACTTATGACCGTGAAAATTATGATCCTTGATGCCGGCCACCGCCGGCCGGCGTACCTGAGGGAGAGTGGTTTGCAGGAGTCGCTTCCCCATCGAGAAACATCCGCGCCACCGTGATAACGACTGTTTCGTCCGACAGTGGATAGGGGTCCTCTTCCCCCATCCCTTCCTGAGTCAGGAGAAAGAACCACAGCATGCCGATCAGGCACTTCGCCGCCGCAAGCGCGTTCTGCCGTCTTAAGGCTCCTTGATTCATCCAGCGCTCGAGGTAACCGGCAAGTGACTGGTGGGAGGGTAGACCTATCCGCTCCGCGAACAGCTTGCAGCTTTCAGCGTTGCTCTGAATTTCGCGGCTGATCACGTACGCCAGTTCTTTGCGCTGCCGCAGCAGCCGCCAGATTTCCGCGATCAGCGTGGGAATACCGAGCGCCGGCGGCGTGTCTCCCAGTGAGGCCATCATCTCCGGCAACTCGGGCAGCAGCGGATAGCGCTCGAGGAGGCTATGCAGCAGGGCGTCCTTGGACGGAAAGTACAAATACAGCGACGCTTTCGATAGATCCGCCGCTGCCGCGATCTGATCCATTTTTGCTTCGACGAAACCCGACTGCGCAAAGACACGCAGAGCGGCGTTCAGGATGCTGTCCCGTCGCTCCTGCGCACATTCCTCGTGAACGTTTCTACTCATTTGGCTCCCTTTCTACTCATTGGCTCCTTGGTTTCCGGCCTCTTCATCTGCTGATCGCTCCTGTTCACGCTTCGCCCTCCTCGTCGCGTCAGGCTGCGGGCGCGTCTTGCTCGGCCCTCTATTCTGTCCGGCCGAGTCGTCTGCCTTTTCGCGCTCGAGCTCGTCGCCGCGAGTAAGAGTGCGCGTGAAGAGCCGCTGCCCTATCCATTCCATGCAGGCACTCCATTTGCGCCGGAACACGGGATCAAGCGGGTCCATGCCGGTGACCAGCGAGGTGACCTGAGACAGGGCCAGGGGAAACGTGCACAACGCCGCTCTGACGAGAAGCAACATCTCTTCGTCAGCATCGGGAGGTAAGATTCCGCTATCCTTCGCTCGCCGCCAGCGGGCGACCTCCGCCTGTAAGAAGGTTCGCCGCTCCTTTTCCGCGACCAATTTGCGGTTACTCGTGTCGAGCGCCTCCCACTGCCACATCCGAAGTGCGTCGATATCGGCGCAAGTCTTCCCAAACCCCTTGACCAGGCTGCTGGTGAAGTCTTCGTCGGGCGTCGATTCGATCATGCTCGTTTCGGCCGACAGCTTTTGCGCAAGTACGGCCCGATAAAGCCCCTCCTTGGAATCGAAACAATAGAAGATCATGCGCTCATTGACGCGCGCACGGCGCGCGATCGCGTCAGTTCGCGCGCCGGCAAATCCGTGCGCCGCGAACTCCTTCTGCGCCGCCGCCATAATCCGTTCCCGCGTGCGATTCAAATCGCGCTGTTGTGGCATTGCGATTCCCGTCGGTCCCGGTTGTGTTTGGCCGGACCACCGACTTCCGTCGTGTGAGAGGGGGAGGCTCACCGAAACGGTCGTCGACGCTCGCGAGTCGGCCAAAGGTTTAATTTTTAAGTGGCCGCTTAATTGTATTAAGCAGTTACTTAATCACGCAAGAGCCGTGCCCGCAGCCCTTTGCCGCAGGCGCTTGGAAAATTCCGCCGACAGAGGTCCGTTCGAGTCGCGAAGGGCGAAATCAACCGCGAAATGTGGAAGGAGGATCGCGCTCAGGAGACTGCTAGTATCCTTTCAATCGACAAGCAGGCCTCGCTCATCGCTTGAGATTCATTTGTGGTCGCGCCGATCATACCGCCCTTACTGCGTGGATTGACGAGAAACCAAAACCACGCCCTCTCTCGGCTCCAAATCACGAATTCGATGCCCAGGTGGAACCGGCGCTCACGGTCATCACCTCGTCGATTCATCTACTCCTCCGTCGCCTCGCAGGCCCAGACCTGGCTCGATTGGATCGACTTTTGGATTTGCCGATATCAGTGAGTTCGAAACGCAGCAGCGATCGGTCCCACTGCGCCGCTTACTTCATACCGGTATAAGGCATGTCCCCAATTCCAGAAGACTTTGAGTTCTTGTTTGTGATGCCGAACCTGCCGAAAATTCTCTCGCTCTCCATGTTCACGGCTTCGGCGTTGTCGGCGGCAACGGAAAGGTCGTGATCGTCCCTCCCGGTTCCTTTCATCGGTTTTCTCGTTCGCGTGTTCTACGGTCCGAATGTACGTTCGAATGGCGTGAAAAATGGCTTCACAACGGCAAGGTTCGCGATGGTTCCGATCGGGTCCAGCGCCCTATGGCTGACGGCAGTGGCCGCCCGGGCTCTAGCCTACGACACTGTTTTCGTTTAGCAGGCCAATAAGTGGGCCTTGCCGAGCGCGCAGAATCCGTGGAAATCATTGAAAAATGTGGCGCCGGTCGGAATTTCTGCAATCAGCAATGACCGAGCAAGAACTTCAATGGCAAAAGCGTAGCGTCGGCAAGCTCAAAGCTTGACCAAGCGGATCCGCGCACTGGCGAACGGCTAGTCGATGAGGGTCCGGGTCATTTCGACGTGGCGAGGCATTCCGATTCTCGTGTAGGTCTCCAGTGCCTCGCCGAGCAGCTTTCGCGCCTCTTCGTGATCACGTGGGGCGGTGCGATCCATTAACATCATTGCGTGGAAGCGACGTATCTCCGCCTGTTCGAGACAGTGAGGAACAGACTCGGCCTGCTGCAGCGCGATCTGAAAATGATCCTCGGAAGCATCCCACTCACGAGCCGCTGCCGCCGCAATACCTGCGACCGTATGCGTGAACCGGAAGATCGGCCAAAGGGCTACCGCTCCAGTATCGATCAACTCACGAGCAAGCGGATAAAGCTGCGCAGCTTGCACTTGCTCGCCGAGTATGACCAGGCCCTCAATCACAAGCGCGAGCATGAACCACGAACCCATGGCGTTCTGTTGGCCGCTACGAGGCAGCCATCCGCGCTTTTCATCAAGGATTGCAAATGCGCCGTTGCGATCGCTTGCGTAAGCCATCTGTCGAAAAAGTGCTCCGGCGCCGATTCCTCGGCTAGCGGTCTCTACTTCGAGCCGGCATGACGCTTGGGCATGGGACAGAGCCCTCGCCCAGTTTCCACGAAGGAAATCCACTAAACTAAGCTGTACCTCGGAGAATACATCCCAGAACGGCACCTTTGGGTCGGACTTCATCACCTCCTGGATGACGGTTTCGAGTCCGGCGAGATCGGGAGCTTGGCCAAATTTGACCCAGGCTCTCGTGATGACGCATTGCGCGATCGAGTAGGATTGGCTGATCTTCGTTGCAAAAGGTTCCAGTTCATCCCTGGCCCGATTTCTCACCATCCGCAGCGGTCTCTCTCAGCCGAAAGAACTGGTAATTTACTATAGATCGGGCACCAAGCAGTCCAGCCACAAGCTTTGGATCGGAGAGCTGAGATGCAATGTTCAACGCATTCCCCAAGGCCTCATGGGCCGGCTCATAACAGCCAGCAATGGCGTGGACCTGACCGAGGAGAGCGAGAAGACGCGCCCGGTTGGCGCTAACATCTGCGTCAAGGTAGCTGAGACCGCGACGAGCTGTTTCGGTTGCTTCTTCCAAACGGCCCTCCCAGACAAAGACCGCGGCCAACTCGGTACAGCTCCTCGCGATCATGTCTCGATCACCGAGAGTGATGTACATTTCGAGCGCTTCTTTGAGATTTGCAAACGCGATGTCCCATCGTTCAAGACCTCGTTCAGCATTCGCAATGTTCACTAGCAAGTCAGCCCTTTCTCTCACGTCAACATCAGTTAAATGCGACCAGGTGGAACGGAAACTGCGCCCAGCTTCCTCAAATGCCGCGGCATCGAGTGCGCTCTTGCCTGCAACCGTTAGATAACGGACGAGCCTCCGGTCGTCACCGAATGATCCTGCTTTGAGAAGATGGTCCGCGATGTCTCCGGCCCGCTCGTTCACGGCCCCGGGATAGAGCCGCTCGATCGCGTCAGCGACACCAGCGTGCAGTTGCTGTTGACGTGGGGCCGAGATGCCGGCGAGTAGCGTCTGACGTACTAGTTCGTGGGCGAAGGTAAACGGCCGTTCCGGTCCCTCGGCGCTCGGCACGATTATGCCCATCTGCTGCGCCCTCTCAATGACCGTAAAAAGCTCATCGACGTCGATCTGGCTGATCCAAGTCAGAAGTTGAAAGCTGAAACTGCGCCCGATCACAGCGGCGGCTGCCAGCGCCCGCTTTTCGTTCTCGTCGAACCGCTCGAGGCGGCGGCCGATGACCAGCCGCACGTTTTCCGGAACGTCGATTTCGTCGATCTTTATGTCGGTGCGGAACTGACCGGTCGCGTCGAAGAGTTTCCCCTCCTCGAGCAGATGCCGGTACAGCTCCTCGACGAAGAATGGATTTCCCTGGCTTTCATCAAAGATGAGGCTCACCAGGCTTTCCGGAGCCTGGCGCTGGCTTAGCCCATGCAACATCTGCGCGACGGCGTCCTTTGATAGGCCACCCAGCTTTAGCGGACGAGTACCCAGCCGAATCAGCTCTTCCAGCGTTCGAGTCAACGCCGAATTGTTCTCTGAAAATGAGTCACGATAGGTCCCAATGATTACGACGGGAAGCTGAGCGACACGACTGGCGAGATGGTTCAAAAGCGCCAGCGTGGATTCATCGGCCCAATGAAGGTCTTCAAGTACGAAGAAGTACGAACGTGTTCGGCTCGCGGACGCAAGCGCCTCTGAAAGGCTCTGGAAGAGATAGCGGCGTTTCTGCGCGGGGGGCAGTTCCAGTGGTTGCGGCATATCCGGAAAGGCTCGTCGAAGACTTGGAGCAATCTGTGCCAGTTCGGCCGCGTTGTCCCCCATATGCCGACGGTAATCATCCAGGCTTGCCGCCTGCGCCAGACCGCTTTCAAGGATCTCGACGAAGGGGAGATAGGGAAATGGCTCGTCTCTTTCGTAGCAGTGCCCGACGAGGCATCTGAAGCCAACGCGCGACGCGTATTCCATCATCTCCATCGCCAAACGGCTCTTGCCGACACCGGGTCCGCCTCCGAGCATGACCAGCGCGCCGTGGCCGCTCATCGCACGATCAATCACCGCGCGAATCGCGTGACGTTCAGTTTCTCGCCCCACGAATGCGGTTCGTTCGGCGAGCGAAAACGGAGAAACTTGCAGCACGGTCGGCGGGACTTGCCGATGATCGACACGCGCTTGAGCGGAATCGGCGCTTGAGGTTGGTTGCTCTGCTGGCACGGTGATCGTCTCTGCGAACTCCCACGCTATCGGGAAATCGGGGTCAGGCTGGTAGGAGCAGAAGGTCCCCGTCTTGATGCATCGCGATAAAAGAGCCGCCAACGTAGCGTCGCTCTGAGCGATTCTTTCCACTACCGCCTTGATTGTCTTGGTGATGGTTTGCCGGGCTCGTTCCGAAGCTGACGCGGCCCGGCGATTACGTCCGCCGAGCCCCACGGCGCGAGAGAGTTCCCTGGTCAGCGTATCGATCTCCTCCTCCGCCTGCTCGGCGCGATCGACGTTGCCAAGCTCCTTGGCTTCTTCTAATTCTTCGCGCAACTCGGAGAGCCGACGTCGATACGAGACTTTGGCCTGATCGTCGAGCATCTCGCCCGCGCCTCCCAGGCCAGTGATATGGATCCCTGCCGTTTCGAGATCCTCGTCACCTCGGGGTAATCCGTGCGCCGACTGATTGCTTTCGTCTTCCTCACGCTGACCCGCAATTCCCCCGAACAGATCGAGCACGTGGAATTCGACCGCCGGATGACGCAGCAGATGAGCGAGGTACCCGAGTCCCTTGGTGTCCTTCAGACGAAAGGGGTTCCCACTGTAGCCGACGGTCCAGTACTGGCCCTCTTTGCGGAAGATTCCCTTTTGCGCAGAACGGACGCTCGGCTTCGAGTCGGCAACGCCGGCCGAGCGCGATCTAGCGCTACGCGTCTCAGATGCCATCTGAATTTCTATTGGCCGTTCGGCCCACTTTCTGGAGAAATCGAGTTGCCACGCAGCGTACCATCCTCGACAACATGAGCCTACCCGCCTCCGTTTTCACCGCTGAGCTTGCGGCCCGCAAAATATGTGAAGCGACTTTTCACGCCCTCAAGCGAAGGGAACCGATGGCATTCAACCAAGCGACAGCTTCGTCGTCAGAAAAGCTAAGGCAGAAGGGTGGCCATGAGTCATAAAAGCATCTTCCCGCGTCGGCCTTTTCAGTTATCGACGACACTACAAAGGTCAAAAGAGGGCGGGCGCGTATTGACTGGCACCGATCGCAGGCCCGCTCGACGGCAGCCAGCCTTCAGTTCAGGGGGGAATTATGACTGTGTGGAATGATCGTTCTAAACGCGAAGGAATTCTTTTCCCTCACGTCATCGAATGCCCGGTGTGTGGTGAAAGAGCCCATTCGTTTCGCATCCGCAGAGTGAGGCATCTACGTACCGTAGATGGCGAGTTCTACCACAGGACGGCCACGTGTGCGGGGTCCATGACGCGCGATACGCCGGTGGACATGGAAGTCTTGCGCCTGGCAGTCGAAAGCGACTTAGACAATGGAGGCAATGGCAAATCTACAATTCTGAGAACATCGCCGATCCGATTCATGCTCTGCCCAACGGTGTGAGCTTGAGCTAAAGAAATCTCGGAGAAACCCTGGGACGTTAAACATATGCAGTACCGTGAAACGCGAAACACAGAGACGGCGGAGTTCATTGAGCGAGTACGTGTGAATCAACGGAAGCTCAGGGCTGAGCTGAAGTCGCATTACGATTTCATTGTTTGCGGATCTGGTTCCTCCGGTTCGGTGGTCGCGCGCCGACTCGCCGAGAACCCGGATGTCAGCGTGCTGCTGCTTGAGGCAGGCGGCAGCGACGACGTGCCATGCGTCATGGAAGCGAATCAGTGGCAACTGAACCTTGGGAGCGAGCGGGACTGGGGCTTTGTGGGACAGCCCAATCCCCATCTCAATGGCCGCTCCATTCCGTTAAATATGGGCAAGGTGGTCGGTGGCGGATCCAGCATCAACGTAATGGCTTGGGCTCGCGGACACCAAAACGACTGGGATTTCTTCGCAGACGAGGTGCGCGACCCGGCATGGAGCTATGGGGCGGTGCTAAATATCTATCGTCGCATCGAAGATTGGCACGGCGCCCCAGACCCAAAGTATCGCGGAATCGGGGGACCGGTTTTCGTTCAGCCTGCTCCCGACCCCAACCCGATCGCTCCCGCTATGGTGGAAGGAGCTCGCTCAATTGGGATTCCGGCTTTCGAGAGTAACAACGGTCGCATGATGGAAGGCGATGGTGGCGCGTCGATCATCGATTTGCGAGTCCGCGAGGGAAAACGCCAATCCGTATTTCGTTCATATGCCTACCCTTACATGGATCGACCCAATCTCACGGTGCTCATCCATGCCTTGGTCACTCGGCTTACCTTGGAGGGCAACCGGACCACCGGAGTAGAGATTCTCTGCGAAGGAAAGGTCCAACGCGTTACTGCTGGACTCGAAGTCGTACTCTCTTTGGGCGCGATGCACACACCGAAAGTGTTGATGTTGTCGGGGATTGGCAAGGAGGTTGAGCTGAAACACCTGGGAATACCTCTCGTGCAGCATCTTCCGGGTGTGGGGCGGAACTTTCAGGATCATTTTGGCATTGGTTGTATTTGGGAGTATCTGCAACCGCTCCCTCCACGAAACAACGGAGCCGAGGCAACGTTATTCTGGAAGAGCGATTCCCGTGTTGACACTCCAGATCTGCAGGCCTGCCAGGCTGAAATACCGCACCACAGCGCCGAGACAGCAGCCACGTTCAATCCACCTGCGGGATCCTGGACCATATTCGGAGGTGTCGTTCGACCGAAGAGCTGCGGTCACGTCAGTTTGACGGGATCCAACCCGCTCGACCCCATCCTGATCGAAGCCAACACCCTATCGCACCCGGACGACATGAAAGCGGCAATCGCCTGCGTGAAGCTTTGCCGAGAAATCGGCAATTCTGCTCCGCTTCGCCCTTTCGCCAAACGCGAGGTTATGCCAGGCAACTTGAAAGGGGCTGCACTTGAACACTTCATCCGCGATGCAGCCATGACCTACCACCATCAGACGTGCACCGCCAAAATGGGTCGCGATGCAATGTCAGTTGTAGACAACCATCTCAAGGTCTATGGAATCGACAATCTTCGTATCGCTGACGGTTCCATCATGCCGCGTGTGACGACCGGCAACACGATGGCGCCCTGTGTCATCATCGGCGAACGTGCTGGGGAGTTGCTGAGAGTTGCGCACAAGATTTGATTGCGTACAGGCAGGCCGGAAGGTGCATCGCTCCCGTAGGAAGCCAAGGCGGTTTCCGAGTTAGGGGCTGCCTTCCATCGAGGCTCCGAAAGTCTGAAGGACTGCCAAGTCAAGAGAAAGTAACTCAAAAGAGAAACATATGACGACACATTCCCCAGTACCACCATTTACTCGTGACACCGCTGTTCAGAAGGTTCGTCTCGCGGAAGACGCCTGGAATTCTCGCAATCCGGAAAAAGTCGCCCTCGCCTACACGCAGGAGTCGCGCTGGAGAAACCGAGCGGGATTTGTGAATGGACGGCAAGAGATCGTCTCATTCCTTACGCGCAAATGGACAAGGGAACTCGACTACCGCTTAATCAAAGAGCTCTGGGCCTTCACTGACAACAGGATCGCAATGCGCTTTGCCTACGAATGGCACGATGACTCCGGAAATTGGTTTCGTTCGTATGGGAATGAGAATTAGGAATTCGATCAAAGCGGCCTGATGCGCGTACGTCTCGCGTGCATCAATGACCTTCCGATCTCCGACTCAGAACGTAAGTATCATTGGCCTATCGGCCGGCGCCCGAATGACTATCCAGGGTTGAGTGATTTAGGCTTGTAGACTCTGGTGTCGCCGCGAAGGCGGAGTCTGAACCACTCGACAGGCAAGGTACGTGCGTTAACCGGCTCGACGCTGAACCGTCGGCACCTTATTAAGATGGGCAGGCTGCCAGCGATCGCGCACGTATCTTCAATTCCAACCCCCGCTGTGACGCGACATTCTCTTTCTCTCTACTACGCGTCAGGTTCGATCTAAATTTCTCTACGCCGTTCCGCCCATTTTCGTCGCCAGGGATCGTACATCTGAGGCGACAGGAGCGCACGGTTCTGCGCTTTCACTCGTCACGGTTCAGCTGAGGGCCGCGAAATCTGTGAAGCGAGTTGTCACGCCCTTAATGCAGCGACTGCTGGCAGTCAGGAAGCCTGCAGCGCTGCCTGTCGTTAGAAGAGCCGACGCGAGAAGTGGCGGTCATGAGTCATAAAAATCAACAGGCTCTGCGGATTTTACGCTAATCGTATTGTCACGCTTGTGCATATGAGTGCCGCGATGTCCGATAACAAGGGACCGTCGGATCCATCACGCGAAGCACGTTCGCCGGATTCAAAGTACTCAGATCAGCTTGACTCTGACTGCCCAGACCTTCACGAAATTAATGGAATCACGGTCCTTGCGATGGCATTGGCGTCGGGAATGAGTGTCGCCAACGTTTATTACAGCCAGCCTTTGCTTGGACAAATGGGACAGACCTTCGGCGTCGGACAGGCGGCGGGTTACATTCCAGCTTTCACACTGATCGGTCTTATTCTCGGCATGGTTCTGTTGGTGCCACTCGGAGACATGTTCGAGCGTCGCAGTCTGATCGTCGCGGCTTGCGCGTTTGCTGCGGTGGCCGCTGCGGCTGTGGCGTTGGCGCCGAACTTCGCCTGCCTCGCTATTGCAAGCTTGGTGCTCGGAACGGCTTCAATTATCCAGCACTTAATTCTACCGTTTGCCGCGCAGGTTGCTCCCTCCCAAAAGCGGGGCAAGATCGTCGGTATCGTCTTCTGCGGGATGATACTCGGCACGTTGCTGGCGCGAACCGTGAGCGGCTTCGTGGCCGCGGAACTGGGATGGCGGATGATGTATTGGATCGCGACGACACTGATGATCGCGCTCGCTATCGGCGTCAATTCCATCCTTCCCAAATGCCCTCCGTCCGAGGCAATCACCTATCGAGAATTGCTGCGCTCCTTGATTACTATCGCGCAAGAGCAGCCTCTGCTCCGCGAGTCATCGCTAATTGGCGCGATGATGTTCGGCTCTCTGAACGCATTCTGGGTTACGTTGATCTTCTTTCTCGAGACTCCGCCATATCACTACGGCGAGCCTGCTGCGGGTTTGTTCGGTTTGGTCGGTGCAATGGGTGCGGTCGCAGCCCCTCTCATCGGTCGGCTCGCCGATAGGAGAGGCGCCAAGTTTGGGCTCAATCTCGGTCTGTTCACATCGCTCATAGCGTTCATCGGTCTGTGGCTCTTTGGTCACGTCCTTTCCGCTCTAATCGTCGGGGTGATTTTTCTGGACGCCGGTGTTCAGGCTAGTCAGGTTTCAAATCAGACCAGAATTTACAGTTTGCTTCCCGGAGCGTCGAGCCGGGTGAACACTATCTATATGACGTCGTTTTTTGGTGGCGGTGCATTTGGCGCCGCCCTTGGTGCCTATGGATGGGGCAGCATGCAATGGAACGGTGTGTGTATCGTTGGCATTGCGATGCTGTTCGTTGCCCTATCGGTGCATCTTTGCGGGAGTGGCGAAATCAAGATCCCCTACACCCGCGCGCTGAACCTTCACCCCGGTATAGTCCCGAGCACGGCAGAGCATTGTCGACAAGAAAGTGCCGAATGATGGACAACCCGAGCCGGCACACTTGTGTTTCCACTTTTAACGTTTCAGTTGCGGACTCGCGAATCTGTGAAGCGAGTTTTCACGCCCTATGACTTGCCGCTAGTCAAACGAGGAGAACTTACGGAATTCAACAAGACCGCATCGCTGCCGTCGTCATAAAAGCGAACGCGGCCGATGGCGTATCACGAGGAGATTCATGATGGAGAAAACGGACACCACTTACATAATAGATGATCAGGCAGCGGGACTGTTCCGCGTGAATCGGCGCACGTTCACCGATCTTGAATGCCTCGAGGAGGAGCGCGCACGCCTTTTCGACAGATGCTGGATTTACGTCGGGCACGAATCCGAAGTTTCGCACGCCGGCGACTATCGAGCGCGGACCGTTGCCGGCCGGCCGATGGTACTGGTGCGCGGCGACGACAAGGTGATTCGCGTGCTCCTGAACACTTGCACGCATCGCGGCGCTCTGGTGTGCCGCCAGAAGTCGGGCAATGCGAAGACGTTCCAATGCCCCTATCACGCGTGGACGTTTAATTCGCGTGGGCGGCTTATAGGTGTGCCGGGTGAAGAATCGTATAGCAAAGCGTTCTCTCGCGACGAGCTGGGACTGGCCTCGCCCGCGCGGGTCGACAGCTATCGCGGCTTCATCTTCGCTTGCTTCGATCCAGCGGCTGACAGTCTCTACGATTATCTGGCCGGCGCGCGAGAATATCTCGACCTGGTCGCGGACCAGTCGGAAGTCGGGATGAAAATCGTCGCGGGCCAACAATCTTACAGTGCGCGGGCCAATTGGAAGTTGCTGGTCGAGAACAGTATCGACGGATACCACGCGATGCCGACCCATCAGCGATATTTCGGCTATCTCAGCGACGTTGGCGTGGACATGAAGAACTTAGGCGCACATCAGCGGGCGATCGATCTCGGCAATGGCCACACGGCCATAGAATTTCAGGTCTCGTGGGGAAGACCAATTGCGCAGTGGGCGCCGCCGTTCGGCGAGCATCGCAAGCCGCACTTCGAGGAGCTGCGGCGCCGCTTCGACGAGCGCTTCGGCAAGGAGCGCGCCTGGCATATCTGCGAGACCAGCCGCAACCTGGTGATCTTCCCCAACCTGGTCATCAACGACATCATGGCGATCACGATTCGGACCTTCTATCCGGTTTCGCCTGACTATATGGAAGTCAATGCGTGGGCCCTCGCGCCGATTGACGAAAGCGCCGAGGACTCGGCGCTACGGCTCGACAACTTTCTGACCTTCCTCGGGCCCGGCGGATTTGCCACACCGGACGACGTCGAGATGCTCGAATCGTGTCAGCGCGGCTTCGTCAATCGCGAAGTCGAATGGTCGGATCTCTCGCGCGGCATGAAATGCGAGCAGCCATTGGCCACTGACGAACTTCAGATGCGCACCTTCTGGCGGCGATGGAATCAGCTCATGACGGAGCGGGAGTCATTGCGCGCGAGGAAAGCAGCATGAGCGCTAATTCATTGCCAAGCCGGCAAGAGGTCGAGGATCTTCTGTACCGCGAAGCCGCGCTGCTCGACGAATGGAGACTGGAGGAATGGCTGGAGATGCTGACCGATGACGCCATCTACCAGGTTCCGTCGACAGACGCTCCCGAAGGCGACGCGCGCAATACGCTGTACATTATCGCCGACGATGCCCTACGCATCAGATCGCGCGTCAAGCAGCTTCTCGGCAAGTCCGCATGGGCGGAAAATCCACATTCCCGCACGCGCCGGATAATAACCAACGTTCGCGTTCCCGGGGCCGAGGGCGACAGTATCCTGGTGACTGCCAACTTCGCAGTTTACCGGATGCGCTACGAGACGGTGGATACTTACGTCGGCCGGTATGATTATAAGCTCGCTCGTTTCGGCGAGGAACTGAAGATCCGTGAACGCAGAGCGATCCTCGACAACGAGGCTCTCCGCCCGCACGGAAAGATCAGCTTCATTCTGTAAACAGCAATATCCACTATCGCCAGAATTGAAGGCCGGCCCCGAGTCGCCGGTACTGCCGAGCCAGAACGAGTCTACGCGCGTCTCAGGTGCCATCTACATTTCTTGAGACCGCTTGGCCAATTTTCCGGAAAGAGCAAGTTGCCGCGGATCGCACCGTCCGCGGCAACTCGATCCCACAACGCTCCTGCGATTCACTTTTCACGTCTCAGTAGCGGACAAACGAAACCTGTGAAGCCACTTTTCACGCCCTATGGATTGCCTACTCACCAAGGAGAAAGCGAACAATGTCAATTCTCAAGAAAACTGCAGTAGTGTTAGTCTCGGGCTTACTCATAGGAGCCGCCCGACCTGCGCGGTCGGCATCAGCTCAGCAGAGCCAGCAGCCGTCAACGCCGAGCGCGGCCGCACAAACAAGCAATAGTAGCCCGTCGGTGCTTTCAATCCTGGGGATGATTATCCCTCAGGTAGAGCATGAGGTGTCGCAGTGCAAGACGTCGCAAGTCTACTCCCAGCACGACGTCGTAGGCGATCCGCAGTCCTGCTTCGCGAATGTGGTGGATGTTTCTGGAGCATTTGGGGCAGCAGTTATAAGCGCTCCGTGAGCTAACGAAACTCAGTGTCTTGAGCCGGCGGGGAAGCTAGTGACATCGTCCAAATGAGAACGACGAAAGATATATCGGCCAAGCATCCCGCAATAGAGCCCGATCACCGGCGCCCCGCCGCCGAAACGCAGAAGGCGGTTTGATATTCGCGTAGTGAATTGGGGATTCGCGATCCGCGATAGAACACGCGCAGACAGGTAACGAAAGCTGACATTTTCCGATGGCACGTCGCTTGCGCTTAGTTACATGAAACCTGCGAATGGAATCCCAACGGTCATGTTGTGTTGAAACTAAAAATCACGAAAACGCCGCGACTCGCAACAGTCCTGATAACTCTGATCGGATCGGCATCGATCTGTATAGCACCGCTAGCGTTCGCGCAGTCGGATGCTGACTCAGCGCCATCGGTGTCGGAATCTGACGGCATCCCAGGACCACCGGCACCAGTACCCGGTGACCTTACAGGCCCACCGACCTCGGCAACCGAAGGTTCCTCTGGAAAAGCGGACGACTCCTCGGTGCCACCGGCGTCCCATTCGGACTGGGAACAGGTTCCCGAATCGAACTCGGACGCCACCTCTGGAGAAGACGGGCAGGTGCTCGAAATCCCGCAGTCCGTGGATGCGACCCAGGCACCAGCTCCAAACAGAGACGATAATAGCCCCGCCCAGGCGTCAAACGAGGGACAGTATGACAAATCGGGGAATGATGAGTTAGGCGGCCTCAACGACTACCAGCAGGACCAGAATGAAGAGCTATCAGGCGGTTACTACATTCCGGTCCCCGTTCCCGTACCTGTCGGGCCGGGCTTTGCCGGCGCGCGGATGGGCGGAGTAGGACCGATCTCGCCGCCATTTCCGGGTGGCGGGTTCGTGCCCACACCCCCGATCATCTTGAGGCCGGGTGGGCTCGCAGGAATACCGTCAACCAGCCCGATGCTTACTCCACCTCTTGGATCGGCCGCGATGCCGGGCGGAT
>WNEZ01001469.1_pt1 | contig 20734 bp, 18 predicted proteins | sample 5400521 | NCBI WGS metagenome assembly WNEZ01 (sample SAMN13153339, study PRJNA577476) | soil metagenome | isolation source: 120 cm saprolite under Douglas fir tree site 2 hole 1 replicate 1 | place: USA:California | collected 2015-04-18 | reverse complement strand
GCAAGCCAACTTTCACCCCCGCTTCCGCCAGGGATTCCAGAATGATGTAGATGTAAGCGGGACCGCTGGCCGAAAGCCCGGTCACCGCATCCATGTGCTTTTCGTCCACCACCACCGTTTTTCCCACAATGTTAAAGACCGCGCATGCGGTTTCCACCTGCTGCGCGTCGGCGAATTTTCCTTTGCACACCGCAGTCATGCCGCATCCCAGCGCGCAGGGCGTGTTGGGCATGGCCCGAATCACCGCTACATCGCGGCCCAACGCGTTCTCAATCTGGCTGGTGGGAACGGAAGCCGCCACCGAGATGACGAGTTGCCTGCTGGAAATGTTAGGGCGGATCTGCTCCATCACCTCCTGGACCACCTGCGGCTTCACACAGACAAAAATGATGTCGGCGTCACGTACCGCAGTCAGATTGTCGGTGCCAACCGAGACACCCAGTTTCTCCGCCAGAGCCCGCGCCCGCTCCTCATGTTGGACGGTGGCAAAGGTTGACTTGGGAGACAGCAGACCTTTTTCCAACAGCGCCTTGAGCAGAATTCCACCAATTTTGCCCGCGCCCAGCACCGCAACTCGTTTTCCGGAAAGATCGAACCCCATAGCTCTGTGTCCTCCGTGGTCAACTCTGTTTTAGTCTTAAATACGCGATGCCTGACCGATGTTTGGAAAACTGGAAAGGGCGTCGGCAAAGCACCCAAGATCCCTCACTGGGCTAGCGCCCAGTTTCGGAATGACGCCGGTGGAATGATGAATAGACTGCCGAGCCGTCCCGGTATGCGAATTTCAGCAGCGGCGTTCAGGCGAGGTCGAATCCTTTCCTTGCCATCTCCACAATGTACCGTCCGATCGGCAGGGAAGCCGTCGCCGCGGGTGAAGGAACGTTCCACACATGCAGCATATTGTCCGACTGAACAAAATGAAAGTCGTCCACCAGTGATCCGTCCGGACGTAGCGCTTGAGCTCGAACTCCGGAGCCGTCCGCCACCAGATCTGCACTTACGATCTCAGGCACCAGCCGCTGCAGCGCTCTCACGAAGACACGCTTGCTCAAAGAGCGATAATATTCGCTGGCCCCTTCCCGCCAGTATTTTCCCGCCATGTGCCAGAAGCCGGGATAAGTCACGGTCCCAGCAAAGTCCCGCAGATTGAAATCGGTGCGCCGGTAACCCTCACGTTTGAAGGCCAGCACGGCGTTCGGCCCGGCGTCGACGCCGCCCTGAATCCGGCGCGTGAAGTGTACACCAAGGAAAGGAAATTTTGGATCGGGCACGGGATAAATGAGCGTGCGCACCAGGTGCTCTCTTGCGGGAACCAGATCGTAGTATTCCCCGCGAAACGGCACAATCATGACTTCTGGTTTCTGGCCTGCCATCCGGCTGACGCGATCACTATGCAGTCCGGCGCAATTGATGACGTTTCTGGTGGAGAACGCCCCGCGAGTCGTCTCGAGCGTCATTTCCGCGCCCCGCCGGACCACTTTTCGGACTTCCGTACCGGTACTTATGATTCCGCCCTGGGCCGCGACAATCTCCGCGTATTTCCTCGACACCACCGCGTAGTCCGTAATTCCTGTGCTCGGCACCAGCAGTCCCAGCAGGCCGCTGCAGTGAGGCTCAATTTCGCGCAGCTGTTCCCGGTCGAGCATTCGCAGTCCAATCAGTCCGTTGGCTTGGCCGCGCTCCAGGGACTTCTTGAGACCCGGTATCTCTTCTTCACTGGTGGCCACGATGACCTTGCCGCAGATTTCATGCTTCAGCTTGTGTTCGCGGCAAAATTCCACCATGGCTGCGGCTCCCTCGACGCAAAGCTTCGCCTTCAAGGATCCAGGCTTGTAGTAAACGCCGGAGTGAATTACCCCGCTGTTGTGTCCACTCTGGTGACGGGCGACACCATCTTCCTTTTCGACCAGCAATAGCCGAAGCTGCGGGAAAAGACGAATGCAATGCATCGCGGTCGAGAGACCCACGATGCCTCCTCCGATCACTACGATGTCGAAACCCTGATCAGTCATAATGGAGTGTGCCGAAGGCGTGACGCCGGCGTCAGATTCTTTATACATTGTCGCTTATCGGGAGCGAAGTACTGCGCTTATTGTTTGGGGAGAGTTTGGCCCAGGGCGGGGAACGCCTTTCGCGGGGCTGGCAATAGCGCCATGTCTTTCGACGATCTATCCGGTTTCGCTTCGACCGACGGAGCCGCCGTGTCCTTGCCGGAGGCAGTTCACAGCACATCATCCGAAATACTCACGGTCGCGGCCTCCGATCCCGCGCTCACAGAGGACCTAGCCCTGGTCCTGCTGAAGCGGAGCGATTTGCCGGCGCGGGCGCTTGCTCAACTCAGCAAAAACGGTCATTTGATGAAGAGCCGCAAAGTGAAGCTGGCAGTGGTCGAGCATCCCAGAACCCCCCGACACGTCTCCATTCCGATGTTGCGGCACCTGTTCTCCTTCGACCTTATGCAGGTGGCGCTCACACCCGCGGTTCCCGCCGACATAAAGATGGCCGCCGAAGAATCTCTGATCAACCGGCTGGAAAGACTACCGCAAGGGGAGCGCCTGTCGCTAGCGAATCGGGCATCCGGACGGGTTGCCGGCGTGCTCCTGCGGGATCCCGAGCTACGGGTGATTCGCGCCGCGCTGCAAAATTCCCGGCTGACGGAATCGGAGGTCATCGAGGCGCTAATACGACGCGATTCGCCGGCAGCCTTGGTTGCGGCAGTCTGCCACGATACCAAGTGGTCGCTTCGTCGCGAAGTCCGCGTCGCGCTGTTGCGCAATGAACAGACCCCACTGGCTCGGGCTCTGGAGTTCGCGCGGTCTCTGCCAGCTGCGCTGGTGCGCGAGATCCTGCAGGATTCACGCCTGCCTGCGGCGACAAAGTCATGCCTGCTGAATGATGTCGAGGGGCACGGCAATGATCCCGGGAGGAATAGGCGCTAGCTGGGTGATTGCCTCTTCGCGATGGCTGCTCCTCTACAGAACCCGTCGTACCTATAGCTGCCAACTTGCAGTAGCCCGCTCCCGCTTTACTGCACGGTCAACGTGAGTGAGGTTGTCTCCTCTGCAGAACCCGAACTCGCCTTCACAGTTAGGGTATAGGTTCCGGCTGGGGTTCCGTTCGGGTTCGGCTGCGGACCGCCACTGCTGCTGCCGCCCCCACAGGAGGTCAGGAACAACAATAGCGTCAACGGCGCGAGTCGGAGATATCGCCGAACTGACCACTTGGGCGCGCGCATTCCAGGTCGCACAACCATCCCCAGCGCTGCTATCGCCCACAACCAGGCCACGGGCGGGGAGATAGGTGGATAAAGTGCCCCGAGGGTGCGCGAGGTGGTCGTCACACTGACACTAAAAGTTGTGGGGACGGTGGAACTAAACTGTTGGCTGACAGGTACCGAGCAGGTTGCACCCATCGGTGCGCCTGTGCAGCTTAATGAAGCCGTCCCACTCATCCCTGCCCCCCCGATAGAAAGAGTGTAGGAAGCGGTTTTTCCGGCAGCTACAGTGGCCGAGCCCGAGCCTCCGGAGGCCAGACCGAGACCCAAGCTTGGCGGCATTGTCAGAGTATAAGTATAGCCATTGACTAAGGTGCCGCTTTGGCCATCGGTGTCAGTGACTATTATGTTCACCACGCCGCCTTCTGCTGTGTGGACCGGAGCATTCGCTGTGATTGAGGTGCTGCTTACCACCGTCACACCCGTCGCCGCTGTCCCACCAAAACTCACCGTGGCTCCGGGCAGGAAGTTCGCGCCCGTTATCGTCACCCCCGTTCCACCGCTGGCAGGGCCTGTGTTGGGTGCGACCGATGTGACCATCGGCGCCGGATTAATCGAAGTATAGGTATAGCTATTGGCTAACATGCCGCTCTGGCTATCGCTGTTAGTGACCATTACGGTTACCGCGCCTGCGGGGTGGGCTGGAGTAATCGCCGTAATCGAGGTGCTGCTCACCACCGTCACCCCCGTCGCCGCTGTCCCACCAAAACTCAGTGTGGCTCCAGAAAGGAACCCGGTCCCGCTTATGGTCACCGGGGTCCCGCCATTCACCGTCCCCGAAGTCGGATTGAGCGCTGTCACCGTCGGCGCCGGATTGGGCGAAGTAAAGGTATAGCCATTGGCTAAGGTGCCGCTCTGACTATCGGCGTTAGTGACCACTACGGATACGGCGCCGGCCGCGTGGGCCGGAGTAGTCGCTGTGATTGAGGTGCTGCTTACCACCGTCACCCCCGTCGCCGCTGTGCTGCCAAAGAGCACCGTGGCTCCCCCGGCGAAGTTCGTTCCGGTTACGGTCACCGCAGTTCCACCGCTAACAGATCCCGAGTTTGGTGATATGGAAGTCACGGTCGGCACTGGCGCAGAGCTATTGAGCAGGATAAAGCTTGCTACCGACGGGACGCCGGCACTGTTCAAGATAAACAACATGTAGTATCCCGGCGGAGCGATGTTGGCGGTGGGCGGCGCGGTTACGGTCAGTGTGCCGGATCCAGCCGTGAATGACATCCCTACGAGGCGCTGGTCCATGTTAAACGCGTGCGTTGATGAACCTAGTCGAACCAGGACGACTTGGGAAACGCTGGCCGCGTCCGGAGTAGAAACCGTAAACTGCTCGCCCCACGTCATCGTGCTCGGGCTCGGGGCACTGGCAATGGTCGGCCGGGACGCCGGTACTACGTTGTTGTTTGAGTCCCTGGTAAACAGATAGGCCGGCTGATAGACCTCCATGTGCGACTCGTAATTGCCGCGCGAAGGATTGCCGCCCGCCAGCCACACGGTCGCGTCAGGCAAAAGAAGCGCTACGGAGTGGTACAGACGCGCGTAGACATTCGCTCCCGCCGAGGAAAACGAGTTGGCGACCGGATCGTAGAGATCAGCATTCAGACTCTTGGTACTCGACGATTCATCGTTCGCGGAGCCGCCCATTGCCAGAACTTTGCCATTGGGCAAAATCAACGCATTCATCTCAATTCGCGCCTGGGACATGTTCGGCCCGTAGGCCCACGTTGGACTCGACGCTCCCAGATCGATGATCTCAGTGGTGGTGGTGGCAGGACTATTCCCGCCCAGAATCATCACTTTTGGGTCGTAGTTATTTGCGGGTGTCAGAGGCAGCAAGACCGAGCTGCCATAAGTCCGTGTGCTGCCGTAGTTGGTCGTGGCGACGTTCTGGGTGAAGGTCGTGGTGGACGGATCGAAGATGTAAGAAACCGGTTGCGCTCCGGACGCAAACACCTTGCCGTTGGGCAGCAGGTGCATGCGGGGATACAGGTCCGGAGTGAACGGGGCGATGTACTGCGTGCTCCAGCCTGAACCAACCGTGTAGATCTCAACCGCCGTATTGGTGTTGCCGTTCTCGTCTCCCCCCGAGAACGTCATAACTCGGCCGTCGCCTAGGGTGGTCAGGGTCGGGTACCAACGACCGTGAGCCATGTTAGACGTGTCAGTGAAGGTATTGTTTGACGGATCAAAAATGGATGACTTGGGCTGCCCATGGAAAGGGTCATATTGGATGGTGCCGCCATTAATAAACGCGCGCCCATCGGGCAAAAGGGCCATGCCATTGCAGAACATGTCCCAGCTCACGCTGAATTGGGTGAAAGTCCCGGCCACAGGATCAAACAAGAGTGCGCCCGAGTTGTTCGACGGGCCGTAGGGCGCGCCGGAAGGGCAGCCCGACAGTGAAGGGGGACAGTTTCCCGAACCGGCCACGACTAAGATCTTGCCGTTGTAGAGTAGTGCCACGTGAATTGGGTTAATCGGCATCAAATACGGTAAAATGCTCCACTGCCCCTGAACGTCCGCTTGGCCCCATGCCCCAGGGGCAAAAGTTCCCAGCATTACCAATAGCCAAAAGACAACCTGAGCTACGCGCGTGTGAACCCTAGGCGGCACAACCCACCTCATCTTCCATTTGAATTTCCCAGTCCCTCGGGACACGGTCGGAGCGCCACGAGGTAGTGCTCTTGAAGATCGGGGGCTACTGCAGGGGAGGGCACTCCGTATAACAGACAAGGTGAATTATGCTTAAACCTAGTTGAGTTAAAAAAGTTTGTCAAATTGATTGCATCTCGCAACCCCTAAATACCTGCATCCATTTGGAGTCTCGCGTAATCTCAGGGTCCATTCGGCCACAAAGAAAGCTGTCCGGAGGCGGTGATCAGGAGCGATCTTGCAAGAAGTTCCAATCGGGTTATGGCAAAAGCTGTTTCAGCGCCCCGCCGGGGCGCTCACCGCCGCTGCCTGATCTGCCGGCCGGCTGTGCAGCAAATCCACCAGCGCCTGGTACAGGCGCGTGCGCATGGTATGCCGTTCGCCTGCCCGCGTGATATAGCGGACGTGTACTTCTATCCCTGAAGTGGTTGGCCGCAGACTGATCTCCGGCGTGGCTGAAACCGGTTGTGCCCGGTAACGGGTGGCAGCTTTTTGCCACTCTTGCTCGGCGGCCTTCACGTTGGCCTCGGTCTCCTTGGCCACCATTTTATGGATCGCATCTATGACCGGATACGGATTTTGGCTCGCCGGCACCATGATCTCGACTTCATCCCAAAGCCACTGTCCGGTGGTAGAGAAGTTAAAGAAGTGGCCCTCGATCGCGAAACTGTTTACGAAAGCGACTTTACGTCCCGTTGGATGTCCGGTGTCGGTCCAGTTACCGGTTTCGAGCAGCACGGTACGCAGCAAGCTGATCTCGACCACCTCGCCCACCACTCCATTGATCTCCACCCAATCGCCCACCCGGATCCCATTGCGGCCCATCAGCAGGAACCAGCCCACAAACCCCATGACGAAGTCCTTCAACGCAACCGTAAGTCCGGCACCGGCGAGCCCGAGAATCGTGGGCATCTGATCGGGCACGCCAAACGAGATGAGGAAAATCAGGAATGCGCCCAGCGCTTGCACCGCGAAGCGAATCACCCCGCGAAGAGTATGCAGACGCGTGCGCTCCACCGAGAGTCCGCCAAAGAAATGATCGACCAGACGGCAGCTAAGGTACACCGCGAACAGCACGACCAAAATCAGCATCACCGCCTGGAGCATGCCGTGCAACAAGGCCTGCTGGCGGACTTTCACCAAATCGATCCAGTTCCCGTAGGCGCTAGCGAGATCGTCCTCGTCCTGAATGCGCTTATCGAAATCGGTCAGATCTTTCTGATCGACGCCAATGCGGTGCAGGGAAGTAATTGCCGCTGCGGTGCTTTCCGCGGAACTCGCGCCGCTCGCCGGCGTCGATTCGGCTTGGCTCTTGGCTTGCTGGGTAATCGCCTGCTTGCTTGGTGCTTCCGCGGCTACCTGCTTCTGCAGAACATCATGAGCCTGTTTGAGAGCGGCGCTGGCCTGCTTGGCCTCGTCCAGCGCCTGTTGCACCTGCCTGGCCTTATTCCGCAGCCCGTTCCAGGCGGAGAACTGGGCGACGCCAGCCCGGTCAGCCGGCCCCGAATTGTTGTTGCTGGAGGTCGGGGGATGATTGGTCTCGAACTCGTGCTGGGCAGCCTCGTGATGGGTGAATTGGCGCTGAATTCTGCTGAGGCGGTCGGCTCCGGAGCGGATCAGGTCGCCCTTTGCGTCTTCTAGGTCATCCTGATCGAGTTCCAGCTGCGCTTTGGTCAAATCAATCTGCTGCTGCAAGCTGTCCTGACGCTCAGGCTTGGCGCTGGTGAACTGCTTCTGCAGCTGATCGATCCGATCCTGGTCTGCTTTGACCGCAGCCTGGGCCCGATTCGCTTGGGCGTAGAGTTCCTTGCTCGCGGGCGTTGGCGGCGCCGGATGCTCGGTGGCCTCCCGCATCTCGTAGTTGAAAGCTACGTCTACCGCGTGATCGGCGAGTTTGAGTGCCTGCCGCGACAGTCGCTGCTCGTCCCAATCAGAAGCCAGGGCCGCCAGAGCACGGGCAGTCTTGAGCGGTTGCTCATCTACGATCGGAGGCCTGCGCGCCCGCGAACCTACGGAGTCCGACTGCGCCGATTGACGAGTCAAAACCAGGCCTACGCCGGCCGCCAACACCAGGGCCAAGAGCGCCAGAGTTGCGACCCATTGATGGGCTTTCATCCACATATTAGTTCGATCAATCGAATTATATGGGTGGACAGCTCGCAAGCGATGACTCGCTAGTGCATGGCGAAACTCTGACGTAGGAGCACTGCCGTAACTGTCTCACCCATCACCTGCCCGATTACAATCCGCTGGATGGCGATGGGCGAGTACCTGCGAAGATTGCTGGCTGAAGACTGGCGGCCGGTTTCGCGTCATAGCGTCGCGGCCTGGCTTTTCTTTTATGTGGGATTTCTGGTCTACGCCTTCACCAAGCACGGCGACTTTCTCTTCATTGATCTAGCCAACCTGGTGGTCCACGAAGGCGGACATCTTCTGTTTGGCTGGTTTGGCCCTACGCTCGGACTCTGGGGAGGAACGATTTTGCAATGGCTCGTGCCGTTGCTCCTGGCGGCGTATTTCTTCACCCAAAGGCAGACCGCGGCCTTTGCCTTCTGCACGTTTTTCTTCTTCGAAAATTGGCTCTACACTGCAACCTACATGGCCGACGCGCGCGCCATGGTTCTGCCGCTGGTCACAGCCGGCGACTCCGATTTCGTTGAGCACGACTGGCACGCTATCTTCTCCAGCTTGGCAGTGTTGCCGCACGACACGAAAATCGCGGCCGTGGTGAGGTTTCTGGGCTGGTGTGGAATGTTGGCGGCAGTGGCGTGGCTGGCGCGAAAGGGATCGCGGTCCACGATCGAGGCCAGCGAGATCAGGGATCACGTGCGGTGACGGTGGTGTTTAATACTCTGAACGACGCCTACCGCCCGCCAACCAGCCCTAGGGCTGCTGATTTTGTCTTGTAGTGGCAATAGACGCTTGATTTTCTGCTATTTCCGGAAGTGCACCATGATCGCCTCCGCCTGGCTACGCGTGACCACTGCCGAAAGCGCTGCCGAGTCTGCCTGCTTCACCGCCTGTAGGCTGCCGAAATGCTCCAGTAGTCGCCGGGTTGTGCTTTCGCCCACGCCCGGAATCTCCTGAAGTTCAGTAGAGCGGTCGCGCATCTGACGCCGCTTGCGGTGGAAGGTGACCGCGAAACGGTGAGCTTCATCGCGGATCAACTGCACCAGGTGCAACACCGGGGAGTGATGATCGAGCGCAACCGGTTCATTTTCCTGGCCGTAGACGTAAATGATTTCTTCGCGCTTGGCGATCGCCGCCAAGGGTTGGTTGATGATCTCGACTGATTCGAGCGCCTCCGCCGCAGCGTGCAACTGGCCGAGACCGCCGTCGATCAGCACCAGGCTGGGCATTTTCTTTTTCTCCTCTTTCTTCTTCTCTTCCTGGATACGTTGGTAACGACGCGTGACCACCTCGCGCATCGAAGCGAAATCGTCCACGCCGATTACACCGCGAATGATGAATTTGCGGTAATCCGACTTCTTCATTTGTCCGTCTTCCCAAACCACCATGGAGGCAACCGTCTCCGCCCCCTGGATGTGAGAAATGTCGAAGCACTCGATCCGTCGCGGCAATTCTGGTAGCCCGAGGGCGTCCTGCAGTGCTTCCTGGATCGCTTTCGTATTCGGCTTCATCACACGGAAACGCTGGTCGTAAGACTGCTTGGCATTGTTCCCGGCCAGGTCGAGCAGCGACCGCTTGTCACCGCGTTGGGGAACCAGAATATTGATCCGTGTGGGGCGGACACTCTTGTCCGCCGCTTGCTCGGAGAGCAAATCTGCCAAGGCATCCCGGTCTTCAAAATCCACCGGCAAATAAATGTTCCGCGGAACATAAGGCTGGCCGATGTATAGCTGCTTGAGCAGGGCTGAGAGGAATTCACCAGGGACAAACCGACTTTCTGCCGAGACGTTGCTTGCAAAGTTTCCTCTGGCAGCATCGGAGACGTAGCTAGCTTCGTCTTTACGGGTATCCTCAACAACGAGGAGTTCCGGTAATTCCTCCCAAAAGAACTCTCGTCGGTCGAGCACTCGTCCGCCGCGCATGTGGAACAGATTTACCGCCAGCATGCCGTTTTCGTAGTGATAGCCAAAAACGTCAGCATCGTCGCCTTCGACCGCGGCGATGCGCTGCTTCTCCTGCAACTGATCGACAGTCGAGATCAGATCGCGATACCTGGCCGCGCGCTCGTACTCCTCGGTTTCCGCGGCTTGCTCCATCCGCTGGCGCAGCGAGCGTAAAAGGTCGGTAGGACGCCCTTCGAGAAACAGCTTCACGTCGCGCACTGCTTCCTGATAAATCTCCGGCGTGGTCAATCCCTCCACACACGGCCCCAGACAGCGCTTGATGTAGTACTGCAGACACGGGCGGGGATGATGCCGGGTAAGGTCAACCTTGCACGACGGAACCATGAAATGGCGGTGGATCAGATCGACGATCCGATACGCCAGGTTGGCCGGGAAATAGGGACCGTAGTAGGAACTGCCGTCTTTCCTCAGCCGGCGCGTGACGTAGACGCGGGGAAAGCGCTCGCCCAGCGTGAGCTTCACATAAGGGTAAGTCTTGTCGTCGCGCAGCAGGATGTTGAAGCGCGGTTTCTTTTGCTTGATCAGGTGGTTTTCAAGCGCCAGGGCCTCTTTGTTGTTGGCGACGACGATGTAATCGACATCCACTGCCTCGCGCAGCAGAGAGTCGGTCTTGGCATCCTCCCAGCGTCCCTCGCGAAAATAAGAGGACACGCGGCTACGCAAGTTGTTGGCCTTGCCGACGTAGATGATCTCGCCCTGGGCGTTCTTGTAGAGATAGACTCCGGCGGAAGTCGGGATCGTCCGGATTTTGGCCTGGAGGTCCATGCCCCTTTTATTTATTCTAGATGATCGCGAGTGTGGATCAGCCCGGGCTCAGGGCGTAAAACCAGCCGCGCATTAGCGCAGATTCACACCGATCAAATTTCTCGGATTGGTCTATCCCCGTGTTCCGTGTAAATCCATGGCCCGGTTCTTCTCTGCTTGTGCATGAATCTGCACCATATAAAAATTTCCTCAGTGCATATCGCCTTTGCACGAAAGTCGCTGGCCAGCGGCGTGGGGTGTCGAGCCGACGGGGCTCGTAACTCTTTATGGATCAGCCGGTTATAGTCGATCTGCGCTAATTCCTCTGTTGGCATCTACCGTGCTCTTGTACAATGCGAACGCGGTAGACGCCCTCTGCGAATGAGTGGCAAACAAGTTTTGGAATTACGATTTGAGAAGAGCCGAGGTTTCGCGAGACGAGTGAGGAAGGAGCCCACTACGATGAATCGCACTTCGTTAGTTTTTCTACTGGCGACAAGCATGGCGGCTACGGTCGGATGCGCCAGCAAGAATTATGTCCGTCAAGAGACCACGCCGCTGATCAACAAAACCAATGAGCTCGACGATCTGACCGCGAAGAATACCAACGCGATCAAGGATGTCGACGCGCGCGCGCAAGCTGGCATCCAGCAGGTAACCGCCAAGGCCGCCGAAGTGGACCAGAAGGCCCAGGCGGCATCTGATCAGGCTGGACAGGCGCAAACCCAAGCGGACAACGCGGTTCATCGCGTCGACTCGCTGCAGAACACCGTGGCCAATCTGGATAACTATCGGGTGGTCACTGAGACCGCAGTGCAGTTTGGTTTCGACAAAGACAACCTGACCAAAGCTAGCAAGGAAGCACTCGACCAGCTCGCAACCAATGTGCCCAATGCAAAGGGCTACATCATTGCCGTCGAGGGCGGCACCGACTCGGTGGGCGACCCCGATTACAACTACGCTCTCAGCCAGCGTCGCGCTGACTCGGTAGTTCAGTACCTGGCTTCGCAACACAGCATCCCGGCCCACAAGATCTACCTGATCGGTCTGGGCAAGGACAAGCCGGTGGATTCGAACAAGACCAGAGATGGCCGGGCCAAGAACCGTCGCGTAGATGTCCGCCTGATGACCAATTCGGTCGATGGCGCGACGCCCGCGCAACAGCCGGCAGCTGCACCTGCGCCGACTCCGCCGTCCCTGTAAAATTCCTCCTCGGAGGAATTGGCTAACTCAGGCTGCTCCACTTCCCCCGTGGAGCAGTTTTTTTGTGCCGCGTCTCACAACGCCGGAACATTGCCCAGGGGTTCCATGTGAGCTAGGGATCGTTCGACTCCGTGTCTGCTTGGCTGGGCGAAGCAAACACCGCGCTGAGGAAGGCAGTCCAAGTTCCGAGATTTGAAGTCTGACGCCTGGCGCCTCGCACCCGAGGTTACAATAGACCGATGCAGCGATCCATGTTTCTGCTGGCGATCTGCCTATGCCTCGCCGCCCCTGGCCTTGGCCAGTCGCAGCCAGGGGAAAGAGATCCAAACCAAAACCAGCCTCCTCCCCGTTCCGACCGAGACAAGGAGGCGGGAGAGAGTTCCAGCCGTGACCACCGAATCGATCTAAGCCCACCCCCGAACGATGCCAAAGATCATCCCTATAGCACGGTGCCTGAATCCGATGCGGGAGAAGACGCTTCTGGAGACATCCAGGAATTTCGTCCCTACGATCCGCATCGAGCCTTGAAGGATATCGAAGTCGGTGACTTCTATTTCAAGAAGAAGAATTACCGGGCCGCACTCGACCGTTACCGCGAGGCGCTGTTCTATAAGCCCAATGATGCGCTGGCCAACTTTCGCATGGCCCAGTCGCTCGAAAAGCTCACTCAGTCCGACGAGGCCGCCGAGCACTATCTGGAGTACCTGAAAATCCTTCCGAACGGGCCGCTGTCCGAAGAAGCGAAGAAAGCGCTGGACAGATTGAAAGCAAGTCCGGGCTCGGGGAAAGACCAGGCCAAGCAGTAGATTCGTCTTGTGCTATCCCAACCCCGACGGCAAGCGCGTTTACTTTTCCACCCGAATGAACTCCCCGGTGTTGGCGTTCACCGCGACTTTGAGCTTGGCTTCGTAGGGATTGGCACCATAAATTACGTGCCAGATCAGTTCCCCGGTTGGTGTACTCCAATCGACCATATAGAGAACAGGAGTATCGGGAGCCTTGGCCAGTAGTTTTTCGCCGCCGTGTTTTTGGGCTACTTCTAGGGCCTTGTCAGAGTCTGTCTTGAGGAACGCGACGTCGAAAATCTGGGTGGAAGAGTTGCTGGGACTGTAGTTATCCTCGGAGCCTGGGCTGATGCCGCGGGAGGGTGCGTCGGGCGCGTCTTCGCCTGACCATACGTAAGGCTTCACTCCATGTTGCAGGGCGGATGCGAAGAAAGCGCGCCATACCGCCGACTTTCCTTCTTTGCCCTTGGAGTCGGCGGTGACTATCGATTCGATACGATAAGGCTGCGCATCGCGTGCCCAGCCGCGCGCGGCGATGTAGAGTCTCTGAAAGGCGGCACGTCCGGTGAGGAATTCCGTCGGTTTGGGCTGGGGTTTCTGGGCTGGCGCCGGTTGAGACGGTTCCGATGAACAGCCAGCCATCAACATCAGCGTAAGCAGTGCCATCAGCAACTTTTTCATGGCCACCTTCCTGTCATGATGGGTGAAAATTGTGCACCTGGAAATGCCGGACCAATTCTACTAGATGGAACCATGAAACAATGAGAAGAGCCATGGATTCCTATTTGGAACGTCTGCAGAAAGCGCTTGCCTCTGCCACTCGTGGCATGAGCAGCGAGGAACTCACACGCCATCCGGAAGGCGGTTCCCATGGAAAGTGGAGCCCGGCGGAAGTGCTCGAGCATCTTTATCTCACTTACGCCGGAACGGTCAAGGGTTTCGAGCGCTGCCTGCAGGCGGGAAAACCTCTGGCCACTCCCATCACCCTAAAGCAGCGAGCACGCATCACTCTGGTGACAGAACTGGGTTACCTTCCCAAGGGCCGAAAGGCGCCCGAACCGGCCACTCCAAAGGGCATGTCTCCGGATAAGGTGATGGCGGAGATCGGTTCCCAGATTGCCGCCATGGGCAGGTTGATTGCCCAATGCGAGGCCCGTCACGGGGCCCGAACCAGAGTGCTTAACCATCCAATCCTCGGGCCGCTTACGGCCCGCCAATGGCGGAAATTTCACTGGGTGCATGGACAGCACCATATCAAACAAATCTCGAAGTTGCGAACAACCAAGAATCTCTCGTAACGCAGCTGCGTCGTGCCTCGATTGACATTGACTTGCTTGGGGTCGGCCCCTAACATGACGGCCCAAGGGCAGAGGTCCCTGCCGACTGCGGGTCAGACGATCTCGCATTACCGCATCATCGAGAAACTCGGCGGTGGGGGAATGGGTGTGGTTTACAAAGCCGAAGACACTTCCCTCGGCCGCTTCGTCGCCCTCGTAGCGGAAAGGGATCCGTCGACGCAAGTTGACCCTGAGCCGCTTTACTAACAGCCGTCCATCCTGCCGTTCTGCGGCAAAAAAGAGAGCGCTGTCTCTGCTTAGGATCGCTATCGGGCGCGACTACTGTGCTTGCGGTGCTTTGCAATCGGATCCTTTGTTGTCGAAGCTGCGAGAGGCCCCCGAGTCATTGCTGGCCGCGGCCAAGGAATGCCAGCACGGATACCGGGTGGGGCAAAACTAAACTGAAAAGCCTCCGGTTCGAACCGGAGGCCCTGGCGCCTGCAAACGATTTGCCTACTGCCGGTCGCGGGCTGGAACTCCCGCCTTTCTGCCCTGCTCCTTCATGTCGTCCAGCGCCTTCTTGGCGTCGTCCAGCGCCTTTTGCTTCTGGGCGATCTGCTGTTTGTATTGGGCATCTTCTTTGTCCCATGAGCCTTGGTTACGCAGACGGCTGCCGGCGTCGGCATAGAAGGCAGCAGCACGCAGGCGGTATTCGCGCTGCGCCACGTCCAGTTCGCGGGTGAGGAGATCGATCTTGGATTTCTGCTCCCCAAACCTCTGCTTCCATTGGTCATCTGCCTTCTGCGCGTCGGCGCCCTCTGCCTTCTTCGCGCTGTCTTTAGGTTGCGAATCCGATGTGACGACCGTGGACGAGTCCTCTGGTTTCGCGGAACTTGCATCGGGCGTTGACCCGGGGTTGGCGTCCTCTGGGCCCGTCGAATCCGGGGCGTTGCCCACGATGCTGATCTTGTCATTGACGGGCAAATTGTCGTTATCGTACTTCTTGCCCACTTCCTTCTTGTTTTCCTTGCGGACGGCACGGGCATAGTCGCCCAGAGGCTCAGATTGTGCGCCTGCCAGCATGACCAACATGCCAGTCAGTACGATTTCGGCCAGAAAAACATATGCGATGCGTTTCATGCGATGCTCCGTTTCTTCCTGTCTTGCTGCCTTGAGTAAAACAGACGGCGGCATAGACGTAGTTCCAATCAAGCTTTAGTGCCAGCTTTTGCGGCCCTTGCGCTGGCGAGGAAACCACCAATCGTGCGATCTAGGTGAGCTGCCTCGGCAGCGATATCAGCGGCCAGTTGGCGGGCCAATTCCGCATCCCGGCTCGCCGCCAGTTGCTGTGCGTAGCCGGAGATAGTGGTGAGCGAATTGCGCAACTCCAGCGCCATCTCGGCCGACATTTCACCCCGCAACTCCTGTTGGCGACGAATCTGGGTCATTTCAGTACGATCATTGATCAGGCAAGCGGCACCTAACACCTCGCTGTCGGAGGTTTGCACTGAACTGACGGTAATGTCTAGCGTTCGTTCCTCGCCCGCGGGCGTGTGATAGCGCCCCTCAAGTTGTCGAAGCCGGATCTTTTCGCGCAAGCCGGCATCAACCGCCTCCGCCAAATTCGCATAGGCGCCGTCGGAGGCGGAAATCAACTCTGCATCGCGAAACATTTCGGCGGCGCTCATCCCGACTGGTGAAGCGAACCCGAGAATCTGTTTGGCCGAGACATTGGCCTGCCGCACCAGCCCGTTGGGGGTGAAGAACAACACGCCGCATGAGAGATTCGAGAGCACAGCGGCGCTGATGTTTTCCGAAGTTTTGGCGCGGCGCCGTTCCTCCCGCTGCGAGCTGAGCAGTTCGTGTTTTTGCTGCTTTAGTTGCTGGATCACCGCATGATAAGTGTGCAGCGGGAAGGACTCGGGCGCAACGGGAGCGTCGGCAAACGAGGCCTCTTCGGTGATACCGCGCCGCATATGTCGTATCAGCAGCAAGCCCATCACAAAGGCAAAGCCTGCCGCCACAAAAACCAACGCCATGCGCAGCATGATGGGATTACTCAGCAGCCTCACAGCAACCCCCAATACCAGCGCAAGAAGCTGTTGCCGTAAAAGAAAGCAACCATGGCCATGCTGCCCAGAAAGACGCCGAACGGCATCTGATGCCGGCGAAGAGCGATCGCCGCCGACTCCCAGGCGCGGCGCCGCGCCTGCCGCGCAGGTTCATGATTGCGAGCCATCCGCCGGCGCGTGCGTTTGATCCACACTGCCAACACCGTCGAAAGACCAAACAGCGAACCCGCGATCGAGGCCGTGAACAGGGTGAAAATGGTCAGCTTAGCGCCGAGAAAGGCACCGATCATGGCCATCAGCTTAACGTCGCCAAAACCCATGCCTTCCACGCCGCGCGCGCGCAGGTAGATTGCGCCCGCACCGTAAATGAAGGAGGCGCCAACCACCGCTCCCAGCACGGCGTCAGCCAGGGAGAGCAGATGCCAGGACACATCCGAACTCACCGGCAGGGAAACCAGCCCCGGCAAGAGTTGCGAGGCCAAGTCATTCACCGAAACCACCAAACTGAAAACCAGACCCAGCACCAGCCCCGGCAGGGTCAACTTGTCCGGCAAAAGTTGGGTTTCGGCATCGGTGAAGATCAAGCCCAGTAGCAGGAATCCCAGAGCGCAATATTTGAGGGTTGCTAGGCCGGTGCCGAAGTGTGCGTAACAGGCCAGAAAGATAGTGCCCGTCAGCACTTCTACGAAAAGATAGCGCGGCGAAATGTGAATTTTGCAATTACGGCAGCGGCCCCTCAGCATCAGCCAGCTCAAAACCGGAATGTTGTCGTAACTGCGAATCGCCTTCTGGCAGCCAGGGCAGGTCGAGCGCGGTCTCACCACTGATAAGTCGCGTGGCAACCTGTAGATACACACGTTCAGGAAGCTGCCGAAAGCCAGCCCCAGAACGAAGATCGCCGATGCAAGTACCGGGTCCACCCTTATCCTTTGTGCAGATTCCTTCCGATTTGAACCGATTATACGGTGATTCTTAGGTCCAACCCGGGTACGAAAGTCACTGTACGGTTCCGGTCTGGATCCCACTGAAATGGCGGCATTTATCTGGGCGCTCTCTCTGTGGTATTGGTTGGTTGGCGGGCGAACGCTGCGGCTAAAACGCCGCCACGAACTCGAATCGAGCGTCTCAGAGTTCGCGGAAAACCGCCACCGTCACGATATAGTTAAGACTTTCAAAAACTTCCACCGATAGGGAATTGAAGATGCACTTCGTTACCAAGCCGCCTACGGCGGCCGAGCACAGTGTTGCCCCCTTACTTTTTCCATTTCTCGATCTGAAGGCCGAGTATGGCTTGATGAAGGCGGAAATCCAGGCCGCGGTGGAAATGGTTCTAGAGAGCCAGCAGTTCATCATGGGTCCGCAGGTGAGGGAACTGGAGACCGAAGTCGCCGCCCTTGTGGGCTGCAGATTTGCTATCGGTTGTGCCTCCGGGTCGGATGCGCTGTTGCTGGCACTGATGGCGCTGGGAGTTGATTCCGGCGCCGAAGTCATCACTGTGCCCTTTACCTTCGTGGCCACCGCGGGAAGCGTCTCCAGGCTCAAGGCCAAACCGGTATTCGTCGACATCGATCCCGAAACCTACAACCTCGACGCGACGCATTTGGAGTCCGTCATCACCAGCCGAACCAGGGCGATTATCCCGGTCCATCTCTTCGGACTGCCGGCTGAGATGGAAACCATTACCCAGATCGCACGCGCAAACGGTGTGCCAGTGATCGAAGATGCCGCCCAGTCGATTGGTGCGCGATACGTTGATTCGCGATGCGAGGACAAGAACGTGGGCAACATCGGTGAGTTTGGCTGCTTCAGCTTTTTTCCTTCAAAGAACCTGGGAGGGGCGGGCGACGGCGGCATGATTACCACCAACGATCCCGAATTTGCCGAACGCCTCGCAGTGCTGCGAGATCATGGCAGCCGCAAAAAATATCAATACGACCTGCTGGGGATAAACAGCCGCCTGGACAGCTTGCAGGCCGCGATCCTGCTGGCGAAGCTGAAGCATCTCGATGCTTTCACCAAAGCCCGCCAGCAAAACGCCGATCGCTACCGGAAGCTGTTCGAGCAGGCAGGCCTAAACCAAGCAGGCTTGAACATGGGGATTACTTTGCCCTTCCAACCCGAGGGACGGCGGCATGTATACAACCAGTTCGTGATTCGCGCCCAAAAGCGTGACCAATTGCGCGACCATCTACGCGCCCGCGGCATACCCACTGAAATCTATTATCCTTCCCCACTTCATCTTCAGCCGGCGTTCGCATATTTGGGCTACGCTCAGGGTGCATTCCCGCAGGCAGAGGATGCCAGCCAGCACGTCCTGGCTCTTCCCGTGTTTCCGCAAATGACGGAAGAACAGCAGAAGATTGTGGTGAACGCGATCGCAGAGTTCTTCGCTGGAAGAGCCTAGCTCAGCCATGACAACCAGGCTGACGTGGAGGCGCACCCGTCAGGGCCGCGGAAAGGGGTAGAATCCGCAGGCTTTGGCCTCTGGGTTTTGAATTCCACAACCGTGCCCCAACGCTGAGACGGGCAACCTGAAGCCGCGCCCTTCCGTCCTACGTTTGCACCTGCTGCTCAACGGGCTACGGCGCGTACTTGAAGTTGCTGATATACATGTACCGGGTAGGACCGGATGTGGCTGTACCTCCCCAACTTGACTTGTTCGTGCCCCAGATACTGAACAGAAATGGAGCCGAAGCGCTGGGTACTGCCTGAGTATGGTGGACCACGAGCTGACCGTCCACGTACCAATCGACAAAGCCGGATCGCCACACAATCTTGAAGTCGTGGGTGTTCCCCTGGTTGAAGCCGTAGACCTGGGTGTCCTGAAAGCTTGATACTCCATGCCAGTTGGTGCAGTCCACGGCGTCCGGCTTGTTCCCCACTTGCTCCATGTCAATTTCGGTCTCGGAGTTGGGCGCGTACAGGAACCCCGTGGTAACGGATCCAGAAAGAACGTTGACCACCCTGGAAGTAAACTCGAACGTGCCATAGCTGAACTTCTGTTTGGTTATGACCTGCGATCCGCTGGACAGAATCTGGCTGCCGCTCTGGAGTCTGAGTAAGTGACAAGACCAGCTCCGATCCGACAGACACGTTCATGGGATCGAACTTCCCGACATTCCCATTCGCATTGCCAACCGGGGGAGCCGAACCGCTATCCGTTTCCCATGTGTATCCTCCGAAAGTAAATTCGCTCGGGCCGGTTATCGAGGAAGATCCGGTGCCAGAAGTGCCGGTGCCAGAGGTACCGGTGCCAGTCCCACTACCGGAGCCGCTGCTGGAAGTCGCGCCACTGGAACCGCTGTGGGCAGGCGTGAGGGGCATGGTTCCTCCGCCGCACCCTACCAGAGAAAACACCGCTAACACTAAGACACACGTTCTCAGCATTGAAAGATCCTTTTGAATCGGGGTAGGGAATACGAAATAGCACCGTCTTATGAGAAGACGTGGTTAATCTGGAACTGCCGAGGTAAAGGCTGCGACAAGGTTTACCGAGTGTGCATCTGGAACTCGGACAAAATAGCGAGAGTTTAAGTTCTAGACGAAGAAGCGGCCCGCATAGTGTAGCAAAACTTCTAGTTCTGCGTTTTCCACAGACCATTGCTTTGGTAGAGATGCTTACACCGGAACCCACCACGGGCTGAAAGCCCAAGCGGCGCTATGCAATAGAGGCTAGTAATGCGGGCGGGCCGCTTTCGCCTCCTCGAAGGCGATGGGACGCGTTCGGCGATATGCTAGGTTGGCCATGTGAGCCACCACGGCCGAGCAATAGCCGAGTTCAATCGGAGCGTTCGGGATCTTGCTGCGTAATGCAGTCAATCCAGTTCGCGATGTGGTTCTGCGAAGCACTTTCTGCTGTGAGCGGCGTGCCAGTGGGACGACTTACTTCTTCCGGGTAATAGTGCATTTATTCCTCCGATTTGCCGGTGACCATGTCGTTAGCGTTCGCCGCGTATTCGACGGTACCGTCGCTGTCCAGAATCCGCTGGCCCAACCCGTACCCGCGATTGCTGCAAGTGGACTGCCAGGTGAGCACAACGTCGTGGGGGGCATCTGCGGTCACGACAATCGTGTCCGGCACCTCTCGTCCATGATGCCGTCGATGTCTTTCATGTCCAGAACCCGGCGATGGCCGTCAAAGGTCTGCAGGCCGAGCGCAATTTTCGCGGCTTCCTTCGAGACGGCGAGTGTAGATATCCGCGCGGTCATCGGCGACGAGCGCCCGCGCCGCCCCAGCGCGGTTGGATTAGCTGCTAGAAACGCAGCTGTGCCTGTAGCGCCCGCTTTATGAAATCGCCTCTTGTGTTCTATGCCACATTTTACAGCCTCCCGACGATCAAAAAAAGGTATGTGCTGGGTGGCCACTCTTGTCCGCCGCCTTTGACTGGGACTTCTCTATTGCGAGACTCGCTAACCCTTATTTAGCGCAACACAGGAAGCTGCATTCCCAAACCAAACTCAAAAGCGCGGACAAGAGTGTCCGCCCCACATGAGACAAACCCTAGAGTGCTCCCGCCTTCTGCAGCGCAGCTTTCATTCCCGCCCAGCTCTGTATCGAGGAAGCTTCGGGTGTCCCGGCACCGCGCCAATGCGTTTCCAAGCTTACGACGTGGTGATAGCCATCGTGTTTGAG